>Ga0187788_10000068_pt1 | contig 23262 bp, 19 predicted proteins | sample 1015_BV01_MP10_2_FD_133008 | JGI IMG/M metagenome (GOLD analysis project Ga0187788, IMG submission 133008) | Tropical peat soil microbial communities from peatlands in Department of Meta, Colombia - 1015_BV01_MP10_20_MG | ecosystem: Environmental > Terrestrial > Soil > Wetlands > Peat | place...
ATCGTGGGGACGCCCATCGACGGCGCTCCTGGACTCAGCTCTTGACGAGAATCGGTCCCGAGCCCTGAGGCCGTTCGCCTTCGCTCATGATGCCGAGGCGCTTGGCCACCTCGGTATAGGCTTCAACCAGTCCACCGAGATCGCGGCGGAAGCGGTCCTTGTCGAGCTTGTCGTTGGTCTTGATGTCCCATAGCCGGCAGCTGTCGGGCGAAATCTCGTCGGCAACGACGATGCGCATGACATCGTTTTCCCACAGCCGGCCGGTTTCCATCTTGAAGTCGACCAGACGAATGCCGACGCCGAGGAAAAGTCCGGAGAGGAAATCGTTGACGCGAATGGCAAGCGCCATGATGTCGTCGATCTCCTGTGGAGAAGCCCAGCCGAAAGCGGTGATGTGCTCTTCCGACACCATCGGATCGTTGAGTTTATCGTTCTTGTAATAGAATTCGATGATCGAGCGCGGCAGCTGCGTGCCCTCCTCAATGCCGAGGCGCTGCGCCAATGAGCCTGCAGCGACATTGCGCACCACGACTTCAAGCGGAATGATCTCCACCTCGCGAATCAACTGCTCGCGCATGTTGAGCCGACGGATGAAGTGCGTCGGCACCCCGATATCGTTGAGGTGCTGGAACACATATTCCGAGATTCGGTTGTTGAGGACGCCCTTACCCTCGATCACTTCGTGCTTCTTGGCGTTGAAGGCGGTCGCGTCGTCCTTGAAATGCTGAATCAGCGTTCCTGGCTCGGGGCCTTCATAGAGGACTTTCGCCTTGCCCTCGTAAATGCGGCGACGGCGGCTCATGGGCGTATACCGTGGTTTGTGAAAGTCCATCGGGTTGCCGTGGCTCCTAGTTGAACAACTTTGCAAGATCCGCGGCTGCGGGACCGGACTGAAAGCGCTGGCCGCGCCAGCGGGCCGGGCACCGATTCAACCTAGCCGATCGGTAGGGGCAGCACAATCGCGCCTGCGGCACGTTTTCCACTCCGTAATTTCGCCGCAAAAGGGCCGCCCGATGTTGCCTTGACGCTGGTGCGGCGATATGCAAGGCGGCAATAAATAGCGTCTATGCGATGTAAAGATCGCCGGTAGCGAGGGCGGTATGACCACAACATTCGACAAGCGCGAAGAAGGCTTCGAGAAGCAATTCGCGCATGACGAGGAACTCCGCTTCAAGGCAATGGCCCGCCGCAACAAGATGCTCGGGCTGTGGGCGGCCGGGATTCTCGGCAAAAGCGGCGCCGAGGCGGAAGCTTATGCCAAGGAAGTCGTGCTCGCCGACTTCGAGGAAACCGTCGACAAGGACGTTGTGCACAAGGTGATCAAGGATTTGCAGCCAAAAGGCGTCACCGAACAGCAAATCCGGTCACGGATGACTGAACTGCTGGCGGAAGCCGTCGCGCAGATCAAGAAGAGCGGCTGAGGTGCCTGCTTTCGCTCTCGCCAGGCGCTTGCGCGCGGGCGAAACGGTCTACGGCTCCTGGTGCATGCTCAACTCTCCTCTCGTCGCCGAGACCATTGCGCGCGAAGGTTTTACCGTCGTCGTGCTCGATGCCCAGCACGGACTGTGGGATACCGCCTCGCTCATCGTTGGCGTCGGATCGCTCAATCATGCCGGATCGACGCCAGTGGTGCGGGTGCCGGTTAATGATTTCGCATTGGTTTCGCGCGCGCTCGATTTTGGCGCCGAGGCGATCATCGCGCCGATGGTCAACAGCGCTGCCGATGCCCGCCAGTTCGCAGCCGCCGCGAAATATCCGCCGCTCGGCGAGCGCAGCTGGGGTCCGCTGCGCGCTATCGCGCTGCAAAGCCCCGGCGCCGCGGCGGCCGATTATATGCGTGAGGCGAACGAGGGAACGCTTACTTTCGCGATGATCGAAACCGCAGCCGCACTTGGCAATGTTGACGCGATTGCGGCGACACCTGGCATCGATGCGCTGTTCATCGGCCCCTATGACCTCGCCATTGCGCTCAGCGGCGGGTCGGCACAGGACGTGGCGGCGCCACAGGTCGAACAGGCGATCGAAAGGATCTGCGCTGCCGCAAAGAAGGCCGGCAAAATCCCCGCCATCTATTGCCGCGATACCAAGAGCGCGTTGGTCATGGCCAAACGCGGCTTTCGTTTCATCATCGCCGGCAATGACCAGACGACTTTGCGCGAAGCGACCGTGGCGCAGCTGAGAGCGTTGCAGGGTAAAGCGTAGCCCTACTCCGCTATTCACGCACATTTAGCCTCCCGGCAGTCATGCCCGGGCTTGACCCGGGCATCCATGATGGGACGCATCATGTGCAAACCTTTGAACTCTTCGCGGTCGCGATTCATCCTGGATTGCCGGGTCGAGTCCGGCAATGACTGTGGAGAGACTGCTGCCGCGCACTCAGAGTATACCGGCCAATTTATCCAGTGCTGCCGCGACATCCCCCTCCACCTCAGCCACCTTTACCTCGCATACGCGATAACCCCGCTCCGTGAGATATTTGCGTCGTTCGGCGCGCGTGTGCGCCACCTCGGCCGTTTCCTGCACCGGCACGAGGTCGATGACGCATTTCAGCGGGAACGACACGAAGTCGGTAATATGCGGCCCGATCGGCACCTGCCGCTTGAAACCGCGCCCGGCAAAACGGCGATCGTTCACCAGCGCCTGCCACAACGCGCGTTCGGCCTCGGTGGGGTTCCGGCGCAGAAGGCGCGCCAAACCCCGCACCGGCCCTCGTTCGCCCGGCACGCGGCCGCTGCCGTGCTCTGCCAGCAGATCTCGCAGTTTCTGGGATTGCGCTGAGTCGAGGATCCCGCCGCGCGCGGGGCCCTTGCGCCCCTGCACGATCGCGTTGATGACGCCGTGCAATGTGCGGATATCCTGCTGCGTCGGAGCCATGCGCTGGAAAATATTGCGCAAGTTCACACTCATGGTGCCGCGCTTTTCCTCTGGCCGGAAGAACTCAACCCGCTCCAGTTCGCGCTCGAGGTCGGAAAAGAACGCATCGAGTTGCTGCTTGGGCGCCGGCGGCGATTTTTCCGGCATGGCGAACGGCAATTCGCCGCCGCCCGCACGCTTGAACCATTCATAGGCAATAATCACCACCGCCTGCGCCAGATTGAGCGACGCGAAAGCCGGGTTGACCGGCAAAGTCAGGATACGGTCGGCGAGCGCCACCTCATGATTTTCAAGGCCGATGCGCTCGCGGCCGAAGACAAGGGCGACGCTTTCGCCCGCCGCTATCCGCGTCAGCATTTCTGATGCCGCCGCTGCCGCGGATACCACCGGCTTTGCCTGATCGTGATTGCGCGCAGTGGTGGCGAGAACGAAGCTGCAATCGCCGATCGCGTCATTGAGGCTGTCGTAAAGCGCCGCGTTTTCGAGAACGCGGTCGGCGCCTGCCGCCATGACACGCGCCTTTTCGTTGGGCCAGCCTTGCTGCGGCTTGACCAGCCGCAGGCGAGACAGCCCGAAATTGGCCATGGCGCGCGCCGCCGCACCGATGTTCTCGCCAAGCTGCGGCTCGACGAGAACGACGATTGGCGCTGGTGTTTCGATCCAACGCTTGGTTTTGTCCGTGCCGGCACCGGGCATGCAATCCTCCATGCGCGGTATAGCCGCCCCGTTCGCTGTAGGAAAGAATGCCGGAATTGTCGGCTTTCACCGCCCGATTTTGGGTGCTATAGGGCGCGTGCCGGAAGCATTTCCTCCCCGTCCGCGCAACTTTCAAAAGGTTCTACCCGCAATGGCGAAGATCAAGGTGGCAAATCCCGTCGTCGAAATGGACGGCGATGAGATGACGCGCATTATCTGGCAGCTGATCAAGGACAAGCTGATCCATCCTTATCTCGACATCAATCTTCTTTATTACGACCTCAGCGTCCAGAAGCGCGACGAGACCGACGATCAGATCACCGTCGATGCCGCCAACAAGACAAAAGAGGTCGGCGTCGCAGTGAAATGCGCCACCATCACGCCGGACGAAGCTCGCGTGAAGGAATTCAACCTCAAGAAAATGTGGCGTTCGCCCAACGGAACGATCCGCAACATCATTGGTGGCGTGATCTTCCGTGAGCCAATCATTTGCAAGAACGTGCCGCGCCTGGTGCCGGGCTGGACACAACCGATCGTGATCGGCCGTCATGCCTATGGCGACCAGTACCGCGCGACCGACATCCGCGTGCCCGAGAAGGCCAAGCTGACGCTGAGTTACGTTACCCCTGACGGCAAGAAGGTTGAACACGAGGTGTTCGAATTCCCCGGCTCAGGCGTGGCGCTGGCGATGTACAACATCGACGACTCGATCCGCGATTTCGCGCGCGCCTCGTTTAATTACGGCCTGTCCCGTGGCTATCCGGTTTACCTGTCGACCAAGAACACGATCCTCAAGGTGTACGACGGCCGCTTCAAGGACATCTTCCAGGAGATCTTCGACAAGGAATTCAAGGCCGAGTTCGACAAGAAGAAAATCACCTACGAGCACCGTTTGATCGACGACATGGTCGCCGCCGCGCTCAAATGGTCGGGCGGCTATGTCTGGGCCTGCAAGAACTACGATGGCGACGTGCAGTCTGACATCGTGGCGCAGGGTTTCGGTTCGCTCGGCCTGATGACATCGGTTTTGATGACCCCGGACGGCAAAATCGTCGAGTCGGAAGCCGCCCATGGCACCGTCACGCGCCATTTCCGCGAACATCAGAAGGGTCGCGAAACTTCGACCAATTCTATTGCATCGATCTTTGCCTGGACCCGCGGCCTCGCCCACCGCGCCAAGCTCGACAAGAACGACGCGCTGGCGAAATTCTCAAAGACGCTGGAGAAGGTTTGCGTCGACACTGTCGAGGCAGGATTCATGACCAAGGACCTCGCGCTTTTGGTCGGCGCCGACCAGAAATGGCTGTCAACCACCGGCTTCCTCGACAAGGTTGACGCGAACCTGAAGAAAGCGATGGCATAGCCGGCGCGGGCAAGCAAGGCTCCCCGCGCTTCAGTCGCCTCGCCTCCTCGACTGCGGCGAGAGATCGCCGAACTCTTCCGTCACGATATCGCCCTTCCGCGACATAATCTCGCGGCCTACGCGCTTGGTGGCGACATCCTTAATACGCACGGCAATACGCGGATTACGTCGCATCAGGGCGTGCAGATCCTGCGCGTCCAGCACCAGCAGATTGGTGCGCATGACGGCGGTGGCGGTGCCGGTGCGGCGCGCGCGGCGCAGCACCGCAACCTCGCCGAAGAATTGACCGCTGCCCACGCGAAGCACCTCGTCCTTGCCTTTGATCACGATTTCGACCTCACCCTGCGCGATGAAATACATCGAATGCGCCGGTTCGCCGGCCTTTGCTATGACATCACCCGCTTGCGCCACCTGTGCCTGCAACAGATCCGTGACGTCGGAAATTTCCTCGGCGTCGAGCTCGGTAAACAGCGGCACGCGCGCCACCATGCCCCAGGTCACGATGAACTCGCGCCGGTGAATTTGGTCAGCAAAGGCGGTAGCGACAATGCCAACCGGCAACGCGATCATGATCATCCCAAGAAAGACACTGATGATTGCGATGAACTTGCCGAGTACAGTGACCGGTACGACATCGCCATAGCCGATAGTGCTCAGTGTCACGATCGCCCACCATATCGCATCGGGGATGGTGCCGAGCTTGTCCGGTTGCACATGCCGCTCGGCCAGGTACATCAGCGTGGCGGCGACCAGCGATGTGCCGAGTAAAATGGAAAAAGAACCGAACAGCGCGCGGCGCTCGCGATACAGCACATCAAGCAGCGAGCGCATCGCCGGCGAATACCGCGCGAATTTGAGAAAGCGCACCACGCGGAACACCAGCACAACACGCAGTTCGCCGGGAACCAGCATAGCGAACCAGAACGGCAACACGGCGATGAGATCGATGATGCCGGCCGGGCTGAGCGCATATTTCAGGCGAGCATGCGAGGATTGCAGATGCTGATGCGGGCCGTGCTCGACCGCCGACCACAGCCGCAGGCCGTATTCGACTGTGAACACCACGAGCGAGACGTATTCGATGAGCGTGAAAAGATGACCGTATTTCGCCTCAACGGCCGGTACCGATTCCAACGCTACCGCGATCAGATTGACGATGATGAGCGCAACCAGGAGCCGGGTGACCCACGCGCTCAGATAGTCGCCAACCGGGCCCCGTTCGAGCACCTGGTAGACGCGACGGCGCAGATCTTTGACGCGATAGCGTGCCATGCCGCAGTAATCCTCGCGTGTCAGCCGCCGAGCGCTGCCTCGATCGCCTTGAGTGCGTCTTCTGCCTTGGAGCCATCGGGTCCGCCGGCCTGCGCCATGTCGGGGCGGCCGCCGCCGCCTTTTCCGCCAAGGGCTTCGGCGCCTTTCTTCACGAGATCCACCGCGTTGAAGCGCTTGGTCAGATCGTCAGTGACTCCGACAACGATGCCCGCCTTGCCGTCCTCGGCCGTTGCGACAATGGCAACGACACCGGAGCCGACCTGGCGTTTGCCCTCGTCGGCAAGACTGCGCAGGTCCTTCAGATCGATGCCGGAAACGGACCGCGCGAGGAGCTTGACCCCGTTGACCTGGCGCACGTCGCCGGCTTCCCCGGCAGTCCGCGCGCCCGTACCCCCACCCATCGCCAGCTTCTTTTTGGCGTCCGAAAGATCGCGCTCGAGCTTCTTGCGTTCGTCCAGGAGCGCAACGACGCGTCCAGGCATCTCTTCAAGTGGTGCTTTAAGTTCTGCTGCTGCCGCTTTAACGACTTGAAGCTGTTTGTTAGCGGCCTTGCGGGCGGCTTTTCCGGTCAAGGCCTCGATCCGACGGACACCCGCCGCTACGCCCGATTCGCCCACCAGCGAAATTACCCCAATGTCGCCTGTCCGACGCACATGGGTGCCGCCGCAGAGCTCCACGGACCATCCCATCGTGTTGCCCGAGCCGCGCCCCATGGAGACGACGCGCACCTCGTCACCGTATTTTTCGCCGAACAATGCGCGGGCACCGGAAGCGATCGCATCGTCGACCGCCATGAGCCGGGTGGTGACCGGCGCGTTCTGAAGGACAATGTCGTTGGCGATGTCTTCGACCCGCTCGATCTCCTCGGCCGTCATGGGCTTGGGGTGCGAGAAGTCAAATCGCAGCCGCTCGGGCGCGACCAACGAGCCCTTCTGCGCAACGTGATCGCCCAGCACTTGCCGAAGCGCCTCGTGCAGCAGATGAGTGGCCGAATGGTTCTGGCGGATAGCACTGCGGCGTGTGTGTTCCACATCAAGTAGCAGCGGATCGCCGATTTTGACGGTACCCTGTTCCACCTTGACGAGATGCGCGAACAGATCGCCGGCCTTTTTCTGCGTATCGCTGACCGTCAGTCGCACGCCCTCGCGACGCATCTCGCCGGTGTCTCCGACCTGTCCGCCGCTCTCGCCATAAAACGGCGTCTGATTCATGATCACCACGCCGCTTTCGCCTTTTTTCAGTTCGGAAACGTCCTTGCCGTCCTTCACGAGAGCCACAACAACCCCTTCGGCGCTTTCGGTTTCGTAACCGAGGAATTCAGTCGCGCCGACCTTCTCGCGCAGCGAAAACCAGACTGTCTCCTGCGCGGCATCGCCCGAGCCCGCCCAGGAGGCGCGCGCCTTTTCGCGCTGGCGCTCCATGGCGTCTTCGAAACTGGCGAGATCAACACTGATGCCACGTGTGCGCAGCGCGTCCTGCGTAAGATCCAAAGGAAAGCCGTAAGTGTCGTAAAGCGTAAAGGCGGTTTCGCCGTCGAACATCGCACCTTTCTTGAGGCTTTTGCTCTTTTCATCGAGGATGGCGAGCCCGCGCTCGAGTGTACGGCGAAAGCGCGTTTCCTCGAGCTTGAGCGTTTCGGTGATGAGCGCCTCGGCACGCAAAAGTTCGGGGTAGGCTTGGCCCATTTCGCGGGTCAGCGCCGGCACGAGCCGCCACATCAGCGGATCTTTCGCGCCCAGCAATTCAGCGTGGCGCATGGCTCTGCGCATGATGCGGCGGAGCACGTAGCCGCGGCCTTCATTCGATGGCAGAACGCCATCGGCAATCAGAAATGCGGACGCACGAAGATGGTCGGCGATCACGCGATGCGAGGCCTTTTGTGGCCCCTCGGCATCGACACCGGTCAAATCCGCGATGACGCGAATGAGCGTGGCGAACAGATCGATCGCGTAGTTGTCGTGGGTCCCCTGCAATACCGCGGCGATGCGCTCGAGCCCCATGCCGGTGTCAATCGAAGGTCGTGGCAGATCGACCCGCTTCCCTCCCTCGAGCTGCTCGTATTGCATGAACACGAGGTTCCAGATCTCGACGAAACGATCGCCCTCGGCGTCAGCCGAACCGGGCGGCCCGCCGGGAATATGCGAGCCGTGGTCGTAGAAGATTTCCGAGCACGGGCCGCACGGGCCGGTGTCGCCCATGGCCCAGAAATTGTCCGACCCGGCAATCCGCAGGATCTTGCTGTCGGGGAGCCCGGCTATCTTTTTCCAAAGCTTGAACGCGTCGTCATCGTCGACATAGACGGTGATCAAAAGCTTGTCCCTGGGGAGCGCGTATTCCTTGGTGACCAGCGTCCAGGCCAGTTCAATCGCACGCTCCTTGAAGTAATCGCCGAAGGAGAAATTGCCGAGCATCTCGAAGAAGGTGTGGTGACGCGTGGTGTAGCCGACATTATCGAGGTCGTTATGTTTGCCGCCGGCGCGCACGCATTTTTGCGCGGTCACGGCGCGAGAATAGGGCCGCTTCTCCAGGCCGGTGAACACGTTCTTGAACTGCACCATGCCGGCATTGGTGAACATCAAAGTGGGGTCGTTGCGCGGAACCAGCGGCGAGGACGCCACAACCTGGTGGTCGTTGCGGGCGAAGAAATCGAGGAAGCCTTTGCGGATATCGTTGACGCCGCTCATCTTGAAATGCCGTTCGATCCCCTGCCCGACGGGGTAGAAATCCCCATTTTGGCTTGATGTTTTCAAGTCAGCTTTTAGCGGCGGGGGTCGCGTAAGTCTAGGAAGGCCGCGTCCGACAGATCGTCGCCGGAACGCCTTCGCCCCCGTCCTCGGTTGCGGCCGCTTTACGCAGCCGGGTGCCGACGGGGGCGAATGCCTGACGCATCACTGAGTGATACGTGTCACCTGATGGTGCAGCGGAGAACTCGGGCGCCGCCGCCTCGCCTTACTAACTTTCAAGCCACTACCGGACTGTCTTTTCCTTGCGCTTTGACTTCACCTTTGACCCCTTCGATTCCTTGGCCCTCGCGGCTGCGGCCTTCGGTTCTTTGCTCTTGCTGTTGCTCTTGGCGTTCGCAGTGTCTATCGCCGTCTTGCTGGCGCTTTTGGCTTTGCCTTTCGCAGCTCCGGCCTTCCTAGGTTTAGCGGCCTTTAACTCGGCGATCGGCTCAGCACGGTCTTTGACTTCGAAAGATTTGGTCGGCGTGGGCAGGACAGGTAGCGGTCTTGGCCGCTCCTGCGCCGGCTCCTCGCTCTTGAAGGCTACGCCTTCCTCGCGAAAACCGGTTCCGGACGGCAGCGTCGCAACAACGCCGTCCGGCAGCCCGTCGTCCTTTCAAGCCTCCGCCGCGTCCTCGTCGTCATCCTTGTCTTCGCCCTCACCAGCCATGATTGCTTCCGCAATCAGGCCTGCATTCTGGCGCACGGCGGCTTCGATCTTGGCGGCAACGTCGGGGTTTTCCTTGAGGAACTGCTTGGCGTTCTCACGGCCCTGCCCGATGCGCTGGCTGTCATAGGAGAACCAGGCGCCGGACTTCTCGACGACATTGGCCTTGACGCCGAGGTCGATCAATTCGCCGGTCTTGGAGACGCCTTCGCCATACATGATGTCGAACTCGACCTGCTTGAATGGCGGCGCCAGCTTGTTCTTGACCACCTTCACGCGGGTCTGATTTCCGATCACCTCATCGCGTTCCTTGATGGCGCCGATGCGGCGGATGTCGAGGCGCACCGAAGCATAGAACTTCAGCGCGTTTCCGCCCGAGGTCGTCTCCGGCGAGCCATACATCACGCCAATTTTCATGCGGATCTGGTTGATGAAAACCACCATCGTGCGCGAGCGCGAGATCGATGCGGTGAGCTTGCGCAGCGCCTGGCTCATCAATCGCGCCTGCGAACCCGGCTGCACATCGCCCATCTCGCCTTCGAGTTCGGAGCGCGGAACGAGCGCGGCCACCGAGTCGACCACCAGCACGTCGATTGCGCCGGAGCGGACCAACGTATCGGCGATTTCCAGCGCCTGCTCGCCGGCATCCGGCTGGGAGATCAGCAGCTCATCGACATTCACGCCGAGCTTGCGGGCATAAATTGGATCGAGCGCGTGTTCGGCATCGACAAAGGCACAGATGCCGCCCTTTTTCTGGGCTTCCGCGATGGTGTGCAGTGCCAGGGTGGTCTTGCCGGAGGATTCCGGCCCGTAGATCTCCACCACCCGGCCGCGTGGCAAACCACCGATACCGAGTGCGATATCGAGCCCAAGCGAGCCCGAGGAAATGGCTTCGATATCCATGGCTTTGTCGTTCTTGCCGAGCTTCATGACCGAGCCCTTGCCGAACTGGCGCTCGATCTGGCTCAGCGCAGCAGACAGGGCTTTCGACTTATCCATGGAAGATCCTTCAACGAGACGCAGTGCAGGCTGACTCATGATGTCGCGCTCCTTATGGCCGGGATTCGACCCCCCGACAACGCGGCCCCCCGCACCGTCGGAATCGACTGAAGGCAAATAATGTACACTATTTGTTCTCTGTTCGCAATATGTTCTGCTAGGTAATTTGATACCGGCAACGACACTCCTTGCCCAGACGCCACCGGCTGTCAGTTGGAAGGAGTGTTTGAGTTCTCGCCGGGGTATGTCCACTCTATCGCGCGGTTTGAGCGCGACTGAGTTCAGTTGGGAAGCAACCATGATCGGCAAGCGCGTACAGCTTCACGAAGAGACCTGGCAACAGCTTCGATTGCTCGGGTCCGAAAGCATGAAGTCATTCCAGGAGCTCGCTGATGAAGCGTTCAACGACCTCCTGAGAAAGCACGGCCGCCCGGGCAGTCTCAAGGAAGCGCTGCGCCGAAGTGCCGGCGAAAGCGCAACGATTATCCCGCTCAAACGCAAGCCGCGGCCAACACGATCAAAAAGGTGATGCGGGTTCAGGTTTCCCGGCCCTGCGCCGGTCGCCGGTGCGGGCCGTGGCATCGTCGCGTCTTTGGCTATGGCCGTTGCTGGTGCGCGCATTGTTGAGCGCCGTGCAAACTGAATCGCCAGCTTTTCGCTGCGCGCACGGAAACCAAGCCCATCTTGCGCGTTGTTCGTGTAATCCGGGCGTTCGTCGGATTTGCCTTATTGCGCCGCAATAGGCTATATAGTGCATTGCAGTACAGTGGCGTATGACCGCGGGGCCGGGGACGCGGTGAACGGAGCGTGTTATGCGCAAAGCCTTGGCACAGTTGAAGAAGTACACCGCGATTCCGGCGGTGAAATATTCCCTGATCGCAGTCGCGGCGTTGCTGTGGATGGTCGGTTTTGCCGATCAACTGCCCGACGTCACGCAAACCGCGAAATATGTCGGCATCTCTCTGCTGATGGTGACAGTCGCAGCGACTGCCTGATCGCTCGCGGTCGGCTAGACGCTGAGATGTCGTTGCAAAACTTCTGGCCGCGCCCTGATCTCCTGCGCGGGGCCTTCGTGCACAATATGGCCGTTGTTGATGATATAGGCGCGATCGGCGAGCGCCAGGGTCGCTGCCAGATTCTGCTCCACAAGCACGATCGTCTGGCCCGCCGCCGCCAGTTTGCGGCAGGCTTCGACCAGGTCGCGCACGATCACTGGCGCCAAGCCCTCGAAAGGCTCGTCTAAAAGAATAATCTTGGGATCGCGGATTAGCGCGCGAGCAATTGCGAGCATCTGCTGTTCGCCGCCGGACAGGTCGGTGCCACGGCTGGCGCGGCGCGCTTCCAGCCGTGGAAACATTTCATAAATCCGTTGCAGTGGCCATTTGTTGCTCGCGGTCAGTCCGGCGAGCACGAGATTTTCCTCAACGTTCAAACTGCCGAAAATGCGGCGGTCCTCGTGCACCAGCTGCATTCCCGCTTGCGCGATCGCGTGACTCTTTTTACCGGCGACATCAACACTGTCGAACATCACCGAGCCGGAGCGTGGCTGCACAACGCCCATCAGGCTTTTCAAGGTCGTGCTTTTGCCGGCGCCGTTGCGGCCGAGCAGTGCCACCACTTCGTTGCGTTCCACGCGCAGCGAGACATCAAAGAGGATATGGGAGTCCCCGTAATAACTGTTAAGTCCAGTGACTTCGAGGAGACTCATGCCGCCATTATCCCGCCCAGGTAAGCTTCTTGTACCGCCGCATTGTTCTTGATTTCTCCCGGCGTGCCCTCAACCAACACGCGCCCTTCCTGCAGGACGGTCACGCGCCCGACCAGTTCGAACAATGAATCCATATCGTGGTCGATAACGATCATGGTGCGGCCGCGACCGATTGACTTCAGGAGCTTGACGGTTTCTACGCGTTCGCGCGGACTCATTCCGGCGAGCGGCTCGTCGAGCAGCAACAGGCTAGGACTTGTCGCGAGCGCAAGCCCAATCTCGAGCCGCCGCTTCTCGCCATAGGCAAGCTGCGAAACCGGCGTGTCGGGGCGCCCGGCGAGGTTCACCAGCTCGAGCGTGTGTTCCACCTGCTCTTTCAATCCCGCAATTGAGGATTGGTCGCGCAGCATGTCGAGACGAAACTTGCCGCGCAATTCGGCCAATGCGGCAATCGTCAGGTTCTCTCGCACCGTCAGCCGCGTGAACAGTTGATTGACCTGGTAGCTTTTGGTCAGGCCCAGCTGACAAACATCCGTGACATCCATGCCAGTGATGTCACGGCTGTCAAACACGATAGTACCGGAGGTGGGTTGGATCTCGCAGGTGAGCATCTTGAAGAACGTCGTCTTGCCCGCCCCGTTTGGGCCGATCACGCCGCGTAGCTCGCCGTTGTAGACGGTGAAATCAATGTCGTTGTTGGCAACAAGGCCGCCGTAGCGCTTTGTCAGGCCGCTCGCCTGAAGAATGGGACCGGAATAACTGCCCACCGTGTGGTCTCGCGCCGGCATCAGAGTCGCCAACGGTTCGCGGGTGAGTAACGCCTGCGCCGCCTTTTGCTCGTCATCTGCGGTCATACCGACAACTGGCGCGTCCGTCTCCGCCGCTGCAGCGCGCGGCTTTCTGTCGAGCGCAAGCCTGTACAAATCCTTGATGCCGCCGATCAGACCGCGCCGCAGAAAGCATACGAGCAGCACGAAGACGACCCCCAGAACAAGCTTCCAGGACGCGCCAAGGTTCAGCGTGGTTTGCAGGAAGTCCTGGAGGTAGAGCCACAGGACAGCTCCCAACAGCGGCCCGAACAGCGTGCCGGCACCGCCGATTGCGGTCTGCATCACGAGCTGGCCGGAGGTGTCGAACATGAAGGCGTCCGGCGGCATGAATCCCTGCATCAACCCCAGCAGCCCGCCAGCAAATCCCGCATAGACGGCCGCGATGACGAAGGCGGTGAGTTTGTAGCCATGAATGTTGTGGCCGACGGCGGCGGCGCGCAGCGGGTTGTCGCGAATGGCGCGCAGGATTGCGCCGACCGGCGAGCGCACGATACGCAACGCGATCACAATGCCGACGAAGTACCAGAATGAAAGGAATGTGTAGACCAACCAGTCTGTGTTGAATTGAACTATCGTGAAACCGAGATGAATACTCGGCGTCGGCACCCCGGGCAGCCCGTTTTCACCGCCGGTCCACTCCGAAAGCGGATTGAATTCCACGAAGTAGAACACCTCCGCGATCGCCACCGTGATCATCGCGAAGTAGATTCCGGTGCGCCTGAGCGCGATGAGACCCACCAGATAACCAACGATGCCAGCGACGATGGTGCCGATGGCCACCGCCATCATCACATAGGAAAAGTTCAGGATTGTGAGCAGATAGGCGGCGACCATGCCGCCGGTTCCGAAGAATGCGGACTGGCCGAACGATAATAGACCGGTGAAGCCGAACAGGATGTCGAAGCCGATGCCGAACATCCCCCAGACCAGGATACGGTTGATCGTTGTCGGCGTGAATCCGAGGTAAGGCAGGATAAACGGCGCGGCGATCAGCCCGACGGCCGTCAGAACCTCGATGAGAAATGGGCGATGCCTGACCATCACACGGCTGCACTATTCACGGCCGGCCGAGCCGAGCAGCCCGTAAGGACGCAGCACGAGCACCAACGTCATGGCAACGAACAACATGACGTAGGAATAGCCAGGATTGAACATCGAGGTGATGCTGATGATCTCTCCGGCTATCAGGCCGCCGAGGATTGCGCCGGGGAAAGAGCCGACCCCGCCGATCACCACAACGACGAAGGTGTGGACCAGGATCGACTCGCCGACGTCGGGGGCGATCGAGACCACCGGTGCGTTGACGATGCCGGCAAAGCCGGCCGCCATGGCTCCAATGCCGAACACCAGCATGAAGACCTTGTAGACGTCGATGCCGAGTGAATCGACCATCACGGAATCCTCGATGCCGGCACGCACGATCATGCCGATACGCGTGCGGTAGAGCACGGCGTAGAGCGCGATCAGCGCGACCGTAACGATGCCGAGCAGCGCGAGGCGATAGGTTGGATAGTACATGAAGCCGAGAGGCGTAATTCCCGCCAGCAAGGGCGGAGGCGGCACCGCTTTTGACAGGCTGCCGAAGAAAAAACGCACCGCCTCGACAAAGACAATGCCGAGTCCGAATGTGACCAGCAGTTGGTCTTCTCCGGGGCGACCATAGAAGTTCCGGATGATCACCCGTTCCACCAACACGCCGACGATCATGACGAAAATCGCGCCTGCAAAAACGGCGACCGTGAACGAGCCCGTGTAGCTGTAGCCCACCCACCCGGCGTAGCCGCCGAGCATGAACATGGCGCCATGCGCGAGATTAAGGACGCCGAGCGTACCATAAATAATGGTCAGCCCCGACGAGATCAGGGCCAGCAAAGCGCCCAGCACCAGTCCGTTAAAACATTGCGATATGAAATTGGGCCAATTGACCATTGGTCGGGCGAGTCCGCACAAGCAGCCACGAAGCTGCGCCGCAGGCGATGAAATCGCCTGCGGCACGGCTTGTTAAGTCGGATCAGGTGTAGTCGCCCGGATTACAGCCGAACGCGTCGGGCTTCTGCATCAATGGCGCACCCGGCACGACCTCGAGAACCTCCCAGTAGTCCTCGGTGTTCTTCATGTCCTTCGGCGCTTTGCCCTTGACGATGATCACCGGGCGGACGAGTTGGTGGTCCTCTTTGCGAAAGTAAACCTCACCGACGGTCGAGTCGAACTTCTCGCCCTTCTCGTACTGCTTGATGACGTCCGGCGGATAGAACGAGCCCGCCTCCGACACCATTCGCGCCCAAATGGCGAACGACATATAGGCGTTGTTGGCGCCCCACTCCGGACGGTAGTTGTACTTCTTGTAGAAGGCATCGACGAACATCTTCGCCAGCGGGTACTTATCTTCCAGCGTCCACCAGAAATCCGTGGCGGCATAGACTCCCGCGGTGAGCTCCGGACCCGTCTCCTTGGCAAGGAACGGGATCTGATACGGGATGACCATCTGCATCTTCGGCGTCAGGCCGAACTGCTTGGCTTGCTGGACCGACAGCACAGCGTCACGACCCCAGTTGACGTTGACGATGACGTCAGCGCCGGAGTTGGCGATGTTGGTAAGGTATTGGCTGAAATCCTGCGTGCCGAGCGGGGAAACCTGGTTGGTCACCTGCGTCCAGCTGCCATTCTTGGTCAGGTAATCGTTCACAGATTTGGTAACGGTGTGACCGTAGGTGTAGTCCGGCGTCATGAACGCCGCCTTCTTTCCCTTGCCGTAGGCTTTGACCAGTACCGGACCAATCGCGTTGGCCGCGGTTTCGCCATAGAAGTTCTGACGAAAGCCGTAGCGCACGCAGTCTTTGCCGGTAGTATCGTTCGAGCCGGAGATGCCGGTAACATAGAGCACCTTTTCGCGCTGCGCGAACTTGTTGAGCGCCACGGCAACCGCGCTCGAAGTCGAGCCCGTCATCAGAACGATTTTGTTCTGGTTGATAAAGGTCTGAATCTCTTGCACCGCCTGATTTGGCTTCGCTGCGCTGTCGGCGGAAAGCAAGTTCACTTTTTTGCCAAGCAGACCCTTGGTGACCTTTGGCGCGATCTTCTTGAGCAGCGGATCGCCGTTGTTGATGTGCTCGACTGCCAGCTGCCAGCCCTTGAGCTCGTCTTCGCCTTGCACAGCGTAAGTGCCCGTGCGCGGCACCGCGGCGGCCACATTGACCGTATCGCCCTTGGAGCCATCAGGCCATGTTCCGATCGGCGGATAGTCGCCGACGGCGTAAGCACGAGTACTGATCGAGGTCGACAGCAACGCACTACCCGCAAGGCCGGCGCTTGCTTTCAGAAGCCATCGACGCGACAGGACGTCGGAATATTGCATGTGCGACATTTTTAGATTCCTCCCGATTTTTAAATTCAAGTTGACGCCGCTTACCGCCTTGCGGACGACACGATGAGTTTTCCGCAATGACCCAAGCGACTGAATTTCATTTCGAACCTGCATTGCCAACTGCAATCAAACTTTCCGTCAATGCCACTTTCGTTGATTTAAGCGCTGAATAGTTTTTATAAATTGAAGAATTAAATTTCTAAATTCATTCCGCTTGGCAAACAATCGCGGCACTGCGAGGCTTTCACGTACAACTTTACTTCGTATGGTTGGCAGGAATAAAGTTATTGAAATTGGCAATAGAGGAATGAGAAACCGCAATGCTTGAGAAGCTGGAATTCATGATCGCGCTGTCGCGTGAACAGCATTTCGGCCGCGCCGCCGAGAGTTGCGGCGTCGCTCAACCGACGCTGTCACTTGGTATTCAAAGCCTCGAGCAGATGCTCAATACTCCCCTTGTAAAACGTGCATCGCGCTTTCAGGGGTTCACTCCGGAAGGCGAGCGCGTCCTGGTGTGGGCGCATCGGCTGGTTGGCGATGCCAAGGCGATGCGGCAGGACCTTCTCGGTCTGAAGAGCGGTACAGATTCGCATTTGCGGATCGCGGCAATCCCGTCCGCAATGCCACTGGTCGCCAAACTCACCGTTCCCCTACAAATCCGTCACCCGAACGTGCGCTTCACTGTGCTGGGGCGCACCTCAAACGTACTCCTGAACATGCTGCGTCAGCGCGAAATCGAAGCGGGTGTCACTTATTTGAGCAATGAACCCATCGGTGACGTCAGTGCAGTTCCGATTTACCGCGAGGAATATTTATTGCTGACGACGCCTGGTGGCCCGTTTGGCGATGCAGATCGCGTCACGTGGTCGCAGGCGGGCGAAGCTCCGCTGTGCCTGCTCGCGCGCGAAATGCAAAGCCGCAGGATTGTCGACAGTATCCTGCGCCGGATCGGTGTCGAGGCGATACCAGTCATGGAGACCGACTCGGTGAGCGCACTGATGGCTCATGTCCGCATCGGCCGATGGGCCAGCATCGTTCCCAATTCGGCGCTCGAATTTGCCGAATTCACCGACACATTGCGCGCCATTCCGATCGTCGAGCCGGAAGTATTTCACACCATCGGTCTCGTCGTGTCCGAGCGGTTTCCGGTTCAACCTGCAATCACCTCGTTGATCGAGGAAGCGCGTGCACGGACGCCGCGCGGATTGCTGCCTGCGGCCTAGCTCCTATCGCCCGGTCGCCTCGTTCGATTGTCATTCGCAATAACAGGATTGCATTTGCCTGCTTGATGCAAAGGCGGGGCGCATTTTCTGTTGGGCGGAGCGCATCAAGTCTGGGGCGCAAGAAAATTTAGGATCCCAAGGGAGGAGCACACAAACAATGGCATTTCTGTCATTCCTCGACCGCGCGCACACGGTCGCAAAACCTGGCTATAGCCGCTGGATGGTGCCGCCGGCGGCGCTGTGCGTTCACCTGTGCATCGGTCAGGCCTACGCTCTCAGCGTCTTCAATTTGCCGATGACAAAACTTATCGGCATCACGCAATCGGCGCCAGGCGACTGGAAGCTCACCGAGCTCGGGTGGATCTTCTCGATTGCGATGGTGTTCCTTGGCGGCTCAGCCGCGGTGTTCGGCCGCTGGGTTGAGGACGGCGGGCCGCGCCGCGCGATGTTCACTGCTGCTCTCTGCTGGGCCGGTGGATTCTTTCTTTCCGCGATCGGCGTCTACACCCACACGCTGTGGCTTATCTACATCGGTTACGGTGTACTCGGCGGCTGCGGCCTAGGCATCGGCTACATTTCGCCGGTGTCGACGTTGATCAAATGGTTCCCGGATCGGCCAGGCATGGCAACCGGCATGGCGATCATGGGCTTTGGCGGCGGTGCCTTCATCGCCTCGCCGCTATCGGTCTGGTTGCTCAGCAAGTTCACCACTGCGACCCACGTCGGTGTTGCAGAGACATTCATCGTGATGGGCTGCATCTATTTCTTTTTCATGATCGTCGGCTCGATCATCGTGCGTGTGCCGGCACCGGGCTGGAAACCGGAAGGCTATGTCGGACCGGCGACCGCGGCGAAACTGATCACCAAGAACGACGTCTTCGTCTACGACGCACTGAAGACGCCGCAGTTCTGGCTGATCTGGTGGGTGCTCTGCCTCAACGTGACGGCCGGCATCGGCGTGCTTGGCCAGGCCTCGGCGATGAGTCAGGAGATGTTTCCGGGACACATCACGCCAGTCGCGGCGGCAGGCTTCGTCGGCCTGATGAGCCTGTTCAACATGGGTGGCCGCTTTTTCTGGGCTTCCACGTCGGACTATATCGGGCGCAGGAACACTTACTTCGTGTTCATGGCGCTCGGTTTCTTCCTGTACTGCACCGTGCCCTACACTGGGTCGATCGGCAGCGTCATCGGGTTCGTTTGCTGCTTCCTCGTCATCATCAGCATGTATGGCGGCGGCTTTTCGACCGTGCCGGCTTATCTAAAAGACATGTTCGGCACGCGTTACGTCGGTGCAATTCACGGCATGTTGCTGACCGCATGGTCGGCGGCGGGCATCTTCGGTCCGGTGCTGGTGAACTACATCCGCGAGTACAACGTCACTCACGGCGTGCCGAAAGCCCAGGCCTACAACACCACGATGTACATCATGGCGGGCCTGCTGGTGATCGGATTCATCTGCAACTTCCTGGTCAAGGCCGTGGACGCCCGCTTCCACATGAAGGCGAGCGACGCCCGCGCCAACGAGCCGGGAGTCGCGCCAGCCGGCGCACGGGCATAGGGAGGAACGCACATGGCAGACGCAAATCAGCAAGGCACCACAGGCTTGCAGCTAGCACTGGCGTGGGGCTTCGTCGGCATCCCGCTCACGCTCGGCGTGTTGCAGACATTGATCAACGCAATGAAGCTTTTCCAGTAAGTCGTTGTCGCTGGAAAACACTGCGGCGGCTTGAAAAGGCCGCCGCTTCTTTTTTGCGCCCGCAACTCTCACGCACTGCGCATCAGCCCAGGTTCAATTCCTTGAAGAAGTCATTGCCCTTGTCATCGATAACGATGAAGGCGGGGAAATTCTCTACCTCGATTTTCCAGACCGCTTCCATGCCGAGCTCGGGATATTCGTGCACCTCGACTTTCTTGATGCAGTGCTCGGCGAGGTTCGCCGCGCTGCCGCCGATCGAGGCCAGATAAAATCCACCATGCTTTTTGCATGCGTCGCGCACCTGCGCGGAACGGTTGCCCTTGGCCAGCGAGATCATCGATGCGCCCGCGGCCTGGAATTGGTCGATGTAACTATCCATCCGCCCGGCTGTGGTCGGGCCGAACGACCCGGACGCGTAGCCCGCGGGCGTCTTTGCCGGTCCTGCGTAGTAGATCGGATGGTTTTTGAAATAGTCGGGCAGCCCCTTCCCGCTTTCGAGCCGCTCGCGCAATTTCGCGTGCGCAAGATCGCGCGCGACGATCATGGGGCCGGTGAGCGAGAGCCGCGTCTTCACCGGATACCTGGAAAGCTGCGCCAGAATCTCTTTCATTGGACGGCGCAGATCCACCTTCACCACCTGTCCGCCCAGTTTCTCCTGATCGATTTCCGGCAGATATTGCGCCGGATGATGCTCAAGCTCTTCGAGGAACACGCCATCGCGGGTGATCTTGCCAAGCGCCTGCCGGTCGGCGGCGCAGGAGACACCGAGCCCGATCGGCAGCGACGCGCCATGGCGCGGCAGGCGGATCACACGCACGTCGTGGCAGAAATATTTGCCGCCAAATTGCGCGCCGATTCCGGTCGACTGCGTCATCGCCAGCACTTCCTTCTCCATTTCGAGATCGCGGAAGGCGTGGCCGTCTTCGCTGCCCTTGGTCGGCAATTCGTCAAGATACTTTGTCGAGGCGAGCTTCACCGTCTTCATCGTCAGCTCGGCGCTCGTGCCGCCAATGACAATCGCCAGGTGATAAGGCGGGCACGCTGCGGTGCCGAGCGTGAGCACCTTTTCCTTCAGAAACGCCAGCATGCGGTCGTGCGTCAAAATCGACGGCGTCGCCTGGAACAGGAACGCCTTGTTGGCCGAGCCGCCGCCTTTCGCGATGAACAGAAGTTTGTAGGCGTCCTCGCCCTCGGCGTAGATCTCGACCTGCGCCGGCATGTTCGACTTGGTGTTCTTCTCTTCGAACATGGAAATCGGCGCCAGCTGCGAATAGCGCAAATTGCGTTTGAGATACGCATCGCGCGCGCCCTCTGCGAGGGCGGCCTCGTCGGAGCCGTCGGTGAACACCATGCGGCCCTTCTTGCCCATGATAATGGCGGTGCCCGTGTCCTGGCACATCGGCAGCACGCCGCCGGCCGCTATGTTCGCGTTCTTGAGGAAATCGTAGGCGACGAACTTGTCGTTCTCGGAAGCCTCGGGGTCATCGAGGATCTTGCGGAGCTGCTTCAGGTGCGCCGGGCGCAGCAAGTGATTGATGTCGGTGAACGCCGCCTCGCTGAGCGCGCGCAGCGCCTCGTGGCTGATCACCAGCATGTCCTTGCCCATCATCTTCTCGACCTTGACACCGCCGATCTCCAGCTTGCGATAGGGCGTCTTGTCCGGGCCCAGTGGAAATAGCGGCGTATGGTGATACGGCGGTGTGGCGGGGGGCGTGACGGGGGCATTCATGGGTGTGGAACTCGTTTTCGTGCAAGAGAGAATTACCAGAAGAATCTATGTAGAGCGATAGCGGCACCTGCAATGGCGCTTTTGGCCATTTTGCGCCAAGCTATCGCCAATAACGAGACGCACGCAAAACAAGACGCTGCTTTCCGGGAGAACACCTATGTCGATCAAGCTCGCCTCGTCGCTCGGGTTCTGCGCTCTGCTCGCGGTCGCGTTGACGCAAACCGGCGCGGCGCAGGCGCAATACACCGCCAAGGAATGGCCTGAAGGCGCGATGAAGCAGCGCTTTACGGATACCTGCGGCGCGTGCCACGACATCAACCGCGTCCGTGTCGGCTACACGCCGGAAGGATGGCTCACGGTCGCGCGCATGATGCAGAACTTCGATGCGCCTATCCCCGCCGAGGAATGGCCGGCGATGACCGAATACCTGATGAAAAATTTCCCCGAACGGCAGCGACCGCCCGCGGTGATCGTGTCCGGCCCGATCAAGGCGCGTATCGATTTGTGGGACGTGCCGACGCAGGGCTCGCGGCCGCACGATCCGCGCGTGGCGAAGGACGGCGCAATCTGGTGGACCGGCCAGCTCGCCAACAAGCTCGGCCGCATCGATCCGAAGACCGGCGCGATCCGCGAATACACTTTGAAGTCGCCGCACACCGGCCCGCACGGGCTCGCCGAGGACAAGGACGGGAACATCTGGTTCACCGGCAACAATCTCGGCCTGATCGGCAAGCTCGATCCCAGGACCGGGCTCACCACCGAATATCCGCTGCCCGACAAGGCGGCAAAGGACCCGCACACCATTAACATCGCACCCGATGGCATGGTGTGGTTCACCGTGCAGGGCGCGAACATGATCGGCCGGCTCGACCCGAAGAGTGGCGACATCAAGCTGGTCACGTCGCCGACTGAGAAGTCGCGGCCCTATGGACTGATGATTAATTCAAAAGGCGTGCCCTATATCGTCGAATTCGGCGCGCCGAAGATCTCTAGCATCGATCCGGAAACCATGGCGATCAAGGAGTATCCGCTGCCAAACGCCGGCGCGCGGCCGCGCCGGCTGGCGTTCTCCGATGACGACACCATCTGGTACACCGATTACCCGCGCGGCATGCTGGGCCGCCTCGATCTGAAGACCGGGACTGTAAAGGAGTGGGAATCGCCCAGTGGACCGAAGTCGGAGCCCTACGGCATCGTCTTCACCAAGGGTGCACTCTGGTATAACGAGTCCGGCGCCAAGCCGAACACCATCGTGCGCTTCGATCCAGCAAGCGAAAAATTCCAGAGCTGGGCGATCCCCGGCGGCGGCGACATCGTGCGCAACATGGATGTAACGACGGACGGCAATCCGGTTACCGCCAACAGCCTCACCAACCAGGTCGGGCTGGTGACGGTGGAGGACAGCAAGTAGGGCACATACTCAGTGCCATTGCTCAGTGTCATACGCGGGCTTGACTCGCGCATCCATGATGAGGTGCACGGAAAAATTTTTGCGATAGTTTTGCGGACGTGCATCATTGCCGGGTCAAGCCCGGCGATGACGGAAGATAGGCCTACACCGGCCTCACCCTGCCCTTCTCGCCTAACCCGCACTCGAGCGCCGCGCGATCCCATTTCGCCAGATGAGCCGCCGCGTCGTAGGTGCTCTGCAAGAACTCCATCAACGCCGCAGCCGGATCGCGCGCCGTGCGAACGGCATCGTAGGGCAGCAGAAACTCGCCCAGCTCCTTACTGAAGGACGCGTCCTTCGGCTTAACGATCGCGGCGCCGAAGCCGTCAGGCACCGGATAGGCGTACGAGTAGAACGCGGCATAGTCGATTGGGCCGCCGCCGCCCGGCCAGAAACCGGCGCTCGACACCTCGTGCGAATAGGCCTCCTGCGCGACAGAGTTCGGCAAATGCGGCACGCCGCCGGGATGGCGCGGCGCCAGGCGGCCGGAAAATCGCGTCACCGCCAGATCGAAGCTGCCCCAGAAGAAATGCACAGGGCTGGTCTTGCCGAGAAATCCGGTGCGGAAATGAGCGAAGACTTCACTCGCGGAGAGCAGCACGCGCCAGAAACGGTTGGCATAGTCGGCATCATAGGCTGCGTGCAGCATGTCCTGATCAAAGGGAATG
>Ga0187788_10000069_pt1 | contig 23212 bp, 19 predicted proteins | sample 1015_BV01_MP10_2_FD_133008 | JGI IMG/M metagenome (GOLD analysis project Ga0187788, IMG submission 133008) | Tropical peat soil microbial communities from peatlands in Department of Meta, Colombia - 1015_BV01_MP10_20_MG | ecosystem: Environmental > Terrestrial > Soil > Wetlands > Peat | place...
AGCCCGGCCGGGCCGCCGGCGGCGACGGTCAGGCACCGGTGCGCGGTCAGCGCCGGGATGCCCAGGCTCGCCCCGAGGTCGAAGGACGCCGCGTCCGGCAGCGGCACGGCCTGCCGGTCGGGCAGCACGACGTACTCCTGCGCGGTGCCGCCGGCACGCTGCCAGGCGGCCTCCCACAGCCACACCCGCTCGCCGACCCGGCCGGCGTCCACGCCGGGGCCGACCGCGTCCACCACGCCGGCGCCGTCCTGGTCGGGCACCTGCCCGCCCCCGGGGATCGGGCCGGAGCCGCGGTGCGCCTTCCAGTCCGTGGGGTTGACCCCCGAGACGTGCACCCGGACCCGCACCTCGCCGGGACCCGGCTCGCGGATCGGGCGCTCGACCAGGCGGAGCGTCTCCGGCCCGCCGTGCTCGGTGTAGACCACCGCCCGCATGCCGCCTCCTAGGCCCGGCCGTAGACGGGCAGGTGCGCCCCACCCACGGCAGCTGATTCCGGGGAGCAGAGGAAGTGCACCACCGCCGCGATCTGGGACGGCGGAACCCATCGGCTGTGGTCGGCGTCCGGCTGCGCGGCCCGATTGGCCGGCGTGTCGATCACGCTGGGCAGGATCGCGTTGACCCGGATCCGGTCGCCGGTGTACTCCGCGGCCAGCGCGTCGACCAGCGCCAGCACCGCGGCCTTCGCGGTGACGTAGCCGGCCGCGCCGGAGAACGGCCGGAGGGCCGCCCGGCTGGAGACGCAGACGATTGCGCCACCCCCGGCCGCGAGCAGGTGCGGGATCGCGGCCTGGCAGACCAGGTACGCCGGCCGCAGGTTGAGCCGCAACTGGGCCTCGAAGTCCTCCACCGGGGTCTCGTGCACCCGGCCTTGCTGGGCGAACCCGCCGACCAGGTTGACCACCGCCGCCAGCGCGGCCCCGGAGTCCGACGCGGCCAGCGAGACGCACTCGGCCACCGAGCCGGCGTCCATCAGGTCCGCCTGGATCAGGTGCAGGCCGGGACGCGGCTGCGCCCCGGACGGCTCCCGCCCGCCGTGCACCGGGACGACGACCCGCCAACCCTCGTCGAGGAAGCGCCCCGTCACCGCCGTCCCGAGCCCGCCGGTGCCACCGGTGATCAACACTGTTCCCGGCATGAGAGTCCTCCTCCCCGCACCTCCCGGCACCTCCCGGCGCCGCCGAGCGTACCCGGCCGGCCGGCACCCCTCCCCGGGGTGCGTCGGACTGCAGTCGACCTGCACCGGTCATACGCTCAGCACGTTGCCTGATGCGAGGAGCAGCGATGCGGATCGGGATCGGGTTGCCGAACACCCTCCAGATCGACGGGACGGCGGTGTCCGCCTGGGCGGAGCGGGCCGAGGACCGCGGCTTCGCCTACCTGGCCACGATCGACCGGGTCGTCTACCCCAGCTACGACTCCCTGATGTCACTCGCCGTGGCCGCGGGCGCGACCTCCCGGATCGAGCTGATGACCAACGTCCTGCTGGCCCCGGCCTACCCGCCGGTCTGGCTGGCCAAGATGACCGCCAGCCTCGACGCGATGTCCGGCGGCCGGCTCACCGTGGGCCTCGGGGTGGGCGGGCGGCCCGACGACTTCGCCGCGGTGGAACGCCCGTTCGACCGGCGCGGCCGGCTGATGGACGAGACCCTCGAGCTGTTGCATCGCGCCTGGGCCGGCGAGAGCGTGGCCGGCAGCGACCTTCCGGTCGGCCCGGCCCCCGCGCACGGCGGCCGGATCCCGGTGATGCTCGGCGGCGGCAGCGATGCGGCCGTGCGCCGGACGGTGACCTACGGGGCCGGCTGGACCGCAGGCGGCGGCGGGCCGGACCTGGTCCTGCCGATGGTGATGAAGATCCGGAAGGCGTGGAGCGAGGCCGGCCGTGCGGGCGAGCCGCGGATCGGCGCGCTGGCGTACTTCGGTCTCGGCGACGACGCGGCGTCCCGGGCATCCCTGCGCCGCTACTACGGGTTCCTCGGCGGCTGGGTGGAGGCCATCGTCGAGGGCGCGCTGCGGACGCCGCAGGCCGTCGCGGCGGCGCTCACCGCCTACGAGGACGTCGGCGTCGGCGAGCTGGCGCTCATGCCCACCGTCCCGTCGATCAACGAGGTGGACCTGCTCGCCGACATCGTGCTGTGAGCGCCAGCCACGGCGGCTGGGCCGCCACCGAACCGACGTCTGGAGCCGCGCGGCGGACTCACCCCCGCTCGCGCGAGGCGCGGACCTCGCGAGCCGCCCCGCGCGACCCACCGGTGGGCGGCGGCCCGAGCCCCGCGCCCGCGTTCATCTGGTAGTCCACCAGCAACTGCCAGGCGCGGAAGGTCCGCGCGCTCACCGGGGGTCGGGCGACCCCGACCTGCCAGGCGACGTGCAGTTCCGCGATCGTGGCGCAGCCGTCGATGCGCCGGCCCGCGGCCAGCTCCCAGGCCAGGGCCGACTCGTAGGCCGCGCGCAACCTCCCGACCCGCACCCGATAGGTCTTCGGGCCCACGTCAGCGTGACCCTGACGACGGCTCCCGCTCACCCGACCCGGCATCAAGCCAACCGCCCCCGTTCCCACTGGCGGCTCCGATCGCGCCCGGGCGCCCGAGGGGCACACCCGAGCAGACAAACCATCATGCTCCTTCGCCATCCGGGATGACAGGGGGAACGGGGCCGTGACGCAGCGGTGAAGGTCATCCCAACGGATCAGGCACCGCAGGCTCTGAGCCTCACCGTGAACCGTGCGTCGGTCACGGCCATCCCCCGGCCACCGCCACCCGACCCGTCCCGGCCAGCCGGTGCGCGGCCGCGACGAACGTGACGGTGAACGAGACCGGGGGTGATCACCCCCAGAAGGGTTCAGCGTCGGGTTCAACGTCACCAGGGGTGTGCGGTCAGGCCCGGTCCACCAGCTCGGTCGGCATCGCGATCACGTCCACCATCGCTCCGTTGCGGAAGGTGGTGATCGCCAGGGGCGTGTTGATCGCGTCGGCGAACATCCGCCGTTGCAGCGCCTGGGCGTCGTCCACGGCCTCCCCCGCCACCGTGAGGATCAGGTCCCCGACCCGCAGGCCGGCCCGGTCCGCGGGGCTGCCCGGCTCGACGTGCACGATCCGCACGCCACGGTCCCGGCCCACCCGGGTGGCGAGCCCGGTCGGCAGCGGCGCCGGTGCCGTGGCGATCCCCAGGAACGCCCGGCGGACCCGGCCGTCCCGCAGCAGGATCGACACGATCCGCATGCTGGTGGCGTTGATCGGCACGGCCAGACCCAGCCCGACCCCGGCGACGGCGGTGTTGATGCCGACCACCCGGGCCGAGGAGTCGGCCAGGGCACCGCCGGAGTTGCCCGGGTTCAGCGCCGCGTCGGTCTGGATCACGTCCTCGATGATCCGGATGGCGTCCCCGCTGCGGGCGGGCATCGACCGGCCCAGCCCGCTGACCACCCCGGCGGTGACCGATCCGGACAGGCCGAGCGGGTTCCCGACGGCGATCACGAGCTGGCCGACGACCAGCCGGTCGGCGTCGCCGAGCCGTGCCGGGGGCGGCGTCGATCCGTGCACCCGGACCACCGCCAGGTCGGACAGGCGGTCCCGGCCGACCAGGCTGAAGGGGGCCTGCTCGCCGTCCGGGAACTGCGCGGTCCCCCCGCCCGAACCGCCGACGACGTGGGCGTTGGTGAGCAGGAAGCCGTCGTCGGTGAAGACCACGGCCGAGCCGGCACCGACCGCGCCCTCCCGACCGCCGCGGCGGCCCTGCACCGACAGGGCGGCCACCGAGGGCATCACCCGGCGGGCCACCGAGCTGACCACCTGCGAGTAGGCGTCCAACGCAGCCGACCCGCCGTCTTCGGGTGTCTCCCCCTCCGGCCCACCGGCCGGGATCGTCTCGTCCGGCACCCTGCCACCTCCGGACCCGTGACCGCGCGACGACCGCGCGGACTGGTGAGACGCTGAACGCACCCGGCCCCGCGGGTAGTTCGCTGTACGCCGACAGCGGAACCGCACGGTCCTGCCCCGTGCCCACGGCGTGACACCGTGGGCCTAGGAATGCCGCGGTGTCACGCCGTGGGCATAGAAGATGCGCACGATGCCGCACGGTCCGGCGGTGCCTCATGCGCACGGTGTGACACCGTGCGCGTGGGAAGAGACAGGTGTGACACCGTGCTCTTCCCCGATGCGCACCACGCCGCAGAGTGGGAACGGGGGGAGCCATGGCTGCCGACCGGGAGCTGGGATTGGGGGCGGCACGTGAGCAGGCGCTGACCCGAGGGGTGGGCCTGCTCCAGGAGGCATGGCGCAGCTTCGACTCCCCGCGCCCGGGGCAGCCACCGATCAGCGATGCGACCCGGGCGTTGACGGCGGGCCCGCTGCCGGAGGACGGGGTCGGCGCGGAGGTCGGGCTGGACGACGCCGCGCGGCTGCTGGACGAGAGCCTGGCCCAGTCCAGGCCGCGCTTCTTCGGCTACGTCGGGTCCTCCGGGCTGGAGGTCGCGGTCCTCGCCGACGCGCTCGCGGCGGCGCACGACGTCAACCTCGCGTCGAGGGCCGCGGCCGCCGACCTGGTCGAGAGCCAGACGATCCGGTGGGTCGGGGAGTTCGTCGGCTTCCCCGCCTCGGCCGGCGTGTTCACCAGCGGAGGCATGGTCTCCACCCTCACCGCGCTGGCCGCGGCCCGGGAACGGGCCCTGCCCGGCAGCCGGATCGAGGGCGTCGGGAGCGGCGGCGTGGTGTACGCGGCCGCGGAGGCCCACTCCAGCGTCGAGCGGGCCGTGGAGATCCTCGGTCTGGGCCGCAGGGCCCTGCACCCGGTGCCCGTCGACGGCCGGCGCCGGATGAGTCCCGCCGCGCTGGCCGGGATGATCGCCGCGGATCGCCAGGCCGGTCTGGTGCCGCTGGCGGTGGTCGCCACCGCGGGCACCACGCTGACCGGCGCGGTGGACCCGCTGCGACCGATCGGTGAGCTGTGCCGCGGGCAGCGGATCTGGATGCACGTGGACGGCGCATACGGGCTGCCGGCAGCCGCCACGCCGCAGGCCGGACCGCAGTTCGACGGCCTGGAGCTGGCCGACTCGGCCTCCCTCGACGCGCACAAGTGGCTGTTCGTCCCCAAGGCCTGCGGCGTGCTGCTGGTCCGCGACCGGTCCGACCTCGAGGCGGCGTTCAGCCACCGGGCGGCGTACATGCCGGCCGAGGAGGATGAGCGCCACCCGGTCGAGTGGACGTTGGAGTACTCCCGGCCCTTCCGCGCCCTGAAGCTCTGGCTGGCCTTCCGGGTGCACGGGGCGCAGGCGTTCCGCGAGGCGATCGGCCGCAACCTGGATCTGGCCGGGCTGCTGGCGGACCTGGTCCGGGACAGCCCGGACCTGGAACTGGTGTGCCGGCCGACGCTGTCGATCGTCTGCTTCCGACGGCGACCGGCGCAGGGTGATCCGGACCGGCACAACGCCCGGCTGGCGACCGCCCTGCAGCGCGACGGCAGGGTCTACGTCACCACCGCGGTCGTCGACGGGCTGACCTGCCTGCGCCCGTGCATCGTCAACTTCCGCACCACCGACGCCGACGTGCGGGCCTTGATCGAGGTGGTCCGCGAGGTCGGCGCGCGCGTGGAGGATGGCTGACCGCTTTGCTCACCGAAACCCGCTTTGCTCACCGGAACCCGCCCGGACGGCTGGTGCACACGATTCCCGGCGGCAGCCAGCGAGCAAAGCGACCGACCGATCAGGCCCGGACGACCGTGTCGCCCTTCACGGTGACCGGTACCGGGGGCAGCGGCCGCGGCGCCGGCCCGACCGTGACCGACCCGTCGGTGATCGAGTAGCGGCTGCCGTGACACGGGCAGTTGATCGTCCCGCCGCTCACCGAGGCGACCGTGCACCCCTGGTGGGTACAGATCGCGGAGAAGCACTTCACCGTGCCCGCGACCGGCTGGGTCAGCACGACGCCCTGGTCCGCCAGCACGGTGCCGCCACCCACCGGGATGCCGGACAGCCGGGCGAGGACCGCGCCGCCGGCGCCGGCCGGTGCGCCGCCCGCACCCCCGCCGGCCGGATAGCTCGGCGCGGCCGCCTGCCCGGTGGGCGACCCGTAGGTCGCACATCCGCCGAGCGCCGCCACCGCACCGCCGGCGGTCGCGAGCGCGAGCAGCCGGCGCCGGCCCGGGTGAGGCCCGCGCCCGTCGAGGATCTCCGCCATCGCTGCCTCCTGTGCAGGCCGCCGTCAGAACCGCACGCCGACCGTGGTGAAGAACCACAGCGCCGAGGTCAGCCACACGGCCACCAGCACCGCGAAGACCGTGCCGCCCAGCACCGGCAGGGCCCATCCCGGCAGCCCCGATCGGGTCAGCACCAGCATCTTCACGGTGAAGGCGCCGAAGAACAGGCATCCCAGCAGCGAGTGGACCAGGGTGCGCAGGTCGTAGGCCTGGAACCCCAGGGCGTAGAGGCACTGCATCGCCACCGGCACCGCCACCAGGAACGCCGCCCGGCCCGACCACCGGTGCAGCGCGGACAGCCACGGCGGCGCCGAGATCCCCCGAATCCGCCCGTACATCACCAGCGCCGACCCCAGCTGGACCAGGGCCAGCAGCGCGGCCACGCTGGCCATCCACGCCTTGACCTCCTGCGGCCCGGAGAAGCCGGCCAGGTTGACCGCGACACCCGCCGGAGTGTGCAGCCTGCCGTAGACGCCGATCGTCACCGACACGCAGGCACCGATCAGCACCAGCCCGAGCAGCCGCGTGGTGGCGCTCGACGCCCGCGCGGAAGCGGCCCGGCGGCGGGAGCGGGCCGGGGCCAGGCTCGGCTCGGGCATCGCTCCGCCGGACGGCTGCTGGCTCATCCCTGATCTCCTCCCGGTGAGGGCGGTGGGCCGGGCGCCGATCCGCGGCCGGCCGGGGCGACGGTCACAGACCGGTCGTCGTGTCGGGGTCGACCGGAGCGGCGTCGAGCGGGACGCCGTCGACCGTGACCTGACCGGAGGAGGTGTCCAGGCTGGGAGCGGGCTCCGGATGTTCGTCCGCACCGGTGATCAACCCGACCTGGGTCCCGTCGTCCAGGACGATCCAGCCGCCGATCACCTCGGTGCCGCGGACCGTCGCGGTGGCCCGGTAGAGCCCGGACGGCGCCGCCACGGCGGCCACGGAGAACGTCCGCCGCACGTCCTCGACCCTGACGCTGCCGCTCAGCCGGTCACCGGCGACGGCGCCGGTGAGCCTGGCGCCGTGACGGCCCGACAGGGCGACGCGACCGCCCTGCACGCTCCCCTGCATCCACGCCTCGACCCGGTTCCCGGGGTCGCACAGGTAGCCGACGGCCTTGTCCCCGCGGATCACCACGGCCACCGAGCCGCCGCCGTTGAGCCGGCCGGCGTAGGTGACCGGCCTGGTCGCGGCCGGTGCGGTGGTCACCGTTACTCCCGGCGAGGGGCCGGCCGGCGGGGTGCCGGTGGCCGGTGGGGTGCCCGTGGCCGGCGCGGACGACGTCGCCGGGGCCGGCCCGCCCGCCGCCCGGTCACGGGCATCCGAGCTGGCGATGGTGTTCATCACGAGCAGCACCGCTGCGGTGGTCGCTCCCGCGACCAGGGTGACGATCGGGCTGCGGACCTTCATGATCCCTCCACCACGGCCTGCCTGCCGGGGGCCACCGCCGACGCCGGGCGCGCGCACGGCAGCCCTCGGGCGCGGGGAAGCGTACCGCCTCCGAGCGGCGCAGGGATCGGCTCAGGCGGCGCGCACCTCGAGCGGCCGGTTGCTGACCCGGAAGCCGTGCTCGGCCAGCGACTGCAGCACCGGCTGCGGGGAGCGGGTCCAGAAGTAGAGCAGGGCGGCGTCCTCGCGGACGATCGCCACCCCCTCGGTGCGGCGCAGGAAGTCCGGCACGGTGGGGCAGGCGACCAGGACGTTGTCCACGGACAGACGCATCCGCGGGACCAGCAGGGACAGCCCCTCGGCACGCGGTCGCAGGGTGAGGAAACCGGGCTCGACACTCAGCGCGCCCCAGGCCCGCGGGATGTTGCGGCGTCCCTTGAACGGACCGGGCGAGGGCACGCTGAACCCGCCGAGGAAGGTCTGAACCCGGCGGAAGCTGTACGAGACGTGTTCGAGCCGCACGCGGAGTCCCACCTCGTGGTCCGGGTCTGTTCACCTCAAGCGTCTTGTCTGTTCACCTCAAGCGTAGTGCGGCGGCGACCCGACCACACGTGCGCGCGCAGGCCGACCTCGCCGGCCCACGGTGGACGACGGTGAACCCGGCGATGAACCGCAACGGGTGTCATCACCCCGCCGCGGGTTCAACGTCACGCTATGCATCCGTCCCGGTATGGCCGAACGGGGTGACACCGCCCGCTCGGACATTCCATGCTTAACCCGGCGCCGAATTCGCCGCCGGCATCGCCGCGGCCGGAATCGGGGCCATGTGCCCGGGGGGCACCGGCGACCCGTTCGGCTCGGGTGGCCGGGCCGGGGCCGCACGCGACAGCCGGGGGGCGGGTGGACGCGCAGAGAGGAGAGGTGGTCACCCCAGGTGCTGGACCCGCTGGCCTTCCTGTACGCGGACCTGCTGACCTCGCCGTGCGCGCAGACCCGGCTGCGCGGGATCGAGCGCTGGGTACAGCACCACGGGCACATCAAGGACGTCTTCCCGCTGCTGGACGACGACGCTCCGGTGGTGCACCTGAACGAGGGCCGACATCTGATCACCGAGGTGCGCTCCCGGGCACTGGTGGCGGTGGAGGACCGCCACCGGGCGGGCAAGCGTCAGTGGGAGATCGGCCCGGTGATCGTCAGGGCGCCGATGCCCGCCGAGCACGCGCTGCACCGCGCGGTCGACCTGCTCACCGGGATCACCGCCGAGGATCGGGGCCTGCTGCTGGCGGGGGTCGAGGAGTCGCTGGAGAAACGGGTCCGGCCGCCGGATGAGCACCGCGAGGCGTGCATCGCCTACCTCGTGCTGCAGACCCTCGGCGAGGTCCCCTACCTGCGGCAGACCCCGGACGAGCTCACCATGCTCACCGCGCTGCAGCACGAGATGCAGCTGAGCGAGATGAGCGGCCCGCGACCGCGGCCGTACCTGCGGTTCGAGGGGGACGGCGAACCGGTGGGCTACATGTACGCCGACCACCTGCCCGGAACCTGGGTGATCGACCTCAGCGAGAGCCCGCTCGGCCGCGAGGTCCGCGCCTACCTCGGCCTGGTGCTGCGCGCCGAACGCGGCGGCGTGCCGCGGGTCCGCCACGACGACCAGGGGCTGCCACAGACGAACGGAGACGGCCGACTGGCCGTCTCCGGCATCCTCCCGCACGACACCACCGAGGTGGTCGAGTACCTGCGCAGCGTCGCCGCCTTCGTGGCCCGCCGCTACCCGGTCGAGCTCGTGCCCTGACGCCCACGGGGGCGCGCCTACCTGTCCCGCATGCAGGCGCGAAGCGGGCCGCTCCGGATCCGGAAGAGGGGGGTTCGGTACCGGAGCGGCCCGCGATCTAGGGTCAGGCCCGGACGTCGATCAGCTCTTGACCTTCTTGTCCGGCTGCGCGCCGGTGATGGTCCTGCCCTCCTCGGCGGAGGTGATCTCCACCTTGCGCGGCGCCTCGACCGGCTTGGTCACGTTGCGGATCCGCACCTCGAGCATCCCCGCGTCGTAGTGCGCTGAGATCTCGTCGGCGGTGACGCCCTCCGGCAGGGCGAACTCCCGACGGAAGGATCCGTAGCGCAGCTCGCGCACCAGGACCCTGCCCTCACGCTCGCGGCGCTCGTCACTCTCGCGCCGCTGACCGCTGACGGTCAGCCGCCGGTCCTCGACCTCGATGTCGAGGTCGTGCTCGGCGTCGACGCCGGGCAGCTCGAACCGGATCAGCACGTCCGTGCCGTCGGTGGTCATCTCGATCGCGGGGACGTACCCGCTGGAACGGGTCACCGACTGCCCCCCGCCCCACGCCCGGCGGACCAGCTCGTCGAACTCGTCGTCAAGGCGAGCCAGCACCGTGAAGGGGTCCCACCTGCTCACGCTCATGATTCCTCCCAGGGACAGCCGGGAAGATCCCGGAATTGGCACTCTCCCTACCTGAGTGCCAACGCACGGCTGCGGCCACCGGATTCCACGATTGTTGACAATCCTACGAGCGCTCCGGGACCCTCCGGGCGTGGACGCGAAGCACCGGCCGGCCGGGAGGCGCGGCCCGGGCCGCCGTCCGGACTCGCCCGCCGACGACCCCCTCGGCGACCCCGGCCGGGACTCCGGCCGGGACTCCGGCCAGCAGGCCGGCAGCGGGACCGGGCTGCGGGCGCTGTACGCCTACGACGCGTCCAACTACCGCGTCGTCCCGGCCGCGGTGAGCTTCCCCAGGGACACCGACGACGTCGTCGCGCAGCTGCGGCAGGCACGGGAGGCGGGCCGGCCGGTCACCGCCCGCGGCGGAGGCACCAGCCTGGCCGGCAACGCGGTCGGCAGCGGGCTGGTCCTCGACTTCTCCCGCCACATGAACCGGGTGATCGCACTCGACCCGGCCGCCCGGCGCGCGGTGGTGCAGCCCGGCCTCGTGCTGGACGACCTGCAGGCCGCGGCGGCGACGCACGGGCTGCGGTTCGGTCCCGATCCCTCGTCACACAGCCGCTGCACGCTCGGCGGGATGATCGGCAACGACGCGTGCGGCGCCCACTCGGTCCGCCACGGCCGCACCGGGGAGCACGTCGTCGCCCTGGATCTGGTCCTCGCCGACGGCACCCGGGCGATCGCCGAGCGCGGCCGCCTGCGGGCCGCCGACGCCGGCGACCCGCCCGCCGTCCAGCGGGTCGCCGCGCTCGAGGACGAGCTGCGCCGGCTGGCCGCCCGGCACCTGGCCGTGCTGCGCACGGAGCTGGGGCGCATCCCCCGCCAGGTGTCCGGCTACCAGCTGCAGCACCTGCTGCCCGAACGCGGCTTCGACGTGGCCAGGGCCCTGGTCGGCACCGAGGGCGGGTGCGCGGTGGTGGTCGCGGCGACCGTGGCGCTGGTGCGGCAGGCGCCGTGCTCGGTGCTGGTGGCGATCGGCTACCGCGACCTGGTCCGGGCCGCCGCGGACGTGCCGCGGATCCTCGCCCACGACCCCTCGGCGGTCGAGGCGATGGACGCCGCGCTGGTCGCCACGATGCGGGCCCGGCGCGGCCCGGGCGCACTGCAGGGCCTTCCGGACGGCGCCGCGTGGCTCCTGGTCGGGCTGGACGGCGAGCACCCGGCCGAGCCGGCGGAACGGGCGCGGGTGCTGCTCGCCGACCCGGCGGCCCCGATCGTGGCGGGGAGGGTGCTCGGCGACCCGGACGAGCGGCGCCGGGTGTGGCGGATCCGCGAGGACGGCGCGGGGCTGGCGACCCGGCCACCCGGACCCCGCCAGTACTGGCCCGGCTGGGAGGACGCCGCGGTGGCCCCGGACCGGCTGGCCGGCTACCTGCAGGAGTTCGGGCGGCTGCTGGGGCGGCACGGCCTCACCGGCGCGTTCTACGGGCACTTCGGCGCCGGCTGCGTCCACGTGCGGCTCGACTTCGACCCGGAGACGGCCGCGGGGCGGGCGGGGATGCGCGCGTTCCTGCGGGAGGCCGCCGAGCTGGTCACGGCGCATGGCGGCACCCTGTCCGGCGAGCACGGCGACGGCCGGGCTCGCGGCGAGCTCCTTCCGATCATGTACTCCGCCGAGGCTCTGGCCGCGTTCGCACGGTTCAAGGACGCCTGGGACCCCGATCACCTGCTGAACCCGGGGATCGTCGTGGACCCGCCCCCGCTGGACGCCGACCTGGCCGTTCCGCTGCGCCGCGGCGCCGCCGGACCCCGCACGGCCTTCGCCTTCCCCGAGGACCCCGGCGGGCTGGCCGGCGCGGTCCGGCGCTGCGTCGGCGTCGGCCGCTGCCGGGCCGACGCCGAGCACGGCGGCGGGGTGATGTGCCCGAGCTTCCGGGCGACCCGCCGCGAGCAGGACTCCACTCGGGGACGGGCCCGCGCGCTGCAGGAGATGCTGCGCGGTGACCTGGTCACCCGCGGCTGGCGCGCCACCGAGGTGCTCGACACCCTCGACCTGTGCCTGGCCTGCAAGGCCTGCGCGGCCGACTGCCCGGTCGAGGTGGACATGGCCACGTACAAGGCGGAGTTCCTGCACCAGCACTACCGGCGCCGGATCCGCCCGCGCTCCCACTACGCGCTGGGCTGGCTGCCCACCTGGACGGCGCTGGCCGGCGCGGTGCCCGGCGGGACGGCGGCGTGCAACGCCGTCCTGGGCCGGTCCCTGACCCGGCGCCTCGCCGCCCGGCTGGCCGGACTCACCCCGCACCGCACGATGCCGGCGCTGTATCCGCCCGCGGCGGCCGGATCCGCCGTCAGGCAGGCCGCCGGCGCAGCCGGGGGGTCCGGGGATCCGGCCCTGCTGTTCCTCGACACGTTCACCCGGGCCTTCCGCCCCGGGCTGGCCGGCGACGCGACCACCGCCCTGCGCGCCCTGGGCACGGATCCCCGCCCGGTGGACCGGTGGTGCTGCGGGCTGACCTGGATCAGCACCGGGCAGCTGGCACGGGCCCGCCGGGTGCTGGAGCGCACGGTGGCCGCACTGGACGCGGCCGAGCCCGCGGCGCCGATCGTCGTCCTGGAACCCGGGTGCGCGGCAGCGCTGCGGGCCGACGCACCGGCCCTGCTGGGCACGGCGGCGGCACGGCGCGTGGCCGGACGGGTGATCACATTCACCGGGATGCTCGGCCGCGCGCTGGACGGCGGCTGGCACCCGCCGGCGCTGCCGGCGGCGGCGCGGCTGCAGGTGCACTGCCACGAGTACGCCGTGTTCGGCGAGTGGCCGCAGCCGCAGGTGCTGGCCCGGATGGGCGTCACCGACGTGGCCACCGCGAGCACCTGCTGCGGGATGGCCGGGAGCTTCGGCATGGAGCGGGACCACTACCCGGTCTCGCTCGCGGTGGCCGACCTGTCGCTGGCGCCGCTGCTGGAGCCGCTGCGCGGCGGCCGCGACGCGGGCCGGCCGCTGCTCGCCGACGGGTTCAGCTGCCGGCTGCAGGCCGAGCACCTGGCGCCGCAGGCCCGCCCGCAGCACCTGGCCGAGCTCGTGGCCACGGCGCTGGCGGCCGGCCGGTGACCGGTCGGCGGCCGGTACCCGGGCTGCACCCGGTCAGCACGGAGAGCACCGCCGAACGGATCGCCGACCAGGTGCGCCGGCGGATCATCGAGGGCGCCCTGGCACCGGGCAGCCGGCTCGGCGAGGCGGGCCTGGCCGCGCAGCTGCGGGTGAGCCGGGGACCGGTGCGTGAGGCGCTGGCCCGGCTGGTCCAGGAGGGGCTGGCGGTTTCGGTCCGCAACCGCGGCGTGTTCGTCGTCCGGCTCGGCCCCGAGGACGTCGCCGACGTCTACCGGGCCCGCCGGGCGGTGGAGCGGGAGGCGGTGAGCGCGCTGCACCGCGGCCGGGGCGGTGCCGCGGTGGGGCACGCGCTGGAGGAGGTGCGGGTGGTGGTCGCGGCGATGGCCCGGGCGGCGCACGACGGCGACCGGGACCGGCTGGCCGAGCTCGACATCCGCTTCCACCAGGGGCTCGTCGCCGCGAGCGGCAGTGCCCGCCTGGCCAGGATGTTCGCCACGCTGGCGGCCGAGACCCGGTTGTGCCTGGCCGCCGTCCCCGATGCCTACCCGCTCGCCGAGGCGACCGTCTCCGAGCACGAGGAGCTGCTCCGGTTGATCGGGCTGGGCCGGCCGGGCAGCGCGCTGGCCGCACTGGACCAGCACTTCGAGTCGGCCCTGGCCGCCCTCACCGCCCGGCGCTGACGGGCGCCTCGACGGCCTCCCGGGCGGCGTCGGCCAGGGCCGCCCCGATCGGGGACTCCGCGCCCATCCAGGTGATCAACTGGGGGAGCGGCATCGCCCGGGCGAACAGGTAGCCCTGCCCGACGTCGCAGCCGATCCGGGCCAGCATCAGCGCGACGTCGAGGTGGTCGATCCCCTCGACCACCAGCCGCAGGCCGAGGGAGTGGGCCAGCTCGGTGACGTGGCGCACGAGCAGCGCGGCCCCCTCGTCGTGCAGCACGTCCTGCAGGAAGACCCGGTCCAGCTTGAGCTCGTCGACCGGCAGGTGGCGCAGGTAGGCCAGCGAGGAGTAGCCGGTGCCGTAGTCGTCGACGGCGATCTCGACCCCGAGCCCCCGGACACCGGTCAGCACCCGGCGGGCCAGCGGGGCGTCGTTCATCAGCGTGTCCTCGGTGATCTCCAGGGTGAGCGCCCGGGCCGGCAGGCCGTGCTCGGCGAGCAGGTCGCCGATCCGGTCCACCAGCCCGACGTCGTGGATCGCGCTGCTCGGCAGGTTCACCGACACCGGCAGCTCGATGCCGGCCCGCCACCACGCCGCGCACGCCATCGCGGACCGCCGGCAGACCGCGTCGGTCACCATGTCCATCAGCCCGGCCGCCTGGGCCAGCGGCAGGAACGCCCCCGGGAACAGCGTCCCCCGGACCGGGTGCTGCCACCGGATCAGCGCCTCGACGCCGGAGGGCCTGCCGGTGGCCAGCGCCACCTGCGGCTGGAAGTGGACGTCGATCAGGCCCACCCGCTCCGGGTCGTTCCCCTGCAGGGCGGCGCGCAGCTCCTCCACGGTGCGCAGCCGGTCGGGGTCGTCGTGCTCGCTGGCGTAGGTCGCGATGCTGCTGCGGCTGCGCTTGGCCTCGTACATCGCGACGTCGGCGCAGCGCAGCAGCTCGCTCCGGGTCGGCGGGGTGGGCGGGCAGGTCGCGATGCCGAGGCTCGCCTCGGCGTGCAGAGTGACCGCACCCACCGTGAACGGGCGGCTGAGCACGTGCTGGATCCGTTGCGCGATCATGGTCGCCTCGCCCGGCGGGGTCTGCGGCAGCAGCACCGCGAACTCGTCGCCGCCGAGCCGGGCCGCGACGTCCCCGGGCCGCAGTGTGCGCCCGATCCGGCGCCCGACCTGGGAGAGCAGGATGTCGCCGGCGGCGTGCCCGAGGGCGTCGTTGACCTCCTTGAACCGGTCCAGGTCGAGCAGCACCAGGGCCAGCGGCGAGGCGGCCGTGGCCTGCGGCAGCACGGCGTCGCAGTGCTCGTACAGGGAGCGCCGGTTCGCCAGGCCGGTGAGATCGTCCGTCCTGGCCTGCAGGTGCCCGTCGGCCAGCCGCTGGATCTCCCGGCAGGTGAGCAGGAAGCGCAGCATGACCAGCGCCATCCCGGCATCGGCGAGCAGGAGCGCCACGGTGGGCACCGGCCGGACCTGGCCCAGTGCCAGGACCGCCGCGCACAGCCCGATGCACCCGGCCGGCAGCGCCAGGACCATCCAGCTGACCCAGTGCCCGGTGACCCGCCCGGCCGCCCCCCGGACCACGGGAGCGTCGGGGTCGCCGGCCGAGCCGGTCCGGCCCGCGGCGGCGAAGCTGAGCGCCGCCAGGATCAGCAGTCCTCCGGGCACCCGGTGCAGCGCGACGCCGCCGGCCGCGGGAAGCAGCGGGGGCACCAGGCCGGAGGCCGCGTGGAGCAGCACACCCAGGCCCACGAGCCGGACATCCGGGCCGCAACGGCGGGTCACGACCACGCCGCACCCGGCCACCAGGAGCAGCGCCAGGTCGGCCAGCGGCCCGGCCGACCCCACCGGCGGCAGACCGGCGGCGGCCGGGCTGTCGCCGAGCCAGTGGATCTGGGGGGCCAGGCCCAGCGCGGCCGAGGCCACCGCGGCCACGGCGAGCAGGGTGTCCAGCCCGGTGCGCGTCCGCGGTCCAGACGGCTGGACCAGCCACACCAGGCCCAGGGTGCACAGCAGGGCGGCTGCGCCGGGCAGCGCGGCGGCCGGACCGGTCGCCGTCCCCGCCCACAGCGGGGTGACGCCCCGGAGCACGAGCGCCGCGCCCAGCACCCACCAGGCGGGAGAGGACCGGTCACGGCCGCGGGCGAGGCAGATCAGGGCCGGGACGGCGTGCGCCAGGCCGAGCAGGCCGGCGTCGACGCCGGTCGAGGGTGGTGACCACGGGCCGGGCACGAGCGCCGCGCCCAGGTAGGCCGCTCCGGTCAGGGCCAGGAGGGCGTAGGGACCCCACCGCCGCACGGACCCCGCCGGCCGCCCGCCGATGAGGGTGGTCACAGTGCCCTATCGGCACCGGGGTCGCCGGGTTGAGCCGCTCAGAAGTCGCCGGACGCCGCCCGGACCGACCGCAGCAGGGCGTACGCCGCCTCCTGCTGGGTCGGGTCCAGCCCCCGCAGGCCGAAGTCGGCGGCCGTCAGCGCGCTGGTCGCCTCGGCCACGGTGCGCCGTCCCGCCGGGGTGACCGCGGCGAAGGTGCGCCGCCGGTCAGCCGGGTCGGGCCGCCGCTGGACCAGCCCCTGGGCTTCCAACCGGTCGATCGCATTGGTGACACTGGCCGGATGGACCATCAGCCGGGCCCCGATCTTGCTCAACGGCAGCTCGCCCGCACGGCTGAACGTCAGCAGCACCAGCACCTCGTACCGGGCGAAGGTCAGATCGAACGGCTTGAGCTGCGCGTCCAGCTCGGCGAGCAGGATCTGCTGGACCCGCATCACCGAGGTGACCAGGCGCATCGCCCGCGCCGGCCCGAAGTGCCGCTCCCACAGCTCGCCTGCCCGCTCGATCGGGTCGAACGGCAGCCTGGCCGGGGTCGTCATCCCCGGAGGCTATCAGTTATAGTTGGAAGTCAAACTATCTGAGATCAAACTAATTGTCCCGGCGTAGTCCAGCGGCAGGAGCACCGGCATGACGAGCCCCGAGGGCCTGCACACCCCGCGCAACCCGGTCCGGATCGTCACCGCGGCCGCGCTCTTCGACGGCCACGACGCCTCGATCAACATCATCCGGCGGATCCTGCAGTTCCAGGGCGCCGAGGTGATCCACCTCGGGCACAACCGGTCGGTGGACGAGGTGGTGACCGCCGTCATCCAGGAGGACGCCCAGGGCGTGGCCGTCAGCTCCTACCAGGGTGGGCACGTCGAGTACTTCCACTACCTGCTGCAGGCCCTGCGCGAGCGCGGCGCCGGGCACGTGAAGATCTTCGGCGGCGGCGGCGGCGTGATCGTGCCGGAGGAGATCGAGGGCCTGCACGCCGCCGGGGTGAGCCGGGTCTTCTCCCCCGAGGACGGCCAGCGACTCGGCCTGGCCCGGATGGTGAACCAGATCATCGAGGCCTGCGACAGCCCGCCGGGAGCCGGGGCCGTTCCGCCGATGGAGGACCTGGCCACCGGCGGGGACGGCGTCCTGGCCCGGGTGCTCAGCCTGCTCCAGTCCGGCAGCCTGCCACCGCCGCAGGTGGCGGGGCTGCGCTCCGCCGCGGCCCGCCGTCAGGTTCCCGTGCTCGGCATCACCGGGACCGGCGGTTCGGGGAAGTCCTCGCTGACCGACGAGCTGATCCGCCGGCTGCGCACCGACCAGCAGGACAAGCTGCGGGTCGCCGTCCTCGCCGTCGACCCGAGCCGGCGTCGTGGCGGCGGAGCCCTGCTCGGCGACCGGATCCGGATGAACAGCATCGACCGGATGAGCAGCATCGACGGCGACCGCGTGTTCTTCCGCTCGCTGGCCACCCGCCACGCCCGCACCGAGCTGCCGGACTGCCTGGCCGAGATGATCGACGCGTGCCGCGCGGCGGGCCACGACCTGGTCGTGGTGGAGACACCCGGGATCGGCCAGGGGGATGCCGCGATCGCCCCGCTGGCCGACGTCTCGCTGTACGTGATGACCGCCGACTTCGGCGCGGCGTCCCAGCTGGAGAAGATCGAGATGCTGGACGTCGCGGACGCCGTCGCGGTCAACAAGTTCGAGCGCCGGGGCTCGGAGGACGCCCGCCGGGACGTCGCCCGGCAACTGGTGCGCAATCGGGAGGCCTTCGGGATCCCCTGGGAGGAGATGCCGGTCTTCGGCACCAGCGCGGCGAGCTTCAACGACGACGGGGTCACGGCGCTGTACCAGTTCCTGCGCGACCGGCTGGCCGAGCACGGCCTCGCCGTGCACGACGGGGTGCTGGCGCCGGTCACCGGCCGGGTGTCCACGGTGGCGGCGTCCGTCGTCCCACCGGCCCGGGTGCGCTACCTGGCGGAGATCGCCGAGACGGTGCGCGGCTACCACGCCCGCACCGGCGAGCAGGTCGCGCTGGCGCGCCGCCGGCAGTCCCTGCGGACGGCCCGCGAGCTGCTGGACGCCGACGGCGAGACCGTGCCGCAGGCCCTCGACCGGCTGCTCGCCGACACCGAGGCCGGGCTCGACCCGGCCTCCGCCCGGCTGCTGGCCGAATGGCCCGGGGTGGTGCGCGACTACTCCGGCGAGGAGTTGACGATCACCGTCGGGGACCGGACGGTCGCCGTGCCGCTGCGCCGCGGCAGCCTGTCCGGCACGCAGGTGCCCCGGGTGGCGCTGCCCCGGATCGAGGACGACGGGCACCTGCTGCGGTTCCTGCGGGGTGAGAACCTGCCGGGCCGCTTCCCGTTCACCGCGGGGGTGTTCCCGTTCAAGCGGGACACCGAGGACCCGGCCCGGATGTTCGCCGGGGAGGGCGACGCCTTCCGCACCAACCGGCGCTTCCACCTGCTCAGCCAGGGCCAGCCGGCGACCCGGCTGTCGACCGCCTTCGACTCGGTCACCCTGTACGGGTTCGACCCGGACACCCGCCCGGACATCTACGGGAAGGTCGGCACGTCCGGGGTCTCCATCGCCACCTGGGAGGACATGCAGGAGCTCTACGCGGGCTTCGACCTGACCGCCCCGACGACATCGGTGTCGATGACGATCAACGGCCCGGCGCCGACCATCCTGGCCTTCTTCCTGATCACTGCGATCGAGCAGCAGCTGGATGCCTTCGGCTCGCGGGAGGGCCGCGAGCCCACCGGCGCCGAGGCGGAGGAGATCCGGGCCGGGGTGCTGCGCACGGTCCGCGGCACGGTGCAGGCCGACATCCTCAAGGAGGACCAGGGGCAGAACACCTGCATCTTCAGCACCGAGTTCTCGCTGCGGATGATGGCCGACATCCAGGAGTGGTTCACCGCCCACCAGGTGCGCAACTTCTACTCGGTCTCGATCTCCGGCTACCACATCGCCGAGGCGGGGGCGAACCCGATCAGCCAGCTGGCGTTCACCCTGGCCAACGGGTTCACCTACGTGGAGAGCTACCTGGCCCGGGGGATGTCGGTGGACGACTTCGCCCCGAACCTGTCCTTCTTCTTCTCCAACGGGATGGACCCCGAGTACACCGTGCTCGGCCGGGTGGCGCGCCGGATCTGGGCGATCGCGATGCGCGAGCGGTACGGGGCCGACGACCGCTCGGCGAAGCTGAAGTACCACGTGCAGACCTCCGGGCGCTCGCTGCACGCCCAGGAGATGGCGTTCAACGACATCCGGACCACCCTGCAGGCGCTGTGCGCGATCTACGACAACTGCAACTCCCTGCACACCAACGCCTACGACGAGGCGGTGACCACCCCGACCGCGGAGTCGGTCCGCCGGGCCCTGGCGATCCAGATGATCATCAACCGGGAGTGGGGGCTGGCCGCGAACGAGAACCCGCTGCAGGGCTCCTACATCGTCGAGGAGCTCACCGACCTGGTCGAGGAGGCCGTGCTGGCGGAGTTCGAGCGGATCTCGGCGCGCGGCGGGGTGCTCGGCGCGATGGAGCTCGGCTACCAGCGGGGGCGCATCCAGGACGAGTCGATGCTCTACGAGCAGCGCAAGCACGACGGGTCGCTGCCGCTGATCGGGGTGAACACCTTCCGGTCACCGGACGGCGCGGCCCCGGCCGGCCCGGTGGAACTGGCCCGCGGCACGGAGGAGGAGCGGCGGTCCCAGCTGGAGCGGCTGGCGGACTTCCACGCCCGGCACGCCGGCCAGAGCCCCGCGGCGCTGGACCGGCTGCAGCAGGCCGCACGGTCCGGGGAGAACGCCTTCGAGGTGCTGATGGACGTCGCGCGGGTGTGCTCGCTGGGCCAGATCACGCGGGCGCTGTTCGAGGTCGGCGGGCAGTACCGGCGCACGGTCTGAGCCGCCCGCACGCCCGCCGGCCGGCCGCTGCCGGGGACGGTGCTCCCACCGGGCGAACGGCGTCGCCCGGTGACCGCCGGGCGTGCACGAAGTCACTCCGTGCGCGCGCAGTCGCAAAATCATGTCGAATTGCCAACGTTGACAGGACCTTGGGCCCTCCACATACGCGGCGTAACGACAGAGAATGGCGTGACAACGCATCCGGCCACTGTGCGTGGCAGTGGTCGGTGCGCCCAACGGAGGCTGCCATGACCTTGAGCCAGCAGTCGCGGAGGCCCTCCGCCGACCCGACGGTTTCGCCGCAGGATGTCCACGTCACGGTGCGTGGGCAGCTGCCCGACAGGATCCGCAGGTATGCGCAGGACAAGGTTGCGCACAAGATCAATCGGCACGACGGGCACGTCTGGGCGACCCACGTGGTGATCACGACGAGCGCCGATCCCGCGGTCAAACGCTCCTGCACGGTCGAGGTCGGCTCGGACATCAACGGGCGGCGGGTCCGGGCGCAGGTGGCGGCGGGGATCCCGACCGAGGCGGTGGACCTGGCGGTGGACCGGTGGGAGCGGCGGCTGGTGAAGGCGGTCGATCGGTCCCGCCACCTGCGGCGGCCCCGGGCCACCCGGGGGGCGGTACCGGCGGAGTGGCACGGCGATCGCGTGCACCAGCCGCAGTACCAGGCCCGCGCGGTGGCGGAACGCCAGGTGGCTCGGCGCAAGGCGTTCGTCCTGGTCCCCCAGTCGGTGCAGCAGTCGATCGACGACATGGAGATGCTCGGGCACTCGTTCTACCTGTTCACCGACTGCAGCACCGGGCGGCAGGCCGTGGTCTACCGGCGGGAGGACGGCCGGTACGCGGTGATGGGCACGGTCGTCCCGCCGGAGGCGTCCCCGCCCGGGGAGGGCGTGGTGATCGGGCCCGACGCCCCCGTGCTCACCGAGACCGCGGCCAAGCGGCGGCTGGACGACGGTGACGAGCCGTTCGTCTTCTACCGGGAGCCCGTGTGGCGCAACGGCCAGGTGATGTACCGCCGGTACGACGGCAACTACGGGCTGATCTCCTCGACCTCGCTGCCGATCCGTTGAGCCGCCCGGGCCACCCCGGCCGCGCGGCCGCCGTGGAGGGTTGAGCGGGTGCGGGCGTGGGTGGTCGAGCAACCGGGGTCGGTGACCACGGGCGCCCCCCTGAAGGAGGTCGACCTGCCCGAGCCGACCCCCGGGGCCGGCGAGGTGCGGGTGCGGGTCTCCGCGTGCGGCGTGTGCCGCACCGACCTGCACCTGGCCGAGGGGGACCTCCCCCCGCGGCGCCCCCGGACGGTCCCGGGTCACGAGGTGGTGGGGGCCGTCGACGCGCTCGGCCCGGGCGCCACCCGGTTCGCGGTCGGCGACCGGATCGGCGTCGCCTGGCTGCGGGGCACCTGCGGCTCCTGCCGCTTCTGCCGGACCGGGCGGGAGAACCTGTGCCCACAGGCCCGGTTCACCGGCTGGGACGCCGACGGCGGCTACGCCGAGCGGACCGTCGTGCCCGAGGCCTTCGCCTACCGGATGCCGGAGGGCGTGGACGACGCCCGGGCCGCCCCGCTGCTCTGCGCCGGCATCGTCGGCTACCGGGCCTACCGCCGGACCGGCCTGCCCCACGGCGGCCGGCTGGGGATCTACGGCTTCGGCGCCTCGGCGCACGTGGTGGCCCAGGTGGCGATCGCCGAGGGCGCCACGGTACACGTGCTCACCCGGTCCGCCGCCGCGCGCGAGCTCGCCCTGAAGCTGGGGGCGGCGTCGGTCGGCGACGCGGCGGACCCGCCGCCGGAGCCGCTGGACGGCGCGGTGCTCTTCGCGCCGGTCGGTGACCTGGTGCCGGTGGCGCTGCGCGCCCTGGACCGGGGCGGCGTCCTGGCGATCGCCGGGATCCACCTGTCCGCGATCCCGGAGCTGAACTACGCCGACGAGCTCTTCTACGAGCGCCAGGTGCGCAGCGTGACCGCGAACACCCGCGCCGACGGTGAGGAGTTCCTCCGCCTCGCGGTGGCGATGTCGGTGCACGCCACCGTGGACGAGCGTCCGCTGGCAGCCGCCGCGCAGGCCCTGCGTGACCTGGCCGCCGACCGGATCACCGGCGCGGCGGTGCTCAGGCCGTGACCGCGCGACCGGGCCGAGCACCGGAACGGCAGGCCGATCATGAGCCGACGTCCTAGTCTCGTGGCCAGTCTCGTGGCGAGTCTCGTCGCGAGGCCACGCGAGTGAGGTGGTGAAGGGTGAAGGCTTCCGTCGGCGACCGCATCGTGGTCGCCTCCAACCGCATCGACCGCGCCGTCCGGGACGGGCTGATCATCGAGATCCGCAACCCTGACGGGAGCCCTCCGTACATGGTGGAGTGGTCGGACACCCATCACACGGCCATGGTCTACCCCGGCCCCGACGCCCGGATCGAGCACCCCGGGACGGCGCCTGAGGCGGCCGAGCCGGCACCGGCGCCCGTCGAGCGGATCAAGATCTGGCACGTCGAGGTGCACGTGCTGGAGTCCGAGCGGGAGACCACGGCGCACGCCGTGCTGCGCTCCGAGGCGGTGGAGGAGATGGAGGGCCACGGCCGCGCGCGCCGCCGCCAGGAGGACCGGGAGATCCCCGTAGTGGGCGACGAGATCGCCGTCGGCCGCGCGCTGCACCGGCTCGGCGACCGCCTGATCTCCGCGGCCGCCGGTGATCTCAAGGCCGCGCACGGGCACGACGTCAGCGTCCACGGCTGACCCCGCGCCGCGAGACCCTCGCCGGAGCTCAGCCAGGGGTCACTGCGGGCCGCTGACCTCGATCGCCTCCCGGCTGACCCGGAAGCCGTTGGCCTGGAGGTGGTCCAGCACGCGCCCCGGGTCCTCGGTCCACAGGTAGAGGTGCGCGCCGTCGTCCCGCCGGACCACGACGCCGAGGTTCGAGCCGAGGTAGTCGGGCAGGATCGGGGCGGCCAGCACGACCTGGTCGGCGGAGACCACCACCGGCTGCACCAGCCGGCCGACCCGCTTGCTCTTCGGCCGCAGGGTCAGCTGCCGCGGCACCACCTCGATCAGGCCCCAGCCGCGGGGGATCTTCTGCCGGGTCTGGAACGGCCCGGGGTCGGGGACGTTGTACCCGCAGAGGATGACCACCCCGCCCGCCTCGCCCCGCCGGGACGCGGGGGCGGCGGCGGCGCGGTCCGGGCGCGCCGGGGTGACCGGTGTGCCGACCCGCCCGGCCAGCGGGTTCGGTTTCCCTGAGAACAGGCCGGGCACG
>Ga0187788_10000070_pt1 | contig 23207 bp, 21 predicted proteins | sample 1015_BV01_MP10_2_FD_133008 | JGI IMG/M metagenome (GOLD analysis project Ga0187788, IMG submission 133008) | Tropical peat soil microbial communities from peatlands in Department of Meta, Colombia - 1015_BV01_MP10_20_MG | ecosystem: Environmental > Terrestrial > Soil > Wetlands > Peat | place...
CGAGGAGACCCTGGTGGCCGAGGGCCGCCCCGGCGACCTGGACATCGATGCCCCGGCGCCGATCCCGGTGCCGGAGGCTCGCGCCGCCATGCTCGCGGGCGAGGGGCGGTGGTTCGCACACCACCCGTTCCCCGGGTGTGTGGTGTGCGGACCGGCCCGCGCGGCGGGGGACGGCTACCGCGTGTTCCCGGGCAAGGTCGGCGAGGGCCTCTTCGCAGCGGTCTGGGAACCCGATGTCTCGCTGGCCGGTGAGGACGGAACCGTGCTGCCGGAGTGCGTGTGGGCGGCCCTGGACTGCCCGACGGCCGCACCGGTCGCCACCTTCGGCGAGGGTCGGCCGATCGTTCTGGCCCGGTTCACCGCCCGTCTCGACGGGCCGGTGGCGACCGGTGAGGAACACGTCCTGCTCTCCTGGCCGCTGGGGCGGGACGGCCGCAAGCGACACGGGGCCTGCGCGCTGTACGACTCGCGGGGCCGCCTGCTGGCGACCTCCCGAGCGCTGTGGATCGAGTTGCAGCCATGACGGCGTCCCGCCCGTTGGCCGTCTCCCTGCCGCCCCTGGAGACCCGCCGGGAGATCGTGCTGCACGTCGCGACCCGGGCCGAGCAGCTCGGTTACGAGGCGTTCTTCCTGGCGGAGGGGTGGGGTACGACCCCCCGTGCTGCTCGCCGAGGTCGCCGCTCGGACCAGCCGGATCCGGCTCGGCACCGGCGTCCTGAACGTCTGGGGGCGCAGCGCCGCCAGCCTGGCGATGCTCGCGATCACCCTGGACGAGCGGCCCACCCGACCCATCGCACCCACGACGTCCCGCCGTCCGCCCAGGTGCTGCACGACGACCTGATCGTGTGGGGCGACGCGGCGTCCGGGCGGGCGCTGCTGGAGCGCTGGTACGCGGCCGGCGCCGAGCTGCCCGTGCTGGTGCTGCCGCCGAACCGCCCGGTGAGCGAGCTCAACCACATCCTGGAGTCCCTGCAACCGTCCTGATGCCGGTCGACGGACCGGTCGAGCGACGATCGGACCGGTGGAGCGGCGAGGCCGGACGTCGCGTGCGCCGGCAGGCGCGGGCCGATGGTCCCGGTCGGGCCGGAACCTCCGCCTCTGCGCGTCGCTGCTGGGCGCTGATAGAGATGGAGGGAAGGCGGACACGAGCAGCCGCCCGTGCACCACGCCTCCAGGCAGGAGGTGCCACTATGTCGACGTCGACCCATCAGGAGCACCCCGGGCGCTTCGCCGGGATGGCCACGACACCGCCGGCGACAGTCCCGCGCCTGACCAGCGAGCAGGTCTGGCACGCGGTCACCAAGGCATCGTTCGCCGTGATCAGCCATGTCACGCCGGCCGGGGAGCCCCGCTCCAGTGGCGTCGTCTACATCACCGGCGGGGACCGGATGTACGTGGCGGTGGCTGAGGACAGCTGGAAGGCCAGGCACATCGCCGCCGACGGCCACATCTCGGTGACGGTGCCGGTGCGCCGGGGCGGGATCCTGTCGCTGCTGATGCCCATCCCGCCGGCGACGATCAGCTTCCCCGCGATCGCGGCCGTCAGGTCCGCCGACGACCTGCGGGGCAGCCCGATGCTGGACAGGCTGACGCCGCTGCTGCCGGCCGAGCGCCGGGAGTCGAGCGCCATCATCGAGATCCGCCCGGTGGGCCACTTCGTGACCTACGGCGTGGGCGTCTCGCTCACCCAGATGCGCGAACCCGTTCTCGCCCGGGCGCGGGTCCCGGTCCGGTAGCAGGCCCGGTCACGACGGCGGTGCCGTGCCGGCGCGCAGGCCGAGCGGCGTGGCGTACGCCGCGTCGGCCTGTGCCGCGGTCAGGTCGCCCACCGCGACCAGGCGGTCGAGCACGTGCCGTTGCCGTTCCCGAGCGGCGTCGTAGTGCGCGAGCGGGTCGAACGCGCTGGGAGCCTGGACCAGCCCCGCCAGGAGGCTCGCCTGGCCCCAGGTCAGGTCCTCCGGGGCGCGACCGAAGTAGCCGCCGGCCGCCTGGGTGAGGCCGTAGTAGCCGTGCCCGAAGTACACGACGGCCAGGTAGCTGTCCAGGATCTGCTGCTTGGAGTACTCGTGGTCGATCTTTAGCGCCAGGACGGCCTCCTCGACCTCCGCCGGCAGCCCACCCTGGCCCGGCTCGTAGACGAGCTTGGCCAGCTGCTGATCGATGGTCGCGCCCCCCGCATCGCGGCCCCGCGCCGCGGCCAGCAGCACCCGCAGGACGCCGACGGGATCGATCCCGTGGTGGGAGTAGAACCGGTGGTCCTCGGTGGCCAGCAGCGCTTCGCTGGCCCGGTCGGGAGGCGGGAGCGCCAGCACGCCGCGGTCGCCGTGCTCGGCGAGCATGCGTGCCACCCGGGCCTGCAGGTCGCCGACCGGCGGCGTGATCGCCCATCCGGCAGCCGCCACGCCTGCGGCGACGACGAGGGCACCGGCGATGAGGAGGCTGACCGCGCGCACCGCGGGGTGCCGCCGGGCCCGCCGCGGCCCGGCTGCCACGGCGATGTCGCCGTCCGCCAGCTGTCGCGCATCCCTTCGAGCCATCACTGTGTCGAACTGTTCCGGGCGCCCGTACGGTTCCCTGCGCTCGGAGCGGACGCCCGCCGGCCGCTCAGTGCACGGCACCGAGTTCGATCAGGAACACGCCCGCCGCGGCGAGCACGATCCCCAGCCCCATCGTCCTGGTCAGCGGGTCCTTGAAGATGATCCGGGCGGCGACCGCGGTGAGCGCGATCCCGCTGGCCGCCCAGATCCCGTAGGCGATGCTCAGCGGCATCCCGTCACGGAGCGCCAGGGCGAGGGCACCGAAGGCGATCAGGTAGGACACCGCGATGGCCGGGACCCACCGCCTGCGCTGCAGCCCGCCGGAGGCCCGCAGCGACAGGGTCCCCACCACCTCGCAGCCGATGGCTAGGAAGAGGGCAGCCCAACGCATGGCTGCTCCTCCTCCTCGCCGTCGTGTTGCCGGCGGGCGGCGCCCTGTGACCCGATCTCGATCAGCAGCACCCCGGCGATCACCACGACGATCCCGACGACGGTGATCGAGCTGAGCGTGTCGCCGTAGATGGCGGCGGCGAGCACCGCGGTCAGCGCCACCCCGCAGGCGGCCCAGATGCCGTACACCACGCCCACCGGGGCACCGGCCCGCAGCAGGACGGTCAGGGCGGCGAACGACCCGACGTAGCCCACGACCACCAGGGCGATCCAGGCGGGGTGATCGATCGTGGCGCGCAGGGCGAGCGTCCCGCTGACCTCGAGGACGATCGCGGCGGCCAGCCACAGCCACGTCTTCATGCGTCGCTCCCCTCGGTGAGGGCACGGATCCGCCGGACGACGGCGGCGCGATCCGCCGCCTCGGGCGGGAACACGCCGGTGGCGTCGGCCACCCACAGCCCGTCGGCGGCGAGCCGGGCGAGGGTCAGCCGGGCCCGCTCGCCCGCCGGCATGGACGGGGGGAGGTCGAACCAGCGCGCCAGCCGGTCGATCCACGGGCCGGACAGCGACGGGCGATACGCCGCGTCAGCGAAGATCGCGAAATCTCCGCAGCCCAGGTCCCCGCTCACCGCCACCTCGACGTAGGCGCGCACCCGCTGGGCCGGCGTGCTCTCGGCGAAGGGAACCTCGAGGGCCGCCAGCATCGCCTGCTCCCAGCGCTCGGCGACGTGCGCGACCACGGCGAGCATCAGCTCCTCCTTGGTCGGGAAGTGGTACATCAACCCGGGCTTGGTCACGCCGGCCTGGCGGGCGGCGGCGTCCAGGGTGATCTCCGCTCCCCCGCCGGCGCTGACGAGCTGCAGCGCGGCGTCGAGGATCCGGGCCCTCTGGCTGGGACGCATCCCGAAACTTTACCATCCAGAAGGTAAAGTAATAGGATGGTGGGATGGCGCCCGAGGCATGGGCGGCGGGCGGTGCCTACGAGGCCTACATCGGCCGGTGGAGCCGTCCGGTGGCCGCCGAGTTCCTGCGCCGGCTCGGTGTGTCGCCCGGGCGGCGCTGGCTGGACGTGGGCTGCGGCACCGGGGCCCTGACCGCCGCCGTGCTGGCGGGCTCGCAGCCGGTGGCGGTCATCGGGATCGACCCGTCGCCGGGCTTCCTCGCGCACGCCCGCGAGGCGACCACCGGTGCGCCGGTGGCCTTCGAGGTCGGCGACGCCACGTCGCTGCCGCTGCCGGACGGCGCCGTCGACGCCGCGGTCAGCGGCCTGGTGCTCAACTTCGTCCCCGAACCGGGCCGCGCGGCGGCCGAGATGGCCCGGGTGACCGCACCGGGCGGGACGGTCGCCGCCTACCTGTGGGACTACGCCGGGGGGATGGCGATGCTGCGGCACTTCTGGGACGCCGCGGTCGCGCTCGACCCGGCCGCAGCGGAGCTTGACGAGGGGCGCCGGTTCCCGCTGTGCCGACCCGAGCCGCTGCGCCGGCTGTGGGCCGGCGCCGGCCTGGACGACGTCGCCGTGCAGGCCATCGAGGTGCCCACGGTCTTCGCGGACTTCGAGGACTACTGGACGCCGTTCCTCGGCGGCCAGGGCCCGGCGCCCGGCTACGTCGCCTCGCTGACCGGCGCCCGGCGGGCCGCGCTGCGCGGCCTGCTCCGGGACCGGCTGCCCGCCGCCGGCGACGGGTCGATCCCGCTGACCGCGCGCGCCTGGGCGGTGCGCGGCCGCCGTCCGGAACCGGGCTGAGCGCTACCGCCGGCGACGCTCGCGCAGCGTGCGGCGCACCGAGCCGGCACCCTGCCGGACACCGCGCAGCGCCGCGTTCTGGGTCGCCAGGTGGAGTTGGTAGCGCCAGCGCGGGGAGCGCGCCGCGCCCTGCTCGGCCGGCGGTCCGAGCCGGCGCTCCCACATCGAGTAGGTGAACCGCACCGGGTCCGCCCCGATGTACCGGTCGACCTCCTCGAACCACCGGGTGCTGTTGTCCGCCTCGGTCTGCCGGATCCGCACCGCAGCCCGCCGCTCGTCCTGGTAGGCCTCCAGGGCGGAGTGCAGGTCCGGGCGAGCGTGCACGCTGTCGGCGAGCGCGATCGCGTCCTCGATCGCCAGCCGGGTGCCGGAGCCGATCGAGAAGTGGGTGGTGTGCGCGGAGTCACCGACCAGCACGACGTTGTCGTGGAACCAGACCTGGTTGCTGACCCGGGTGAAGTTCAGCCACGGGGTCTTCCCCAGCCCGGCCATCTGGTTGATCAGCGAGTGGCCGTCGAGGTGCCGGCGGAAGATGTCCTCCAGCAGCCTGGTGCTCTCGTCCGGTCCGAGCTCGTCGAAGCCCAGCTCCTTCCAGGTCTCCGGGGCGCACTCCACGATGCAGGTGCTGGTGTCGGGGCTGAACCGGTAGGCGTGGAACCAGATCCACCCGGCCGGGGTCTGCTCGAAGGCGAAGGTGAAGGCGTTGAACACCTTGTGGGTGCCGAGCCAGATGTACTTGTTCCGGCCGGCGTCGAGGGTCGGCTGGAAGTGCTCGGCGAACTGCTGGCGCAGCCTGCTGTTCACCCCGTCCCCGGCCACCACCAGGTCGGCGTCTGCGACCTCGGAGAGGTCCCGGAACTCCTGCTCGAACCGGACGTCGACACCGAGGCCGCGGGCCCGGGCGGCCAGGATGTCGAGCAGGCGCTTGCGCCCCACGCTGAAGCCGTAGCCGCCCATGTGCGCCGTCGGCCGGTCGGCGATCCGGATGTGCTGGTCGTTCCACATCGAGGTGATCGCCCGGATGTCCCGCGCGCTGACCGGGTCGTTGGCGAACAGCTGGTCGAGGAAGTCCTCGCCGAACACCACTCCCCAGCCGTGCGTGACCCCGGCCGGGTTGCGCTCGATCACGGTCACCTCGTGGCCCGGATCGCGCAGCTTCGCCAGGATGGCGACGTACAGGCCCGACGGCCCGCCGCCGACGCAAGCGATCTTCATGGTCCCCTCCCAGCTCCGGGCTCCCCTCCCGTGCCCAACCTGCACCACCTCAGCGCATGATCACAGGAAAACCGGTGACGAAACGCCCCGGCGAGGCGCTCGCCGTCCCGAAACAGTGCCGACCGGGGGGATCTGAGCGCATCTTCCGATTTTCCCGTTCCGGGATCGATGATGGCCGGGGCTCCCCCGCATGGACCCACGGTCGAGTGGATCGAGGAGGACGGCATGGACCGGCGAGACATCGAGTTCGACGCCGAGGGCGTGACGCTGCGCGGCTGGTTCTACCCGGCGGCCGGAGCGGCGGGCCCGGCGCCCACCGTGGTGCTGGCGCACGGCTTCTCCGCGGTCAAGGAGATGTACCTGGACGCCTTCGCCGACGTCTTCGCGGCGGCGGGGCTCAACGCGCTGGTCTTCGACAACCGCAACTTCGGCGCCAGCGACGGCCTGCCGCGGCAGGAGATCGACCCGTGGGCGCAGGTGCGGGACTACCGGCACGCGATCACCTACGCCGGCACCCTGCCCGAGGTGGACGCCGGCCGGATCGGCGTGTGGGGCAGCAGCTACTCCGGCGGGCACGTGCTGGTGCTCGGCGCCATCGACCGCCGGATCCGCGCCGTCGTAGCGCAGGTGCCGCTGGTCAGCGGGCATGACAACTTCCGGGCACTGGTCCGCTCCGACTTCATCGCCGGAGCCCGGGCGGCCTTCGAGGCCGACCGGGTGGCCCGCTTCAACGGGGAGGCCCCGGCGATGGTCCCGGTCGTGGCCGAGGATCCGCTGGCTGCCTCCGCCCTGCCCACCCCGGACTCCTGGCAGTGGTTCACCGAGACCGGCCGCACCCGGGCGCCGTCCTGGCTGAACGAGGTGACCCTGCGCTCGGTGGAGATGTTCACCGAGTACGAACCCGGCACGTACCTGCCGTGGATCAGCCCGACCCCGCTGCTGATGGTCGTGGCGCGCGAGGACCATCTCACCCCGGCGACCCTGGCGATCGCGGCTTTCGAGCGCGCGATCGAACCGAAGAAGCTGGTCATCCTGCCCGGGCCGCACTTCGACGCCTACGTGAAGGGGTTCGACGCAGCCTCCACGGTGGCCCGGGACTGGTTCGTCGAGCACCTCCTGGGCTGAGCGGGGAGCGGCCGGGGCGGGCCGCCGTCCGCCCCGGATCCACGGGGGTCGCGGTGATGCGCGGGGGTGGGGTGCGGCCCGCTGACCGGCCGTCGTACGGTCGAGCAGTGAGTGGCTCCGCAGCCCTGCCCCCCGCCCAGACCGCACCGACCCCGCCGGCGACGCCCTGGCCGGCCGACCTGCCCACCACGCTGGCCGCGCTGCGGGCCGGCGGTCACGTCCAGCGCAGCGTGAAGCAGGAGGTCAGGCACAACCTGCTGGCCAGGATGCGGGAGGGCATCCCGCGCTTCCCGGGCATCGTCGGGTTCGACGACACGGTCCTGCCCGACCTGGAGCGCGCGCTGCTGGCCGGGCACGACCTCGTCCTGCTCGGCGAGCGCGGGCAGGGCAAGACCAGGCTGATCCGGACCCTGGCGGGGCTGCTCGACGAGTGGACCCCGGTGATCGCCGGCGCCGAGCTGCACGAGCACCCCTACCACCCGATCACGCCCGCCTCCCGCCGCCGGGCCGCCGAGCTGGGCGAGGCCCTGCCGGTGGCGTGGGTGCACCGGGACGACCGCTACGCCGAGAAGCTGGCCACCCCGGACACCAGCGTCGGCGACCTGATCGGTGACGTGGACCCGATCCGGGTGGCCGAGGGCCGCACCCTGGGCGACCCGGAGACGATCCACTTCGGGCTGGTGCCGCGGATGCACCGGGGGATCTTCGCGGTCAACGAGTTGCCGGATCTCGCCGAGCGGATCCAGGTGGCGCTGCTCAACGTGCTGGAGGAGCGCGACGTCCAGGTGCGCGGCTACGTGCTGCGGCTGCCCCTGGACATCCTCCTGGTGGCCAGCGCCAACCCCGAGGACTACACCAACCGCGGCCGGATCATCACCCCGCTCAAGGACCGCTTCGGCGCCGAGATCCGCACCCACTACCCGCCGGACGTCGCGGGCGAGGTCGCGCTGGTGCGGCAGGAGGCCCGGCTGGTCGCCGAGGTCCCGGACCACCTGATCGAGGCGCTGGCCCGGTTCACCCGGGCGGTGCGCGAGGCTCCCACCGTGGACGCCCGCTCCGGGGTCTCGGCCCGGTTCGGGATCGCCGCGGCGGAGACGGTCGCCGCGGCCGCGCTGCGCCGCTGCACCCTGCTCGGCGAGAGCGACCCGGTGGCCCGGGTGGGCGACACCGCCGCGGTGACCGCCACCCTGCGCGGGAAGGTCGAGTTCGAGCCGGACGGCGAGGGGCGGGAGATCGAGATCCTCGACCACCTGCTGCGCCGCGCGGTCGCCGAAACCTGGCGGTCCCGGCTGGGCGGCCTGGACCTGTCCGGCTTCGTCGGGGCGATCGACGAGGGCGGCGGGGTGGTGACCGGGGACACCGTGTCCTCCGCCGAGGTGCTGCAGCAGGTCGGGACCGTGGCCGGGCTGTCCCTGGTGCTGCAGCGGCTCGGCGAGGACGAGGACCCGCGGCCGGCCCAGGTGGCCGGGGCCATCGAGCTGGTCCTGGAGGGCCTGCACCTGACCCGGCGGCTGGCCAAGGACGTCCTGGACGACGGCCGGGTCTATTACGGCTCGGACGGCGCGGCCGCGGCGGGCTGAGGCTCCGGGAGCTCCAGCGGGACGGCGTCCCGCCGGCGGGCCGGCAGCAGCCGGGGCAGCTCCTGGGCCGCCATCGCCAGCGCCATCAGGCCGACCGCGACGATGCCGTCCAGCCACCAGTGGTTGGCGGTGGCCACCACGGCGAACACGGTCATCGCGGCGTGGCCCGGGCCCAGCCATCGCCACCTGCTGCGGCTGACCCGCACCGCGTACCAGGCCACGATCGCCGCCCAGGCCACGTGCACCGACGGCATCGCGGCCAGCTGGTTGGCGATCCCCGACCCGAACGGGCCGTACACCGACTGCCCGTAGACCAGGGCGGTGTCGACGAACCCCATGTCGGTGAGCATCCGCGGCGGGGCGACCGGGATCGCCTGGACCAGCAGGCACGCCAGGGTGGTCAGCACCACCGTGTTGCGCGCCTGCGGGTAGTGCGCCCGGTGCCGCCACCACATCCACACCAGGAACACGGCCATCGAGTTGAGGTGGACGAAGTCGTAGTAGCCGTTGAGCAGCCGGACCAGCGCCGGGTGGCCCAGCACCAGCCGCTGCACGGTCAGCTCGCTCGGCAGGTGCCAGGCCTGCTGCAGGTGGACGATCTCGTGGGCGCGGGTGAACGCCCCCTCCACCCGGCTGTGGACGAAGCGCCCCACGAACTGCCACACCGCCAGCAGGGACATCACCAGGGTGAACTCGCGGGCGAAGGCGCCGATCACCTCGGCCCAGCGGCGCCGGACCGGGTAGCACGCGACGGCCACGACCAGCAGGATCACGGCGATCGTCACCGACAGCTGCCAGCTGGGGCGTAGCTGCGGCATCGGTCTCCTCTGCGGCCGGCAGGCGGCGTCACGGTCGGGACGGCCGAGACTGTGATCGTGGCACATCGGCCTGTGGGGTTCGACCCCACGTGCGGAGCGCTCCGCCGGGAACGTACGGTCTCACAGTGAGCCAACCCCCGCGGCGCGGCCGCGGCTACCGGTACGGCCGCTGGCGCGGCGGGCCGGATCCGCTGGCCCCGCCGTTCGACGTCCGGCCCGCCCTCGACGCGCTGGGGGCGGACGTGCTGGCCGGCGGCAGCCTCCGGGACGCGCTGCGCGAGTTGCTGCGCCGCGGGCTGCCCGACGAGGAGGGCGGGCCCACCCGGGGGCTGGACGACCTGCTCGCCCGGGCCGCCCGGATGCGGCGTGAGGCCTCGCGCCGGGGGCGCCTGGACGGCGCGGTGACCCGCGCCCAGGCCCTGCTGGACCAGGCCCTGGCCGCCGAGCGGGATGAGCTGGCCGCCCGCGACGACGACGAGGCCCGCTTCGCCCAGGCCCGGCTGGACAACCTGCCGCGCTCCACGGCCGCGGCGATCCAGGAGCTGGCCGACTACCGCTGGGCCTCCCCGCAGGCCGAGCGGATCTACCGCGAGATCCTCGACGGGCTGCGCCGCGACGTCCTCGACCAGCGGTTCGCCGGCCTGCGCGACGCTCTGGCCGGGATGGCGCCCGGTGCGGACGACGCCCAGCGGGCGGCGGCCAACCAGGCGCTGAAGGACATGCTCGCCGACCTGAACCGGCTGCTGGCCAAGCACGCCCGTGGGGAGGACACCGAGGAGGACTTCCGGCAGTTCATGGAGGCGCACGGGCAGCTGTTCCCGGAGAACCCCGCCGACGTCGAGGAGCTGATCGACGCGCTGGCCCGCCGGGCGGCCGCCGGCGAGCGGCTGATGGCCTCGCTGACCCCTCGGCAGCAGGAGGAACTGGCCGGGCTGATGTCGGCCGCGCTCGGCGACCCCGATCTCGCCGCGGAGCTGGCCGCGCTCACCGACAACCTCCGGGCGCTGCGCCCGGACCTGCGCTGGGACCGCCGGGAGCAGATGCGCGGGGAGACCCCGTTGGGCTACGGCGAGGCCACCGGCGCGCTGCAGGACATCGCCGACCTGGACGACGTGATCGAGCAGCTGACCCAGGAGCACCCCGGGGCGACCCTGGACGACATCGACGTGGAGACCGTCCAGCGCACGCTCGGGGCGGCGGCGGCCCAGGACGTGCGCCGGCTGCAGCAGCTGGAGCGGGAGCTCGAGCGCCAGGGGTGGCTGACCCGCGACCGGGAGGGCCTGCAGCTGTCGCCGCAGGCGCTGCGCCGGCTGGGCCAGACCGCGCTGCGCCGGGTGTTCGAGCGGCTCGAGGCGCGCGGCCGCGGCGATCACGACCTGCGCGACGCGGGTGCCTCGGGCGAGCCGACCGGAGCCTCCCGGGGCTGGCAGTTCGGTGACGAGCAGCCGCTCGACGTGGTGCGCACGGTGGGCAACGCGGTGCGCCGCTCGGCGCTGACCCGGCCCCCGGCCGCCGAGGGCCGCGGGGTGCGGCTGCAGGTGGAGGACTTCGAGGTCGTCGAGACCGAGCGCCGGGCCGGCGCGGCGGTCGCGCTGTGCGTGGACCTGTCCTTCTCGATGATCGCCGAGGGTCGCTGGGGGCCGATGAAGCAGACCGCGCTGGCCCTGGCCCACCTGGTCGCGACCCGGTTCCCCCAGGACGCGCTGCAGATCATCGGGTTCGGCCGGCATGCGGCGGCGCTGTCGGTGGAGGAGCTGGCCGGGATCGAGCCGGACTACGTCCAGGGCACGAACCTGCACCACGCGCTGCGGCTGGCCGGCCGGCACCTGCGCCGCCACCCGGACGGGGAGCCGGTGGTGCTCGTGGTCACCGACGGTGAGCCGACCGCCCACCTGGACGCCGCCGGGCGCGCGGTCTTCTCCTGGCCGCCGACCCGGGCCACCGTGGAGGCGACCGTGGGCGAGGTCGACCAGCTCACCCGCTACGGCGCCGCGATCAACGTGTTCATGCTCGGCGAGGACCTCGGGCTGCGCCGCTTCGTCGACGCGGTGGCCCGGCGCAACGGCGGCCGGGTATTCACCCCTGACCTGGAGCGGCTCGGCCAGTACGTGGTCTCGGACTACCTGCGGGCGCGCCGGGGGCGGCGCCGCTGACCCGCCGGGCCGGGCTCACGATCCGTGCCCGGCCTTGAGCCATGCGGATGAGGCCCCGGCGAGATCGACTTCGCTGGGTGCCGGGCCCACCTATCCTTTCCGGGCATTCACGCCTCCGGGCGTCACGCTCGGCGAGGGTCGCCATCCGGCGAGGGGGGTTCAGTGGTCAACGTCAGCGAGCCCGGCACCGACCCAGCCGCCGCGGCCGGCCGTCCGCCGGACGGCTCCGTCGATCATTTCGACGCCCTGCTCACCGACCTGCCCGCCTCCTCGCCCTGGCGCCGCGGAACCCGGATCGCCCTGGTGATGCTGCTGGTGCTGGTCACCCTGCTGGCGATCGTCGCGGCCGGCGGGGTGTTCGCCGTGCATCGGCTGGAGCGCAGCTACGACCGCAACATCGAGCGCTTCGGGGACCCGTTCCGGGCGATCCCGCCGCAGGAACGGCCCCCGGCGGTGAAGACCGCGGCGCTCAACGTGCTGCTGCTCGGATCGGACAGCAGGATCTCCGCAGGCGACCCCAGCATGTGGGTCGAGGGCGCCCAGCGCACGGATGCGATCATGATCCTGCACATCCCGGCCGACCGTTCCGCCGCCTACGTGGTCTCGATCCCGCGGGACAGCTACGTCCCGATCCCCGGGCACGGCCGCAACAAGATCAATGCCGCGTTCAGCTTCGGCGGCCCGGCGCTGATGGTGCGCACGGTCGAGAAGCTGACCAAGGTTCGGATCGACCACATGGTGATCGTCGACTTCGAGGGGTTCAAGAAGATCACCGACACGCTCGGCGGGGTGGAGATCACGGTGCCGCGCGCCACCTCGGACGAGCGGGCCACCTTCCGGGCCGGCACCTACCGGATGGACGGCGCCACCGCCCTGAACTATGTGCGGCAGCGGCACAACCTGCCCGGCGGCGACTTCGACCGGGAGCGGCGCCAGCAGAACTGGATCCGCTCGGTGACCCACGAGGCCATGCGCGGAGGCACCCTCACCCACCCGCTCAAGCTGAACGACGTGCTGACCGCGCTGACCAGGTCGATCTCCACCGACGACGACTTCACGATCGGGGAGATGCGCGACCTGGCGATCTCCCTGCGCGGCGTCGGTCCGGACGGGCTGGCCCTGTTCACCGCGCCGGTGCGGGGAACCGACATGATCGGCGGCGGCCACGGCCCGGCGATGTCGATCGTGTGGCTGGACCAGGCCCGCGACGCCGTGCTGTGGAAGGCGATGGCGCGGGACCGGATGGCCGCCTGGGCGGCCGGGAACTCCGGGGCGGAACTCGGCACCACCGTGCGCTGAACCCGACACCACGCGACTGCTGCTTGCTCGCCGGTAGCCGGATTGCTCAATGAACGCCGCTCCGGATGGCGTGTCGCGGCGTCCCCAGCGGCCGCCGGCGAGCAAAGCGGCCGCCAGTGAGCAAAGCACTACAGGCCGAAGGCCGGCCCGCCACTGTGCGGCGTCATGCTCATCCCTGATGCGCACGGTGTGACACCGTGCTCCTCCTATGCGCACGGTGTCACACCGTGCGCATAGGGCCGGCGCCGTTCGCCCGCCCGTACCGCCGCCGCGCGAGGCCCGGCTGCGAGTGAGACGTTCCCGTGTTCCGCCCCGCGAGTGCGACCCTCGCGGCCTCTCGCGCGCAGTATCAACCGCCGAACGTCACATTCGCGCTAGGTAACCCGTCCAACGTCACACTCGCGCGCCGGTTCGGGCGACTGTGCGGCGTTACGCGCATCTCCTTTGCGCACGGCGTGACACCGTGGTCCACCGATGCCCACGGCGTGACACCGTGGGCATCGAGACCTCGACCGACTCGGGGGACTGTGTGGCGTTGTGCGCATCCCCTTTGCCCACGGCGTGACACCGTGGTCCACCGATGCCCACGGTGTCACACCGTGCGCATCGGAGGCCGGGTCAGCCGGCGACGAAGCCCAGCAGGTCGTGGCGGGTCAGGACGCCGGTCGGCTGGCCGTCGTCCACGACGATCACCGCGTCGGCGTCCTGCAGCGCCGTCCGGGCGGCCTCCACCGGCTCACCGGCGCCGACCAGCGGCAGCGGTGCCGCCATGTGCGCCTCGACCCGGTCCGCCAGGCCGCCCCGGCCGGTGAAGACCGCCTCGAGCAGGTCGCGCTCGCTGACCGAGCCGACCACCTCGGCGACCATCACCGGCGGCTCCGCCAGGACCACCGGCATCTGGGAGACCGAGTACTCGCGCAGGATCTCGATCGCGTCCCGGACGGTCTCCGCCGGGTGGGTGTGCACCAGCGCCGGCAGGTCGCCGGACTTCGCCCGCAGCACCTCGCCGACCGTGGTCGTCCCGTCCCCGTGGACGAAGCCGTAGGAGGCCATCCACCGGTCGTTGAAGATCTTCGACAGGTAGCCGCGGCCGCTGTCCGGGAGCAGCACGACGACGATGTCGTCCGGCCCGCCGCGGGCCGCCACCCGCAGCGCCGCGACCACCGCCATCCCGCACGACCCGCCGACCAGCAGACCCTCCTCGCGGGCCAGGCGCCGGGTCATCGCGAAGGAGTCGGCGTCGGAGACGGCGATCACCTCGTCCGGCACGCTCTTGTCGTAGGCCGCCGGCCAGAAGTCCTCACCGACCCCCTCGACCAGGTACGGCCGCCCCGACCCCCCGGAGTAGACCGATCCCTGCGGATCGGCGCCGATCACCCGGACCGGCCCGGAGGGCCGGGTCGAGGAGACCTCCTTGAGGTACCGGCCGGTGCCGCTGATCGTCCCGCCGGTGCCGATCCCGGCGACGAAGTGGGTCAGCCGGCCCGCGGTGTCGGTCCAGATCTCCGGCCCGGTGGTGGCGTAGTGGCTGGCCGGGCCCTCGGGGTTGGAGTACTGGTCCGGCTTCCAGCCGCCCTCGATCTCGGCGGTGAGCCGGTCGGAGACGGAGTAGTACGAGTCGGGGTGATCCGGCGGGACGGCGGTCGGGCAGACCACGACCTCGGCGCCGTAGGCGCGCAACACGTCCCGCTTGTCCTGGCTCACCTTGTCCGGGCAGACGAACACGCAGCGGTACCCCTTGCGCTGGGCCACCAGGGCCAGCCCGACGCCGGTGTTGCCGCTGGTCGGCTCGATGATCGTGCCGCCCGCGCGGAGCCGGCCGTCGGCCTCGGCGGCCTCGACCATGCGCAGGGCGATCCGGTCCTTCACCGATCCGCCCGGATTGAGGTACTCCAGCTTGGCCAGCACCAGCGGCGCCAGGCCTGCGGTCACCCGGTTCAGCCGGACCAGGGGCGTGTTGCCGATCAGGTCGATCACCGACTCGGCGAACCGCACCCCGGTGTAACGGAGGTCGTCGTGCCTGGACTCGACGTTGCTCACCGGTCCATCCTCGCAGAGGTGTGACCCCTGACCCGCGGGCCGGGAGCCCGGCGCCGGCCGGCTCGCGGCTACGGTAGGAAGGTTCGCCGTCCCCGCGCAGACGGAGGGTTTGCCGGATGAGCCGAGCCCGACGCGCCCGCCGGATCGCCGCCGCGGCGGCCTTCGGCGGCGGTGGCCTGGGCGTGCTCGGGGCCGCCGGCTACGGCCTGCTCGTGGCCGAGGCCAAGCTGGCCCGGCGGTGGATCGGGCAGCCCTTCGGCCGGACCGGCCCGGAGGTCGGGGAGATCCACGGCGCCGGGCCCGGTGAGCCGCTGGTGCTCGCGATGCTCGGGGACTCCAGCGCCGCCGGGCTCGGCGTGGAGCACCCGGAGCAGGCGCCCGGGGCGGTGATCGCCGGCGGGCTGGCGGCGATCAGCGGACGGCGCGTGCGGCTGCACACGGTGGCCAGGGTCGGTGCCGAGTCCTCTGCCCTGGCCGAGCAGGTCGACCGCCTGCTGGTCGAGGCCGCGCCGCTGGACGCGGCCGTGATCATGATCGGCGCCAACGACGTGACCCACCGGATCAAGCCCGCCACCGCGATCCGCGCCCTGGACGCCGCCGTCCGGCGGCTGCGCGAGGCGGGCGCCGAGGTCGTCGTCGGCACCTGCCCCGACCTCGGCACGATCGAGCCGATCCCGCCGCCGCTGCGACACATCGCCCGGCACATGAGCCGGCAGATGGCGGCGGCCCAGACGATCGCCGTGGTCGAGGCCGGTGGCCGGACGGTGTCGCTCGGCGACATGCTCGGGCCGGAGTTCGCGGCCCGCCCCCGGGTGATGTTCAGCGCCGACCGGTTCCACCCCTCGGCGGCCGGGTACGCGCGGGCCGCGGCCGCGCTCCTGCACAGCGTGGCCGCGGCGCTCGGGTACTGGCCGGACGCCGCCATCGCCGCCACCGGCCGTCCCGGCGCCGTTCCCCGGGAGGTGGACGGCGTCGCGCAGGCCGCCGTCCGGGCCGCCGAGGTGGCCGGCACCGAGGTGGCCGGCACCGAGGTCGCCGGGGCCGAGCGCGGCCCGCGCGGGCGGTGGGCCGTGGTGCGCCTGCGCCGCGGCGCGATCGCCGTCGCCACGACGGGGGCGGATGCGGCGCGTACCGCGTTCGAGGCACTGAACGGGGCCAAGGCGCTGATCCCGGTCGGGCGCGCGCCCAGCGCCGCCCCCGATCCCGGGCCGGCCGAGGGTCGGGACCCGTCTGCCGAGGAGGAACCGTGCCCGAAGCCGTGATCGTCGCCGCCGCCCGCTCCCCGATCGGGCGCGCCGCCAAGGGTTCCCTGGTCGAGGTCCGCCCCGACGACCTCGCCGCCACCATCGTCCGCACCGCCCTGGACCGGGTGCCCGAGCTGCGCCCGGAGGAGATCGACGACCTCTACCTGGGCTGCGCGGAGCCGTGGGGCGAGCACGGCATGAACATGGCCCGGGTGGTCGCCATCCTGCTCGGTTACGACCACCTGCCCGGGGCGACGGTGAACCGGTTCTGCTCCTCCAGCCTGCAGACCACCCGGATGGCGTTCCACGCGATCAAGGCCGGCGAGGGGGAGGCGTTCATCTCCGCCGGGGTGGAGTGCGTCTCCCGGTACAAGGCGTTCGTCGGTGCCGGCCAGGCCACCGAGGACTGGCTCAACCCGGTCTTCGCGACGGCGCGCGAGCGGACCGCCGGCACCGCGCAGTCCAACGCCGTCTGGACCGACCCGCGTGCCGCCGAGACGCTGCCGGACATCTACATCGCGATGGGGCAGACCGCGGAGAACGTGGCCACCGCGCGCGGGATCAGCCGGCTGGCCCAGGACGAGTGGGGTGTGGAGAGCCAGAACCGGGCGGAGAAGGCGATCCTCGACGGCTTCTTCGCCCGCGAGATCACCCCGATCACCACCCCCGATGGCACGGTGGTGGACCGGGACGACTCCCCCCGCCCCGGCGTCACGCTCGAGGCGGTCCAGGCGCTCAACCCGGTGTTCCGGCCCGACGGGACGGTCACCGCCGGGAACTGCTGCCCGCTCAACGACGGCGCCGCGGCGGTGATCGTGATGAGCGACACCAGGGCGCAGGCCCTGGGGATCACGCCGCTGGCCCGGGTGGTGGCCACCGGGGTCAGCGCGCTCTCGCCGGAGATCATGGGCCTCGGCCCGGTGGAGGCGTCCCGCCAGGCGCTGCACCGGGCCCGGATGTCGATCGACGACATCGACCTGGTGGAGATCAACGAGGCCTTCGCCGCCCAGGTCCTGCCCAGCGCCGCCGACCTCGGCGTCGACCTCGACAGACTCAACGTGCACGGCGGCGCGATCGCGCTGGGCCACCCGTTCGGGATGACCGGCGCGCGGATCACCACCACCCTGCTGAACGGGATGCGGGCCAGGGACGTCCAGTTCGGGCTGGAGACCATGTGCGTCGGCGGCGGACAGGGGATGGCCGTCATCTACGAGCGGCTCAACTGAGGGCCGACCGCGTCACGTCACGGATGTGTGGCGCCACCCCGCGGGGACGGCGACCGCGCGGAGCACCACCGAGCTGACACGCAGCGCCGCCCCTCCCCTCGTGACGCTGAACGTGACGCTGAACCCGCGTGGGGGTGATCACCCCGATTCCGTTCCCCGTCAGGTTCATCGCGGGGTCGTAGCGGGCGCACCGGGCCGGCCGGATCGGCGGCGGTCGGAGCCCAGGGCGGCGATCGGGGTCGGGACCCCGGTCACGGCCTGGGACGGCGGTCAGAGCCTGGGACGGCGATCGGGTCGGGACGGCGGCCACGGCCCGGGACGGCGACCACGGCCTGGGACGGCGGTCAGAGCCTGCGGCGCAGGTCGACCAGCAGGTCATGGGCGCGGGCGGCGGCGTCCGGGTCGCCGGCGGCCAGCACGTCGTGGCCCAGCACCAGCACCTGATCGGCCAGGGCGTACGGGGCCAGTTCCGGGACGGCGCCCGCCGGCCGGCGCTCGGCATCCGCGCCGAGGTCGGCGAGGGCCTGGACGGCGGCACGCAGCCCGCCCAGGGTCTGCGCCGCCTCCGGGGTCCCGCGGGCGGCCAGCCGCGGCGCCACCACACGCAGCCGGTCGGCCACCCGGTCCAGCTCGCGCGCGACGTCCGCCGGGCCGAAGGGCTCGGTCACACCCGGGCCTGGTGCCGCTGCCGGGCGGCCTCGATCAGGCCGTCGAAGATCGTCAGATCCTCACCCATCTCCGGATGCCACTGCACGGCGACGAAGAACGGCAGGTCCGGATCCTCCAGGGCCTCCACGGTGCCGTCCTCCGCCCACGCTGCGGGTCGCAGCCCCTCTCCCACCACGTCGATGCCCTGGTGGTGGTAGGTGGGGACCCCGTCGACCTCCAGCCTGCCGAGCAGCGCGGCGAGCCGGCTGTCGGGCGCCACCCGCACCGGGTGGCTGCCGAAGACCCCGGTCTCGGCCGCGTGCTCGTCGCTGCCGAGGACCTCCGGGAGATGCTGGTGCAGGGTCCCGCCGCGGGCGACGTTGAGCAGGTGCATCCCCCGGCAGATCCCCAGCACCGGCAGCCCGCCGTCGACGGCGCCGGCCAGCAGCCCGGCCTCGGCGGCGTCCCGCTCGTGGACCGGCGGCTGGGTGTGCGGGCTGCGCGGCGCGCCGTACCGGCCCGGGTCGACGTCCGGACCGCCGGCCAGCAGCACCCCGTCCAGCCGCGGCAGGACGGACTCGATCACCCCGGCGACCGGCGGGAGCAGCACCGGGACCCCGCCCGCCCGGGCCACCGCCTCGCTGTACGCCCGGGGCAGCAGGTCGGCCTCGGCATGCCACACCCCCCACCGGGCCGGCGCCGAGTAGGCGGTCAGCCCGATCACCGGGCGCGGATCGTCGATGCTCATTCCGGCGTCACGTAGGCCGCGCTGATCCCGCCGTCGACCAGGAAGTTCGCGGCGGTGATGAACGAGGAGTCGTCGCTGGCCAGGAACGCGACCGCGGCCGCGATCTCCTGCGGCTCGGCGAAGCGGCCCATCGGCACGTGCACCAGGCGGCGCTGCGCCCGGGCCGGATCGTCGGCGAACAGCTGCATGAGCAGCGGCGTGGCCACGGGTCCCGGGGAGAGCGCGTTGACCCGGATCCCGTGCCGGGCGAACTGCACGCCGAGCTCGCGGGTCATCGCCAGCACGCCGCCCTTGCTCGCCGTGTAGGAGATCTGCGAGGTGGCGGCGCCCAGGGTGGCCACGAAGGAGGCCGTGTTGATGATCGAGCCGCGCCTCTGGGCGAGCATGTGTGGCAGCACCGCCTTGCACCCCAGGTACACCGAGGTGAGGTTGACCTCCTGCACCCGCCGCCAGGCCTCCATCCCCGTGGTGAGGATGGAGTCGTCCTCCGGCGGGGAGATCCCGGCGTTGTGGAAGGCGACGTCGACCCGGCCGTAGGTCTCCACGGTCTGCGCGTAGACCCGCTCGTTGTCCTCGGGGCTGGTCACGTCCGCGGCCATGAACGTGCCGCCGAGCTCCTCGGCCAGCGCCTGGCCGGCCTGGACGTTGGTGTCGACCACGACCACGGTCGCTCCCTCGGCGGCCAGCCGCCGCGAGGAGGCCAGACCGATCCCGCTCGCCGCGCCGGTGACCACGGCCACCCGGTCCATCAGACGGTCCACGGTGTTCCCTTCGGAGTCTCTGCCGATCAGTCTGTCGATGTCTGCGCCCGTGTGCCCGCCGGGATGTCCCGCCGAATGTCTCGTCGGGCGTCTATGTGGCGATGAAGACGTTCTTCACCTCGGTGAAGGCGTCCAGCGCGTCCGGCCCGAGCTCGCGGCCCAGGCCGGAACGCTTGAACCCGCCGAACGGCGTCCAGTACCGCACGGAGGAGTGCGAGTTCACCGACAGGTTGCCCGCCTCGACGCCGCGCGCCACCCGGATCGCCCGGCCGACGTCGCGGGTCCAGATCGAGCCGGACAGCCCGTAGTGGGTGTCGTTGGCCATCGCGATCGCCTCCGCCTCGTCCTCGAACGGCAGGACGGCGACCACCGGGCCGAACACCTCCTCCCGCCACACCCGGTCGGCGGGCGAGCGCGGCAGGACGACGGTCGGCGGGTACCAGTAGCCCGGCCCGGACGGCGCGCTGCCCCGGAAGGCGACGTCCACCGGCTCCTCGGCGTCCTCGACGAACGAGCGCACCCCGGCCCGCCGCTCGGCCGAGATCAGCGGCCCCATCTGCGCCTCCTCCGCCTGCGGGGGCTGGACCACGACACCCCGCACCGCGGGCTCCAGCAGCTCCAGGAACCTGTCGTGGACCGAGCGCTGCACCAGGATCCGGGAGCGGGCGCAGCAGTCCTGCCCGGCGTTGTCGAAGACCCCGTACGGTGCGGTCGCCGCCGCCTGCTCCAGGTCGGCGTCGGCGAAGACGATGTTCGCGCTCTTCCCGCCGAGCTCGAGGGTGACCCGTTTGACCTGCGCCGCGCACCCGGCCATCACCCGGGTGCCGACCTCGGTGGACCCGGTGAAGACCACCTTCCGCACGCTCTCGTGGCTGACGAACCGCTCCCCCACCACCGAGCCCCGGCCCGGCAGCACCTGGAACACGCCCTCCGGCAGGCCGGCCTGCAGGCCGAGCGCGGCGAGCCGGATCGCGGTCAGCGGGGTGAGCTCGGCGGGCTTGAGCACGACCGCGTTGCCGGCCGCGAGCGCCGGGGCGAACCCCCAGCCGGCGATCGGCATCGGGAAGTTCCACGGCACGATCACCCCGACCACGCCGAGCGGCTCGGCGAAGGTCACGTCCAGGCCTCCGGGCACCGGGATCTGGCGGCCGAACAGCCGCTCCGGGGCCCCGGCGTAGTAGGCCAGGACGTCGCGGACGTTGCCGGCCTCCCACCGCGCGTTGCCGATGGTGTGCCCGGCGTTGCGCACCTCCAGCGCCGCGAGCTCCTCGATCGCGGCGTCCACGGCGTCGGCGAACCGGCGCAGCAGCCGGGCCCGGTCACCCGGGGCGACCTCCCGCCAGGTGCGCGCGGCCCGGACGGCGGTCTCGATCGCCGCGTCCGTGGCCTCCAGCCCGGGCTGGCGGACGGTGGCGAACGCCTCCTCGGTCGCCGGGTCGAGGACCTCGGCCAGCCGCTCGCCGGCGCTCACAACCGCTCGAACCCCCGGAAGCGCTCCCAGTCGGAGACCGCGGACTCGTGCGCGGCCAGCTCGACGTCGGCCATGTTCACGTAGTGGTCGACCACGTCGTCGCCGAACACGCTGCGCGCGATCATGGATCCGGCGAACAGGTCGCGCGCGTCGCGCAGGGTGGTCGGCACACTCAGCGCGTCCACCTTGAGCGTCTCGGCCGTCCAGCTCGGCGGCGGCGTGGTGATCCCCAGCTCGGTGATCTGGCGCAGCCGGGTCGGCACCGGGCCGGTCTCCAGCAGGTAGGCGTTGCCCGGCACGGACGGACCCAGCACGAGGTTGCTCTGGATCCCCCACAGCCCGCCCGCCAGCATGGCGGCCAGCCCGAGGTAGGGGTTGATGTCGCCGCCCGGCACGCGGTTCTCCACCCGCAGCGACGACCCGTTGCCGACCACGCGCAGCGCGCAGGTCCGGTTGTCCTCGCCCCAGGCGATCGCCGTCGGGGCGAAGGTGCCGGGCTGGAACCGCTTGTAGGAGTTGACGTTCGGGGCGTAGAGCAGGGTGAAGTCCGGCAGCGTCGCGAGGATGCCGGCGACGAAGCTGGTGAAGAACCGGCTGCGCTTGCCGGGTTCCACCGGGTCGTCCTCGATGAAGACCAGCGAGCCGTCCAGCCCGCGCAGGCTCATGTGGATGTGGCAGGAGTTACCCTCCCGCTCGTCGTACTTGGCCATGAAGGTCAGCGACCGGCCGTGCCGGACCGCGAGCTCCTTCGCGGCCGTCTTGTAGACCGCGTGCTGGTCCGCGGTGCGCAGCACCTCGGCGTACTTGAACGCGATCTCGTGCTGGCCGTGGTTGCACTCCCCCTTGGCCGACTCCACGCTCAGCCCGGCGTTGTACATCGCGTTGCGGATGTCGCGAAGCAGGCCTTCCACCCGGCTGGTGCCCAGCACCGAGTAGTCCACGTTGTACCGGGTCGCCGGGGTCATGTTGCGGTACCCGCGGTCCCAGGCCTCCTCGTAGGAGCCCTCGAAGATCATGAACTCCAGCTCGGTGCCGGCCAGTGCGACGCAGCCCATCGTGGCGGCACGCTCCACCTGCGCGCGCAGCACCTGCCGCGGCGACTGCCGGACCGGGGTGCCGTCCAGCCAGGTGAGGTCGCACTGCACCATCGCGGTGGCCGGCCACCACGGCGCGGCCCGCAGTGTCGACATGTCCGGGCGCAGCACGAAGTCGCCGTACCCGAGGTCCCAGGAGGAGATCTGGTACCCGCCGACGGTGTTCATGTCGACGTCGACCGCGAGCAGGTAGTTGCAGGCCTCGGTGCCGTGCTGCATCACCTCCTCGAGGAAGTGCTTCGCGTGCACGCGCTTGCCCTGCAGGCGGCCCTGCATGTCGGTGAAGGCCACGAGCACGGTGTCCACGTGGCCGGAGTCGACGGTCTGCTGGAGCTTGCCCATCGACAGGGGGGCGCTCGCGGCGTCGTCCGTGGCTGACATCGGGACTCCCTGGGTCGTCGATCAGGTGCGCGGGCGGGCGCCCGTCGCCGGTGCACCGCCCTACCTCACATGGTGCCCTCGGACGGCTCGCAGCGGACAGCGGAGATCCGCCGTGCGCCAGCGAGGCTATGTCCTGGCGCCGCGATCTCCAACCGCCGGGGGGCGCAGGTAGCCCCGCCGCTCCAGCAGCGAGCGCACCCGCTCGACCGCCTCCGCGACGCTGATCCCCGTGGTGTCCAGGCGCAGGTCGGCGTCCTCGGGCACCTCGTAGGGCGAGGAGATCCCGGTGAACTCCGGGATCAGCCCCTGCCGGGCCCGCTCGTACAGGCCCTTGCGGTCCCGGCGCTCGCACTCGGCCAGCGGCGTGGCCACGTGCACCAGCACGAAGTCGCCGACCTCCTCGACCCAGCCCCGCACCTCCTCCCGAACCTGGGCGAAGGGGGCGATCGGGGCGCAGACGGCGATGCCGCCGTGCCGGGTCACCTCGGTGGCGACGAAGCCGACCCGGCGGATGTTGAGGTCCCGGTCGGCCCGGCTGAACCCGAGGCCGGCGGACAGCAGCCGGCGCACCTCGTCGCCGTCGAGCAGCGACACGCTGCGGTCGCCGGCCGCGCCGATCGCCTCGACCAGCCCCTTGGCGACGGTCGACTTGCCGGAGCCGGACAGCCCCGTGAAGAACACCGTCACCCCGCGCCGGTGCGGCGGCGGGAGCGCGCCGGCGAGTTCCGCG
>Ga0187788_10000071_pt1 | contig 23019 bp, 17 predicted proteins | sample 1015_BV01_MP10_2_FD_133008 | JGI IMG/M metagenome (GOLD analysis project Ga0187788, IMG submission 133008) | Tropical peat soil microbial communities from peatlands in Department of Meta, Colombia - 1015_BV01_MP10_20_MG | ecosystem: Environmental > Terrestrial > Soil > Wetlands > Peat | place...
ATACAAAGGATCCCAAAAGTCGGAATCCGTTTCCTTGCCGCCGATGATGGTGGGTCTCTGCCTCGTATTCAAATCGATCAACGTGATCTCATAGTGGTGAGTCGCATCGTTCCAGGTATCGACGGCCATGTAGGCTCCATCCCTGGAAATCGAAGGAGACTCGTCATAGTTGTTGGTTCCTGCGTTGTTTGTGATCTGGGTAAGCCCGGTGCTTAATGCGCCGCCATCCCAAATGACCATGTAGATTTCGTCTGACTTAAGTGGACCGCCCCAGGCTTCGAAAAAGATCTTGCCATCAAGACCCCAACTGGCATGCCAAATGTTGGCTCCTTTCAGCACAGAAGTGGTGGAGGAAAAATTAAAACAGTTCTCGGTTGCTCCGCGAGCGTTTTCGATGACGCACACCACGTCCCCCTCAGAGTTCGGATCGAATTTGGTGAACACTATGTCCCCGGCAGGGCTGAGGTGAGGTAGCCAATGGTGTTCCGCATCGGTAGTAAGCTGTACGGTCTCTCCCATAGTGTTTCCCTCTGCGGGGACCGTGGTGGTAAAGATCTGGTTGTAGCCATTCACGATGGCGGAAAAAACCATGGCGGTACCAACGAGGTGAACAGAAGAATAAGAGGCTGGGGCGCTGGTAATCTTACGCTCGCCCAACAGGTTCCAGAATCCGTTTTGTATCGATACTGGCCAGACGTAAATATCGACCGGAGCCGCATTTACACTAATTGCCGCCTGCCGGCTGATGGCATGGTCGATTTTCGCTGCTTGATGCTGTTGCGGGGTAATAAGAGCTGCGCTGCCGCTAATAGTGGCATCAGCACGAAGGGAGGCGAACGCATTGCTGGTCGACGTCGCTGACGGTGTGGGTGTGGGCGTCGCCGTTTGTGTTGGCGTTGGTGCCGGCTGTGATCCGCTGCTCCCACAGCCACTCATTCCGGCGGCGAGAAACACTACAACCACCGTGACTACAGAAAGGACAAGGAGTTTTTTCATACGGAGTCGCTCCTTTCTTGATTTGCTTTTCGTTCGAGGAGCGCAGTTGGTCGAGAAAGCGAGAGCTGAGAAGTACCCTCGTCAAATTCACTCACGCCACGGTCAGAATGTCAGTGATTGCCCGATTCTCACGGTCTCCATTTCCAGATCGGGATTAGACGATAAATCCGGTGCGGGCTAGTTGTAATCCGTCCACGCGGGGGACTTCATGGACCTAGAAATTGATGAAGAAAAAGTCGACGAAGCGGTGTTGGCTCTGCTGTATCTAACCACCTTTAAGGACAAGCCCTATTGGAGAGCATGGAAAAGTCATAATTGGGACTCCCTCGACCGACTCCATCAGAAGGGTTACATTTCGGATCCCGCCACCAAGGCAAAATCAGTCGTCTTGACTGAAGAAGGTGCGAAGCGGTCGCAGGATCTGTCTGAGAAGTACTTTATAAAATCGGCGTAGGAACCATCGTGAGCTTCAAACCATCGTTGCAACGGTCCCCTTTCGTTGCAACGCTCCCGTACCTACTCGTCCCAGTTGTGAGCGCTAACGCCTGTTTTCAACAGTTATTCCGCTCTCAGGTCAAGCAATTCGGGGAGTGCATGTTTGCAATCCAACCATAACGCATGGAGCCAGGCATTCCAAAATTGGGACGCTACATTTAAAAGGCTCGCTTTCTGTTGGAACTTGTCGGTATTTCTTCTGCGTAAGCAGAAGATGATGGAGTTGTGACAACGCGAGCTTCCCGAATCGCGCTTTCGAAGAAAGAAGGCAGCGTCTTCCAGCGCAGTGCGCCCCTGGATGCATCGAGCGCATACAGATCGCTATCTCCGTTGCCGAAAATTGCTATTTACTCGTGGCCATGAGCCATTAAGGACACTACCCACGGCGGTTGGGAATGAAAGCTAAGGTTTTGGTAACAATAATAGGGATTGTTGCTGGCATGCTCGTTGTGCTTCTTGTGTGCGCCACATGGCCAGTCGCAGACAAGTACCCAAGGAATGTCGTACAGACCAAGCTAGGTCCGATTGAATATACACTGCTGGGGCAAGGTCCAGTAGTCCTGAGACTTACTGGCTCGATGGATGACTGCGAATCCTCCGGCGGAAATGAAGCCTTATTGGCCGCAGGTTTTTCGATCCTCACACCCTCCCGGCCAGGCTATGGGAAAACTCCATTATCGGTAGGAAGGACCGCACCAGAAGCTGCGGATGCGATGGTTGCTCTCATGGACAGATTGGGCATTTCGCACGTAAACGTGATTGCCGAATCCTCTGGAGGGCCAACAGCGATCTATCTGGCAGCTCGACATCCTGAGCGGGTACGCAAATTGGTTCTAGCAGAGGTCGTCTCGAAATACATGAAAGATGTAGATCCAAAAGGCTTTGAAACCCGAAAGAAGTTCTACGATTCCCAATACGGCTACATGAGATATATTTTGAAAATCCTTGCGAGGGTGGCGCCAAGATCCCTGGCGCGTGTCACGATGAGTATTTTCGGAACGCATGATCCGGACGAGGCTGTGAAACGGATGAGCAAGGCAGATATTGACGCGATATGCAGCTTCTACCTTCGGTGGCAGGCTTCCTGGGGTCAAGCGGCTTCCAACGATATGGAACAAGCCGCGGAAGATGCAGTACTGAACTCGACTAAAGCGCCAACCCTAATTGTGCACAGTCGGGGTGACGCGGCGATCCCATTTGCGGTAGCGGAGTATTCCCATGCGAATATTGCTGGATCCGAGCTATGGGAGGCGCCAACTTGGAGTCACATGATATCGGGCCCCGGAGCTGCTGTCGTTGACGCGAAGGTCGTCGAGTTTCTTAAGCAGTAAAAGCCGACCACGGACGCGGAACTAGCGCAACGACATCTCACGGCAGCGAGAGCCTATTCCGCCAGCCCGCGAGCTGTGTTGACTAGCGCCGTCCGTACCCGCACCAGCCCCGCTCGCGCCCGGACCACCGTCAGATCCGCCTGCGCTTTGGCACTGCGTTGCTTCACTGAGCACAGCAACTGGGGATCGATCCAGGCCAACCGGGCCAAGGTCTGCGCGTCTAGACGGTCGTCCTTGCGACAACTTTCCCCGATCAGGCGCACGTTGCGCGCATGTGCCACGATCACCTCGTGGCCCAAATCACTTAGCCATCGGCTCACTCAGGGAGAGTGCGTCCCGGTTTCCAGCGCGATCCGGCTGCGCGGCACTGCTCCCAATGCCGCTTGCAGAGCCTTGGCTGTGGTGGAGATCTTTTGCTGCCGCACTAACTCTCCGTTTTCACCCGGAACGCAGTAGTAGCTGAGCGTCCCGGGAATACAATTGAGCCAGCCGAATCAGAATTTCTTCCTGCAGCCTTTTGGCCTGGTGTTCCCTTGCCGGCCTCTTTCGCAGGCCGTAACTTGCCGGACGTCTCCTTCAACGCTGATCCTGAGACGGGTTACCTGTCCGAAATGTAGAAGATCACGTTTTGGTAAGAGGGCACCGCGAAAAGTACGCTGACTCCTCCGCCCCTGCCTGCCGGAAAGATTCCGCAGGCGATCGGATCGAATCCCAGCGTTTGGCAGAGCCGTTAAGGGCGACAAAGGCCACATCTGGAAGGCGGGCTACCACCAAGGAAGAGCCATGATTGAGTGTCTGAGGATACTACGTGAGTGTGCTTAGCCAAGTGCAAGCACCGAGATTTCAGCTAATCCGGCGTTGATCCCGAATTGGAACTCATTCCTGTGCGGAACTTAGTCAACGTCCCGACCAAGGCACGGTTAAGTCAAGTGAGAAATGGCCTTCAATCAGCGTGCTGTGTAGTGGCGGGGAGAACTTGCGTAGCCGCTGCGCCAACTACCTTTGGAGTCTTGTTCCCTTCGCTCGGAAAGGTCGAACATGCAGATACGTCACTTCGAGTGCCCGTTCTCATCGGGCATTTGTTTGGCTAAGGGCGCAGTCTCTCTCGGCGAGAATCGGCTGCGCCTTAATGTCCAACCCCACTGTTGGTGCTGAGGAGCGCTTGAGGAGCGCAAATTGGGGTGATTCTGGTCACATCTTTTGCCCTTCCACTTGGAGAGAATGAAGTGGGGTCTGGTCTCTTCGTGAAGGAGGACCGGATATGCAACGCCTACAACACATCCATCCTGATGAGCTAATGAACCCCGATCTGCTGAGCGAGATTGTGCTAACCGGCGGTGCCCTGGTCGTTCTCATTAGCCTGTTCTTTGCCGTGGCCCTGCTGTTGTCATAACTGGAGCCTTGTCATCAGACCCGCTCAGCACTGCGCGACGAGGTTTTGTAGGCTGCTCTCAAGCAATTCGTGGACGCCAGGAATCATTGAGATACTTCTTTCCGAAACGCGCTCAGCCATCGCCAGGAAAGCATTCGATGCCAGGGAAGTGACGGTCTTTCAGTGCTGCATTCACCCCTGGATGCGCGCGAAGGTCGACGTCAAATGACCTCATCACGTCTGTAACATAGGGCGTCCTCCAGCGTGGTCATCCCAACCCTTCACGATTGTTCATCCCGATCAAGCGATTGGGTCGCCTCAGCGACCCAATCGCCTGATTTCAACAGTTACTTAGACCGGCCTTCTCATCTCATCTGATTACAACAACTGACCCAGGTGGCCCAACCCTGTTATACCGATCACTGCAGGACTCTGAGCAAATTCTTCAGTACTCCCGAGCAACCGATCTCTCTGGTTTGACGAAGCGCACACAGACAATCAGCAATCACATGAGCGAGGCTACGAAGTTTCATCCGAGTAGCCCCCTGGAGGAAATTGTGATTGAAGCCGATCGTAACAAATATTTGCGCATGGCGTTGGTACTGGTAGGTCTGATTTTTATTGTCGGGATATATACCCTCGGTCCGGTTGGTCGTGGCACACTGGACAGTCCCATCACCTGCCGCATTACCTGCAGATGATTCTGGGTGTCTACGCGACGCTGGGTGTCTTCCTGTTGCTCGCGAGCCGCAACCCGCTCGCACACTTGAGCCTGATCTGGTTTACGGTGTGGTCCAGTGTTGTGCACGCCGGAATCATGGGAGCGCAGGCTTTGGCGAACCCAGATCAGAGGGCGCACCTTTGGGGCGATGTCCCGGCGCTATTCCTTGTAGCGGCTGTCCTTGCGCTTCTGGCGCCACGAGGTGCGGCAGCAAAGCCCAACTAAAAGGAGGCCAAACCGATGGGCCAAGGATACAGCATGCTTGGGTTTGTCGTGATCGTGATCCTCTACGCGGTGATCGGGCTCATGGCGGCAGCCGGGGTCATCCTCATCGCACGCAAAGTTCTCGCGCCTAAGGCAGAGCAGATCTTCTATGCGATGTTTCTCATCATGATCGCGGCGTTCTACCTGGCTTTCGTAGCCTACTTCGGAGTGGCAACGGCGTGGCGGCTGGAAACGGCTGTCGTCGTGGCATTTGTCGCGATAGGCCTGCTGGGCGCGCGCCTGCCCTTCGCCCTGATTGTCGGATATACCCTGCACGGGCTGTGGGACCTGCTGCACGAACTTCAGGCGCATGGAGCCTACTCCGCGTTCGAGCCGGGCCAGCTGACCGCCATCCCGCTCGCCTACGGAGTCTTTTGTGCGGCCTTCGACTTCTGCATGGGGGCGTATTTCTACGCGCGGCGTGCCGAGTGGAATGCCGCGTGGAACGGGGTGCGGCAGCCCTGAGCGCCGCTCTCGTCATAGGCTCCAAGCTGACGGATTGACTTTCAGTGCCCCTGGTCGTGCGGCACCGTTACAACCGCCACAGCCGAACCCAAATTGCCGGCGAAATCAGCAGCGCTCACCGTGATTTTGTATTGTCGCCCGTCGCTGTCGTTTCCCTTTCGCGACGCCTGGAGTAAGACTGTGAACGAGTAGCTTCCCCCAGGCTTCAGGCTCACTGGACCGTTGGGTTGAACGCTGCCGTACTCATCTACTACCTGGAAAGCAGGCGTGCTGGGGCCCACCCCCGACAGGTTATCCGTAATCATCCCGGAGATAGTGACCTTGACCATCTTGCCGTTGGCCGGCCAGAGTGACGAGGGGCTGGCAGAGACAGTAACGTGCGGAGGGGTCAGGTCGATGTTCAGCGCTTGCTTCACCAGCGAGCTGATGTTGCCAGCATTGTCGAGTGCGCGCAGGCCGACGGAATTCATGCCCTCGCCGCTGATTTGCGTCGAGGCGCTGCTCCCGGCGGCCACCGTGACTTGGCCATTGTTGATCCAGTAGCGGAGCTGTTCCACACCGCTTCCCGAGTCCGTTGCGCTCAGATTGACGGTAACTGGGCTGCTGTTGATCCAACCATGCGCATTTGCTGAAGGGATGGTGCTGATCGATGCAATCGGCGGCACCAGATCCACATTCACGGGGGAAGGCAGCAGCACGACGCCAGTGCGCGCCGCGAGCGTGACAGCCACATTCCCGCCGCTAACCGAATAGGTTGATCCGCTTATTGCGTCTTGTAACTGCGTGCCATCCGTGAACACTCCGTTCACCGGGATAGAGGCGTTGTTCGTGGAAGAACCATTGTTCATGGCTACTATCGCGCTGTCGGAGCCATTCAGCACCCGCGCATAAGCATAGGTGTTGGGAGCGGTGTTGGCTTGTTGTGTGTCGCCGGTGAGCAAGGTTACAAACGAGCCGTTGCGGAGGACCGAATATTGCTTCCGCAGGTGCGCCAGAGTGGTGTAGTAGGACTGCACGCTGGTGTCGGGCGGGCCATAGATGCTGGGATCGCCCGCCTGATCCAGCCAGGGATACGGCGGCCTTGTGTAAGGGTCGCCGATCGGGCCGTTGGCGCTGTTGGCGAGCGATGGGGAATTGATCGCTACCTCATCGCCGTAATACACCATGGGCGCTCCGAGATAGGTGAATTGAAAGAGCGCTGCCAGCTCCAGGCGTTGCTTGGCCTGCGTCAAGCCGGTGTCGCCCAATTCCGTCATGACGTACAGTGCGCGGTTCACGTCATGCGAATCGAGCAGGTTCAGCATGGCTGCGGTTGCCTGCGGCGGATAATCGTCGCGCACCGCGCGTATGGCATTGTCAAACTGGCTGGGCGTGAGACCGGGAATGTCGTTCGTGCCATTGTTATTATCGTCGTGCCATTCCGCGTTGCGCACGAATCCAGTGATGTTCTTGCGGAAGCGATAGTTCATCACCGCATCCATCTGATCTCCGGCCAACCACTGGCTGGCGTTCGGCCAGATTTCTCCGATTAGCGGACCCTGGCTGTTGTAGGTCTTGGCATACATGCGGTAATCGACCCACCAGGCGTGCGGGAAATTGCCGTCATCAGCGACATCGAAACGCCATCCTGATGCTCCCTGGCCAAACCAGTGCTGGGTTACGTTCCCCGGCGCGCGATAAAAGAAGTCTTTCACTGCGCCTACTGTGTGATTGAAGGTCGGCAGGCTGTCGAAGCCAAACCACCCAACATAGTCAGCCGAAGTGCAGGGCACGTTGTTGTCGGTGAAGTTGAACCACGTACGCCACTGCGACGCCAGCGACAGGCACGCGCCGATATTGGGGGCGGTGCCGTCATAGCGATCGTAGCGGTCAAAGTACGTGCCATCGGATGACGCGTGATTGAACACCCCGTCGAGAATCACCTGCAGGCCGCGGCGCTGCAGCTCGGTCGACAGGGCAGCGAACGCTGTATCGCCTCCGAGCGCCGGATCGATGTGGAGGTAGTTATCGGTGTCGTAGCGGTGATACGACCGCGCCGAGAAAATTGGGTTCATGTAGATGGTGTCAAGGCCAAGCGACTGGATGTAATCCAGCTCGTCCTGTACGCCTTTCAAATCGCCGCCATAAAACTGATTGCTGTACTCACCCGAACAACCGGAGGTGTTGCTGCGCGGATCGCAAATTTGCGTGTTCCATTGGTTGTAGGTGAAGGCCTGCTGGCTGCCGTAGTACAACGGGCATCCGGTTGTCGATCCCGCGCGGCAGTAGTCATTGGTCTGGTCGCCGTTGCGGAAACGGTCCGGCATGAGGTGGTACACACTGGCGTTTTGCAGCCAGGCTGGAGTCTGGAAGTTCGGATCGTAGACGGTTATCTGGAACGAGTTGAATGGCTCGCCATCACTGGCTGCCCCGGAACCGTCTTTGTGAACGTTATCGTTGTCATCAAGGTAGTCGTCGCTGTAGAAACCATTCGTCTGGTCGCGGTTGATCTTAAACTTGTAGTAATAGACCGTAGGCATAGACGGCATGGTCAGCGTGGCTATCCAGGTGTCATATTCCGTGCCATTCACGGTGAAGTTCTGGTCGAAGGGCATGTCCGTGTCAACCGGGCCGGTGGTGTTGCCGGTTGCCGTGTCGAACAGGTACGCGCGTACCCTTACGCCCCAAATGCCGCTGGCGTGCAGCGTGCGGAAACGCAATGTAACCTGCGTGTTCTCCGGAACCGCACCTTCCTGATCACGATAGAACGGGTCAAAAGTGTTGTGGAAGAAGCCCGCCTTGTCGGCGCCGCTGAAGCCCGCTGGCTGCTCATTGGAGAACGGTGGCGTGCTGGTGCCGTTGCCGGTATTCGTGACAGAAAAATACTGGGTCGCCGTGGTCCCGTTGAAGCCGCCGATATTGTTGTCGGTGGGTACCTGTCCGTAGATGTAGCCGCCACCAGATGTCAGAAAGCCGAAGAAGACAAACGAGGATGGGATTCCACCGCCCGTAATGGCGCTCCAGGGAATCGCAATCTCGCGCGTGTTGGTGTTGCTGCCGTTATCGGCATAGTTGGCGTAATACGAGGTCTGCGCACTCCAGTTGCCGCTGCCGTCAGAACTGCGGAATTCGTTGTAGCCGTTTTTGAAATAAGTGACAAACGATGCACGGAAGGGCAATGAGGACAAATTCGTGAAGTCGTATTGAAAAGCCGTTAGGTTTCCGTCGCTGTTCGAGCAGCACGTCGGCGGGTTCTGCGGGTTAGGCTTAATGTAAAGCACCGCGCCTTCGGAGAGATTAGCGTTCACTATGGCGACATAGAGATTACTGGCGTCCCACGTCATGTACCAGGTTTGTCCCGTATTACCGGCATTGGAGAGTGAGTTGCTGTTCCCGTACTCGCCCGAGCCGATGGAGCCATCAATCGTCGCCGTCGTCCATTGCGCACACAGCGGGGCTGCGGCCGTAAGCAGTATAGTCACGACAAGGGCAAGCTTCGACAGAAGAGTACGACGCATGACATGCCTCGCGAATTCTCTGGGTCTTTAAGAGCCAGCCGCTAGCCACGCAAAGGCTGTTGGTTGGACTTACTCAGAAAGTTGCAGACATCGGGGTCCTGCCCGACGAGGCCTGAGAGAACTGAGGTACCCCGACGCACAGCGACCGCGTCGAGCATTTTTCGCATATCTATCCGACAATTGCAACAGGTCGCTTGCTAAGCCCTAGGTCGGTTCGTTTTCCCGAGCCTTGGTTGGTTTGGCAGAGTACGATGTCTTTGATCTCGATGTAGCTTCCCAGAACCCGCCAGCTACGACCTGTGATCTTCCCAATGGACTGACTCGACGGAGTACGTCACGCGGTAGGCACTCATTGCTTCTTCGAGAGTCGCGAAAAAAGTCTCTTCGCCGAAGCGCGTGAAGAGGCCGAAGCGTTTCAGCTTGTCCTTGACCGGATCCTTCATCTCGGCGAAACACAACTCGATGCCCGCGGCGTGCAAGGTGTCGTCGAGTTGGGAGACGACATCGGCCGCAGTGACATCGACGCTAGTGACTGGCTCCGCTGCAACCACAAGCCAGCGGACCGGCGTCGGTGAGCTCGCAACGGCATCAAGGGCACGTTCGCGGAACAACTCGGCATTCGCAAAGAACAGCGGCGCATCCCAACGGAACAGCACAAGGCCCGGGATCAGCCGTGCGTCCGGATAGCGTGCGATGTCGTGGTAGCCACTGACTCGTTCCACGCGGCCAAGGACAGCCGAATGCGGGCGCCAGCCGTCCCAGAGGAACTCAATCACCGCAATTACGATCGCGAGCCCAATGCCCGGAATGACGCCGAGCGTGGCCACACCAGCAAAGCAGGCCATCGAAAGCCAGAACTCCCAGCGCTGGATGCGATAGATGCGACGCAGGTCGGACACTTCAATCAGGCCGATGGCCGCGGCAATGACGACCGCAGCCAGAGCGGTATGAGGCAGATATTGGAGCAGATTGGGCGCGAGCACTAGCAGCAGTGAGATGGCGAGGGCGCCTACAACCCCCGTCAGTTGGGTCCTGGCCCCCGCCGCCTCGGCCACTGGTGTGCGCGACGAGCTGCTACTGATCGGGAAGCCCTGAAAGAAAACTGTGGCAAGATTTGCCATGCCGAGGCCCACCATCTCTTGGTTCGGATCGACTGGCGCACGCAGACGTGCCGCATAGGTTCGAGAGAGCACGCTCGTATCCGCGAATGAAACGAGAGCGACCGCAACGCCACCCATGAGAATCGGTACCAGCTCGTTGACTGGGACTAGCGGAAGGCGTGGCGAGGGCAATCCTTGTGGTAGAGGACCGAGCACGGACACTCCGGCTCGTCTGGCCAGGTCGAAGGCTGCTACGACAAAGGTTGCGGTGACCACCGCGATCAGAATGCCTGGGATGCGCGGCCAGCGCTTGAGTAACAGTATGAGAACGAGGGTGCTGGCGCCGATCACGAGCGCCACGACGTTCGTCCGCCCTGCCAGCACCTGGTCCACGATTCCCCACACCTGACGCAGCGGCCCGTTCGACTTGACAGAGAAGCCGAAAAGTTTCGGGACTTGGCTCAGCAGCACTGTCAGCGCGATGCCGTTCATGTAACCGTAGCGGATTGGCTTTGAGAGCAGCTCGGTGATGAAGCCCAAACGCGCTAGGCCCACGGCAATGCACACGATGCCGGAGACGAGTGCCATCATTCCAGCCAACGCGACCGCACGTCGCGGTTCGCCCCCCGAAAGCGGCAGCACCACTGTGAGGATCACGGGCGCAAGCGCCGAGTCCGGCCCCAGGACGAGAATGCGGCTGGGACCGAACAGGGCGTAGGCGAGCAGCGGCACTATGGTCGCGTAGAGGCCGTTGATACCCGGTACCCCGGAGGCCTCAGCGTATGCGATGCCGACCGGCACGAGCATGGTCGTCATGACGAGGCCGGCCACAAGGTCGTGCCGCAGCCAAGACGACTCGTACCCACGCAACGTGTTCAACCCGGGAAGCCAGCGCATCCAGCGGGTTCGATTCGCCCGCGTTGCATGCCCCGCGATGCGGCCAGGCTCTCTGGTGTGGGAGGAGAACGATTCAGTCATGGCTGCAACTCGAGAGCCTAGGCAGGGCGACATCGTAGCACATTAGCGAGGTCGAACCGGTGCACCACTAATCGAATCGCAGCGCGGATTGCCACGTGGCAGAACAGCAGCCGAATGGGCTTTCGTCCAGATGCTCCAAGCACCACCACGGTTTCACCTCCAAGAACAAGACCCCGCAGTTTGCCTATCCCAAGCAGGTGCCGCAGAAAACGTCAACTCTCGGGGGGGCGGATGTTGTGGCCATGGAGGTTGAGAACCGTAAGTCCGGTCCCATTCCCTGGGGGACTGGGTTCAGCTAGGGTCGTACGGTGGAGAGCGCTAGCACCCAATGCGGCTGAATCGAAGTGGTTGCCATCATTGCTCTGTCTCTGCAGTCGCTACACATTGAAAATGGACTTCGTTTGCTCTGGACGGTTGTCACGATGGTGTCTTCTTGACCGTTTTCCTATTCGTTTGCATGTGCTACGAGCAGAATTGCCAGCCCGTAAAAGCCAAACATCGTAGCCAGATAGATCTTCGCCTTCGCTCCTGAACCTTGGAACTCCTTCCAGACGAAAATCCCCCAGAGAGCTGCCACCATGGGGGCAGACTGCCCGATAGCATACGAGATAGCCACCCCGGTGAAGCTCGCGGCTACCAGATTGAATACTGTTCCGATGCCCCAGATTGTCCCACCGACTATGCCCAGCAGATGCCCTGAGAGTGGTTCGTTGAATGAATCGCTGAACCTTACTGGTTCACCAACCAGGGGATGCTTCATGAGATACGTGTTCCATAGGAAACAAGACAACAACGCTCCCATCGTCAGGAAAACACTGACGCTGTAGGGACCGAGAGTATTTCCGCGAGTCATGGCACGTGTAACAAAGGGAGCCCACAATCCCATCAGAACACCGGACACGATGCAGGTCAGGATGCTCTTCTTGCCCACGGTTTTTTCTGCAGCCTTTAAAGTTGCGTATGCTTTCCCATCCAGAATGATGGCCACCACTGCGCTGATCACTCCAAGGGCCAGAAGCACGGCATTCCCCTTCGGCTGGAGGGCATAACTCAACACCACCCCGACAACCAGGGCGATGCCAATAGAGACCGGGAAAGCCACCGCAAGGCCTGCCATGTCGATCGCAGCAACCAGCAACAAATTCGCCAAATTGAAAATAGCACCCCCAAAGAGGGCGAACATGATGTTCGACCGGTCTGCGGAATGGACATTGTTTAGAAAACTGGTGGGACCATGTCCAATGCTGCCCAGGGTGAACGCGAGAATCACCGAAATCAGGAAAATGCCCAGCGCGTAATCCCAATAGAAGAGTTCGAAGCGATAATTCTTTACCCCTTTGTAAGTGTTAGCCCAGGAACCCCAACACGCGGCGCTGGTAATCATCATCACAAGGGCAATGCCAATATTGTTCGGCGTAAACATAATCGTTGTGCACTCAGGCTAGGGCGAGCTTTTGGTCGGCAACAACAGATGAACAATCGCCGGATCACCCACTCGAAAGCTACTTGGCTGTAACTTGGGCCGTTAGCCTAGCTTCTCGACAGGAATCCGTCAACGCCAAGCGCACTGAGCCTTAGTGCCGGTGGTAGCTGGTGATACCCATGACCCGAAGCGACCGACCCAATGTAATCCGCGAACGCTAATCGCTTTTGCGGATTGAGGGTAGCCACAGTCCGTTCGCAAAAGCTCTGTCGCTGATCTGCCGAGGGGTTGTGCGGTTGACTGTCTCCAGGGTGTTCAATAGACTTCGCCCGCTGTGCCCAACACTCCCATAATTGCTGTAGTCGGCAGCGCCAATATTGATCTGACAACTTTCACCGCTGTATTTCCCAAACCCGGCGAGACTGTTTTCGGCCAGAAATTTGATCTCGGGTTTGGGGGAAAAGGCGCCAACCAGGCCGTCGCTGCCCGCCTTTGCGGCGCGAAGGTGTTGATGGTGGCCCGTGTGGGAAGCGACTTATTCGGTCCGGCTACGATTCAGAACTTCCAGAAACTGGGTATCGACACTACTCACGTGCGCCAGATTGACGGCGTCTCCAGCGGGGTAGCTCCCATCTTCGTCGATTCGTCCGGCCAGAACCGTATCTTGGTGGTCAAAGGTGCCAACAACGAAGTCAAGCCGCGCGATGTAGATGCCGCGGCAGACGCTCTCAAGACGGCCGACTGCATCGTCCTGCAGTTTGAGATCCCGCTTGAAACCGTGTATTACACCGTCGATTTCGCCCGTAAGAATCGTATCCGCTGCATCGTTAATCCCGCGCCCGGCCAGCCGATCGATGTGAAAGCGCTCTCGGACCTTGATTACTTTGTTCCCAACGAGAGCGAGGCGGAAACGATCACGAAAATGCGGATCCGAAGCGTGGACGATGCGAAAAGGTGTGCGGAGAAGTTGCTGAGCGATGGCATCCGGCGAGTCCTCATCACGCTCGGTGCACATGGATCACTGCTAGCCGGGCACGACGGCATGCAGCACGTGCCGGCTTTTCCAGTCAAAAGCATCGATAGCACCGGCGCGGGAGATGCCTTCATCGGAAGCTTCGCGGTTTTCATGGGAGAAGGGTGTTCGGAACTGGAAGCAGTGCAGCGCGCCAATCTTTACGCCGGGCTCTCCACTACTAGAATTGGCACTCAGAAATCGTTCTATAGCCGCAACCGTTTCGACGAAGAATGGGACAAGCGGAATCAACCCAGCATCGCCACGAGTTTCTGACGTGGCACTGGATTAGAAAGCTAACGTACCTTCAGCAGTTGCGGTGCCATTTCCCCCAGTTGTTGCCGAGATGTGGGCCCCGGGAGTCGAGCGCTTCATCAGATCGATGAACATTTCGTAGAACTTCGCGAGATCGAGATCCTGCTGGACGTTGACCAGTTGTTCGCCGAGGCCAGGCTGTGTCCCCCGCGCCCAAACCAAGGTGTTGCCATAGCCGCCGCCATGCGAGTAATCGATGTCCATGTAAAGCTGGGTTTGCTTGGTGATGATCGAGGGATCGAGCCAGGCCGCGGCAGCCAACTCGTCCCACAGGTATTCCTCGTCGGCATACTTGGCGACATATTGTGCGGCCGGGTTTGGTGACTTCGCAATCTCCGAAATCATCTGTTTCGTCATCCGAGCCTTAACGGAAATATCAACGGTAGTGACCGTAACCTTGTGCCATCCGGCGGCAGTAAGGGTGATGTGTACGGCTTCCGGATCCCACCAGAAATTAAACTCGCGCCTGTTCCAGGTGACCCACGGGTACGGTAGTTCGGGAGTAACAGCACCTCCCATGATGACCAACTCCTGCGCCAAATCGGGGACCTGCGGATCGATACTGATGGCTTGCGCGATGTCGGTGAGTGGGCCGGCGGCGTAGAGGGTCACCTCGTGCGGGTACTTATGGAGCATGCGAATAATAAAATGGGCTGCATCTTCCTGGGCTGGCTTCGTGGTCGGATTTCCTTCCACAAGGTCGGGCACCTCGTAAGGGCCATGAAACAGGCCGCGTACGCCAACTCCTGCCGGCTTTTTGTTCCATGCGCCCTGATAATTAACTTTACCGTAGAGCTTTTCCCAGCGTTCGATCAGTTCCATCCGGTTGATGAGGGGAAATACGGCGCCTGGAACGACGGGAACATCGGTTCGGCCGATGAGTTCTAGCATGCGCAACGTGTGTGCAACCTCTTCGTCGCGCCACATGTCACCACTCACGACTGTGATACCTAGAGGCTCGACTTCCGGTGATTGCAGGAATACCAGGATGGACTGCTGATCGGTTGTGGCGGGGCCGCGCGCGTCCTGATCGATTATCACCTTGCGCTTCGCATACGCCAGCAAGGGGAAAGTGCAACCAACTAACACGAAAACGCTGAGAATCACTGTGGCACGCATAGGCTTGACCTCGCGGAACGTCACTATTGCCAGTTTTGTCGGGAGCTATTGCGAAAGTGTCGAAATGGTTTTTGGTGAGCTCACGTCGCAAGTATAAACTTAGGAAGTTTCGAGGCCCTGGACCGTTCTGTACTCAAGTGGCAGCTGTACTTAAGAGCAAGCAAGAACATGTCAGAACTGGGTACTACATGGGCATAGGCGTTCTCGTAGCGCTTATGAACGCGGGAAGCATATGCGCATGAACTTAACCGATGCGGATCTCAGGAAATTTGTGGTTGAGATCATCGAGCGACCCCACAACTGCCACCTTTGGCTGCATATGCCACCAGATTAGGCAACTTGAACCTACCCTGATCGTTCTTCTCGCCGGGAATAAACGGCTGAATGCTGCGCGCAGATTCGATGGAAGGTCTGGCTATCCATCCCGCCGTGTACGGCACCAAGAGAATACCCGCACAGAATATCCACGTCGTATGAATTGATAAGTTGATTCCCGACTCTCTCCAGCTCAACCGCCTCTTCGTTACCTCGTGCCCATAGGAGATGGGCACATTCGCCGAAAATTGCAACTCGGGCTTGTTCTTTCTTCGTGGACTCCGCCGCTGTCACAATCAGATCACCCAAGAGTTTGAAGAATCGAGCTGGATCGGGCATGTCATTGAGCATGAGTGCGGATAGCGTGTCAGCAGCATCCAAGGCGATGTATCTGCCCTGCTCAATCGCGGCACCGATGTCCACGCCGTGCGCTTGCAATCGTGGAAGAACGCTGTCCCGGTGTGACTCGGTCGCGACGACGATGGCTGTATTCCCTGCCTTGAGAGCAGCCCCGATGAATTGTGAAAGGTCATCAAGAAGACCTCGATCATCGGAATAAAAGCCGACTTTGTGGCGGCGGGTGGTCTCTATGTTTTGCTGTGAGAGAGGTGGAGAGACCCTGCTGCGTCGGATGCCCTCGGGGGCTCGGATGACTGAAGCTCCGGTGAAATCCTGGCCTGCAAGTCTGCTGCTGACAAACGTTTCGCCGCGAAGAACGGCGTTCAGGGCAGTCAGTAACTCGCTTCCCACATCTGACTTGATGACGTAGCCTTGTGCGCCCGAGTTGAGAGCTTCTTGCACCACATCAGCCGAAGATTCGAGGCTTACGAACAGTATTAAGGATGTGGGGGAGACCTTCCTTATTCGTCGGCCGGCCTCGATTCCATGCAGCTTCGGAAGTCCGATGTCTAGCAGGATCAAGTCCGGTTGCAGTTCCTTCGCCTTCTGAACCGCTTCCAAGCCATCCGAAACCTCGCAGATGATCTGCAATTCTGGCTGTTTTTGAAACATAGACGCGACGATGCGCCTGAACGGTTCGAAGTCGTCCACCACAAGAATCCGAATTGACGATCCAGCCAAGAAGCCTCCGTCTCATCCTGTTGAACCTCCAAGTCAGCCAGAGGTCGATGAATTCAAAACTCAGCAGTATGTCGCGACGGAGTAGTTCCGTCGTTGCTCCAAGGCAATCTCGCGGTTATTGCAAAGCAGCGAGACGTATGGAAAGAAATTCAAAAAGTCATACGCGGAAAAGAGTCAAGCGGCGGGAAGGAAGAGCCTTTCGGGTGAGCGCAGGAGGATTTTCCCACGGTGTTTGCGAATGGCACCGGATCTGTGCCAGTCACTAATTAGTCGGCTCGTCGTGTAGGGACTGATATTCGCCGCGTTGGCCAACTCTTCATTGGTCACATCGAGCGCGACGCCTTCGGGAACCTTGTGGCCGATGCTGGGTGCGTATCCCAAAATTACGTGTGCGAGCCTCTCACGCGCAGTCTGAGAAGTTAGGGCAGCATGGGCAGCAACATACCAAGACAGATAGTCGATTGCAGTGAGGTAAACATTCTCTAGGAGTTGAGGGAAGCGTCGTGCGAGCGAGCGAATGGTTGCGGCATCCCAGGCGAGAACAAGACTGTCCCGTACTGCTTCAGTGCTGACGAGATAGGTGGAGGGTCGGGATGCAAGCGCAGTTCCACCGAAGGTATGGCCGGGAGTAATCCAGGCCAAAATGATCTTTTTCCCATCCGGAGTGTCAAAGAAATAACGCGCTCGGCCCTTCCACAACAACAAGAGTTGGTCGGCAGGTTCACCTTGGCGAGTCATCACAGAATGGGACGAAAATCGGCGGGGGTTGGCCGCTGCCAAGATCACATCGATTTCCCTCTGTTCCAGGCCTCGCACCAGTTGAGTTCTAGGGGGAGCATCGACAGCGCGAAGCAGCTGGGGAGTAGGCTGGGTCATGAAAATCACGGTTCCTTTGAAATTTTGATTCAACAGCAATGCTTGGATTGAGTTATCTCGCGTGGAAATTGATGGTTGCCGGCGCGCATAGGATCAGCTGAGGGCGGCTACTCACACTGATTCTGGACCTGAGCTCCTGGCCTGCGAACTAGTTCTTGGAAAAAGCCGGCATCGGCTTTGGTCAAGAGGGCGAACGGGCTCAACGTGATCAGGCGAGGAAGGCAGCCATAGTCAGACCCTGCTAGGGAACAGCTTGCACAGGCAGCACCTTGGTTCCAGCTCTTTCAAACTGGAACCGCAGGATCCATTCACTGGAAACATTCCGTCCATCAACTTCCGCTGGTCTGAACGTCCAACCACGCGCAGATTCCAATGCCAGATTAGCAAAGTACCTGCTAGGGCCGGGCAAATCAATCTTCGCTCCTACAACGTTTCCGGACGAATCAACAGCTATGCTAACCGTCACCCTCACCGTACCCTGGATTGTGTCTCTTGCCTGTTTGGGCACATCGGGTACGACTTGACTTATCACCGCACCCTCAACATGACCACCTCCAGTTGTCTTCGTTCTTGGCTGTTCCGGCGCACTCACAGAACCTTGGGCAAGCTCAAGGCGTGGATTAGGGCGAGGCTTGAATAGTCTCGGACCCGCCAGTATCGCCAATAGTGCAAATCCAACTGCGGCCGTTACCAAGTAGCGCCATTTCCCTGAAGGCCTTGGCATTTTCGTGGTGGTTTGTTCATTTGAAACGGATGGCGTCGGCTGCAATCGCGCGCGGATATCGACAACGGTCCAACGGAACTCCGGATTTCGATGTAAGCAGTGGCTCGCAATGTCAAGAAAGGGTTGGGGCAATGTTTTCGGCAACGCCGCTTGCGGTTGTCGCGTTTGTTCCCATGGAGGCAACTGCTGCGTGAGGCTCTCGACCAATGTTATGCCAAGCGACCAAACATCGGAAGCGGGAGAGACACCGCGGCTCGCGATTTCGGGTGCGTCGTAAGGACTCAGCTTGCCTGCACTACCAATTGACTCACGCACCTGGAGCAACTGGTCGCTAGAAATCTTCAACTGATTATCGACAGCCATAATGTTTGCTGGCTTAAGGTGACCATGCACCAAGCCCTTGGCGTGCAGATAGGCCAAAACGTCCAAAGCTGGTGAAAGCATATCCTGTGCTTCTGCTAGCGTGAGCGACCGGTGTAGAAGGACTTGCGATAGGTCTTCTTCGGCGTACTCCATGACAACATAGAGCAGATCAGTGTTCGACAGCACGCAGCGCCCTGTCTGAAACAAGCGGATCAAGTGAGGATGAGACAGTGTCGAAGCTATATTCCAGCGGGAGAGTTGAACTTCGGCTTGTTCAAGACTTGCCGGAATGAGTTTGATGATCGCTCGCTGAGGTTCCTGCTTACCGAAGCCAGTAAGGAACACGGCGCTGTGGTCAGAGCCACCCAAGTACTGGCGCAGACCAAACTTTCTTTCGACGGCTTGGCCTTCCCACTGTTTCCAGCCCTCAGTCATCTTTAGCAGCCCCAACCATCCACGGCGAATGCCAGGGCACACTTTCCGGAAGAGGTTCCGCTGCGCCCCTATTGTAGCCGGGCTTTTCCGCGAGCTATCACGCGATAAGACTGCCCAACATTTTCAAAAGGGTAACCAACGCGCCAAGGTGAAAATAATCAAGAGGTTGCACCCCGCCCTAGCATGACTACTGAATTCTGGAAGTATTACGACCTGCGTAATTCGGGCTTCGATCCGGGGCTCGCTAGAATATTTCTCCATGGTGGGATGTGGACACGCCCACACGCCATGTAGAACACAACCCGTGTCCATTGAAGCCCCGTTAGGCCAGAAACTCGGGTTTGCCTGCCTCTTCCTCCTGGCATTAGTAGCTCCCCCCGTTGTCTGTCCTGCCAGTGCGCAAATCGGATCAGGGCCGCCCAGGCGCGTTCTCATAAACCAGAGAATCGACGAAGGGAATTTGGTGAGGCTCAAGGGGAACACCCGTACTGAGGCAAATGCCAGCAATGATCGCGGCCCCGTTTCAGACGATCACCCGATGGAGCACATGCTTCTTCAGTTGCAGCCTGCTCCCGAACAAGAGAAGGCCCTTGCGGAATTTCTAGCACAGCTCCATACACCTGGCTCGCCGAACTTCCACCACTGGCTCACCGCACAGGAATTCGGTGCAAGGTTTGGACTAGCGCAGCAGGACCTCGACACAATCACCGGGTGGCTTTCGTCTCACGGTTTCACAGTCAATGTGGTTTATCCCAGTGGAATGGTGATCGACTTCTCCGGCACCGCAACCCAGGTGCGGGCCGCGTTCCACACCGAAATCCATAGACTAGACGTGAACGGTGAGGACCACATTGCCAACATCCGCGATCCGCGAATCCCGGCGGCGCTTGCTCCAGCGGTTGTTGGAGTGGTTTCCTTGCACGATTTCCGGCCACGCACGATGCACAGAATGCGCAGGCCACGGGCGAATTTCACCTTTGATAATGGAATTGGCGCCAGCTATGCTCTAGTTCCTGCCGACCTGGCCACCATATATAACCTCAATCCTCTTTTTAGCGCAGGCTACACAGGGCAAGGACAAACCATCTCGTTGATCGAAGACACCGATGTGTTTAGCACGTCAGACTGGAGTACCTTCCGCTCGACATTCGGCCTATCCGGGTATACCTCAGGATCTTTTGAGACAATCCATCCCGCTCCTTCTGGCGGCCCCAACAACTGCAGCCCTCCCGGCGTCGTCGCCCCGAATGACGCCGAAGCTATCCTAGATGCGGAGTGGGCGAGCGCAGCAGCACCTAATGCCGACATCCAGATGGCATCTTGCGCGGACACAACAACCACATTCGGGGGCCTCATCGCAATCCAAAACTTGTTAAACGCTGGCGGTCCCCCACCGGCCGTCATGAGCATCAGTTACGGCCAGTGCGAGGCGCAGAACGGAGCCGCGGCGAACGCGGCGTACAACGCGGCCTATCAGCAGGCGGACTCGGAGGGGGTATCCATCTTCGTCGCTGCCGGAGATAGCGGTGCCGCTGGTTGTGACAATAGCGTAGCTGCAGCAACGCAGGGCATCGCCGTCAACGCGTTTGCCTCTACGCCTTATAACGTGGCTGTCGGCGGCACCGACTTCAGCGATACATATGCCAACGCCAACAGCACATATTGGAATTCGAGCAACACTTCCGTCTTCGGGTCGGCGCTATCATACATTCCCGAAATCCCGTGGAATGACTCCTGTGCGGGTGAGCTTCTTTCCAGCTACCTAGGGTACAGCCCGACCTACGGCTCGACCAGTTTGTGCAACGACCCGTTATACGGCTCCTTCTTCTCGACCACGGTTGCGGGTGGCGGTGGCCCCAGCGGCTGCGCGACAGGAATTCCGTCCGTTAACGGTGTTGTGAGTGGGACGTGCCAGGGGTGGCCCAAGCCCACGTGGCAATCGGTGCTCGGCAACCCCAACGACGGTGTGCGTGACACTCCAGATATTTCGCTGTTCGCCGCTGACGGCCTCTGGGGACACTACTACGTGTTCTGTTGGTCGGATACGGCGAAGGGTGGCGCTGCTTGCAGTGGTGATCCCAGCGGCTGGTCTGGCGCGGGCGGAACTTCCTTTGCCGCCCCTATCATGGCGGGAATCCAGGCGCTGGTAAATCAGAAGACGGGGGAACGCCAGGGGAATCCCAATCCTGTCTACTACAGTCTCGCTGCCAACGAGTATGGGTCTGTTGGCAGCAGTTTTTGTAAATCCAGCCTTGGCGCAGCCGTGTCTGCGGTGTGCGTTTTCTACGACGTCACGCAGGGCGACATGGATGTAAACTGCACCGGCGCTAGCAATTGCTATTTACCTTCCGGAACGCAAGGCGTGCTGTCAACGTCGAACAGCTCCTTCAATTCAGCGTACAGCGCCACAACAGGCTGGGACTTCGCGACTGGCATCGGCACAATCAATGCAGCCAATCTGGTAAACAGTTGGCCAACATCCGCTCCGGATTTCACCCTGTCAGTATCGCCCAGCAACGTGAGCATCACACAAGGAAGCAGTAGTGCTTCGATATTGATTACAGTGAATCCGCTCAACGGGTTCAGCGGCAACGTGAGCTTGTCGGCATCGGCACTGCCGAGCGGCGTAACGGCGTCTTTTAATCCCGTTGTCACGACCGCAACTAGCACGCTGACACTCGCGGCCAATAGCACGGCCACCGTGGGGACAGTGACAATCGCCCTCTCCGGAAGTTCTGGTAGCATGTCACGTACTGTGCCGCTCAGTGTAACTGTGCTGGCGCAGAAGTGGAGCATCTCCGGGACGGTGAATAACGGGGCCGGAGCCACCCTGATTCTGGGCGGCACTGCTAACGCGACGATGACGGCTGATGCATCCGGCAGCTTCGCCTTTAGCGGCCTAATCAATGGAAGTTACAGCGTCGCTGCGAGCAAGGCCGGTTATCTCGTGGCCCCAGCTAGCCAAAACGTGACGGTGAATGGCGGCAATGTAACCGGCGTGAACTTCACCGCCGGCGTCGTGGTCTCGCGAGCGAACTGGTCTGTGCTCTATGTGGACAGCCAGGAGACTAGTTGCGGCAATTACCCGGCGGTGCTGAGTTTCGATGGAAATCCGGCAACCATGTGGCACACGCAATGGTGTCCGTCCAGTATCGGGCCGCCCCACGAAATTCAGATCAATTTAGGCATCAGCTACAACCTGCTTGGTTTCCAATACCTGCCACGGCAGGACAATAGCGACAACGGCAAAATCAAACGGTACGAGTTCTACGTGAGCACCGACGGGCTGAATTGGGTTCTGGTCTCGAGCGGTGCGCTGATGACCGTGCCTGGAGACAAGAGCCAGAAGACCGTAACATTTGGCGCCATTCAGGGACAATATGTGCGTCTGCGCGAAATCTCCGAGATCAACGGCAATCCCTGGGCATCCATGGCTGAATTCAGCGTGTTGGCCTCCAGCCTCCCGCCCGACTTCTCAATGTCTGCGAGTACCACGACGGTGACTGTGGCGGAAGGTGCATCGGGAGGCGCAACCGTCACTACTACCCCGATTTCTGGGTTTGCTAATGGCGTTACACTGAGTGCTTCCGGACAACCAGCCGGCGTAAGCGTTACGTTTAGCCCATCGTCGATCGCGTTCCCGGGCTCTGGAACCTCCAGCGTGAGCTTCGGTGTTGGCAGTTGGGTAGCGGTGGGATCGTATCCGATCACAATCAGTGCAACCGGTGGCGGCCTCACGCACAACACGACCGTGACTTTGAATGTGGCCCCAGTCGTACTCTCGCAGAGCGGTTGGACATTGAAATACGTTGACAGCCAGGAGATTGCTTGCGGCAGTTACGGGGCAGTGCTCAGTTTCGACGGAAATCCCACAACCCTGTGGCACACAGCGTGGTGCCCCACAAGCCCAGGGCCACCTCATGAGATTCAGATCAATCTAGGGAGCAGCTATACCCTAGCAGGGTTCCAGTACCTGCCGCGGCAGGACAGTAGCGATAACGGCAAGATCAAACAGTACGAGTTCTATGTCAGCAGCGACGGCACGAACTGGACCTTGGTCACAAGCGGCGTGCTGATGACGGCTACTGGGGATAAGAGCCAGAAGACGGTGGCCTTCAACGCGATTCAGGGACAATAC
>Ga0187788_10000072_pt1 | contig 22819 bp, 13 predicted proteins | sample 1015_BV01_MP10_2_FD_133008 | JGI IMG/M metagenome (GOLD analysis project Ga0187788, IMG submission 133008) | Tropical peat soil microbial communities from peatlands in Department of Meta, Colombia - 1015_BV01_MP10_20_MG | ecosystem: Environmental > Terrestrial > Soil > Wetlands > Peat | place...
CACGGCATCGACGGCGTTGTTGATGATGTTCAGAAAGACCTGCTCGATCTGGTGGGGATCGGCGACCACCGGCGGCAGGTCCGGGTCAAAGTTTCTGAGCACCACGATGTTGTTGACGTTCAGGTCGTATTCGCGCAGGGCCAGCGTATCCTCGAGCACGCGGCAGAGATCGACGGGCATCTTGGCCGGCTTCCGTTGGCGGGCGAAGGAGAGGAGGTTGTGCACGATGCGCTGCGTGCGCTGGGCCTGCTTGTGCATCTTCTCCACGTAGTCTCGGCAGCGAGGCTCGAGCGCCTCACCTTCCAGCAACTGCGCGTATCCCAGGATGGCGGTGAGCGGATTGTTCAGCTCATGAGCCACGCCGGAGATCAACTGGCCTACCGCCGACATCTTTTCGCTTTGCAGCAACTGCTCCTGCGTGCGCCGCAGATTGTCGTAAGCGCGCAGCGTCTCGTCGTAGAGGCGGACCTTCTCGGTAGTGTTGGCCAGCTGGCGGCCGATGGCGATCATCAGCTTCTCGTCGAACGGCGAGAAGTATTCGGGCTCGTGGCTGCTCACCCCCAGCAAGCCGATCATCTTGTCCCCCGCCCACATCACCACCCAGAGCCAGGACTTCAGCCCCTCCTGCGCCGCGAATTCCTCCTGGATGGGACCCAGGTCCAGGTCCTGGCGGTCGGTTACGATCTCCATGTGAGTGCGGGTGATCATCTCCAGCAGTTGTTGCGGAAGCTCAAGGCTGGGAAGCTTCGATCCCGGCTCCGGAGTGTGCCCATAAGCCGCGCAGCGCCGCAGCGTCCGGCCTTCGTGATCCACCAGCAAGACAGAACCCGTGTCGGCTGACAACAGATCCACAACCTGCCGCAGCGCTACATTCAGGATTTCATCCAGGTCGAAGGACTGGTTGGCAACCACGGCAATGGTGTTCAGCGCGTGCAGCTCGCGGTTCCGCCGGCTCATCTCCTCTTCCGCGCGCTTCTTCTCGGTGATGTCGAGGAGCACGCCCTGGTAGCGGACGATGCGGCCTGAGGAGTCGCGGGTGGCAAAGCTGTTTTCCAGAACGGTGATCTTGGAACCATCCCGGCGCCGCAGTTCCACCTCCAGGTTCTTCACGTAACCGTGCTCGGCGATCTTGCGCAGAAAGGAGTCGCGATCCTCCGGATGCAGATAGAAGGTGGGCGCGATGTTGAGCGACAGTACCTCTTCCCGCCTGTCGTAGCCCATCATGCGCATGAAGGCGTCGTTGCAGTCGGTGAGGCGCCCGTCGGGGGTAGAAACAAAAACGCCCTCCTGCACCTGCTCGAACAGAGTGCGGTAGCGCTGTTCGGCCACGCGGCGCTCGGTAATGTCGCGAATGATGTGAATGGTCCCGGCGACCGCTTCGCCTTCCGTGTACACCGAGGTGGAGACGCTGGAAAAACCCCCGAAGCAGGGGTCGGGAGCATCGCCGCTGGCCGCCTTGGCGGTGAAGCAGTAGGGGCACTTCTTCCATCCCGAAAAGCTCTGCGGCAGGACGGCTTCACAGGGCTGGTAGATGACCTCATTGATGGACTTGCCCACCCGCTCCAGCAATGCGCGGTTGGTGCGAATGACCTGGAAATCGGCATCGTGAACCAGGATGGGGTCGGAGATGGAATCGAAGGTGTTCACCCACTGCCGCTGCGAGCGCTTGATCTGATCCAGCAACTGCAGGTTCTCCATGGCGATGCCCAACTGATTGGCGGTGGCAGCCAGGAACTCGATCTCCTCGGTGCGGTAAGCGCGGCTGTGGGCGCAACCCAGCGACAGGGTCCCGATCACCGAATTCTTGCCCTTCACCGGCAGCACCACGATGTGATTCAGGCCCTCTTCCTGCAGCCCGCGGCGCACCATGGGATCGGGATAGTCGCGGTGCAGGATCAGCGGCTCGCCCGCGCGAATCAAGGTTGCGCCGTGGCCCGACGAGGTGTCGGTGTCGCGATAATGGTCGGTGAAACAATGCGACAGGCCGGTGTGATGCTTGATCAGCAGGTGATCGTGTTCCAGCAGGCGGAACCAGGCGGCGCGCGCGCCCATCAACTGCTTGAGTTCCTCCAGCGCCACCACCACCACGGGCTCGTAATTCTGGGCGTGGGCGATGGCGGTGGTGATCTGGTTGACCACCTCCAGGCGCCGCGTCCGCTTGTTGGAACTATCCAGAACCACCACCAGCATGCTGAGCCCGAGTAGAACCTCGATGGCCACCTCGACGCCAGCCAGCGCGGGGGGCGCGGCGGGAAAGCGATCCATGTGCAGCAGCGCCAGCATGAGGGCCATCAGCCACAGGCCGGGCTCGCCGCGGGCGCGGCTGAAGCGCAGAATCGACAGCGCCGTGCCCAGCGTGATGCCGTGGTAGATGCACTCCACCGCTACTCCCAGGCCACCGGATTCCGGCCACAGCAGCGAGTTCAGCAGGCTCAGCAGCAGGGCCAGCGCTCCGAAGCCGAGCACCAGCGACAGCCTGCCGCGCTGCTGGATGTAGAGCATCACCGCGATCGCAAAGAAAATGATAGACAGCAGGAAGCAGGCGCGGGTAACGGCTACTGCGCCAGCCAGCGCCAGCGAGCCGCCGGGATGCGTCAGCAGCAACTGGTAAGCAAGGTAAGACGACCAGCCCAGGATCCAGAAGAAGAGGTAGCGCTCGCGGAAGGCGCGCAGGATCAGGACCGCAGCCGCCAGCAGGATGAGTGCGCTGGCGCCGCCGCTGACGGCTTGCAAGGCCAGGCGCCCACCCGCCCAACTCACCCATTCTCCAGTGCAGGGGATAGCGATTGCCATCGAGTTCCGTAAATTCTACGGAGTACTCACTCGCGGCCTCTGTATATCATGAACGCGAATGGTAACTTTGGTAATTAGACGCGGCAGGGTTATCAAATTAGGAACTGAGGTACAATGCCCATTCATTGCGCGGGGCCGGGCAGATGCCTTCCGATCGAATCCTTGTCGTTGATGATGAAGAGGCAATTCGCGAGATCGTAGCTTCCATGCTCACCATGGCGGGCTACCAGACCCATCAGGCAGGCTCGGGGCTGGAGGCGCTGGCCATCCTGGATTCGGGCGAGCAATTCGAACTCATCCTCTCCGATCTGATGATGGCCGAGTTGGACGGCATCGGCCTGCTGGAACGCACCAAGGAAAAATATCCCGACATGCCGGTGGTGATGGTCACCGCCGTGCATGACATCTCGGTGGCCCTGGCTGCCATCCGCAACGGCGCCTACGACTACCTGCTCAAGCCCTTTGAGCGTGAGCAACTCCTGGCCACGGTGCGCCGCGCGATGGAAAACCGGCGCCTGAAGCTGGAGAACCGCTCCTATCAGACCAACTTGGAGTCGCTGGTGGCGGCGCGCACTGATCAGCTGCGCCAGGCAGTATCGGACCTGGAACGCTCCTACGACATCACGCTGGAAGCCCTGGGAGACGCGCTCGACCTCAAGGACGCGGAGACCGAAGGCCATTCCAAGCGCGTGACCGCCTTCACCATCGCCATCGCCCGGGCCATGGGCTTGAGCCAGGACAAGATTCGCGTGATCGCGCGCGGCGCTTTCCTGCACGACATCGGCAAGATGGCCATTCCCGACGCCATTCTGCGCAAGCCCGGAGCCCTCACCCCGGAAGAGATCGAGATCATGCGCGAGCACTGCTGGCACGGCTTCCAGATCCTGCGCAAGATTCCCTTCCTGGCGGAGGCGGCCGACATTGTTTACGCCCACCAGGAGCGCTACGACGGTTCGGGGTATCCGCGGGCGCTCAAGGGAGATGAAATCCCGCTGGGGGCAAGAATTTTCGCGCTGGCCGACACCATGGATGCCATCATGTCCGACCGCCCCTACCGTCCAGCACAGCCCTTCGGCGCCGCGCGCGACGAGATCGTGCGCTGGTCGGGACGGCAATTCGATCCCGAGATCGTCAAGGTGTTCCTGCAAATGCCGGAAACCATCTGGATGGACCTGCGCAAGGAGATCAACTCGCAGATTTACCGCATCACCGACGCCCCGCTGGCTAAGGTGGCCAAGTTCGTCTCCGTGTAGGCAGTCAGCAGTCAGGATTCAGCTGTCGCCAGTAGCGTTCAGCACTCAGCCATTAACATTCAGCACAAGAAGAGTCAAGAGCAGAGTTGCTCCCGCTCGTGATGACAAATCAAAGGGAGTCCATGGCGGCGCATCTCAGATCTGCACACCTTTGAAAGGCCCGCTCGGCGATAGAGATATGCCCGGCTGGTTGCTAATTGCCGAATGGTGACTGCTGCTTTTCCTTAGCGGACGGCCACCTGCATTGACTCGGAAATGCGGTCCAGCGCTGCCTGGATTCGTTCCAGTTCCTGCTGGGCGGACTCGTTCCAGTCACGCAATCCTTCGGCATCCGGGGCCTGCTCCATCAGCCAATCGAGAAAGCGCTGGCCGCTTTCACTCAGAAACAGCACACCCAGTCCGCCAATTCCCAGTAGCGTCGCCGGCACAAACCATTTGCGCATCGCGATCCCCCAGAGCCGATCTGGCCTGACCTACAAGCCGATGCTACCCAGAGGCTACCCAGCGGGCAAACGACCTTTGGTAACTCTCATTACTTTCGCGTGTTCTATATACCGAAATGAATGTTCGGTCCCAAAGCAGCATTTTCACCTCTGGGCCTCATCCAACTGGTACAGACCCTGAAACCAATGACTTCGAGGTATTCGCTATGAGCCTGAGTCGGCCTGCGGCCACCGCCCTGTGGGTGTTACTTCTGGCAGCGCTGCCGGTGAGCGCGCAGTTCAACACGCGCGAAACCAGCACGCACCCCGCTTCCAACTGGATTCCCGACGGGACCCACTTTATCGTGCGCCTGGACAACACGCTGGACACGGCCAAGATCGATCGCGGCAAGCACTTCAGCGCCAAGCTGGCCGAGGATCTCGCCGCGCCTAATGGCGCCATGATCCCGCGGGGCGAGAAGATCAAGGGCCACGTCAGCGACGTGGAGCACGGGCTGCATGGCCGGATCCTGCTCAGCTTCGACCAGATCAATACCCCGCATGGCTGGATGCCGCTTGCGGCCACGGTTACCGACATCCCCGGCGAGCATTCGCTCAAAGCCAATGGCGATGAAGGGGAAATTGAACGCAAGGGACGCAACAAGACCCATGTCGCCGAAGATGCGGCGGTGGGAGCAGGCGTGGGTGCGATCGCAGGCGCCGCTGCCGGCGGCGGAAGGGGAGCTGCCATCGGAGCGGCTGCGGGCGCAGCGGTGGGAACAGGTACGGGCTTTCTAACGGACCGCAATCTTAAGCTCGAAAAGGGTCAGCAGTTGGAACTCAGCCTGGACCGGCCGCTCGAAGTGCCCCTGCGTTAGAATCCTTCGCACCGGCAGGAGTCCCAACGCGCGGAAACGCCTTGGGACTCTGCATTTATCTGGTGCCCCAGGGTTGGTCTGCGCCGCGGCGCGGACCTCGGCCTCGCGCTTTGCCATTCCCGGGTTCGCGCCGCGCGAACCCCGGCGCGCCAAAACCCTCTCGCACCTCGCATTTCCGCGATCACGCCTTGCGCGCTCCGTATGCTGCAAGAAGCTCAACAGCTCGCGTTCTCCAGACAGAGGTCGGGAATGAAAACATCGTTCGCAATCCTTGGGTTCTTCACCCTGCTCATGGCCGGTACGGTTTTGACGGCTCAGGAACGTCCCTTCATCCAATCCAACACCGTTTACGCGGGCGCATCCGGCAGGTATGAAAGCGCCCCCGATACAGCCGTCGTGCAGTTCAGCATCTCCGCGCAGGAAAAGTCCCCCCAGGATGCGTACGATCGCGCGTCCCGGTCAGCGGAGCAGGTAAGAGAGATTCTGCGCTCCAACGGCATCGATCCCAAACAAGCGGAAATCGGCTACTTCTCGCTGCAGCCCGTGTACGACTACCAGTCTTCCAAGCGCAAGCTGGAGGGCTACCGCGTCAACAGCAATGTCAGCGTGAAGATCAAGGATTTCAGCAAGCTCTCCGGGATCGAGGACAGACTGGCCGGCATGGACGTGACCGGGAACCAGTCGATCAGCTACACCCTCGAGGACATTGACGCTGCCAAGGTCAAGGCCTCCGAGGATGCCTTCCGCAAAGCGCGGGCGCTCGCAGCCGCCATCGCCCGGGCGGGCAATCGCACGCTGGGCGAGTTGGTGTTCGCCTCGGTTGATGTCGCCGAGCCAATCCGGCCGTTCCCGGTGATGGCGCGCGCCGAGACCATGCCCTCGGCAAAGCCCGCGCCAACCGCGGAGTTCTCGCCCCAGAAGATTACGATCACCGCAGATGTGAACGCGCTCTTCGCGCTGAAGTAGTAAGGAATCGAATCACGCCTTGGCGAACATGCGCTCCAGGAATCCTTTCTTTCCTGCAGGCGGAAACTGCAGGGCTGTGAGCAGCGATTCGATCTCGGCCTCGGGAAGGGGCGCCGTGTCTTTGCGCAGGCGGGTCATCTCCTGAAACGAGGTGAAGCGGTCGATGCAGTAGAAGCAGTCACGGATGTGCTCCTCCGCCAGCTCCCGCTCCCGCCAGGAGAGCTGGCCGTTCACGAGGTTGTTGAAGGTCCTGAGCGGAAGGCAGGCGTCGGTCTTGGTCTTCTCCGCGGCTTCGATCAGCACCCGCGCCGACACGTTGAACGCCTGCGCGGTGGCGCCGGGCAGCACCTGGGCCAGCTTTTCATCGGCTACCGCCCGCACGGCATTGGCGGTGGCCGCGGCGTTCATCATGATGGGCGCAATCTGGGCCGCCGTGTATCCCTTGACGAACAGCCAAAGGATTTCGCGCTCGACCACGTTGAGGCTGCGCATGATCTCACGCATCTGGTCGAGGGAGAGCTCGGGCGCCGGAATCCGCGAGTTGGCGCGGCCATAGCCGAAAACCAGGTCGCGGAACGCTATCATGAATTCGCGCTCGTTGTGAAATTTCAGGTCGCGGAACCAGGCATTGCCGTCCTTCTGCGCGCGCTGGAACAAGCCCTGAATGTGGCTGTCGATCTCGGGAGCCAGTAAGGGGAAGTAATGGTTGACGAGCGCGCGCGCCAGCGGCGCATAGTCACGGACAAATTCGTGCCAGCCTGGGCGCTGGCCCGCGGCACACTCCTCCCCCATCAGAAAAATCGTTCGAATTGCCATAGCGTGCGATGCAGAATTTGACGTTCCAGTTTAGCAGAACGGAGGGAGTGCGGCTCGGGGCAGCCACCAACCCGCCGAGCACGCGAACTTTGCTCCGCGGTTCAGCGCCGCAGCCTGGCTTCATCGAGAGTGAGGGAGCGCTGCAGCACCATCTGCACGCTGGTTCCTTCGGGCAGCAGGATGTCATTGCCGCGGGTCAGAAGGGCAATCGCCAGGCCGGTCGCAGCGCCGGCGGCCCCGCCAATTCCAACTCCCTTTCCGGTGCCACCGCTGGCCAGACCACCGATGACCGCGCCGGTGGCGGCCGTTTGCGCCACCTGGGCCACGTCCTTGCCTTTGGAGGAATTCTGCTCGATGGTGCCCTCTTCGCCCTTCATATGCTGGTTCTCCGATCCCGGCACATTTTCCACTGCGCCCGGCAACATTGTGGTGTAGCCGCTGGGGAACACCAGGCTGGTGAAGTGCATCAGGACTTCAGCCTTCCCCTTGACCCGCCCCGGCCTCCTCACTTCGGTGATGCGCCCCTGCACGTAGGTTCCGGCGGGAATGATTACGCGATCGTTGCCGGTGATGGGGAAGGTGGTCTCGGCGTAGACGGCATCGCCAACCTTGACGCTCTTGGTGGAGATTCCCTGTTTCAAATGCAGCGGGATTTGCGTGCCGGCGGGAAGGGTGACTTTCCCGTCGCTGAAAACGGGCAAAGGATTGGTTCCGCTCGGGGGAAGGTCGGAGTTGCCCGGGACCTGTTGCGCCACCGCGCCGATCAGGAGTACGAGAAGCAACAACAGCAGTGTGAAGATGCGCATAGCCCTGGTCTCCTCCTCCAGGCTATCGACGGTGTAAGTATAGCCCCGAATCTGCTGGTTTCCGGCTTCACCTAAGGTAGATTCGACGCCGGCGGTGCAGGGTTGTCCCAGCGGCCAGGGAATCGCTGGATAGTACCCGGTTCTTCAGTAGATGAGGTAATTCTTCCTTATCTTGATGAACTCATCCAGGGCATCGCGCCAATCCTCTGCGATGCGCCGGGGATCCTCGTTCGCCAGCAGAGCGTTGAAGGACGCCTGATTGCCCAGCAACTCGACCATGTGCTCGATCTGGAACTGAGACGGGTAGAGCTTGTGCAAGGCTGAGGCAAGTTCGACGCCCAATTCCGGCGCGTCGAAGAAGTTGCGATCGACAACGATGATATTGACTCCGCCGCACGCCTGATTGGCGAAGTTGCTGGACTGCGGCGTGAAGCTCACGGGCACAAACCTCACGCCCTGAATTGCCCGGTCGTTGAGATAAGCGGCGAGCTCGAGCGGCTTGATCCAGGGCGCACCCAGCAACTCGAATGGGGTATCGGTGCCGCGGCCGACGGACACATTGGTTCCTTCGATCATGCCCACTCCGGGGTACAGAATCGCTTCGGTGAGGCTTCGCATGTTGGGCGAAGGGTTCACCCAAGCCACGCCGGCGGAATCCAGCCAGTCTCCGCGCATCCAGGCGCTCATGGGAACGATTCTGAGGCGCGCGCCGATGCTGCGCTCGGTATTGAAAAGCCTGGCCAGCTCACCCACGGTCATGCCGTGGCGCACGGGCAAGGGATGGTAGTCGACAAAGCTGTTCCCTTGCGGAGCGGACATCGGACCCTGCACGAACGCGCCGGTGACGGGGTTGGGGCGATCCAGCACGATGAGCTCAATGCCGGCTTTGGCCACCCCTTCCAGAAAATAGCCAAGCGTCGTCTCGTAGGTGTAGAAGCGGACTCCGACATCCTGGATGTCGTAGACGACCGCATCCAGTTGCTTCAAGACGGCAGGATCCGGACGCCGCTGGGCATCGGTGCCGCCATACACGCTATACACCGGAATGCCGGTGGCGGCGTCGCGGGTGTTGCCGACTTTTTCGGTATCCAGCGTTCCCGTAACGCCGTGTTCAGGACTGAAAATCGCCGCCAGCTCCACACCAGGAGCATGGGCGAGCACATCGATGGTTCGCTGTCCGGCAGAGTCGATGCCGGTCTGATTGGTGATCAGCCCAAGCCGGGTCTTGTGTCCGTCCTTCGACCGGAGTTCCTCGAAGTTGTGCAACTCGAGAACATCGATTCCCGTCTTCACCGTGCCATTGCGAAAGAGCACGCGACGCGACGCGCTCAGCGTCTCGTTGTAACCGGTGATGCTCTCCAGGCGGAGCCGCTGGTTCTCCGAAGGCGTAAGCTTTAACGCCTTCGCAACTGCGGTCGCCACCCGCGAGCGCAGTGAGACGACGGAGTTTCCCACCCGCGGGTGCACGGCATTGGTCAGAATGATGATGTAGGTGCTGGTGGTGGGGTCGATCCAGAGCGATGTCCCGGTAAATCCAGTGTGGCCGAACGATCCCACCGGCAGGAACTCTCCCCGGTTGCTGGAGAATGGCGAATCGATGTCCCAGCCCAACCCGCGCAGCGAGGCCGCGTTGGGAGGCTGCTGGGGGGTAGTCATCTTTTCGACGCCGAGCGCGGAAAGCACCGGAGCCCCGCCGTCGAGAAGCGCCTGCGCGAAGCGCGCGATGTCGTCGGCCGTGGAGAACAGCCCCGCATGCCCGGCGACGCCACCCATCCTGCGGGCCGTGGGATCGTGCACCACGCCGCGCAGCATCATTCCGCGCTCATCATATTCGGTGGAGGCGATCAACGGCCGCCAGGCTGCGGGCGGGTTGAACGCGGTGTGCTCCATTCCCAGCGGCTTACAGATGTTGGCGGCGGTGTAGGCATCCAGCGGCGTGGCGGAGACGCGGCGGACGATCTCACCCAGAACGATGAAGTTGATGTCGCTGTACAGGAAGCGCGACCCCGGCAGATAAACCGGCGTCTCCTCCATCGCCATGCGGATGGCGGAGTCGTATCCCTCCCAGTGCTGCTTCAGGTCGAGATCCTCGGCCAGTCCGGAAAAATGGGTCAGCAGCTGGCGCACGGTGATCTCCTGCTTGCCATTCACGCCGAATTCGGGGAGATATCGCGTGACCGGATCGTTCAGGCGAAGCTGCCCTTTTTCCACCAACTGCATGATGGCGACAGCCGTGGCCATGCACTTGGTGAGCGAGGCGACATCGAAGATGGTGTCCGGACTCATGGCTTCGCGGGCAGGCTCCAGGCTGCGAAAGCCGAATGCCTTCCGATACACCACGCTATGGTCGTGGCCGATCACCACAACGGCGCCCGGCGGCGTTTTCTCCGCTACCGCCTTCTCCAGGATGTCGTCCAGAGCGGCAAAGAGGGTGTCCTGGGCTGCCAGCGGCTGAGGCCAGCCGAGGGCGAACGAGAACAATAAGGTCACGACGGGAAAGCAAGACCGCGCGTATTCCCGGAAAAGTCGCATGCCGGACTCAGAGGTGAGTGCTTCGCGAATGTACAGGAGGCAAGCAGGCAGCCGCAAGACGCGAAGTCCGGGAGCCTGTTGTCATGCTGATGACCTCGGGAACGACGGCCCGGCGGGCGTCTGCACTCGGCGCTGCGATCAAGAAATCGAGGCAGGTGAGGACGCACCTGCCTCGGCTAAATCAATAGCTAAGACCCGCTTCCTAGAACTCGAAGCGGATCCCGAACTGCGAGCGGAATGGAGCACTGAAGCCGGGCCCGAATGAGCCGCCTCCGGTGCCATACACTCCGCCGTTGATAGCGCAATACGGTCCGCTGATCGGTCCGCCAAGAGGCTGCCGGAAGGCGCTGCTGCTGGCGTCGTTCTGCACCGAGTTGCACTTGTTGAAGCGGTTGAACAGGTTGTGGAACTCCCAGAAGGGCCGGATCGCCAGCCACTCCGTGGGGTGGAAGCGCTTGGCGATGCTCAGGTCCATCTGCACGAAGGCAGAACCGCGCAGGGAGTTGGGCTTCACCTGATTGCATCCGAGCGCAAAGTTCGCTGGGGTGATGTTGGAGGCGTTGAAGGGGGCACAGACGCGGTCCACGTATGGACGCCCGTCACCATCTATGTCACCGCCGGGGAAGGGATCGATCGGGCGGGCCGAGGACGCCTGGAACAGCGGTGCGAACTCGATTCCCCAGATCGGCATGAGGATGCCGCTGAAGACGAAGCGATGGCGTTCGTCGAAGTCGGTGTAGCCGAAGTTATTGGAGCGGAACTGGAGGGCGCGATCCGAAGTCAGGAACGAGCCTCCGTAGGACGAGACCGGAATGCCGCCCCACGAACGCGACCAGGACAGGACGTAGCTGGCCTGGAAGCCGATGTTGCGGCTCATGCGCCTCTTGAGCACGAAGGTAAGGCCGTCGTAGAGCGAGCGGTTGTTGCTGGCGGCGGTGCGCAGGTCGGCGAGCCGTCCGGCGCCGATTCCAGACGCTGCAAAGGCCGCATCCAGCAAACGTGTGGTGGCTCCCTTCACGCAGCGTGGATCCGCGGGCGTGGAGCCGGGGAAGGCGGGGTTGCAGATAGAACCGATGCGAGGATTGTCATCCAGCATGCGGAACTCATGCGTCCCCAGCACGTGAGTGTAGTCCGCGGAAACGGCATACACCGGGTTCAGCTCTACCGCCGTCCCAATCGACATCTGCTGGGACCAGGGATCGGTGAGGTGAGGATCGTCGAGACGGCCGCGGGCTCCGAATGCCAGGTCGGTGGCAGCGGGCGCGGGCGCGGGCAGCGGATCCACGCCGAAGCGGAAGGTCGCCAGGTCACCGGCCGGGGCTGGCGGTCCCGTGCTGTTCGAAAGATCGATCAGACCGCTCTGGTATAGGGTCGTGTTCGACTGCTGAATGGACCACAGCGTCAGGTTCTGGAAGACCTGATCGCGGGCGATGCCGTAGCCGCCGCGGATCACGATCTTGCCGCTGCCGGTGGGGTCCCAGGCAAAGCCGATGCGAGGCTGAAATTCCTTGTAAGAGGCGGTGGTGCGGGTTAGATCGCCCTTGTCCCCAGCCAGATATTTGGCACGCGCCAGGCCGTCGGCGGCCGCGGCGCTGGTCGGATTAGCGGCAATCAACTGCTGCAAGACTGAAACTACGCGATTGGTTTGTAGCGGATCGGTCCGCAGTTGCGGCGGGAGAACGAACAGGTTCGCGTCCCAACGCAGGCCCAGGTTCAAGGTCAAATGCGACGTGACCTTGAAATCGTCCTGCACATAAAGACCAAGCGTGTGCGGATTCTGGGGATTGTCGGTCCGCCCGTTGCCGCCACTGTAAATCAGCTCCTGCACTGCGCCTGGAGTCGAGAGTCCCTGCGGATAAGCGGCCTTCTTGGCTCCAAAGATATCGACGGGGTCATCAAAGAAGACCAGCTGATAGCCCAGGCCCGAGAAGAAGTAGCCGCCCATCTTGGCAACGTAAATCCAGTTGGCGCCGACCTTGAGATTGTGACGTCCCTTAACAAAACTGAAGTCATCGCGGAACTGGTATTTGCGAATCAGGGTCTGCTGGGGGACGTTGATGTTGTTGCCTAACTCGGCACTGGGGAAGGTTAGCAGCGGGTTAACCGCGGTGCCTCCTCCCGCCACAGGCACTGTAAAGGTGCGTCCAGGAGTGGCATTGATCTCGTTCACGAAGTCCTGGAATTGGAAGCCAGCCACGTTGACTTTGTTATTCGAGAGCGCGTAGCTGTCCTGCAGCACCAGGGAGTGGAACTGGTTGGTATTGGCGGTGGCTTCTGACAGGTCGGCGATGGGAGTGCCGACCGACGTCGGCTGATCGTTCAGTGTATTCCACCGCTCCCGCCCGTACCGGACAAACATAGTATTCCGATCGTTGAAGCGGTAATCGAGCTTTATGGTCGCCAGGTGATCAAAAAACGGGGTATCGATCTTGGTGGCTGGCGATGCCTGAGGAAGAAGCTCCAGGTTAGCCACTGCCGTTGGATCGGGGTTGATGCCGGCGAGCTCACGCTTGTACTCGTAAGCGCCGAAGAAGAAGAACTTGTCTTTGATAACCGGCCCACCCACCGAACCGCCGAAGTGATAGCGATGGTAAACGGGCTTGGGCAGTTCTACATCGTCCGCCGTGAACAGCTTGCCATCCGCCCCGGCCGTGCGGTCGAATTCGGACTTTGCGTTAAGCGTGCTGAGTTGGAACTCGCCGAATGCGGTGCCGTGAATTCTGTTGGTTCCCGACTTGGTAACCACGTTCACCACGCCAGCCACGGCGCGACCCGATTCGGCGGTGTAGCGATTGGTAACAACGTTGAATTCCTGAATGCCCTCCAGGGTGTAGTTCTGTACGATGCCGCCAATCACGGTGTCCTTGTTATCTCCACCATCGACGTTGTAGTCGAAGGAGCGGCCATCGCTGCCACCGGCGCTCACCGTGCCTGACCGGCTCTTGGTGGGATCAAAATTGGGTGCGGGCTTCACGCCGGGAACCAGAGCCATGAGGGAAGCGAAGTTGCGGTCACGAACCGGAAGGTCCCGCACCTCCTGGGGCGTGACCGAGCCGCCCAGATCGGACCGGGTGGTCTCAATCAGAGGCGCTTCTCCACTAACCTCCACCACTTCGGAAGAGGTGCCCGTTCGCAGGGCAAAATTCAGCGTCAGCGACTGACCCACGATGAGTTCGATATTCTTCTGTTCTACGGAGGCAAACCCCTTGGCCTCCGTCCTAATGGTGTAGCGACCGGGAGGCAACGACACGATGGCGTAGCTGCCGGAAGAATTGGTTACGGTGGAGCGGGTCAGGCCGGTGTCAGGTTCGGTGGCAGTGACGGTAGCGCCCACCACCACGGCTCCGGATGGGTCGGTCAGCGTTCCGTTGATCTGACCGGTGTTCACCTGCGCGAACATGCTCAATGCCATGAGCAGCGCAGTAAGGAGAAGCAGGGGGATGTACTTTCTCATACGCACGACCTCCAATTTTGGGAAACGCCCGGTGCGACGAAGCAACGCTCTGGCGGCAGGAAGGAAAATAGCCAAAGATTCCCCAGTCAGGCCCAGGATTGTCCCGCCGCCTTGTATTTCACTTTGTCACTCGTTTGTGACGGCTTGGCACTGCAATTGGCAATTCAAAATCCAAAAAGGTGCACCTGTAAGTAATTGAAAACAAAATGGGAAAGTTGCAGAAATCGCAGAATATCCGAGAAATGGAATCCGGGCGGTCCGGCAATACATGTTTTCATAAGGATAACCTTTCAGGAATCAGGCCACGTCGATCCAAAACACGCGCCTTTCGCCGCCCCTGGCGACTCTGCTATAGGACTGGTTTGAAAGCGAGGCACACCTCCCTGACCCAACCGAGCCAGGCTCGAACCCCGATTCCGCTCTGGCAGTCGTTCGAAGGCCAACGGGAACGACTTGGCCCCGCCCTTGAGATTCTGCGGAAGGGTATCGCCGAGAGGGCCTTCCCCGGCGCGACGTTTGCCGTGGTCCACCGCGGCCAACTGGTTGGGCTGGATAGTGAAGGACGGTTCACTTATGAGCCCAAGTCGTCCCCGGTGCAGCCGCAGACGGTATGGGACCTGGCTTCTCTGACCAAGGTGATCGCCACCACCACGATGGCCATGTGGCTCTATGAGCGCGGCCAGCTGCAGCTCGACGTTCCCATCGTCGATCTGGCAGGCGAATTCGATACTGCCGACCCTCGGCGGCGGCACGTGACGACGCGCATGCTGCTCACTCATACCTCCGGTCTTCCTGGGTACGAGCGCCTCTTCGAACGCGCCCGCACGAGCGACGAATTCATCCAGGCTGCCTTTGCGCTTCCCCTGGTCGCCGATCCCGGCACCAAGACCGAGTACAGCGACATTGGATTCATCATCATCGGAGTTTTGCTGGAGCGGCTCGCTGGCGAATCGCTGGATCGGTTTTGCCAGCGCGAAATCTTTCAGCCCCTGGGAATGGCAAAGGCTACCTTCAATCCTCCCCGCGATTGGCGGACGGCGATTCCTCCCTCCAACGATGACCACGACTTTCGCCATCGCATCATCCAGGGTGAGGTGCAGGACGAGAATGCCTGGGTGATGGGAGGCGTGGCCGGTCATGCCGGCTTATTCGGCAACGCCTACGATGTGGCGCTGTTTGCCCACTGCGTGCTGCAGGGAGGCGCGCCTGTCCTGAGGCGGGAGACCGTCGATACGTTTTCGAGACGCCAGGCGGGCACCACCCGAGCCCTGGGGTGGGACACGCCGACTCCGCCTTCGCAGTCCGGGCATTATTTCTCCCCGCGCTCCATCGGTCACCTTGGGTATGCCGGAACCTCGCTGTGGATCGATCCCGCGCGCGAGTTGGCGGTGGTGCTGCTGACCAATCGCACCTGGCCTGATCGCGGTTCGCAGAAGATCAAGACGGTTCGGCCCAGCTTTCATGACGCCATTGTGCGCTGCCTGGGAATTGACGGCCTTGGCGGCGGGAGTTGAGTATGAAGGCCAGCTCATCTGATCCAACCAAATGAAGAGACACAGCCCCTCCGTCTTCGAGCTGAACCAGTTGGTAACCGAGCAGCCGAACCGCGCCTCTTCGGACCTGGACACGAAGTCCGCGCTGGAGATCGCCCAGATCATCAACGCAGAGGACCGCAAGGTTGCCGAGGCCGTAGGCCGCGCCGTGCCGCAAATCGGCCGTGTGATGGCGATGGTCAGAGATGCCCTGCGCGACGGCGGGCGGCTCATCTACGTTGGCGCCGGCACCAGCGGCCGCATCGGCGCCCTGGATGCGATCGAGTGCCCGCCAACCTTTAACGTTGCCTCCAGGATGGTGCAATACGTAATTTCGGGAGGAACGCGCGCCCTCGGCTCGGCCGCCGAGGCCAGTGAAGACTCGCAGGCCTCGGGGCGGCGGGACATCGCCAAACGCAAGCCCGGGCCCAGGGATGTGGTGATCGGCATCGCCGCCAGCGGCCGGACCCCGTACACCCTGGCTGCCATCGAGTACGCTCGCCGCAAGGGTGCGAGGACCGCGGCAATAGTCTGTACACCGGGATCGCCGCTGGAAGCCGCCGCCGATGTTTCTATCGTGGTGGAGGTCGGGCCCGAGGTGGTCACCGGCTCCACCCGGATGAAGGCGGGCACCGCTCAGAAGCTCATCTGCAACGCCATCACCACCGGCGCCATGGCTGGCCTCGGCTACGTGTACGGCAACTTCATGGTCAATGTGCATCTGAAGAACAATAAGCTGGCCGAGCGCGGCATCTCGATCCTACAGCAGACTGCGGGAGTCGGCCGCGATGAGGCGAGGCGCGCCTTACAGGCGTCTGGCCGCAGCGTCCAGGTGGCCCTGGTAATGCTGAAGGCGGGAGTCAGCAGGAAGCAGGCGCAGCAGCGGTTGAAAGCCACTCACGGCAACGTACGCCAGGCCATCGAAGCGGTGTAGACCGAAGGCGGGACATACCGGCAAACAGTCTGCGGCGACGCGTAGGCGAAGGGCAGGGCCTTAAGCACCTTCGTGATCATCCATCATCGCTCCCGGCTCGATTTACAATTCCGGTCTCGTACAATCATCCAGAGGCGGGCATGGACAAGTTCGTCATCCGCGGCGGCAATCCTCTGCTGGGAACAATTCGGGTGAGCGGAGCCAAGAATGCGGCTCTGCCGGCCATGGCAGCCGCGATTCTGACCGAAGAACCGGTCATCCTGGAGAATATCCCGCAAGTCCGCGACATCGAAACCGAGCGCACCCTTCTGACCAGCATGGGCGCCGAAGTCGAGCTCGGCTATGGGCGCGCCCAGCACCGCACCACCCTCTGCTGCCGGAATCTGACTGCGCCTGAAGCCAGGTACGAACTGGTGAAGACCATGAGGGCATCCACCCTGGTGCTGGGTCCGCTGGTGGCGCGCATGGGCGTCGCGCGGGTATCCATGCCGGGAGGATGCGCGATCGGCGCGCGTCCCATCGATCTGCACATCAAAGGCCTGGAACGGTTGGGGGCCCAGATCACCCAGGAGCACGGCTATGTCGAAGCCCGCGCCCAGCGCCTGCGCGGCGGTCACATCGTCTTCGACAAGATCACCGTCACCGGTACCGAGGACCTGTTGATGGCGGCCACGCTCGCCGCGGGTCCGACCCTGATCGAAAACTGCGCTCGCGAGCCGGAGGTGAAGGATCTCGCCGACCTCCTTATCAAGATGGGAGCCCAGATCGAAGGCGCGGGAACATCAACCATCCACGTGCAAGGAGTCGAACGGCTGCGCGGGGCGCGCCATCGGATTATTCCCGACCGCATCGAGGCGGGAACATTCGTGATCGCCGGAGTACTCACCGGAGGCGACCTGAATATCGCCAACTGCGAGCCCGGTCACCTCACGGCTTTGTTGAACAAGATGGAAGAGGTAGGAGTGAAGGTCTGGCGCGGTGCGGAGTCGCTGCGCGTCATGGGCAACGGCGATCTGAAAGCCTCCGACATGAGCACGGAGGAATACCCGGGCTTTCCCACCGACATGCAGGCGCAGTACATGACGCTGGCTACGCAGGCCGCCGGCACCTCCATCATCACCGAAAACATCTTCGAGAATCGTTTCATGCACGCCCAGGAACTGACACGGATGGGCGCCAACATTAAAATCGACGGCAGACGTGCCATCGTGCGTGGGAAGACGCCCTTGAGCGCGGCGGCGGTGCTGGCCTCGGACCTGCGCGCCTCTGCCTCGCTCGTGCTGGCAGCCCTGGTGGCTGACGGCGAGACCATCATCGATCGCGTTTACCACATCGATCGCGGCTACGAGCGCATTGAAGAAAAGCTGCGGGGCGTAGGCGCGGAGATCAAGCGCATCAAGGAACTCTTTCCCAAGAGGCCGGCACTGCCGGTGGAACAGCTCACCTAGCCCCGGGACCTCGCCGCGCCGGACCTCGGCCGCGCGCCTCAACATTACTTTCCGCCTCCCGCCAGCGTGATCGCCAGCCCCGTGGTCAGCAGCAGATCGTTGCCCTTGGTGCCGGGCAGAGGATTGCTGACATAGCGGTCGCTGGCCGTGATCTGCCAGGCAAATATACGGCTGATCTTGGTGGTAAAGCCGGCGTCGAAGGCAAACCGGTAGTCTCCCGTCGATCCGCTCAGGTAGGGGAAGATGTAGGCCTTTTCGTTGAAGCTGGTGCGGTCAGAGAGCTTCTGTGTCCATTCCTGGCCGATGCTGGCAGTGGCGTAGTTGTTGGAGATGCCGGTGCCGTATTTCTCATGCGTCCACGCCATCCCGCCGAGGATGTCGAAGGTGGTCTTCGGGGCGGCGATGAGATGGTATCCCAGGCCGCCGCCGATGATGGAGCGGATATCCAGCTTCTGCAGATCGTTGGATTCAAAGTCCCCGCTGACGTAGCCGAAGACCTTCTTGGTGATGTTGCGCTCGTAGCGGATGCCGCCGCGGATGGTGTTGGCGCTGACCGTGTCGGTGATGTTGTCTTTGTTATAGACGGAGGCCTCGTAGAGGCTGATCTTGTCGTTGCGCGTCTTGCGGTCCATGTTGGCTCCGATGGCCAGGTTGGTGGTGGCGCTGTTGCCGCGCGCCAGCGCCAGGCCAAAGTTGGCGCCGCCCACCCATCCCTCCATCAAGCCGGGGTGCAGCGATTTCTCATAAACCTGCTGCTCGCTCTGCGAGCGCAGGGCCGCCAGATTGGCGGCGGGAACGTGCACTTCGCGGTGGTCGCTGGTATCCAGCACGATCTCCGAGTCCTGGCGGCTGAGGCTGGAGACGCTTAGCTTCTGCTGGTCGGAGGTCTGGACGTAGAGGGGCTTTTCCGCCGCGACTTTGCTGATCGCTTCCCACTTGATCGCCACCGCGTCGGCGAAATCGGTCTTGAGGGTGAGCTTGTTGTCGTCGAGCTTGACGATGCTGCCGGTCAGGCGATCTCCATTCTTTAAGACAACCTGGTCGGCTGCGGCCAAAGATGGCAGACATATCAGTGCAACTGCCAGCAGGGATTTCGAGCTCATCGGGGTTCTCCGTTGCTCCGATTTTGCACAGCCGGGAAATACTAAGCCACCGCCGTGTCGATTGCAGAAGAGAGGAAAGAGATCGGTGGAAAGATTTCCGAGAGTTCACAAAGCGATAAGGATTTTGCAGCCTGTGCAAGTTGGTTTTCGCGGGCTGCCCGAACCAGGGCCGAATTCTGCGCCAACCGGCGAGATCAGCGCCGCCAATCCCCCGGGCAACGCGGTGGGACGAAGCGTTGACTCGTCGGGTTAGGTCCCATCGCTGGCGGGCTCGGACGCCGCCACTCGGGACTTCATTTTGTCGCGCGCAATGCACTTCGGGGGGGAGCATTCCCTATAATCAACAGACGCATCTCAATCCGTCTCCCCGAGGAGTTCTCCCATGCTCAAGCTTCGCTGGCTGCTTTGCGCCGTCGTGCTGTCGGTATCGTGCACAGCTCTGGGGCAGAGCGCCGGTTCCAGTTTTCCGCCTGCGCCATCCCTAAACCACTTCGACCCCGGCGTAGTCGATCGCGCGCTCGATCCCTGCAACGACTTCTACAAGTTCACCTGCTCGAAGTGGCTGACCGCAAATCCCATCCCGCCTGACCAGGCGGTCTGGGGCACGGGATCGAACCTGCAGTTGTGGAACGAGACCATGCTGCGGGAGACCATGATTCAGGCCTCCAATCCCAGCGCTTCCCGCGATGCCACACAGCAGAAGATCGGAGACTACTGGGCCGCCTGCATGGACGAGAGCGGGATCGAGAGCAAGGGTCTGAAGGCGATTCAGCCTGAACTGGATCGCATCAAGGCGATCAAGAGCAAGGCGGATCTGCCGGAGGCCATCGCCCGAGTCCATCAGGGCGTTCCTGCGGCCTGGAGCGGCGACGATAACCAGACCGCGGTCGCGGCCTTTGGAGTGGGCCCGCAGCAGGACTTCAAGGATGCCTCGCTGGTGGTCACCGGCATCGATCAGGGCGGCATGGGTATGCCGGGGCGCGACTTCTACCTCAGCGACAATCCCAGGCTGCAGGACACCCGCAAGAAGTACCTGGAACATGTCCGCAAGATGTTCATGCTGGCGGGCGACAGCGAGGCCCAGGCGGCCGCCGCCGCCGCCACGGTGATGAAGATGGAAACCGCGTTTGCGCGCGCCGCTATGGATCCGGTCAAGCGCCGCGACCCGGCGAACATCTACAACGTCATGACGCTGAACCAGGTGCAGGCGACCACTCCCTCCTTTGATTGGAACCGCTACTTGAAGACCGTCGGGGCTCCCATACCCAAGCACTACATCGTGACCGAGCCGGGATTCTTCCGCGCGCTCGAACAGGCCATCCAGACCGAGCCGCTGGAGAACTGGAAGACCTATCTCTACTGGTGGACTCTGCATGGCAATGCTCCCTACCTGAGCAAGGCCTTCGTGGAGGAGAACTTCGATTTTTATGGGCGCACTCTGACCGGGGCGCAGAAGCAGCGGCCGCGGTGGCGGCGCTGTGTGGCCTTCGCCGACCGCGACCTGGGCGAAGCGCTGGGCAAGGAATATGTAGCCAAGGCCTTCCCTCCACAGAGCAAAGAGCGCGTGGACGAAATGGTGAGGAGCATCGAGCAGGCCCTGGGCCGCGACATCGACACCCTCAACTGGATGAGCCCGGAGACCAAGAAGCAAGCGCACATCAAGCTGGCGGCCATCGAGAATAAGATCGGCTATCCCAAGGTCTGGCGCGACTATTCCAGCGTCACCATCGCCCGCGACAGCTTTCCCGCGAACGTCCACCAGGCCACGGCTTTCGAGTTCCGGCGGCAACTGGACAAGATCGGCAAGCCCGTCGATCGCGGCGAGTGGGGGATGACGCCGCCCACCATCAACGCCTACTACGACCCGCAGCTCAACACCATCAACTTCCCCGCCGGCATTCTTCAGCCTCCGTACTTCGATCCCAAGGCGGATGACGCCGCCAACTACGGCGCCATCGGCGTGGTCATCGGACACGAAATTACCCATGGCTTCGACGATCAGGGACGCAAGTTCGACGCCAGGGGGGATATGCGCGACTGGTGGACGCCGGAGGATGCCAAGAAATACGACGAGCGGGGAAAATGCATCGCCGATGAGTACACCGGCGAGATTCCCGGCCTCGGCGTAAAGCAGAATGGCCTGCTCACGCAAGGCGAGGACACCGCCGACAACGGGGGCATCCGCATTGCCCTCATGGCCCTGGCTGAGAAATACCAGCAGGCCGGCAAGTCGATCGACGACGCTGGATCCAATGGCTGGACCCCGCGGCAGCGTTTCTTTCTGGCTCACGCCTATTCCTGGTGCGACGCCTGGCGCCCGGAGGTGGCGCGCACCATCGTGGTGACCAATCCGCACTCCATGCCGGAGCTGCGGGTGGACAACGTGGAGTCGAACATGCCGGAATTCTCCCAGGCCTTCGGCTGCAAGCAGGGGATGAAGATGGTTCGTGCGAACGCTTGCCGGGTCTGGTAAGGGCGTCGCGGCTTGGCCTCGCCCGGCAAGAAAAATGGCGCAGGAATCGTCGATTCCTGCGCCGTAATTTTTTGTCAGCAGCGATTCGGTTCTAGCGGCGGCCGCCTCGGCCTCCGCGTCCACCGCGGCCGTCGCCGCGTCCGTGACCACCACCGCCGTGGCGGCGTCCACCGCGATCGCCCCCGCGATCGCCGCCGCGGTCGCGCCGCTCGGAATGACCTGCACGTACGGGCTCGTCGGCTTCGTTGCCGGGCTCGACGCTGCCTCCCTCGAACGTCATGGGGGCCCCGGCCTCGCCGCCCTCCATCTTGGCGCGCTGTTCGCGCAGGATGGCCTTGCGGGAGAGTCGAATGCGGTTGCCCTCGATGGTCAGCACCTTCACCAGGATCTGGTCGCCTTCTTTCAACTCGTCGCGGATGTCCTTGATGCGGTGCTCGGCGACTTCGCTGATGTGCAGCAAGCCGTCGGTCCCCGGCAGGATCTCCACGAAGGCCCCAAAGTCAGCCAGTCGCTGCACCGTGCCCAGGTAGGTCTTGCCGATCTCAGCAGTCGCGGTAATGTCGCCGATCATCTGCAGCGCCCGCTTGGCCGACTCCTGATCGTTGGAGGCGATGTTGACCTTGCCCGAGTCCTCCACGTCGATCTTCACGCCGGTTTCCTCGATGATGCCGCGGATCACCTTGCCTCCGGGCCCAATCAGGTCCTTGATCTTGTCGGTGGGGATCTGCAGGCTGTAGAAGCGGGGAGCAAAATCGGAGAGCTTGGAGCGCGGCTCGCTCAGCACCTCGTTCATCTTGTCCAGGATGAACATCCTCCCTGCCTTCGCCTGCGACAAGGCTTCGCGCATGATGGACGGGGTGATTCCCGTGACCTTGATGTCCATCTGCAGCGCGGTAATTCCGGCGCCGGTGCCGGCGACTTTGAAGTCCATGTCGCCGTAGTGATCCTCGGCTCCGGCGATATCGGTAAGGATGGCGTATTTTTCGCCCTCCTTCACCAGTCCCATGGCGACGCCTGCGATCGGCGACTTCAGCGGAACGCCCGCATCCATCATGGCCAGCGACGCGCCGCAGACGGTGGCCATGGAGGAGGAGCCATTGGACTCCAGAATGTCGGAGACCACGCGCATGGCGTAAGGCCAGTCGGCTTCCGGCGGCAAAACCCCGCCGATGGCGCGCTCCGCCAGGGCGCCGTGGCCCACTTCGCGCCGTCCCGGGCCGCGCAGGAACGCCACTTCACCCACCGAGAACGGCGGGAAGTTGTAGTGCAGCATGAAGCGTCGGTACGTGTCGCCTTCGAAGGACTCGAGCTTCTGCTCATCGTTCTTCGTCCCGAGCGTCGCCGCCACGAGGGCCTGCGTCTCGCCTCGCGTGAACACCGCCGACCCGTGGCCGCGAGGGAGATACCCG
>Ga0187788_10000073_pt1 | contig 22735 bp, 24 predicted proteins | sample 1015_BV01_MP10_2_FD_133008 | JGI IMG/M metagenome (GOLD analysis project Ga0187788, IMG submission 133008) | Tropical peat soil microbial communities from peatlands in Department of Meta, Colombia - 1015_BV01_MP10_20_MG | ecosystem: Environmental > Terrestrial > Soil > Wetlands > Peat | place...
AGTGGGTGGCGCGCAGCTGCGCCAAGACCGTGATGGCCGCACTCGCCCTCGCCGGCATCACCGGGATGTACCTGCGCCAGCACCGCAAGGCCGGCGTCCTCGGCCTGGCCGGTTACCTGGTCTTCGCCGTCGGCTACCTGGCGATGTTCGGCGTCGAGCTCATCGCCGCCACCGTTCTGCCCAACCTGGTGGGTAGCGAGCCGGGTTTCGTGAACGACGTCGTGGCCGCGGCCAACGGTGGCACACCGACGGGGGACATCGGCGGGCTCCAGATCCTGTTCGACGTCGCCGGCGCCGGCTACATCCTGGGCGGTCTGCTCTTCGGCATCGCCCTGTTCCGCACCGGCGTCCTGGCTCGCTGGGCCGCCGCCCTGCTCGCGGTGAGCACCGTGGCGACGGCTGCCCTCGCGGTGCTGCCCGAGGCGTTCAACCGGCCGTTCGCCGTCCCGGAGGGCATCGCGCTCATCGGTCTCGGCGTGTCCCTGTGGCGCAATCACAGCGACGTGCCCGTCGTGACCGTGGCCGGTCGCTCCGTCCGCGAGTCGGTGTCCCGATGACTCCCCGCACCTGCGTGGGTCGGCCAGCCGGCACCGCCGGCTGGCCGGTCCCGGCCGCCCTCGTCGCCCTGTCCGCCATCCCTCTCACCGCGGGAACGCTGCGGCTGATCCAGCTCGCGGGCGGCCCGGCGGTGATGCCGGCCGACGAGCGGTTCGCCGGGTTCCCGACGGCGCTGGTGGTGCACATCGTGGGCGCCACCCTCTACGCACTGGTCGGCGCGTTCCAGTTCGTCCCGCAGTTTCGGCGACGGCACCTGGACTGGCACCGGCGGGCCGGGCGCGTCCTCGCCGTGGCCGGGCTGCTGGTCGCCGGGTCGGCGCTGTGGCTCACGCTGTTCTTCGCACCTCAGCCCGGCACCGGGGACCTGCTCTATGTCCTGCGTCTCGTGGCCGGTTCGGCGATGGTCGCCTGCCTGATCCTTGGCTTCGTCGGCGTCCGCCACCACGACATCCCCGCCCATCGCGCGTGGATGATCCGGGCCTACGCCATCGGACTCGCGGCGGGGACGCAGGTGTTCACCGAGGGCTTCGGCGGTGCGCTGTTCGGCACCGGCGGCGTCCGCGGCGACCTCTTCAAGGCAGCGGGTTGGGTCATCAACCTGGCCGTCGCCGAGTGGGTGATCCACCGGCCGCGGGTGTCTGCCCGGGCGCGCCTCGTCGGAGTTCCATCGTGACCGCCTACGAGATCCGGGTCGACGGCCACCTCGACGACCACTGGTCCGAGCGGCTCGCCGGGCTCACCATCTGCCGCAACGACGACGGCACCAGCACGCTCGCGGGACCGGTGGCCGACCAGGCGCAGCTCCACGGCGTGCTCGCCGGTCTCCGCGACATCGGCGCCACCCTCCTCGAGCTCCGCTCGGTGCGAGGCGCCGTTGGCTGCCCACCCGTTCGGTGATCAGCGAGATCGACGACGTCCTGTCGCGCGGTGCTCGTCATCAGCAGCGGAAGCCTGGCCGCGGAGCTGGCCGTCAGCCAGGGACGGCGACCCCTGGGACAGCCGGCCGGCCGTCGAGCAGCACCTACCGACCTGACGATCCGATCCGCGGTCGGCGGGGCGAGCCCGATGCCCGATCCCGTCCGCCGTGAGCCCGTGCCACGGCCACGAGCTCCGGCGGGATGGCAGACAACGTGGAGAGGGTATCGTTCGAGCTCAGCAGCCGGGCCGCCAACCGGGCAACGACCACGGCGTCGAGGTCGTCCAGTTCTGCCAGCGTTCCCCGGCGTGCCTGCCCAACCGGCAGCAGCAACGGGCTCGAAGCGGCGCTCACTGTGCGCTACCGCCTTGTCGGGCTGCCGTAGAACTCGTGTGCCTTGGCGACCTGTCCAAGCCAGAACTCCCACTTCTCGGCCGACGAGGCGGAGTTGGACAGCTTGCCCAGTTCCTTCGCGAAGGCGTAGAAGCCCGATCCAGCATCGTTCTCGTTGAGATACACCACCAGCGCTGAGATCATGAAGCCGGTCTCAGGCAAGTTGCGTTCAACGATGCGCCCGAGCAACTGCCCCATGGCCGCTCGGTCGATGTCCCGCTCGAAGTTGAACGGCCGCAGACCCGTACGTCGAGCCAAGGTGGCGTTGAGCTCCGTGTAGGACGTGATCCTCTTCAGCTTGGCCTGCTCTATCAGGAAAGCGAGCCCCTCATCGGTAAGCAGGTCCCACTCCGCTTCGTCACGTCCGTACGTGTTCATGGTCCAACTTAGCCAGGGGCAGTCTCGGATGCAGCAATGATCGTCCAATGAACCACGGTGGCCTTGAGAGTGGCGACGCCCGGTGATCCGGTGCCGCGGGTCCAGTCCCACCTGACCGAGGTCGGTGAAGCGTGCTGGGCGAAGTCCAGTGAGGGGATCAAGGCGTGCCCGCGCCCACCACATCCCCGTCACCGTTATCTGGCCGAACGGCGCCGGGGCCAGGGCGCAGGGGTCGTGGATCAGTCGATCACCCATCGCCGGAAGTCAGCCGGCGTCACATTCCCCCCGCACACGACCGTGGCGACGTGTGCCCCCTCGTAGCGGGGCCGGTTCTCCAGGACAGCGGCCACGCCGAGAGCGGCTGACGGCTCGACGACCAGCCCCGCGTGCTCGTAGAGGAGACGCATTCCGGCCCTGATGCTGTCCTCCCCGACCAGGACCACGTCGTCGGCGAGGGCGAGCAGATCGTCGAGCACCTCCGCGATCGGATGGCGACCGGCCACGCCGTCAGCGATCGTGTCGATGACCTCGGTCTCGACGACGTGACCGGCCCGCCACGACAGGGTCATCGCGGGCGCGCCCTCCGGCTGCACCCCGACGACCGCGGTCGAGGGGGCGAGGCTCTTGAAGACATGGCCGACGCCGGTCGCCATGGCCCCGCCGCCGAGGGCGAGAAGCACGGCGTCGAAGGCATCCGGGGCCTCGACGAGCTCCAGCCCGATCGTCCCGGCGCCTTCACAGGTTTCGAGGTTCTCGCTGTCCTCCACCAGGAACAGGCCGTCCCGGTCGGCGAGGTTGCGCGCGGTGCGGCGTGCGACCTCGATATCGCCGTTGACCAGGTGGACGGTCGCCCCGAGCTCGTGCATCCGCCGCAGCTTCAGGGGGTTGACCGTGGCCGAGGCGACGACCGTGCAGGGGACGCCGCGCCTCCTGCCGCTGTAGGCCAAGGCCTGGCCCAGGTTGCCGGCACTGGCGCAGATCACCGAGCGGGGTCCGTCCTCCGAAACCAGACGCGCCAGGACCGTCTCGGTCCCGCGGCCCTTGAAACAGCGGACCGGATTGAGGCTCTCGACCTTCAGGGTGATCCGGCACCCCAGCAACGCACCCAGTTGCTCGCACTCGTACTGCGGCGTCCCGCGGAACACCGGGGCGATCTGCGGCACCGCCGCACTGATCCGCTCCAGATCGAGACGCACCACGAACCCGCTCCACTCCGAACGCGATCGCCTAACAGCCATCGCCCTCTTGACCGGCACGTCATCGAGAACCCCGACGATCGTACGGTGCCGCAGTCGCTCCCGAACGCACGGGGCGGGTGGTCAGGGTCCCGTCGAACCGGGCTACTTGGCTCGTAGCGCGTCACGTAGGGCAACTCGCCGGCCGATGCGCAGGACGGAGTTGGCGTAGATGCGTCCGGCCAGTGCCGTCAGGCCGATCGCACTGACGAGCAGGAGGCCGATCGCGAGCAGGATCTGCCAGGCCACGACGTCGCTCACCGCGGTACGGACCGGGATGAGGATCGGCGCGAACGGCGGGAGCAACGACAGCGCGATGGTCGAGAACCTCGTGGGATTGGCGACGACCGAGAACGCGAGCAGGAGGGCGGCGATCAGGAAGACCACGGGGAAGAAGACCACGGTCTGGACGTCCTCCTGACGCGACACGAGCGCCCCGCCGGTGGCGAAGAGCGTGGCGTAGAAGTAGTAGCCCAGCAGGTACCAGGCGACGTCGAAGGCGATCGCGCCGGGGCTGGCGGCGGGGATGCTGAAGGTGCGAGTGAGGTGGATCATGAGCAGTGCCGTTGCGCCGACGACGGTGACCTGGAGGAGTCCGACCAGGCCGATGCCGAGCACCTTGCCCGCCAGGAGCTGACGGGGCCGGATGGTGGACAGGATGATCTCGACGATCCGGGTCGACTTCTCCTCGACGACGCCGCTGGCGACGAAGCCGCCGTAGGCCGCGATCGTGTACATGAGGAAGTAGGCGACGACCACGCCCAGGACGATGCTCTGGTTCTGGTCCGGGTTCGGTGGTTTCAGGATCTGGACGCGGGCCTTGCCCGCCGTGACTTCGGCGGTGACCGTTGCCGGATCGAGGCCGGCCTGGGAGACGGTGGCGGCGAGGACGGCTTGCCTGACGGCGGTGTCGAGGGCGGCCTCGATCGTCGGGTCGAGTTGGGTCTCAACGAGCGCGGTTGGGGAGGTGGCCGACCCGCTGACGAGGACGTCCAGGCGCCCGGTGCGGATGTCGCTCTCTGCCTGGGCTTGGTCGGTGATCTCGCTGACCGTGACCTTCGCTCCGAGTGCTGCGGCCGTCGCCTCGACGGAGCTGGCGAGGGCCTGGGCAGGGCCGGCGAACGCGATCCGGGCGGGCTTGTCCTGGTGGGCGAGAACCGATGCCACGGCAACACCGACGACGACGAGGGCGACCAGCAGCACCGTCCCGATGCGGAACGCTCGCGAGCGGATCCGAGTGACGACCTCGCGGCGGGCAACGAGGAAGACGGCCGAGTGCCCGGAACTCGTCAGGGGAGCGGACGCGGTCATGGGCTCGCCTCCTGGACAGCGTCACGGAAGATCTCGCTAAGACTCGCCTGCGCCGGGCGGAACTCACGCACCGGTCCCGTCCGGCGGGCGGCGTCGAGGACGGACTGGTCGTCGGTCCCGGGGGCGAGCTCGAGCAGAACACGGCTGCCGTCGGCGCGGACAAGGTGCGTGCCCGGGATGGTGGCCGCCCAGCCGCTCCCGGCGGCCGGGGCGTCGACCCAGAGCCGGTGGGGGCCGCCGGCGCGCAACTCTGCGACCGTCCCGCAGACAACCAGGTGGTGGCGCTCGATGATGCCAACCCGGTCACAGATCCGCTCCACGAGATCGAGCTCGTGGCTGGAGAAGACGACCGCCACCCCGGCCTCGGCCCGCTCGCGCAGGACACCGGTCATGACGTCGAGGGCGACCGGATCGAGTCCGGCAAACGGCTCATCAAGGACGAGGACGTCGGGCGCGCAGACCAGCGCAGCAGCCAGCTGCACGCGCTGCTGGTTGCCGTGGCTGAGCGCCTGCAGCTCGTCATAGCGACGATCTGCAAGGCCGAAGCGCTCCAGCCAGTCCAGGGCGGCCCGTTCGGCGTCACCGTCGGCCATGCCGTGCAGCTCGCCCAGGTAGGCCAGCTGCTCCAGCAGTCGCATCCTGGGGTAGAGGCCGCGCTCCTCGGGCATGTACCCGATCCGGCGCCGGGACACGAAGTCAAGGGGCATCCCAGCCCAGCGAACCTGTCCCGCGTCCGCGTCCAGCACGCCCAGCACGATCCGCATGGCGGTCGTCTTGCCAGCACCGTTGCGCCCCACGAGCCCGAACAACTCACCACCACGGACGTCGAACGTGAGATCCTCCAGCGCCACCACGTCGCCGTAGCGCTTCGAGATGCCATCGACCTCCAGGACGCGAGAGCCGTCGCTCATCTCGCCACCTTCGCTGAACTGGCACACCCGCCAACCGTCCAGGACCGCGAGGGCTGCTGATACCCCCACACCGGCAGCGTATTCGCCACACGAATCCGGCCAGAGCCCCCGCCACAAGCATCCGCTCATCGCACGAGCGAGCGTGATGCCGGGCGATCACCCACGCCCAGCTCCGATTTACCCGATCGCGAGGCCAGCGACAAGCTCCGACAGCCGCCCAGCAGACAGTATCAACTGCTTCCCGGGTGAGGCTCAGCCGACGTGGGCAACCGACGTGCGGTTGTTCGCGGCTCGTTTCGGGCGTAGGAGCCGAGGCGCCGACGGTTCCGCGAGGATCTCCTCCATGACGTCGGCCGCGGTGGTGTCCACGACGCTGCTGGCGGAGATGTACTGCTGGGTGGTGAGGATGGATCGGTGCCCCATCCGCTCCCGGAGCCGTTCGATGTCGACCTTGTGGGACCGGGCGAGCCAGGTGGCATGGGTGTGTCGCAGATCATGGAAGACGGCTCCGCGGGAGAAACCCGCGACCTCGATCGCGGGCGCCCAGATCGCCCCATGACGACATGGGATATGACTGGTCTGTGACTTCCCTGCGCTTCGGGCTCAAGCTCAGTCAGAACGCGACCATCGACCAGCTGCGCGGCCTCTGGCGTCTCGCCGACGAGGCCGGCTTCGACAACTGCTGGGTGATGGACCACTTCGCCACGCTGGGCGCACGGGACGACGGCCCGATCTTCGAGACCTGGACGATGCTGGCGGCGATGGCGCAGCTGACGACGCGCACCCGGATCGGGTGCGCGGTCGTCGGCAATACCTACCGCCATCCGGGCGTGCTGGCGAAGATGGCCGTCACGGTCGACCACGTGTCCGGCGGACGGCTGGAGTTCGGGATCGGTGCCGGCTGGGCGGAGAACGAGCACGCCATGCTGGGGCTGGAGTTCGGCACGAGGAACGACCGCGCCGACCGGCTCGAGGAGAGCGTCCACATCATCCGGTCGCTGTGGACGCAGCCGCGCACCACCTTCGAGGGCAAGCACTACCGGCTGCAGGAGGCCGTCGCCGAGCCGAAGCCGGTGCAGCAGCCCTACCCGCCGATCTGGATCGGCGGCTCGGGGCCGAAGCGGACGCTGCGGATCACCGCGCAGTACGCGGACGTGTGGAACGCGGCGGGCGGGAGCCCGAAGGAGGTGGCCGCGTCGTCGGCGATCCTCGACCAGCACTGCGCGGACCTCGGGCGTGACCCGACCCAGATCCGGCGATCGGTGCAGGTCCGGGCCGGCGTCGACGACCTGGATCAGGTCCGAGCCACGACCGACGGCTACGTCAAGGTCGGCGTCACCGACTTCCTGCTGATCGTGCACGGCGCCGACCCGGTGGCCATCGGGGAGCAGCTCGCGGTCCAACTGCCGCGGTTGCGCGAACTCGGCTGACCCCGATCGGTTCCGGCCGCCACACCCTGGTGAACGGACGCCGTCCTGGTCGCGGCCTGAGCGGGCGGTGAGGCCGGGGGTTGCCATCGGCCGCCGCCGGCCCGCGGGGACGACTCCGGGAGGAACGCGGGCCAGTTCCGCGGCGTCCCACCGTCGGTGCATGCACGCTTCCCCGACAGCGCCGATCAGCAGGAGGCAAGGTTGAGGTCGCTGTCGGCGGCGAGGAACCTCCGCGGCACTTCGACTTCCAGGTCTCCGACGAACCCGTCGGCTTCGGGCAGTCCATGCCCGACCGCCCAATCGCAACGGTCGCCCGGACAGCGCTAGCAGCGGATGAGTGGCAGGCCTCAGGTCAGTTCTCGAGGACGTGCCGGCAGAAGGCGCTCCGCGCGCCGGTTCTCACCCCGCGAGTATCGCGCCGCTGGTGCACCCGCGTGGCGGTGAACGTCACGCTGAACGCGCGCGGGGGTGATCGCCCCCACCAGGGTTCGTCGTCACGTTCACCGTCCGACGTGCGGCACGCGGCCGGCAGCCGCCTGGGTTCCCGCTCACCCCTTCTGGCCTGATTCAACCGCTGTGCGTGCAGATGGTATGGAGGGGCAAAGGGGTCAAGTCGCCCAGCTCCACCCGGGTCGGACTCGCGCCGGTCGCTGTTAGATTCGACGGCATGCCTCGCCCGGTGCTTGTCGCCGTCGACGACGATGCGGACGCCCTCCGTGACGTCGAGCGAGAGTTGAGTGACCGCTACGCGAAGCATTACCGGATCATCGCGCTGCGATCGTCGCACGAGGCGCGCACCTGTCTCGAGCAGCTGGCGGCCTCCGGTGAAGACGTCGCCCTGGTGCTCTCGGGACTGCGGCTCTCCGAGACGACCGGGATCGAGCTGATGGATGCGGCACGTCGGCTTCATCCGCACGCGAAGCGCGGGCTCGTGATCGCGTGGGGTGACTGGGGCGATCGGGAGACCGGCCAGGCGATCTTCGGCGCGATGACCCGCGGTCGGATCGACCACTACGTGCTCAGGCCGTCCAAGCCACCGGACGAGGTCTTCCATCAGGAGATCTCGAGCCTGCTGCTCGGGTGGGCAGACGCGCGGCGCGCGTTCCCGTACACGGTCCACATCGTGGGCAGGGCTTGGTCCGGCAGAGCCTACGAGTTGCGCAACCTGCTTGAGCGCTGTGCGATCCCGCACTCGTTCTGCCTGGCCGACTCGGACGAAGGGCGAGCGCTCCTGGCTGAAGCGGGCAGCCGGGAACCGCTCCCCATCGTCATCCTCCCCGACGGCAAGGTCCTGACCAATCCCAGCAACGCCGAGTTCGCCGCGGCGTCCGGCACGACGGTGAACCCGGAGCGGATGGACTACGACCTGGTCATCGTCGGCGCGGGACCCGCCGGCCTGTCCGCGGCCGTGTACGGCGCCTCGGAGGGGTTCAGCACGCTGGTCGTCGACGAAGGTGGGATCGGGGGCCAGGCGACGTCCAGTTCGCTGATCCGCAACTACCTCGGCTTCCCGCGCGGGGTCAGTGGTCGCCTCCTGGCACAGCGGGCGTTCGACCAGGCGTGGATCTTCGGCGCGGACTTCGTGTTCATGCACCGGGTGACCGACCTGCGGCGCATGGACGACGAGAGGCTCGTGGTCACCCTGTCCAGCGGCGACCAGGTGCGGGCCCGCGCGGTTCTGCTCGCGATGGGCGCCACCTACCGCAGGTTGGGCATTCCGGAACTCGAGGCGCTGAACGGCGCCGGCGTCTTCTACGGCGGCCCGACGTCCGAGGCGCCTGCCATGGAGGGCCGCGATGTCTACGTCCTCGGGGGCGCGAACTCGGCCGGGCAGGCCGCCCTGTACCTCGCCCGGTACGCCAAGCGCGTCACGCTGGTGGTCCGTGCCCGATCGCTCGACGAAGGGATGTCGTACTACCTGGTCCGCGAGGCGGAGGCGACGCCGAACCTGGAGATCCGGCTCGGGACCGAGGTCGCCGGCGGCGGGGGCGACGGGTGGCTGGAGCACCTCGTGCTTCGTGATCGCGTGGACGGGAGCGAGGAGACCGTCGACGCCGACGGGCTCTTCCTCATGATCGGAGCGAACCCGCTCACGGAGTGGCTGCCGCCGCAGATCGATCGTGACGAGCAGGGCTTCCTGCTGACCGGTAAGGACGTCCGTGACGGCGGTCCCTGGCCGCTCGCCCGCAGACCGCTGCTCCTCGAGACGAGCATGCCCGGCGTATTCGCGGTGGGCGACGTCCGCTACGGCTCCGTGAAGCGCGTGGCCTCAGCCGTCGGCGAGGGCTCGGTCGCGATTCAGCTTCTCCACGACCTGTTCGCCGCCGACCGGCTGCATCCGCGCGGGCGGCAGAGCGATCCGCCGTAGCCTCCGAGCCGTGCCCCGGCGCCGGCGGTACGTTCGGCGTCATGCCGTCGCCCGTGACCCTGCAGCAATTGGACTATTTCGTCGCATCGGTCGAGCACGGGTCGTTCTCCGCCGCCGCGCAGGCGTTGCACGTCGCCCAGCCCAGCCTGTCCGAGCAGATCCGCCGGCTGGAGAGCCGGCTCGGCGTCGTGCTGTTCGTCCGGACCAACCGGCGGTTGGCGCTGACCGAGGCCGGGAGGCTGCTGCTGCCGCGGGCGCGGGCGACCCTGGCAGCGGCCGAGGATGCCGTCGACGCGGTGCGGCCGGTGCGGACGCTGACCGGGGGCACGGTGTCCTTCGGCACGTTCAGCAGCGCTCACCATTTCCTGCTCGTGGAGCTGGTCTCCCGCTTCCGCGATCGCTACCCGGCGGTGCGGGTGCAGATGCTGGGTCGCAACTCGGCCGAGGTGGCCGACGCGGTCCGCGACGGGAGGCTCGAGGCCGGGTTGGTGGCACTGCCCATCGACACGCAGGGGCTCGACGTCACGCCTCCGGTATGGACGGTCGAGGTGGTGTGTGCGAGCACCGACCCCGCGCGGGTCGCCAGCCCGGTGAGCATCGAACGGCTGGCCAGCCTGCCGCTGGTCCTGCCCGAAGCGCGTTGGGGGGACCAGGACCCGACCCGGCGGCAGCTGACCGAGCGGGCGCGGCAGGCCGGCGTCAGGCTCGAGCCGATGATCGAGGTGGAGCTGCCGGCCGCCGCGGTGGCGCTGGCGGCCCGGGGGGTCGCGGACACCGTCGTGTCCCGGTCGTTGCTCGCGGCGACAGGCTGGGGGGATCGGCTCGGCTGGGCGCCGCTCGACCCGCCCATGCACGAGACCTTCGCGTTCATCACGCGCTCGGGCAGCCGCCTCTCGCCCGCCACCCAGGAGATGATCCGGACGGCGGCTGAGCTCCTGCGCGCAGCCGTCTGACGCGGTGTGCGTGTGGAGCAGGGGCGATAGGCAATGCCTGTGGGACATCTCGGAAGACCCCGCTGTACGGCGGAGGCGCCGGGTGCCCATAGTCACGGCATGGCAGAACCGGCACCGATCGCCGCCGTCGTCAGCGGTGCGGCCAGCGGCATGGGACACGCCGTCGCCGCCCGGTTCGTGGCGGAAGGGTGGTGCGTGCTCGCGCTCGACGTCGACGACGCCGGGCTCCGGGGGGTCCGGGCGGACCTGGGCGAGCGGCTGGTCCCGCTGCCCGTCGACATCCGGGACCGGGCGGCGGTGGAGGCGGCGCTCGGCTCGGTGCCCGACGCGGGGGTGCTGCGCACCGTCGTCAACGCGGCGGGGATCTACCCGACGTCGACCCTGGCCGATTACACCGAGGACGGGTACCGCCGCATCTTCGACGTCAACGTGCTCGGCACGCTCAACGTCACGGCTGCCGCGGTGCCGTTGATCAGGGCGTACGGCGGTGGCGGTGCGGTGGTGAACTTCGCCTCGATCGACGCGTTCGCGGTCTCTCCCGGCCAGCTCGTCTACGGCGCCTCCAAGGCCGCCGTCGTCTCGATCACCCGGTCGCTCGCGATCGAACTCGCGGATGACGGGATCGCGGTCAACGCCGTCGCACCCGGCTGGGTCGCGACGCCCGGCACGCTCGCCGGAGGCCGGATCGAGGAGGCGGTCAAGGCAGTCCCGCTCGGCCGCGCCGCCACGCCCGACGAGATCGCCGACTGGGTCTGGAAGCTCGGCGCCGTCCCCGGCTCCTACCTCACCGGTGAGACGGTCGTGATCAGTGGCGGGCTCGTGATGCGCTGAGCCGGCCCGCGGCGGACAGGCGTTCCCGCGACCGCCCGAGACGGCGTGCCCGGGGCGCCTCAGCGGGCGAGGTAGCCGCCGTCCACGACGATCTCGGTGCCGGTGACGAAGGTGGAGTCGTCGCCGGCCAGGAACAGCACCGTCCCGGTGATCTCTGATACGTCCGCGCGGCGTCCCATCGGGGTGAGCGGTACCACCCCGCCCCCCTCCTCCTGCTCGTTCATCGCGGTGCGCACACCTCCGGGACAGACGGCGTTGACCCGGATGTTGTCCCCGGCGTGTTCCAGGGCTGCGGTCTTGGTCATCGTGACGACCGCGGCCTTGCTGGCGCAGTAGGCGATGTAGCCGCTGGCGCCGGCCAGACCGAAGACCGAGGAGATGTTGACGATCGAGCCGCCCCCGCGCGCCCGCAGGGCCGGGATGGCAGCCTGCATCCCGAGCAGCACGCCGGTGACATTGACGGCCAGCAGCGCGTTCCAGTCCTCCAGCGTCTCCTGCAGCAGCGGGTTGACGTGGACGATCCCGGCGTTGTTCACCAGCACGTCCAGCCCGCCGAACCGCTCGACGGTGGTGCCGATCGTCCGCTCCCAGTCCTGCGGCGAGGTGACGTCCAGATGGCGGTAGTCCACCGCCAGCCCGTCCGCCCGCAGCCCGGCGGCAGTCGCCTCACCCTCGGCGTCGAGGACGTCGCCGGTGATCACACGGGCACCCTCCTCGGCCAGCCGACGGGCGTGAGCGGCACCCTGGCCGCGAGCCCCTCCGGTGATGACGGCGACCTTGCCGTCGAGCCGTCCCGCCATGTCAACTCGCCTTCTCCAGGGCCTCGACGATGCGCGAGGATGCGCGCATCTGCTCGTTCCAGACCGCGCGGACGATGTCGATCCGGTTGTCGGGGGTCTGCCGGTCGAAGGCGCCGGACGGCGACCCGCCGGCCTCGGTGAGCCGGAGCAGCCTGGCCACCAGGCGCGCCTGGCGCGAGTAGACCGGCAACTGCGGCCCGCGGGGTGCGGCCAGGCCGATGAAGTACAGGCGCTCCAGTCCGACCGGGACGGTCAGCCCGGCCACCCGCAGCGGCACCCCGCCCTTCCAGCGGAGCAGGGACGGATCGAGGAACGGCAGCGTCGTCCGGAAGCCGGTGGCCCACAGGATCGTGTCGAACTCGCGCGCGGTGCCGTCGGCGAAAAGGACCGTCTGCCCGTCGATCCTCGTGATGGCGGGCGTGACCTCGATCCTGCCGTGCTGGATCCAGTACAGCAGGAGGTTGTTCACGACCGGCGGCTGCTGGTTGAGGTTGCGGGTCACCGGCCTGGGCAGCCCGCGGTAGACCTCGGGCGGACCGACCACGATGTGGACCAGTGCCCGGGTGACACGCTCCTGCAGCACCGGGGGCAGCCGGGTCAGCCAGGTCAGCTCCGCGCGGGGACGGCCGAAGATCGCCTTCGGCTGGAACACCTGCCCGCGTCGCACGGAGATCGCCGTGCACAGCCGCGCGGTGGCGGCGTCGACGGCGAGGTCGCAACCGGAGTTCCCGGCGCCCACGACCAGGACGCGGTCGCCCTTGACGTCGTCGACACCGCGGTACTGCGAGGAGTGCAACGACGTCCCGGTGAAGTCGGCGGCGATCTCGGGCACGTGCGGGTCCCAGAGGTGCCCGTTCGCCACCAGGACGCCGTCGTAGCGCGTGCGTCGGCCGTCCGACGTCTGGACCCACCAGCCGTGCGCGCCGTCCGGGCCCTCGGGTTCGATGCGCGTCACCTCGGTGTCGAAGGTGATGTGCCGGCGCAGATCGAACCTGTCGGCGAAGGACTCGATGTAGTCCCGCATCTGATCCCGGCTCGGGTAGACCGGGAGGTCGGGCGGCATCGGGTGGCCCTCGAAGCCCGAGACATCGCGGGATGTGATCAGGTGCAGCGACTCGTAGTCGGTGTGCCAGTGGCCGCCGGTCCGTTCGGTGCGCTCGAAGCAGTCAACGGCGAAACCCTGGGCGACGAGCACCTGGACGGCGGCCAGGCCCGCGGCGCCTGCCCCGACCACGCAGTACCTGGAGGCGGTCATGGATCCAGGGTTCGCGGCCGCGAGCGGTGCGTCCAGAATCACTTCTCGGGGTCAGGCATAGGCAAAGCCTTCCGCGAGGGCCCGTCGAACTGGCCGAACCGCTCGGCCCTCACGCGACGCAGAACTCGTTGCCCTCCGGGTCGAGCATGACGATGTGGTCCAGCTGCCCGCCGTAGCTGTCCTCGCGAACGGCGATGGCGCCGGTCGCGACCAGCTCGGAGGCCGTCGCCCGGATCAGGTGCTCGCGCTCGGCCATGTCCCAGGGCGGCTTCCGCGGTGATCATGGGCAGAAGGGTGGTCTGCGCGTGCAGAACCACCCTTCTGCCCATGATCAGCGCAGAGGGCACGGGTACAGCTAGACGCCGATGGTGAGCGCCGCGGTGTAGCCCGTGGCGGTGTCGCCGGACATGGTGGCGACCTGGTGGATGCCGCCGTCGTCGCCGAACACCATGTCCGCGCTCAGGCTGACCCGGTCGAGGTTGGCGGCGCTGGTCTGGTAGCCGGTGGTGGCGTAGGCGGCCGTGCAGGCCTGTCTGGGCAGGGCGATCTGGGACGTCTTCACGATCGGGCCGGACGACGTCGCGTCGGACGCGCTGGCGTAGACCTCGAAGTGGATGTGCGGCCAGCGGCCGGCGTAGCAGCCCGGGAAGATCGAGGTGAACGTTGCGGTCCCGGTGGCGTCGACCGGCTGGACGCCGCGCAGGTAGTTCTCGCCGGTGACACCGTTGCTGTAGAGCGAATAGTTGCCGTCACGGTCGCAGTGCCACAGGTAGACGGCGGCCCGGGCGAGCGGGTCGCCCGAGAAGGTGTCCCGGACCGTCAGCCGGACGGCCAGCGGGACGCCGCCGGCCGTGGTGGTCGAGCCGAAGCTGGAGCGGATGTCGCTGCGTACGATGCCGGAGTCGTCCAGCACGTCCGGACCGTTGGACCCGTCCCCCGGGTACGGGCCGCTGGTCTCGTCGGGGACCTCGGTGAGCCGGCTCGGATCCGCCACGCCCGACCCGGTGCTCGACGTGGACGACGACGTGGACGACGAGGCGCCGGGGGAGGTGCCGCCCGCACCGCAGGCGGCCAGCAGCGTCGCGGCCGTGGCACCGCCGAACAGCCCGAGCAGGTGCCGGCGCCTGATCAGGGTCTGCAGGTCGTACCCGAGGCCGCGATCCGCCTCGTCGACATGCGTCTCGGCGTCCCTCCCGGCCGTGTCGTCGACGGCACCGGGGGGCCGGGTGTTCGCTGGTCTGCTCATGGCTGCGATCCTGCCGGTCGGCGGTCAGATGTCGGCAACCCTGCCGGTCCGGCCTCGCCGCCGGCTGTGACGCAGCTGTCAGATCGCCCTGTGCGATCCGGCCCGGTCAGGGCCGTGCGGGGGCGATCCAGAGGCCGTAGCCGCCGACGAGCGCACCGCAGGCACAGTGCCGCCACGCGCAGCCGTCCGAGGAGCAGTGCGGCCGGCTCGACGCGTCGAGATCGGTGGTGCAGACGGGGCATGGTCCGAGCGAGATCTGGCTCATGGGAGGTGACCCGGACGTGGCGTCGGGTCAGGTCAGGCCTGCGGCCGCGACGATGCCTCGATCGCGTCCTCGGCACGCCCGCGAAGGTCCTCGAGGCTCTCGGCGCAGTAGAGCGGCCCGTACCCGTCGGTGAGCAGCTCCTTGACCCGGGCCACCAGGCGCGCCGACACCGGGCCGGGCGCCAGCAGGTGGCGGATCAGCGACTCGAACGCCGGGCGGGCGTCGGCGACCCGCTCCCGCCGGACGGGGATCCTGGGCCCGTACCGGTGCGTATCCGGGCCGGTGGCCTCGAGCAGGACCTGGCGGAGGCTTCGGACCAGACCGCGCCGGACCCTGGGGCGGACCAGGATCTGCGCCCGGATGGCCAGCAGGGCGGTGCTCTCGGGTGCCACACCTGCGGCAAGGTCACCGTCGAGCTGCTCGGCCCGGAGGCGGGCGAGAACCCGCTCCCATGACCGGGCCTCCCGTGCGATCAGGCGGTGATCCTCATCGAGGAGCAACAACAACATCCGACATCCTTCCGAGCCGGTCCGCGTCGTCCAGGCTGCCGACGGCGTGCCGCAAGGTCCCGCAGGTCAGCGGGACCACCGGCAGCCCTGACATCGATGGAACCCGCAGCTGCGGGCCAGGAGGCGGGATCTTGACGGACCTCTCACAGCCCGCGGCGCAGTCTTAACGCCGTGCTTACGCCGGACCGGATCACCCAAGCATCGATCCGTTCGGCGACCGCGGGCAGCGGGACGAGCCCGCGGAGCACCGTTGCCAGGCTCCTACCGCCGCCCTCGATCGGCATGTCGACTTCACCCGTGTCAACCACCGCCTGCCTGCGGGGTCTGGGAGCGCGGACCCGGGCTCAGGGTTCGCCACCGCCGTCGCGGGTGACCGGCACGACGAACGCCTCCGGGCGGCTGCCGTGGTGCAGATCGTCGTGGATCCCGGCCAGGTGGACGGCCTCGGCCTCGTCGGTGTACCCGGCGAAGTCCAGTTCACAGACCGGGCAGACGATCACGTATTCGATCAGACGCTCGTCGATGTCCGGCCCCCCTCGCCGTGGTGGTGGGGCCGATTCTTCTCGCGCGCCACCCGCTGCGCGGTGCGGACCCGCGGGTTCGGCGGTCAGCCGGGGTCAGCCGAGGTCAGCCGAGGTCAGCCGAGGTCAGCCGCAGGACACCTTCACCGACGACGTCGAGGACGAGTGCACGGTCACCGTGCTCGAGCATTGCCCGTCCGCGGTGGTGACCACGATCCGGTACGTCCCCGGCTTCAGCCGGAACGTGACCTTCTTGCCCGGCTGCACGTCCTTGGAGGCCACCACGTGCTTGGAGCTGTCGCGGACGACGACATGCTGCTTGGACTCCACCGTGCCGTTGCCGCTGCGTGAGAGGCTCACGTAGGTGACCGTGGCGGTGCCCCCGCTCGTGGTGACCGACTCGCTCGTGGTCGTCGGGTCGCACCCGGCGAGTCCGACGGCGCTCAGCGCCGCGACGACCGCCAGCTGGCGATGACGAGCACGACCCTGCCTCGTGCGCACGGACATGCGTCGCTCCTCTGCCTCTGCCGCGGGCGGACCGGGCTACCTCTTGGGCGGCACGCGTGGTGCGGGCATCCGGCCACCGAGGAATGGCCGGATCAGGGAGCTCATCTGCTCCGAAGGCTCCATACCCAGTTCGCTGCGGACGTGCGCGCGGTATCGCTGGAAATGCTTCACCGCCGCCACCGTGTTTCCCTCGGCAAGGTGTATTCGCAGAACCACCCGGTGTGCACTCTCCCGGTTCGGCTCCAGCCGGACCGCCGCCAATGCGGCCTCCAGCCCGCCGGCCAGACGACCCGCCGCGGAAAAGAGATCCGCCAGGACCTCCAGAGCGTGAAGTCGCAGTTGCCGGAGCCTGTCCCGCTCCACCAGGACCCATTCGTCATACCAGCCCGGTAACAGGTCCCCGCTGTCCACCAGGACGGCCAGTTGCCGGGAATTCGGTTCCTGCTCGTGATTGACCACGCTGCGCGCCACGGAAACGAATTCGGCGACGTCCACCGAGACACAGCACCGCAGTGCGATCGAGCGATCATCGACGTCGAGCAATTCACGGGTGGCCCGGTCCAGCCGCCACAACGTGGACCTCAGGCTCCCGTTGGCACGGCTGTCGGACTGCTCCGGCCACAGCGTCCCGGCGACCAGGCTGCGCGGCCGCGGGCCCAGCAGCGCCAGCATCGCCAAGACCCGTTGAGTGTTGTACGGAACCTGAAGCCGGCGCCCTGAGCAGGTCAGACGCCAGCCTCCGAGGAGGGCCAGCTCGGCGCCCTGACATCCCCGGGCCCCACACCGGCGGATGGGACCCTCCAGCGCCGTGCTCATGTCGTGGTCCGAGGAGTCATGAGGTCCCCCGTTCGCGCGGGCGCCTCGCACGGCGGCTTCCGCCACGTCGAGGGATTGCTGTCACAACTAATGGCGGCCCTCACAATTAGTTGTGGGGCCAATACTTAGCGCTTATCTGACGGTTACTCCCTGCGTGGCGCACCCCCTGGCCGAACGCAGATTCAGTGTTTACGTGACACGCCGGGGTGTCAAGCCCAGATGGGGATCAACCATGACGCATCGCGGCAACCCAACGGGCCCCCGGATACCGCACCGAACCTGCGTGACGCGGGCGTGACGCCATTGTGACGGGCACCGGAAGGTCCGGCTGCGGACCGCCGGTCGTGACGCCGTTGTGACTTGGGAGTGACATCGCATGTGGCGAACTGGGCTGACCGGCCCGTCCGGCGGCTGCCGCGCGCGCCAGGCAACTGAACGGAGGTGAATACGGATGCCGACCACCGAGCTCAGCCTTCAGGAACTGCAGGAACAATCCACGACTCTGTTGCCGCAACGCGAGACTCTGGCCTTCATCAACGTGGCCAAGGTGCACGCTATCAATGCGGCGACGGCGTTCAACGTCCACTCGTACAAGTCGTTCGCCGCCGCGAGTGCGACCCAGACGATCGTCGTGATCCAGGGGTGACCGGCCCACGCCGCTGATCGAGAGGGAGCACCATGACTCAGCTCACGCTCGACGAGCTGACCGGCGAGTCCGTCGAGTTGCTGCCGCGGCGGGAGACGCTCGCGCTGGTCAACGTCACCAACATCACGGCAGTCAACATCGCGATCGCGGTCAATGCGGCCACGGTTGGCTCGCGTGCCGTGGCCATTGCCCATCAGACCGTCGCGGCAGCCCGGCTGTAGCGATCGGTCGGTGCGGCGCGGCACCCGCATGCCGACGCCGCAGGCCCGGCGCGAGGGGTGGGGGCCGTTCGCGGCCCCCACCCCGCCTTGCCGTGGCGCTGCGGTGCAGGGGAGGCATGGCCGCTGGGAGGCGAGACATGGCCGAGTCCGTGCCGGTCGGGCCGGACGGCGGCGGGGACGTGGTGCCCCGCCGCGCCATCGGCCTGCGCCTCCTCGGTGACCTGCGCGACCACGGCCTGCAGGACGAGCAGTACCTGATCCAGCGCCGGGACGGCCAGGTGATCCAGGTCAGCCGGCTGCTCTTCCTCGTCGTCGCCGGCATCGACGGCCGCAGCTGCCTGACCCAGATCGCCGCGGGGGTCAGCTCCGAGTTCGAGCGCAGCATCTCGGCGGACGGCGTGCGATACCTCATCGACGCCAAGCTGGCACCGCTGGGCATCGTGGTCGGCGGCCGGCGCGCGCCCGCGGACACCCCCCCGCTGCCTCGCTCCCGTCCGGTGCTGGCGCTGGGTGCCCGGCGGGTGCTGCTCGGACCGGCGTGGTCCCAGGCGGTGGCCGCCTGCTTCGCCCCCCTGTTCACCCCGGCGGTGGTCGCCGTCGTGGTGGCCGGGCTGGTCGCGGCCGACGTCTGGACCTTCGCGGTGCACGGCCTCGGCGGGGCCACCCAGCAGCTGCTGGCCGAGCCGCTGCTGGGGATCCCGGTGCTGGGCCTGACCCTGGCCGCGACGGTGTTGCACGAGTTCGGCCACGCCGCGGGCTGCCGCTTCGGCGGGGGCCGGCCCGGGGCCATCGGGGTCGGCCTGTACCTGCTCTACCCGGCCTTCTACACCGACGTCACCGACTCCTACCGGCTCAGCCGGGCGGGCCGGCTGCGCACCGACCTGGGCGGGGTCTACTTCAACGCGGTCGCGGTGCTGGTCCTCGTCGGCGGGTACCTGGTCACCGGTTTCGAACCGGTGCTGTTCGCCGTCCTGCTGGTCAACCTGGAGATGCTCGAGCAGCTGCTGCCCGTGGTGCGCCTGGACGGCTACTACGTGCTGGCCGACCTGATCGGCGTGCCGGACCTGTTCGCCCACGTCCGGCCCACCCTGCTGAGCCTGCTTCCGGGCCGCCGCGAGGTCGCCGCGGGCCCCCGACTGCGGCGGGGGCCGCGGATCGCCGTCACCGCCTGGATCCTGCTCGTCGTGCCGGTGCTGCTGATCGCCCTGGTGCTGCTCCTGGTCAACCTGCCCGCGATGATCGCCGCGACCGTCCGCGCGGCCCAGGTCCAGCTCGCCCTCGCCGCTGACGCGATCACCGCCGGCCGGCCGCTGGCCCTGGTCGCCGCCGTCCTGTCGATCGCCGTTCTGGCGCTCCCGCTGGCCGGGCTCTGCCTGCTCGGCTGGCGGTTCTGCGTGATCGTGATCGCGCGCTGCCGCCGGCCGGCCCGTGCCCTGCTGCTGAACCTGCTGCTGAACCTGCTGCTGAACCTGCTGCTGAACATCCGCCCACGGCGTCAGGAGGAACCCGTGATCCCTCAGGGGGTGCCCAGCACACCGAACACCTCGCAGGCGCTGCTGCCCTGGCTGGCCGTCCAGAACGGCAGCCCGGGATCCGGCGACGAGACCGGATCGAGCGCCGAGGAGCGGCCCGCGCTGGCCGACTCCTTCACCGAGCAACTGCTGGTCAGCCCCCGGGCCCGGCCGCCGGCCGGGGGCTGGCGGCGAGGCGTCTTCCGGCTCACCCGCGGTCGGGTGAACCCCGGACCCAGCGCCGCGGAGATCCTGCGCGAGGAGCAGATCGCCGCCATCCGGACCCGGTTCGCGGGCACCCGGCGGGTCGCCGTGCTCTGCCGCAAGGGCGGCACCGGGAAGACCACGGTCACCCTGATGCTGGGCCACACGTTCGCCACCCACCGCGGCGACCGGATCGTGGCCGTCGACGCCAACCCGGACGCCGGCAACCTCGCGCACCGCGTCCGGCGGGAGAGCGACCAGACCGTGACCAGCATGCTGGCCGACCGGGAGATGCTGGACCGCTACAGCGACATCCGCCGCTACACCTCCCAGGTCGCCGACACCCGGCTGGAGGTGCTGGCCTCCGACGACGACCCGAGGATCAGCCAGGCCCTCGGCGAGGGCGACTACCGGCAGGCGCTGGACCTGCTGGAGCGCCACTTCAACCTGGTGCTGCTGGACACCGGCACCGGGATCCTGGACAGCGCCGTCCAGGGCATCCTGGCCGAGGCCGACCAACTCGTGCTCGTCGTCCCGCCCGCGCTGGACGGCGCCCGGGTCGCGGCCAGCACGCTGGACTGGCTGGACGAGCACGGGCACGGCGCGCTGGTGGAGGAGTGCGTCGCGGTGATCAACGGGGTGCGGGGCAACGAGCTGGTCGACGTCGATGCCATCGCCTGGCACTTCGAGACCCGGTGCGCCGCGACCGTGCGCATCCCGTGGGACCCGATGCTGGCCGCCGGGCACCGGCCTGCGCTGCGCGACCTGCGACGCTCGACCCGCGACGCCTTCACCGCGCTCGCGGTCGTGGTCGCCGAGGGGTTCACCGTGCCGTCGCCGCGGGTGGAGCGGCCCCGGCCGCCGGGGACGGCGCGTCATGCCTGAGCGGACCGGGCGGCGGGCCCGGAACCTCCCGCGCATCCCGGCCGGCGCGGCGCGCGCCCTGCTGGCCACCGTGGTCGTCAGCGTGGTCGTCAGCCTGATCGTCGGGCTGGTCGCCGGTGTGGCCGGGGCGGCGCCCGCCCTCGCGGACGGCCACAAGAGCGGCGGCGCGCGCACGGGGCCGGCGCACCACGGTCACCCCGGACGCGTCGTCACCGCCGCGGTGGTGTCCAACCACCGTGACGGGCGGGCCAGGGCCCGGCTCGCCTTCGACGTCCGGACGGTGGACGCCCGGGAGATCGCCGCCGACAACCTGGCCGAGGCGACCGCCCGGTGCACGGACTGCCGCACGGTCGCGGTGTCCTTCCAGGTGGTGCTGGCCGGCCCGGCGAGGACGACGACCGCGACCAACCAGGCGCTCGCCGTCAACGTCGACTGCGTGCGCTGCCGGACGACGGCCATCGCCTACCAGTTCGTCGTGGAGGGCCCCGGCCCGCTGCGCCTGACCGAGCGCGGCCGGCACCGGCTGCGGTCCGTCGAGGCGGACCTGAGGCGCTCCCTCGCCGAGGTCCGCGGCGACCCGGGCGGCGACAACGATCCGCTCACCGCGCACGTGGCCGAGCTCGCCGGGCAGGTCCAGGCCGTGCTGGCCGAGGAGGTCCGGCAGGTCCACGGGCGGGTGAGGGTCGCCGGTTCGTGCCGGGACAGCGACCACGGCGCGCCGGACCGCAACCACCGCCGGCGGCCCGCTGCCTGACCGGCCGCCGTCTGCGCGGCGTCGTGCGCATCCCGGTGACCCACGGCGTGACACCGTGCGCAGGGGAGGCCCACGGTGTCACGCCGTGGGCATGGGGGCGGGGCCCGCGGCAGGATGGTGGCATGGACCGGGACCTGGATCAGCAGGTGGCGGACCTGCTCGGGCAGCTCGTCGCGATCGACTCGGTGAACCCGTCGCTGGTGCCGGGCGCCGCCGGCGAGCGGGCCGTCGCCGCGCACGTCCGCGACTGGGCGGCCCGGTCCGGGCTCCGGGTCGAGGTGCTGCAGGCCACGCCGCGGCGGCCGAGCGTCGTGGTGCGCGGCGGGCGGGCCGCGGGCGGCAGGGTCCTCATGCTGTGCGCCCACCTGGACACCGTGGGCTTCGGCGGGATGGCCGACCCGCTCGAGGCCCGCGTCGAGGGTGAGCGGCTGTACGGCCGCGGCGCCTACGACATGAAGGCGGGCCTGGCGGCCGCGCTGATCGCCTGCCGGGAGGCGGCCCGGTCCGGGGTGGCGGGCGAGGTGGTGGTGGCGGCCGTCGCCGACGAGGAGCACTCCAGCCTCGGCGTCCAGGAGGTGCTGCGGCACGTGGCCGCCGACGCGGCGATCGTCACCGAGCCCACCGAGCTGGCGGTGGCGACCGCGCACAAGGGCTTCGTGTGGGTGGAGATCGACGTCGAGGGCCTGGCCGCGCACGGGTCCCGCCCGCACCTCGGGGTCGATGCCATCCTGCGGACCGGCCCGATCCTGGTGGCGCTCGAGGCGCTGAACGTGGCGCTGCGCGCCCGCCCCCATCCGCTCCTGGGTCCGGGCACCCTGCACGGGTCGCTGATCAGCGGCGGCCGGGAGGCGTCGACGATCCCGGACCGCTGCGCGCTGACCGTCGAGCGGCGCACCCTGCCGGGGGAGACCGTCGCCGACGTCGAGCGCGAGATCGCCGAACTGCTCGAGGACTGCCGCCGCGCGGACCCGCAGCTCAAGGCCGTCGCGCGCACCACGCTGGCCCGCGAGCCGTTCGAGACCCCGGCCTCCGCCCCGATCGTCGAGGTGGTCGCCGCCGCGGCGGCGGAGGTGCTGGGCCGCCGGGAGCCGGTGGCCGGCGTGAGCTACTGGGCCGACTCGGCGTTCATCTCCGCCGCGGGCATCCCCACCGTGCTGTTCGGCCCGGACGGCGAGGGCGCCCACGCCGACGTCGAGTGGGTCAGCATCCCCGGGACCGCCGCGTGCGCCCGCGTGCTCGGTGCCGCGGCACGCAGCTTCTGCGGATGAGCGGCGGACGGCGCCCCCCGGCACCGAGCACGCGGGCGCACGC
>Ga0187788_10000074_pt1 | contig 22693 bp, 21 predicted proteins | sample 1015_BV01_MP10_2_FD_133008 | JGI IMG/M metagenome (GOLD analysis project Ga0187788, IMG submission 133008) | Tropical peat soil microbial communities from peatlands in Department of Meta, Colombia - 1015_BV01_MP10_20_MG | ecosystem: Environmental > Terrestrial > Soil > Wetlands > Peat | place...
CATTCTGGCAAAAGCGGGAATCCAGAGTATCCGCATCAGAAATCTATTGCTCCGAGTTTCCACTTTCGCGAGGACTAGCTGACATGATCATCGTTGTATGTGCGACGGATACAATAGACAGGCGTCGCCATAGGAATAGAAGCGATAGCCCGTCCGGATCGCGTGCGCATAGGCGCGGTGCATTGTGTCGAGGCCACTGAAGGCTGCGACCAGCATGAACAGCGTCGAGCGCGGCAGGTGGAAATTGGTCAGCATCACGTCGACGGTGCGGAATTTGTAGCCCGGGGTGATGAAGATCGCGGTCTCGCCGGAGAAGGTGTGCAGCGTCCCATCGTCCTTGGCCGCGCTTTCCAATAGCCGGAGCGCGGTCGAGCCGACCGCCACGATCCGCCCGCCTTTGGCGCGGGTGGCGTTGAGCGCCGCGGCGGTTTCGGCTGAAACCGTGCCGAACTCGGCATGCATCCTATGGCCTTCAGTGTCGTCAGTTTTGACCGGTAAAAACGTCGCGGCCCCGACGTGCAGCGTCACCTTGTGGAGGCCAATGCCGCGCTCCGTTAGCGCCGCGAGCAGCTTGTCCGTGAAATGCAGGCCGGCTGTCGGGGCCGCCACCGAGCCGTCCTCACGGGCAAACAAGGTCTGGTAATCGGCCCGATCCTGCTCATCCGGGGCCCGCCGTGAGGCGATATAGGGCGGCAGAGGCATTTCGCCGCGCTCGGCGATGGCCTGGTCCAAAACGGGCCCATGAAAGGAAAACGAGAGGGTTATTTCCCCTCCTTCGTCCTTACGTGAAACCTGAGCATCAAGCTCACCGAGAAAACAAACTTTTCCCTCAGTCCCGAACCGCAAGGTATCACCAACCTGAAGCTTTTTGGCCGGTTTCACGAAGGCGCGCCAATGCGAGCCATCCAGGCGTTTGTGTAGTGTGGCCTCGATGGCGGGTTCGGTATCGCCCCGCCCGATGCGCCGGCCCATAAGCCGCGCCGCGATGACCTTGCTGTCGTTGACCACCAGGCAGTCGCCCGCCCGCAGCAGGTTCGGCAGGTCAGCGATGCCGTGGTCCTCCAACTCGGGCGCCCGGCCGGGCTTCACCACCAGGAGGCGGGCGGCGTCACGCGGCACCGCCGGCCGCAGAGCGATGCGGTCGGCCGGCAGCTCAAAATCGAACAGATCGGTGCGCATGGCCGGTTGCCGTCATCGCCCGCGAAAACGGGCGAGCCAGTCAGAGGCCCTTACGCCCCCATGGTCGCCTTGACGATCTTGTCGGGGTCCCTGACCGGCTCGCCGCGTTTGATCTTGTCGACGTTCTCCATGCCCGAGATCACCTTGCCCCAGACCGTGTACTGGTTGTCGAGGAAGCGTGCATCGTCAAAGCAGATAAAAAACTGGCTATCGCCCGAATCCGGGTTGCTGGCGCGCGCCATCGATACCGTGCCGCGCACGTGCGGCTCACGGTTGAATTCGGCCTTGAGTTTCTTGCCCGAACCGCCGGTACCGGTGCCTTCCGGGCATCCGGTCTGCGCCATGAACCCGTCGATAACGCGGTGGAACACGATCCCGTCGTAGAAGCCATCCTTCACCAGTTCCTTGATGCGCGCGACATGGCCGGGCGCAAGATCGGGCCGCATCTCGATCACGACGTTCCCCTTGGTGGTCTCCAGTGTCAGCGTATCTTCAGGCTTCGCCATCTCACTCCCTTTCACAAATCAAATATTCAACGCGCCTTAGCGCTCGATCGTTGCCTTCTTCACGTAATCCATGCGCGGGTATTCCTTCGCCAGATAGGCATTGCCTTCGCTCTGCAGGCGGTTCTGATCGGGCCCGCGGCCGCGCGGCGCGCCTTCGCCATATTCGGCGTTGAGTGCATCGACAACATTCATCCCTGACACCACGCGCCCGAACGGCGCGAACCCCATGCTGTCGAGATTGCTGTTATCGGCGAAATTGATGAACACCTGGCTGGTGCGGGTGTTTGGCCCTGCGGTCGCGAAGGTGATCATGCCACGCTTGTTGCTTTGCGTGACCGGGTCGTCGCCGATTTGCGCCGCGCGCCAGCGCGCCATGGTCGCAGGATCGCCATTGATGCCAAATTGCACCATGAAGCCGGAGACGACGCGAAAGAAGCGGACATTGTCGTAGAAGCCATTCTTCACCAGATTGTAGAACCGGTCGGCACCTTTCGGGGCCCAGGCGCGTGTCACCTCGACCACGAATGCGCCTTTGCTGGTATCGAATTTCACCTTGTAGGTCGCAGGCGCCTGCTCGCGCAGCGCGGCGGGATTGTCGAGCGGCGACTGCGCAAAAGCCGGTGCTCCAGACAGAGCGAGGGTCAAGGCGAGCGTGAGGATCGATCGGCGGCTGGTCATCACTTTTACTTTCCCCGTTGAAAAATGCGGGCCACGTCAGCGCGCGAATTTTTTCTTCAGACGCGTGGCTACCGGCCCCGGCACAAAGGCAGACACATCGCCGCCCATGCCCGCGATCTGACGTACCAATGTGGCGGTGATCGGGCGCGCCGGGGGCGAGGCCGGCAGGAATATCGTCACGATATCGGGCGCCATCGCCTCGTTCATGCCGGCCATCTGCATTTCATAGTCGAGATCGGTGCCGTCGCGCAGCCCGCGGATCAGCACGGTCGCGCCGGCCTTGCGCGCGGTCTCCACCGCCAGATCGGAAAAGGTGATGCAGCGCAGGTCGCATTTTGCCTCGCGCGCAACCGGCCCGCAGGTGTCCTGCAGCATCGCCAGCCGTTCATCGGCAGAAAACAAGGGCGCCTTGCCAGGGTGGACCCCGATGGCGAGCACCAGCCGGTCAACGAGGCGGACGGCATGACGGACCACGTCGAGATGGCCATTGGTGACCGGGTCGAATGACCCCGCGTAAAGGGCAGTTCTCGCCATGAAGCGGGGTCTACCCCGGCCCCACCGGCCCTGCAAGGCCGCGCCCTTTAGCCCTCGAACCTTTTCCCCGGTCGCCGCGACCCATGCTCAAGGTGCCTGGAAATGCGCAATTCTGTGACTAGGGTCACAGCGAAGGACGGTGGCCTTTCCTATGGTCACCGTAGCGAGAGCGAAACGCTCCGTAGGCTTGGACAGGGGGCTGTCATGTTGAAAACGATCATCGCAATATTGGTCGCCGCATTCATTGCCGCCACCATCACCGTTATCTCGGCGCCGATCACCGACGTCGTTGCGAGCCCCCTCCCCAAGCCCGCCGCCGATGCCATCACGGCCTGCAAGCAGGCTCCGTGGCCCTATCTCAACTGCGTCGGTACCGAATTCGGCAACGCGCACGTTCGTCTGATCAGCGTCGATAATCGAACCCACTAGCGCCTTACCCCGGTCCCCACTTCGGCGCTAGGCTCTCCTCAGGACGGGCTGTCCTGAGGAGAGCACCCATGCGTCGAGCCATTGTCGCCGTAGTCGCGCTGCTGTGGACGGCTTCTGCTTTAGCGCAGGATTTTCCGAACCGGCCTATCCGCATTATCGTCCCGACACCCGCCGGTGGCCCGGTCGATGTGATGGCGCGTGTGCTCGCCAATGCTTTGCCCGCGGTCATTGGACAGCCCGTCTTTATCGAAAACAAACCGGGCGCGGGCAACACCATCGGCTCGCGCCAGGCTGCGACCGCCGACCCCGACGGTTACACGCTGATGGTTTCGGCTGCGAGCGGCCTCATCATGAGCCCGATGATCGTCAAGAACGCCGGCTATGACGCATCGAGCTTTGCGCCAATTGCGCTCGTTGCGGAGACGCCGCAGGTGCTGGTTATCAATCCGCAGCTGCCGTTCAAATCCGTTGCCGAGCTCGTTGCCTATGCCAAGGCCAATCCGGGGAAGCTCAATTACTCGACCGGTGGCATCGGCACGCTGCCGCATCTCAATGCCGAGCTGTTCAAGGCTGCGAGCGGCGCGAACATCTTGCACGTTCCCTATAAAGGCGGCGGCCCCTCGCTTATGGCGGTCGTGGCCGGCGAAGTGCAAATGACGTTCGATACCGTTAGTACTTCGCTACAATTGATCCAGGACAGAAAATTGCGTGCGCTCGCGATCGTCGGACCTAAACGCGCGCCGGAATTGCCTGATGTACCGGCCATGCCGGAGATCGGATTTCCGGCCGTGAGCAGCGGCGCCTGGACCGCATTGCTGGCGCCGCACGATACGCCGCCGGCGATCATCGCCAGGCTCAATGCCGCAACCAACGCCGCCCTTCAGGGCGAAATCACGAAAAACGCGCTGGAGAAGCTGGGTGCACAGCCGCGCGGCGGGACGCCGCAGGATCTTGCCGATCACATCGCGCGTGAACAGACGAAATGGAAGCCGATTGTCGAGACGCTACATTTGAAGATCGACTAAAAACGGCCATTTGCGCGCGCCACCGACACGCCTGCTCAGCACGAAAGGGTGCAGCTCCCGCGCTAGACAAATTCTTAAACGCTTATGTGTAAAATCACATTTACCTTCTGTTAACAGACGGCGCCGATGACGCGGCAGGGCCTGAATTCGGCTTAAGCAAAGCACAGTTGATGTATCAGCATCGGTCACTGATTTCTGAACTCGAAGAGGCCGTACGGCGCGGCTCCCGGGACAAGCGCGTTGAGACGCTTCGCCGCGTTACCGATCTCTTTCTGGGCGAAAAAGAACGGCTCAATGAAGAGCAGATCCAGGTATTTGATGACGTTTTGGGTCATCTGATCGCGCGGATTGAGTCAAAGGCGCTGATCGAACTCAGCGAGCGTCTTGCGCCGGTCAACAACGCCCCGATCAAGGTCGTGCATACGCTGGCCTGTGACGATGAAATAGCCATCGCTGGGCCGGTTCTATCGCTGTCGGATCGGTTGACCACGCCTGACCTTATTCAAATTGCGCTGGCCAAAAGCCAATCGCATTTGCTCGCCATCTCCAAACGAAGCAGCCTCAGCGAGTCCTTGACCGACGCCTTGATCGAACGGGGGGATCAGGACGTTATCAGCAAGCTGGCGGAAAATGCCGGAGCCCATTTTTCCGAAAAAGCCTATGCCCGTCTCATCGATCAATCCGGCGCCGATGATTCACTTTTGGAAAAGCTTGGTTTGCGCCTCGATATCCCGTTGCATTTGTTCCGTCGCCTTCTGGAACGAGTGACCGCGGCAGTGCGGGAGCGGATCATGGCGCTGGCTACGCCCGAAAAACGGGACGACATCAAGGAAATTCTCGCCAGCATTTCAAATGACGTCATCGATAATAATGACAAGCTCGACCATGACTTTGCGGCTGCGCAGCGTCTTGTCCAGACCATGAATGAAAGTGGCGAACTCGACCAGTTCGCGCTGCTCGAGTTTGCGAAAGCACGCCAATTTGCGGCAACAGTGACCGCGCTCGCGACGCTGTGCTCCGCACCGATCGACATGATCAAGCAGATGCTGAACGACGGCCGCAATGAGCCGCTGCTCGTCCCGTGCAAGGCTGCCGGCCTCTCATGGCCAACTTTACGCGCTCTCTTGCAAGACGATTTGCTCGGGCGAGCAGCCAAGGACGATGAGATCAACAAGTTAAAAAGTGACTACATAAAACTGTCGCACTCGACTGCGAAAAAATTGCTCGAGTTCTGGTGCGAACACCAGACACAGCAAAAGTCATAGATCTGTTGATTGCCGCGTAAGCAAATGCGGCCGGCTTAGTCGATGACTTCGTCCGCGCGGTTGAGCAGCGAGGTCGGTACGGCAAGACCGAGCATCCTGGCGGTCTCCGCGTTGATTACCAGCTCAAACTTGTTCGCTTGCACAATCGGCAATTCCCCCGGCTTCGTGCCTTTGAGTATGCGGCTGACATAGTGACCAACCTGACGGTAGGCATCCACAATGTTGGATCCGTAGCTCATCAGGCCGCCTACTTCGACATATTCACGCCCCGCGTATATGGCCGGCAGTCGGTGAAACGCTGCCACCTGGGCCAATTGGACGCGCCGGCCGTTCAGGAACGGAGTGGTCCCGACAAGGACGGCATCGGGGCGCTCGCGACCCATTGTTTCGAAGGCGGCATTGATCTCGGCGCTCGTGTCGGCGTTGTAGACTTCGATTTGCAGTCCCATTGCGCGGGCCGCCGCATTCACATCTTTCAATTGAGCTTCGGTAAGTTTCGCATCCGCCGGATTGACGAGCATAGCAATTCGGCCGGCGCCGGGCAGCAGATCGCGAATGAGCTCCAGCCGCTTTGATGCCAGTTCTGAATTGAAAATGTTGATACCCGTCAAGTTGCTACCCGGACGCGCGAGGCTTGCGGCTAAACCAAGTTGCACGGGATCGTTGCCGACCAGAAAGACGATTGGGATCGTCGGGGTTGCCGCCTTCGCCGCGAACGAAGACGGCGGGCCTGAAGCAACGATCACGCCGACCGGACGGCGCACCAGGTCGATCGCCAGCGCCGGCATCCGGTCAATTTGATCGTCGCCCCATCCGAATACGATTGTTACGTTCTCGCCGTCGACATAACCGGATTCCTTCAGACCCTGTCGAAATCCGCGCAGTCTGGCGGCGACCACCTCGGGTGTTCGGGGATCGAGAAACCCGATAACGGGCAGCGCGGGCTGCTGCGCCTGCGCCACCAGCGGCGAGCCAACGGTTGCGCCGCCGATAAGGGTCAAGAATTCTCGGCGCCGCATCTGCCTTTTCCCCTTCGGCCCAACCTGGGAACAGTGTAGCGGCTTAATCCGGCACCGTGGAGGGGCTGCGAACGTCCGACACAGGCGCGACACCCTGTGGACTTTCAGTCAGGGCAAAGAGCACCTATCATCTCCTGAAAGCCGCGGTGGGACCAGAATGATCTTTCGTCAGCTTTTCGATCAGGTTTCCAGTACCTATTCCTATCTGCTCGCAAGCCGTGTGGGCGGCGAAGCACTGATCATCGATCCGGTCCTGGAAAAGGTCGATCGTTACCTTCAGCTCATCAGGGAGCTTGACCTGAAGCTTGTGAAGGCCGTCGACACCCATTTGCATGCCGATCACATCACCGGATTGGGGGCGCTGCGTGATCACACGCATTGCATCACGGTGATGGGTGAGCAGACCAAGGCCGACGTCGTCTCGATGCGCCTGACCGATGGCGAGAAACTCACGATCGAGGGCCTCGCGCTCGACGCAATCTACACACCGGGACACACCGATGATTCATACAGTTTTGTCATGCCTGATCGTGTGTTCACCGGCGATACCTTGTTGATCCGCGGCACGGGTCGCACGGATTTCCAGAATGGCGATGCCCGCCAGCAATATGAATCTATTTTCAACCGGCTACTGAAACTGCCGGACGCGACGCTCGTCTTCCCTGCGCATGACTACAAGGGCGATACGGTTTCAACGATTGGCGAAGAAAAGGCCTACAATCCGCGGCTGCAGGTTAAATCGCCTCAGGAATATGTTGCGCTGATGAGCAGTCTCAAACTTTCCAATCCGAAAATGATGGACGTTGCCGTGCCCGCCAACATGAAAGTTGGCCTGGCACAGGAAAAGATCGCGCTTCACGGCTGGTCACTTTCGGCGGCGGAGGCGCTTCCACTTCTTGGCAAGCCGGACGTCGCGCTCATCGATTTACGTGAGCGCTCGGAGCGGGAGCGGCATGGCACCATCCCCGGCTCACTGCACGTGCCCTACCCGGCTTTGCAGGAAAATATCGGTCCAGGTGGCATGCTCAGCGAGCTTGCCAAATCGACTGGCAAGCGCCTGGTGTTTTACTGCGCCTTCGGCGAGCGTTCCGCGATGGCCGTCCAGGCGGCCCAAGACGCCGGGCTTGCGTCAGCCTGTCATATCCAGGGCGGTATTGACGCCTGGAAGAAGACTGCCGGACCGCTCGAGCGCTAGAGCGCGCGACCCAGCACCTTACTGCAGGTCAAGCGGCTGATAATGCCCATTCGCGTCGAGTTGCGAGCCCCACACCTTGTGCACGCCCTGGTGCTCGGACCGACCGAAGGTCACGGGCGTCCCAAGTCCAAGATCAAGGTCGCGGAGATTTTCGAGCGTTGCTATCAATTTCTCGGTGTCGAGATCGGGCCCATTGCGCCGCAATGCTGCGATCAGGACGTTGGCCGCCACATAACCTTCCAGCGACACGTAGTCCGGAGATTCACCCGGAAAATATTTGGCAAGCGCATTTTTGTAATCGAGCACCAGCGACGAGTGGCCGTCGACGGCCGGCACGACCTGCGTCACGATCACCCCGTTCGCAAACCGCGGGCCGAGAAGCATCAGCTCATTGGCCAATGCGGTGCTGCCCACGAACGAAACGCTGGTATAGATCATGTTCGGGTAGAGGTCGCGCGTCTTCTCGATGAATTTCGCCGCCGCGCGATAGGCGGGCACCATAATGACGGCCCTTATCGGAATGCGGTGCTTCTTCAGGTCCTCAACTGCGGCGTCCACATCGACGGTGTTGCGCTGGTAGTTGAGCCGCAAGATCGCGGTGTCGTCACCGCCCAGGGCGCGAACGGCCTTGGCGACGCCGGCAAAGCCCGCATCTCCGTATGCATCCTGTTGAGCAAAGACCGCGATCTGGTTTGTCTTCAGCCGCTTGACCTTCACCAGATATTGCACCACGGCGTCGGTCTCTTCCATGTAACTTGCGCGGTAATTGAAGACATAGCGGTCCGGCGGGTCGCTCCGCAGCAAGCCGGCCCCGGTGAATGCACCGAAGAACAGCATCTTGCGTTCCAGAGAGTAAGGAAGCGCCACTGTTGCTGTCGGTGTTCCCACATTGCCGACGATTCCAAAGACCTGGTCTTTCTCATAGAGCTGCTTCATCGTGTCGGCGGTGCGCTTCGGTTCGTAACCGTCGTCCGCCGCAATCAATCGCAGCTTCCGGCCGTACACCCCGCCATTCGCATTGGCTACGGCGAACGCAGCCTCAATGCCGAGCTTCATGTTCTGGCCGAGTTCCTTGGCCGCGCCGCTAAACGGCGCGGAAATTCCAAACCGGATTTCATTGTCCGTGATGCCGCGCGCAAAGACCCGTTTGGACTCTTGTGCAGGCGCGGCGGATTGCGACGGTGAATCCGTTGCAAGCGCCGCTTGCTGCTGCACCGGCGGGTTCGCGGGCGGCTGCATTGTCGCTGGCGGCGGCGAGTTTGTGGAAGCCTGCCCGGTGGTAAGCGCCGGCACGCTGGCCGGTGCTCTTGCGGGTGGTTGTGGGGCGGGCAGTTCCGGTCCGGCAGTGGCGACCTTGCCGGGGGCAACGACTGCTCGATCCGGCGCTGCGCCGTTTGCTAACTGGTTCGATTTTGAACTTTGCGATGATGGAAGAACCACATCGAGCATCGCTTGCGCGCCCTGCCATATCGGCTTTGCAAAGACGGCCACCAAGGCGAAGATCGCCGCGAATGTGGCGACCATTGCAATCCTGCCGATCAGCGTCGACGTTTCGTCTAGTCGAAGTGGCGGCTGCGGAACCGGTTCAGGTCCCCCGGGGGTGTCAGACATTGTTCGTCGATCCTGTGGCGCGCGTGACGACATAGGCACTGTTGGTGCCGATGACACGAAAGGTGGTTTGACAGGATACAATGGCGGTTCATCGCGAAGCCGCCTGGGCGCATACTTGCTGAAATCAGTCTCGTCGTCGTTGTTGCTGCTGGGCTCAGCCATGACCGGTCCCCTACGCGTTACATTCTGATCATTGGCCGACTAGGGCCGACCAGAAACTCTACTGAGGCTGATGGATAATCACACGTTAATTTTATTAACCTAGGTAAAAGTCTACCTTAGGTCCACATGGTTAACGGCCAAAGCCGCGGACACAAAAAGGCCATTATGTCCGCGCGAACGCCGCATTTCGGGGCAGAATGACCCTGATTTCGGTGAATTCACCGGGCTGCGTATCGACTTCGATTGCGCCCGAATGCTGTTTGACGACGATATCGTGGCTGATCGAAAGACCAAGTCCGGTCCCCTCACCCGTCGGCTTTGTCGTGAAGAAGGGGTTGAACATCTTCTCCTTCACCTCCGGTGCAATACCGGTGCCGTTGTCGCGGATGCTGATCTCCACGCGGCCGCCGAGGTTTCTGGTCGCCGCCATCAGGACAGGCTCCCTGCCATCACCACCCGGCTGCTCCTTGCGCTTCGTTGCCGCATAGAAACCGTTTGCGATCAGGTTGAGCAGAACGCGAGTGATCTCTTGCGGAAACAGATCGGCTTCGCCGGCAGCCGGATCGAAGGATCGTTCCAGCGTGATATTGAACCCCTGCTTCTCGGCCCGCGCGCCGTGATAGGCGAGGTTGAGACTTTCTTCCACGACAGCATTGATATCGACCCGACGATGCTCGCCGGCGCCTTCGCGCGAATGCAGCAGCATATTCTTGACGATTGCGTCCGCTCGCTTGCCGTGCTGCACGACCTTGTCGAGATTGCCTCTTAGCGTATCGGTCAGCTCGGTGATTTCAGCCCGCGCTTTCTCGTCGGGCAGCAGCTTCTCCAGGGTGTCCCGCAATTCGTCAATCAACTCACTGGAGACCGTGGAGAAATTGTTGACGAAATTGAGCGGGTTCTTGATTTCGTGGGCGATGCCGGCGGTAAGCTGGCCGAGCGACGCCAATTTCTGTGTCTGCACCAGGCGGTCCTGTGTCGCCCGCAAATCTTCCAGCGAAGCGGCCAGCTCACGTGTGCGTGCCTCGACGCTCCTGAATAATCGGACATTCTCGATCGCGATCGCGGCCTGGTCGGCAAAAGTAGTCACCAATTCGATCTGCTTGTCGGAAAAGGGCCGCACCTCCTTACGCGTCAATGCAAGAACGCCGACTGGTACGCCCTCCCGCAGCATCGGAACGCCGAGGGCGGTGCGAAAATCACCCGAATCGAGTCCTGGTGAAAACGTGTATTCGCGATCAGCCTTGACATCGATAATCTGAACGATGCGGCCCTCCACGAGCGCGCGCCCTGCAATGGAACTGCGATCCATCTGAACCGGCGTGTTGTGGATGAATTCAGAAAACGCGCACGAGTAGCCATAGCTTGCGGCCCGGAAGAATGCGCCGTCGATCTCGCGCGTAATGGCACCTTGGTCGGCGTTGCACATGCGCCCCGCGGTCTCAATCAGCGCATCCAGAACCGTCTGCAGATCAAATGTCGATCTGCTGATGACCTTGAGTACGTCGGCGGTGGCGGTCTGCTGCTGCAGGGACTCGGCCAGGTCACGCGTGCGCGTCTGCACTTCGTCGAACAGACGCACGTTTTCGATTGCAATCACAGCCTGGTCGGCAAACGTCTCGATCAGTTCGATCTGCTTGTCGGTGAACGGCTTTGGCGAACGGCGCATCAGCAGGACGACGCCGATCGGCGATCCTTCCCGCATCAGTGGGACGCCCAGCGTCGCGCGATGACCCGTCCGTTGTTGAGCATCGGGAGCGGCATATTCCGTATCCGCGAGCACGTCCGGGATATGAACTGTCTTGCATTCTTGCAAAACGCGTCCGACTACGGTTGCGCGTCCCGGCAGCATCCCGACATTCTTCATGATGTATTCGGCGGTTTCCGGCGGCAGGCCGTAGCTTGTCGCCCAATAATTGGCGTCGCCTTTCTGGCGAATGATGCCGGCTATGTCCGCCTCGCTCAGCCGCGCCGCCGATTCAGTCAGCGTGTTGAGAACCGGCTGGAGATCGAATGTCGACCGGCTGATGACCTTGAGCACGTCTGCGGTCGCGGTCTGCTGTTGCAGAGATTCGCGAAGCTCGCTAAGGAGCCGCGTGTTGTCTATGGCAATAACCGCCTGCGCGGCAAAATTGGCGGCCAGCTCGATTTGCTTTTCGGTGAACGGACGAACCTCCTGCCGGAATATCGTGATCGACCCGATGAACTCATCGTTCTTGATCATCGGAGTGACGAGAAGCGTCCGGATGCCGACAAGCTCGACGCCGGCGACGACCATTTCATCACGGTCGAGGTACGCCTGCTCCTTGCTCAGATCGAGAACATGTACGATCTGTCTTGTCCGGGCCGCGCGCATGATCGGCGCGTTCTTCGTGGGACGGAGTCTCCCGCGCCTGACCAGATCCACGATCGGTTCCGGCACGCCGAGCATTGCAACCGGCACCGCCACGCCCTCTTTGACCTGGAACACAAATCCAAACTGTGCCTCGCATAGCCGCGTCGCGTTCTCCAGCATGGCCTGGAACACCGGCTGAAGATCGCCGGGCGAGGCGCTGATAACCTTGAGCACCTCGGCCGTGGCCGTTTGCTGTTGATGGGATTCGCGCAGTTCACGCGTGAGTCGCGCAACCGTGGCGTTCACGTCTTGGTCGGCTGGGCCTCGCCGACGCGGCGTCATTGCCCTGCGCGGGCGAGGCGCGCGCGGCTTGCGGCGCTTGGCCGCCACCTTGCCTTTCCGATTACGCCGCGCCATTGCCGCCCCCGAAGGTCGCTCTCCCCCAGGTTTTACTTAATCTTGTGGCCGATGCCCATAAATTCGGTCTCAATAACCGCCGCGGCGAAACGCCCGGTCAGCAGCCAAATTTCGCGATGTGCGGACTATTCGTCGTCTTCCTCTTCGCTCAACCGCTCAACCGAGACCACGCGTTCGTCCTCGGCGGTGTTGAGCACGATCACGCCCTGCGTCGAGCGTCCGGCGATGCGGATGCCTGACACCGGCGTGCGGATGAGCTTGCCGGCATCGGTGACCAGCATCACCTGATCCGCCTCCTCCACCGGGAACGATCCAACGATACGGCCGGTCTTTTTGGTCAATGACATGGCGACGATGCCTTTGCCGCCGCGGCCGGTGGTTCGATACTCATACGACGACGAGCGCTTGCCATAGCCGCGCTCGGAAACGGTGAGCACGAATTGCTCGGCCGCCGATAGTTCCACGTACCGCTTTTCGCCAAGCTCGATCGCGCCGACCGCCTCCTCGGCATCGGCCGCCGCCTCCTCCTCGCCGCCCCCGCGTCGTACAGCACTGGCGCGCTTGTGATAGGCAGTGCGCTCTTCCGCGGTCACGTCGACATGGCGCAGGATCGACAGCGAAATCACGTGATCCTTTTCGGCGAGCGTGATGCCACGCACGCCGCGCGACGTGCGGCCCTGGAACACACGCACCTCCGGCACCGCGAAGCGGATGCACTGGCCGCCATTGGCGGTGAGCAGGACGTCGTCCTTTTCGGTGCAGATCTGGACGTCGACGATCGCTTCGCCATCTTCCAGCTTCATGGCGATGATGCCGGACGGCCGCACCTCGACGAAATCGGAGAGCTTGTTGCGACGGACCGTGCCGCTGGTTGTGGCGAACATCACGTCGAGCTCGGCCCACGTCGCCTCATCCTCGGGCAGCGGCATGATGGTGGTGATGCTCTCGCCCTGTTGCAACGGAAGGATGTTGATCAGCGCCTTGCCGCGCGCCTGCGGTGCCGCGATCGGCAGCCGCCAGACCTTTTCCTTGTAGACCTTGCCGCGTGACGAGAAATACAGAATCGGCGCGTGTGTCGACGCGACGAACAGCCGCGACACGAAATCCTCTTCGCGCACCTGCATTCCGCCGCGGCCCTTGCCGCCGCGGCGCTGCGCACGATAGGTCGAAAGCGGCACGCGCTTGATGTAGCCCTGGTGCGAAACGGTCACGACCATTTCCTCGCGCGTGATCAGGTCTTCCTCGTCCACGTGCCCGGTGGCTTCCGCAATCACGGTGCGGCGCGGCGTGGCGAATTCCTTCTTAACGTCGGCGAGTTCTTTTTTGATGATCGCCTGGATACGCGCGCGCGAGCGCAGGATTTCCAGGTAATCGGCAATTTCGGTCTTGAGCTTGTCGAGCTCCTGCTTGATCTCGTCGCGCCCGAGCGCGGTCAGTCGCTGCAGGCGCAGGTCGAGAATGGCCCTTGCCTGCTCGGCCGAGAGCTTGGTGGTGTTCTTCGGGCTTACCTTGTGGCGTGGATCATCGATCAGCATCACCATCGCCGCCACGTCCTTGGCCGGCCAGTCGCGCTTCATCAGGGCTTCTCGCGCCTCTTCCGGATTTTTGGAGGCCCGTATCAGCTTGATGAACTCGTCAATATTGGCGACAGCGATGGCAAGGCCGACCAGGACATGGGCGCGGTCGCGCGCCTTGCCGAGCAGGTGCTTGGTCCGGCGAGACACCACCTCTTCGCGGAAGGCGACAAAGGCGCTGAGCAGGTCCCTCAGCGTCATCACCAGCGGGCGGCCGCCGTCGAGCGCAACCATGTTGGCGCCGAATGACGATTGCAGTGGCGTGAAGCGATAGAGCTGATTGAGCACCACGTCGGGCACTGCCTCGCGCTTGAGCTCGACCACGACGCGGTAGCCCTGGCGATCGCTCTCGTCGCGCAGATCTGCGACGCCATCGATCTTTTTGTCGCGTACCAGCTCGGCGATCCGTTCGACCATGGTCGCCTTGTTCACCTGGTACGGAATTTCCGTGATGATGAAGGCTTCGCGTTCCTTGCGGATCGTTTCGGTCTCGACCTTGCCGCGCATGACGATCGAGCCGCGCCCCTCGGTGTAGGCCGAGCGAATGCCGTCGCGGCCGAGAATGATGCCCCCGGTCGGGAAATCCGGGCCGGGCACGATCTTGATCAGCTCCTCGATGGTCAGCGCCGGGTTATCGATGAGCGCGGTCGCCGCGTCGATGACCTCGCCGAGATTGTGCGGCGGGATGTTCGTCGCCATGCCGACTGCGATTCCGCCGGCGCCATTGACCAGCAAGTTCGGAAAACGTGCCGGCAAAACCACCGGCTCTTTCTCGCTGCCGTCGTAGTTTTCCTGGAAGTCGACCGTGTCCTTGTCGATGTCGTCGAGCAAGGCCATTGCCGGACGCGCCAGCCGGCATTCGGTGTAACGCATCGCCGCCGGCGGATCGCCATCGACCGAACCGAAATTGCCCTGCCCGTCGATTAGCATCAGGCGCATGGAGAAATCCTGTGCCATGCGCACCAGCGCGTCATAGATCGCCTGGTCGCCGTGCGGGTGATATTTGCCCATCACGTCGCCGACCACGCGCGCCGATTTTACGTATTTCTTGTCGGGCGTGTGGCCCTGCTCGTTCATCGAGTGGAGAATGCGGCGATGCACAGGCTTGAGCCCGTCGCGCGCGTCCGGCAGCGCACGCGACACGATCACGCTCATCGCGTAATCGAGATAGCTGCGCTTCATTTCCTCGGTGATCGAAACCGGGCGCACGTCGGAAGGTGGTGCGTCCCCCGATTTCGGAGGTTCGGTATCGGCCAAGACGTCGTCCTGCGTGGGTTTTTTCTTGCAATTTCTCTAGCTGATTCAGGACCGCTTTGCCAACCGAAATGCGGCACTATACCGCCTAATATATATAATTATTTCAATATGTTACAGGTATCTCCTGACCTTCGGGGCAATGCCATTTCTGCGCGCCAAAATGGCGCAAAAAGAGTCATCTTCCCCCTGCTCGTCCGCGCGACAGCGGGGACCATTCTTTCGAGGACCGGACCCCCGTCTGCGCGGGGGTGAGCGGACGCTTGTGATACCGTGAGCGACACATGCCCGTCGAATTCATCATCTCGGCGTTCGTCACTTTGCTCGTCGTCGTCGATCCGATCGGCCTCGTCCCCTCGTTTATTGCGGCCACGAGTGGTTTGCCTCAACGCGCGCGGCACAGTGTTGCCTTGCGTTCCACGCTGATCGCCACCGCCATCCTCACCGGCAGTGCGCTGATCGGCGACTGGTTGCTGCGCACATTGTCGATCGGCCTGCCGGCTTTTCGCATCGCCGGCGGTCTGCTGCTGTTCTTGATTGCCTCGGAAATGGTGTTCGGTGTGCGCATCGAGCGGCAGTCGCAGCAGGCGGAACAAGCCATCGAAGAACATGTGCGCAACGTCGCCGCTTTTCCGCTCGCCATTCCATTGATGGCGGGGCCCGGCGCCATCACCGCCAGTATTCTGCTCGCCGGACGCGCCGGCGGCGATTTCATGCAGCTGACGATCCTGCTCTTTGTCATCGTGGCCGTTCTTGTGATCTGCTACATCGTCTTCAGGCTCGCCGGGCGCATCTCGAAATGGCTCGGCGTCACCGCCAATGTTGTGATGTCGCGCCTGCTCGGCGTGTTGCTCGCGGCACTCGCCGTGCAATTTGTCATCGATGGCGTGCGCGCCGCCTTGGCCGGTTAACCTACCTGCTTGTCCCCTGGACCCCCGCGTTCGCGAAGGGTGAGCGGAGAATGCGGCAACGTCTTTCCGCGGAAGTTAAGGTGAGCGGAGAATGGTGCGGACACGAACGCTTAGAACGGAATCTCGTCGTCCATGTCGTCGTTTTTGCCGCCAGCGGCAGCCATCGCGGGCCGCCGCTCGCGTGACGCGGTCGGACCGGACGAGCCGAAATCGCCGCTGTCAGCACTCGCGCCGCTCCCGGCGCGGTCGAGCATGGTCAGCGCGGAATTGAAACCTTGCAGCACCACCTCGGTCGAATAACGGTCCTGCCCGTCTTTGTCCTGCCATTTGCGCGTTTGCAGGGCGCCTTCCAGATAAACCTTCGAGCCCTTTTTCAGGTACTGCTCGGCGATCTTGGCGAGGCCTTCGCTGAAGATCACGACGCGGTGCCACTCGGTCTTCTCGCGCCGCTCGCCGGTGTTCTTGTCGCGCCAGGTATCTGACGTCGCCACCCGCAAGTTGACGATCGGTCGGCCGTCCTGAGTGCGGCGTACTTCCGGATCGGCGCCCAGATTGCCGACGAGAATGACCTTGTTGACGCTGCCTGCCATGATGCTCTCCGCGTGGCGAATGACGTTCAGGCCACTTCAGCTGAAGCCGCCGACGCCCGCCGTTTGAAGGCCGCGTGCCGCACGCGCCCTTTGAAAAACGAAACTCACCCTAGTCCCCGCCAAACGAAGTGACCAAGGGCGGCATGCGCGTTTGCCCTTAATCCACAGAACTTCTCATGCCACTGATCCGTGGTCTGAACTCTTCCATAATCATGTTCTTGTTATGTTCTAGGGCCTTTTCTCGCCCCGTGCAACGCCCATCGCTGTCGCGCCAACCCCACTGCAATACCTTGTTAAGTAATTTCTTTGATCCTAGGGGCCTGATTCGCTTAGTGAATTTCAAATATCTTGTGGCGTAAGCGCAGCGTTTGAGTCCGTAACTCCGCCGCAATAGCGGTCCCGTCGACCGCGACGTCCAGGAGATCACAATGATCCGGTTCATCCTCAGTTTGTGCGCATTGCTTTTCGCAGCGGTTTCATCGTCTTTCGCGGCGGATATGCCCGGGGGCGGCCGCTACCAGGACCCCGCTTATTTCGGGCCGGCGGCATTCAATTGGAGCGGGTTCTACCTCGGCCTCAACGGCGGATACGGCTGGGGCTCGTCAGACTGGAGCGGCAGCGTCGCGACCGGCTCCACTAGCCCGGGCGGCGGTCTGTTCGGCGGAACGGTCGGCTTCAACCTGCAAAGCGGCGCATTCGTCTACGGCGTGGAAGGCGACGTGGCCGGCAGCTGGATCAGAAGCTCCACCAGCACCGGTACGGGCATTTGCAGTTTCCCCGGCTGCGAGATCCAGACCAGCTGGTTTGCCACCGCGCGCGGCCGCATCGGCTATGCCTTCGACCGCGTCCTCCTTTATGTGACCGCGGGCGGCGCCTTCGGCGATGTCCAGATGTCGACGGGCGGCCTGAGCGCGACTTCCACCAATGCCGGCTGGACCGCCGGTTTGGGCCTTGAATATGCATTTCTTGGCCCCTGGTCGGCGAAGGCTGAATATCTTTACGCCGATCTCGGCAGCGGCAGCTGCGGTCTTGCGATTTGCGGCGGCAGCACGACGGCGAGTTACACGGTCAACATCTTCCGCGTCGGCGTGAACTATAAGTTCTGGTAGCCGTCAAAGAGCTCAACCGCCGGCCATGCCCATCCCTGTCATGCGGACACTTATTTTGCCGTTCTGAGACCCTGGCGAAGGCGCTCGTACGCATCGAAAACAACATCTTTGCCGTACTTTCGCTCAAGCCGCCGGACTGTAAAATGGCCGCGCGCGACAGACTGGAAGTGGTCGATAAAAGCATAGTTGATTGCAGCTCCTCCGAGCGCACCTATGACAGGAATCGTCTGCGCTGCGGCTTTTTGTGAAACGACGAACCCGAAGCGCGATGCGATCTGGACAATCAAACGCACGAGCACGGGGCTACCTTCCTCAACGATGCCGCGCTCGGCAATGAAACGCGCAGCTTCCGTGACGGAGGTCGCGAAAACCCCCCGCACAACAAAATAGCCCCCCTCCGCGGCATCATCGGCCTCAGTGCGGCCGCCCAGCCCAAAGACTTCAACGCACGACAGGCTAGACTGCGGATCAGCGAGATCCTCACCTTCGCTTCGCGCGATGTCGAGAATTGACCGCAAGATGATGATGGTTGAAACGGGAAGTTCCAGTGGCAACGACAAGATCCCAAACGCCCCTCCGGCGGCACCCGAGGCAACCGCCAAAGCTCTATGCAGCATCTGCGAGCTTGCCTGAGACCCGCCCCGAATTGTGAGGAGCGCAACCTTGACGGCAGCTTCAAGGCTTTTTGTTGTGGCTATCGAGATAGCCTGCGAAGCACCGGCGGGCAGAGCCCGACCCAATAATTCGACAGGCTTACCGATCATGTTGGCAAGGCGCGCGGCGAGGCTGGCGTGCTCGAGCAACTGAACGGCGTTGCGCAGTTGATCGAGATCGCTTTGGTCCATCAATATGGATCCGCTATTCATTGCTTGAATGTATGGGGCCCCCAGTGCCATGCAACCAATGGCCAAAGCGGACACTGCCTCGTCCAGGCTTCACAATTGTAGAGTGATTTCGCAGACAAGACCTTCTGGACGCCAGTCAAAACGTGTTTGCCCCGACTGCTGCGCGGTCATCCGTTCAATAATCCGTCCGCCGAAACCCTTGTGCGTCGGTTCTTGTATTTCAGGGCCGCCCGTCTCGGCCCAACGCAGGTGTAACTGTCCGTTCGCCTCGTTCGACCATTTCAGGTCGACCCGGCCGTTCGCCACAGACAAAGCTCCATACTTCGCTGCATTGGTCGCTAACTCGTGCAAGGTTATAGCGATGGCCTGAGCGGTGTTTGGTTCTAACAAGACTGGCGGACCGTCGATGCGCACGCGCCGTTGGTTGTTCTCGGAATAAGGAGCAAGCTCCTGTTTCGCGATCGTTGATAGATCGGCACCGATCCAGCGCGTCTGGACAAATAAAGAATGCACATTGGCAAGCGCCCGGATGCGTCCTTCAATTGCCTGTTTTAAACCTTGGGACGTGTCGGACTGAGAAAGTGTTACAGTTGCCAACACGGTCGCGAGCAGGTTCTTGCTTCGGTGCTCCGCTTCCCGAGCCAGCGTGGCGATTTGCTCCTGATTTCGCTTCTGCCCGGTGATATCCCTCGCGATCTTTGATGCCCCGATAATCCTGCCTTCCGCATTTTTCACGGGAGAAACGGTCAGTGAGACGAAGATCAGGCTGCCATCCTTGCGTTGCCGAACCGTTTCGTAATGATCGATACGCTCGCCTCGCCGGATGCGCGTCAGAATTTCACGTTCTTCGCTTTGCCGGTCTCCCGGAATGACAATTGTGATGGGCTGGCCAATCGCCTCTTTGGCCGAGTAACCGAAGACATGCTCGGCGCCCTTATTCCAGCTGGTTATCAAGCCATCCAGATTCTTGCTTACAATTGCGTCGTCGCTTGTTTCAACGATCGAGGCAAGAGATCGCAATCGCTGTTCTGCGAGATGAGCTTCGGTCAGATTGCGTGTCACCGTTCCGTAGGCGATGACTTCACCGGACGAATTTTTGATCGGAAAGATATTGTAGAGGACCGGCACGAGCTGCCCCGTCGCGAAGTTACGGAAAGTGAGCTCGCCCTCCCAGAAGCCCGCGTTTCTGACCGCTGGTAAAATTTCCCTGATAACTCTGGGTTGATCTTCAATCGCAAAATATTCAATGATGTTGGTTGACCGTACCGCCTCTAGGTCCGGCAACCCGACGAGTTTCCGGCCCGCCTCATTGACGAAAAGGGCCCTGCCTTGCAGATCGGCTACACCGATAAATTCGCGGGAGGCGGTAACAAGTGCCGCCAACAATCGAGCAATGTCGTTCTCGCCGCTAGCTTCATCCAGCCCCCACGCCAATGCCGAAAATTCTTCGAGCGTCACGATAAACCCCAACTCACGGCCACACACCTTGTAATTTTTTCTTCTAACCGGAATTGTACCATTGGTCGACGCGGAGGCGCGCGGTATTCTAGCGAGTCATGGCTACCCTGGTATGGGAAGGGGCTAGGTGATGCGGTTGTGGCGCATCTTGAAGTCGCTGCCTGTAGCGCTGGCGGTTTCCGCTTGCGCGGAAAACGCCAATCACCTGCAGGCCTTCTATCTCGAGCGTTTTGCCAGCCCAAATCCGACGCTGGCAGAGTTCACGGTATGCCGCGGCTTCTACTGCGCCGAGAGATCGTACGCCACCATAAGCGAGGACCAGTGGCGGCGCGTCACCACAGTCTTCAAGCCGCGCGCGAAGAATGCTCAGCTTGAGCGGCAGCAAATCGCGCGCGGCGTGGCGCTGATCGGGACTATTGTCGGCCCGCAGACCGGAACAGACGCCCACCAATGGACGCATGTGAAAATGTTCGTCATCCCTAATGGTGGCGATCTGACGCAACTCGATTGTGTCGACACGTCAGTCAACACGTGGACCTACATGACACTCATGGAGCGCAGCGGACTGTTCGCCTTCCATCGGGTGGCGCCGCTTTCCTACGGCCCATTGCGCAACACCGCGGTACTGCAGCAGAACAACGGCGACTATTTCGCGATCGACGCGAGCTTGGTAGACGTTGGGGTGCCGCCCCCGATAATGCCGCTCGCGACGTGGTTGGCCTCTTGGCCTCCCGATCCGGCTGCTATTGAACGCGCGGATCGAGCGGACACGACCGTGAGCCAGCTCCGTCGTAACTGAAACTGGAATCAGAAATACACGTTTGGCTCCGCCGGCGCAGTGTCTTTCCTCGTAACTGCCTTTCAAGCAATCTTTTGTCTCTTCTGAGAGCGGACCGGGTGAGCGGCAGCTTGCTTCGACGTATTCAGTGCCACGGCAGCGCGAATGAGTGCCTTTAATGCCCTTTCATCAATCTTGTCGCTCTCATGGAAATCAATCGCACGTCTGGTATTGCCTTCGAGGCTGGAGTTGAAGAGACCTGAAGGGTCCGCCAACGAGGCGCCCCTGGCGAAGGTGATCTTCACGACATTCTTGTACGTCTCACCCGTGCAGATTATGCCGGCATGCGACCATACTGGAACCCCTCTCCACTTCCACTCCTCGACCACTTCGGGGTCGGCCTGTTTGACAAGACTTCGGACCCGAGCGAGCGTCTCGCCGCGCCAATCACCTAGCCCCTTGATTTTTGCGTCAATCAACTGAGAGGCGGACTCTCCCGCTTTTCCTTCTTTCGAGCCGCTCTTTATTTTCCTCATGGTTGCTGACTTTCCTTGTGATTGTTCATTGAACACCGCGAGTGGCGCGTGCAGGGCCACAAACGGACATCCGCTCCGGGCGGAGGCCTCAAGAGTCTATCGGACGAACTGCTGGCAGCGGGAAAGTGGCGAGTGCATTGATCTCCGCCGGCCGCGCCGACTTCAGTTTGCGGAGAAAGTTTGGCGTATCGTCGCCGTAGGCACGCCAACTTATTCCAAACAAGAGTACGCCGGATTCTCCACCATTGCCTCTCAACGCCGCATAGCGATAGGCGTTCCACTCGACTGTGTCTTCGCCCTTGGCATCTTGCGCGCTGAGAATGAAATCAAGAATGATCTCGCCATTTGGATTCTTTAATACGGCGAAATTGACGGTCGGATCGGTCAACTTGCGCTTGTTGAGCATACTGATCTGGGCAGCCACCGCGCCGTTGACATCGACCCCCCGTACGGTTGCTTCGATTAACACCATTCGCTGGAAACGTTCGCTCGTCTGGCCCGCTGGCAGATATTCCTGTTTGTAATAGTTGGGTGTCGGGTGCGAACTCCACGACAACCGATAGCTTTCACCATTGAACGCGATCGAATCCGGAAGCGACAGGCGATCAACAGCGCCGTCTGAACGCGCGATTCTGCAAATAAGAAGCAGGCCAGCGCCGCCGAGAAGCGTCGTGAACTCGCGCCGTCGCATTGCCTCCCCCAACACCTAGACAACGCAATGCTAGCCGCTCAAGTCAGCACCGGGAACGGGGGTTGGGCGCGAGACGGCCGTGCACGATTTGAGTGGGCGGCGGCTCCGGTTCCGCCGCCCCTTTCTCACGCACTCTTATTTTTCTCCGGCTTAAAGACGTAGAGGCCCGTTGCCAAAGCTACGAGCCCTATGACTATGAGCGCGGCAATTGACATCGCATCCATTGCCAAGTCTCCCTAGATTGCATGGATACAGAAAAATTATGCGCACCAATGAGACTGATGTGCATTGATCGAGATCAAACGCCCTGAGGCACCACCCTTGGAGGCGTGACACGTCGCCGATGTCCGCTTTGGCAGTCGAAAGCGGACATCCCTTGAGTTTACGATCTATTTGGTGACGAAAGCCGCCGTTCGTGGCAGGACAATCCTGACTTCCGTGAATTCGCCGGGCTGTGTGTCGACCTCAATCGAGCCGCCGTGTTGTTTGACAATGATATCGTGACTTATGGAAAGGCCGAGGCCGGTCCCTTCTCCAGGCGGTTTGGTCGTAAAGAAGGGATTGAATATTTTGTCTCTGATTTCGGACGGAATGC
>Ga0187788_10000075_pt1 | contig 22656 bp, 13 predicted proteins | sample 1015_BV01_MP10_2_FD_133008 | JGI IMG/M metagenome (GOLD analysis project Ga0187788, IMG submission 133008) | Tropical peat soil microbial communities from peatlands in Department of Meta, Colombia - 1015_BV01_MP10_20_MG | ecosystem: Environmental > Terrestrial > Soil > Wetlands > Peat | place...
GATGGCAAGACCCGCACCCAGCGCGAGCGCGCCGGTTGTGGTTTAGCAAAATCCGGCGCCTACACCCAGGAAGAGCGCATGCTGGCGGTCCCCACGCTGGTGGATTACGTCGAGCGCAACGACGTTGATCCCGAGACCCGCAGCTGGTTCTTCCAGGCGCTGCGCGAGATCACCAACATGACCCTGCCCAATGATCCTGCCGCCTGGCGGAAGTGGCTGATCGAAGATGGCCATGCCAAGCCTTACGGCTCGGAAGCCTGGGCGGTGCGCGGCAACAGCTAGTTGGAAACTACCGATTGAGCACGATCAAGGACGCAGAATGAGCGGCAAGCCGGATGAAGTCCTGTTCACCTTCTCCATTCGCCGCCATCGCTTGCAGATGGCGATTGCAGCCGCCTGCATCGTCATTTTCATCGCTATTTTGGGCGTGAGTTCCGGCGTTGCTCAGGCGGCCTGGCATTACCTCACCGGCCATAATGCCAGCGTCACCGGCCCCGTCTTGCCGGCTACCCACTCCAAGTATTCCGAGCATGAAACCGAATACATTCTGAGCCGGCCGCCCCAGGAGCAGGCCGAACGGCTCTTGCAGGCAGCGGTCAACCATGACGAGGGGGCCACCGAGGTAATCGAGAAGCTGGCGCCTGGCTGGCACGGCCACCTCGCCCGAACCGAGTCGCTGACCACATTCGAGAATGCCGCCATGGCAGCCAACGACGTCCGTGTCCGTGCGGCGGCCATCGAAGTTCGGCTGGCGGTCTTCGACCTGGAGAAGAAGCCTGAAACCGTGAGCAGGCTAATCAAAGAAGCGGAGATCGATCCTTCTCGGCGCGCCAGGAACGCCAACCTGCTGGGCATGCTGGCCAACCGCGGAGTTCAGGCGGAACGTGTGCGCGAGCAGCTGCTCACCTGGGTGCGGGACCCGGAGCCCCGGGTACGCACGGCCGCGGTGCTGGCTCTGGCCATGATCGCCAGCGACGATTCGGTTGCTGACCTGCTGAGAATCATCCGCGACCATCCCGATCCCCAGATGCGTGCCCAAGCCGGCCACAGCATTGCGCGCACCGGAATGCTCACCCAGGAGCAACGCTGGCGCGCCGTGCCCGATCTGATCCAACTCAGTGCCCGCCTGACCGACTCCGACCGCCACGACGTCTTCGATTCCCTGCGTGAGATTACCGCCCAGACTGACCTGCAGGATGAAACCTGGGCTTGGCAGGCGTGGTGGGACCAGCGCTTGAATCAGCCCAAGCCGGAAACCCCCGACACCGACCGACGATAATCTCCTGTCATCACGCAAGCCTCGAATGAACGTGAGGATCTGACCCCGGAACAGAACGATCGGGTCGCCCGCCCTGAATGTGACCGCTGAACGCTGCTTCCCTCCGTGATACAACTTCTCCTTCCCTCGCCCATGCCTTCCTACTTCACGCGTGAGCGCTTCGGCGGCCCCCAGTTCGTGGCCGGATTCCTGCTCCTCATCTTCCTGGCTCAGTGTTTGTGGTTCGCGGCGCGGGTTCCGCTGCGCGAGCGCGAGATGATCGTCATCGACCAGGGTATGCGGCAATGGAAGACGGGCGAGGTTTCCCCAGAAGCGCAAGTGTCGCCCCTCACCGGCCTGCTCGGGTCGTTGATGCTCTTGCGCCATCACGGCGAAGGCGACGATCTTCCCGGATACTGGCGCTGGCTGGTGCGCGCGCCCTTCATCCTTATGGGCGCAGCCCTGGGCGCTTCCCTGTGGTACGTTGCGCGGCGGCTGTTCGGGAACCGCGGAGGTTATCTTGCCCTGGCGCTGTTTGCGTTCTCTCCGGTGGATGTGATCCGCAGCTCCACCGTCCAGCCCGGAGCCGGCGCTGCGTGGGGCTCATTCGGTCTGATCTTCACCTCGATCGCTGTTGCCCACACGCTCTACGCGCCCAGGGAAGTGGTGCTCTGGAACTGGCGCCGGATCCTGCTGCTGGGTGTGGCGCTTGGTGTGGCCCTGGCCTCGCAGTTTTCACTCATCGTCCTGCTGCCTGCCGCGATCGGCTTCATGCTTTACCTGGCGCCGGAGCGGAAGGGGGCGGCGCTCGCCATCGTCGCCACCAGCTGCATCATCGGATTCCTGCTGCTATTGGCCTCTTACGGCTTCCACGCCGGCGCTCTCGGCCAGGCCCTGCGCAACTCCCAGCCTTTCAGATTCCAGGGCCAGATGCTGGGGATGAAGATCACCGTCAACCTGCTGGGCGCTTTCTTCTCGCAGGCCCCTGCGGTCGCCCTGCTGCTGCTGATCGCGCTGGTGACCTTCGTCGTCTGGCGGCGCACGCGCTATTTCGGTGTGACCGCGCCGCTTTTGATTTTTCTCCTGCTCCTGGGTATGGGCTTCCTGCTTCCCCATCAGGGTGGGTTCGTCTTCTACCCTCTTGCTCTGCCCTTTGCGTACGTCTTTGTCGCGGGAATCCTGGCTGACGTGCTGGAATCAACCTACGCCGGACCGGCCCTCGGAGTTGTCTTGGGAGTGTGCCTGGGACACGCGATCTTCAGCCTCAGCGGCCTGCTGCGGCTGTGACGATAGCTGGCGCAGTCATCCTGAGCTCGGACGAGGCTGATCAAGCCGCGTCTGGCCGAGAAACCGATGCGTCCAGGAATGCGTCCGCGGGCAATACGCCGGCCTTACCTGGCTGCCAACAGTTGCCGCAGCACGTACTGCAAGATGCCGCCGTGCTTGTAGTATTGCACTTCCTGGGGCGTATCGATGCGCAGGATGCAAGTGAACTCGATGGTGTTGCCGTCGCTTTTCTTCGCCCGCGCCTTGATGGTGCTGCCGGGCTTGAAGTTGTCCAGCAACGGGCGCAGTCCGGCGATCTCGAATACCTCTTCCCCACTCAGGCCAAGCTTGTCGGCATCCTGATCAGGCAGGAACTGCAGGGGCAGGATCCCCATGCCCACCAGATTGGAGCGATGGATGCGCTCAAAGCTCTCGGCGATCACGCAGCGCACCCCCTGCAGCGCCGGGCCCTTCGCCGCCCAGTCGCGCGACGATCCCGAGCCGTATTCCTTGCCCGCCAGAATGATGAGCGGCACGCCCTCGGCTTTATACGTCATGGCCGCGTCGTAGATGCTCATCTCCTCTCCACCCGGCAAGTGGCGCGTGTAGCCGCCCTCGCGGTGGGGCACCAGCTTGTTGCGAATGCGGGTATTGGCGAAAGTGCCGCGCACCATGACCTCGTGATTGCCGCGGCGGGAGCCGTAGGAGTTGAAATCCCTCACCGCGACTCCGCGCTCGATCAGGTACTTGCCCGCAGGGCTGTCCGGTTTGATCGAGCCTGCCGGCGAAATGTGGTCCGTGGTAACGCTGTGCCCGAGCTTGGCCAACACGCGCGCTCCCCGGATTTCCTCGACCGCCGGCACCGTCGTGGACATGTCGTCGAAGTAGGGCGCACACCGGATGTAGGTTGACTTGTCTTCCCACTGGAAGGTCTGCCCCTTATGCACCTTCAGCGACCGCCAACGCTCATCGCCCCCGAAAACCTCGCTGTAGGTCTGGCTGAACTGCTCCGCTTTCACGCAGCGGCGAATGGTGTCATCCACCTCCTTCTGCGTCGGCCAGACGTCGCGCAGGTAAACTGGCTTGCCATCCTTGCCCTTGCCCAGAGGATCGTTCACCGGATCGAAGTCGATGCGCCCCGCCAGCGCGAACGCCACCACCAGCGGGGGCGACATCAGGTAGTTGGCGCGCACTTCGGAGTTGATCCGGCCCTCAAAGTTGCGATTCCCCGAAAGCACCGACGCCACCACCAAATCCTTTTCGTCGATCAGGTCGGCCACTTCCTGCGGCAGCGGACCGGAGTTTCCAATACAGGTGGTGCATCCGTAGCCCACCAGGTTGAAGCCCAGCTCATCGAGGTACTGCGTAAGACCCGCGGTCTTGTAGTACTCGGTGACAACCTTCGAGCCCGGGGCCAGTGATGTCTTCACCCACGATGGCCGCTTCAAGCCTTTCTCCACCGCCTTCTTCGCCAGCAGGCCGGCTGCCAGCATCACCGAAGGATTCGAAGTGTTGGTGCAACTGGTGATGGCCGCAATCACCACGCTGCCGTGGTGAAGGTTGGAGCGCAGGTCGCCGTTGCCGGAGACCTTGGCGGCATTCGCCGGCGTCTTTGCCCCCGGCTTCAGCAGCGAAGGCAGGGCGTCCACAAACGACTGGTTGATGTGGCTGAGCGCAACCCGGTCCTGCGGGCGCTTGGGCCCGGAAACGCTGGGCTCCACGCTGGCCAGATCCAGGTGCAGGACTCGGGAATAAGTTGCCTCGGGAGAACCCGGGGCGTAGAAGAGTCCCTGCTCCTTGCAGTAGGCCTCCACCAGCAAAATCTGCTCCTTCGAGCGTCCGGTGAATTCCAGGAAGCGCAAGGTTTCCTGATCTACCGGGAAGATGCCGCAGGTGGCGCCGTATTCCGGCGACATGTTGCCGATGGTGGCGCGATCGGCCAGCGGCAAATTCGCCAGACCCGGCCCGAAGTACTCCACGAACTTGCCCACCACGCCTTCTTTGCGCAGCATCTCGGTGATGGTGAGCACCAGATCGGTGGCGGTCGAGCCCTCCCTCAGATCGCCGGTCAGGCGCACCCCGATAACCTCGGGGATGAGCATGGACACCGGCTGATTCAGCATCGCAGCCTCCGCTTCGATGCCGCCCACGCCCCAGCCCAGCACGCCCAGGCCGTTGATCATGGTGGTGTGCGAATCCGTGCCCACCAGCGTGTCCGGATACGCCGTCGCATGCCCGCTATGGCCTTTGTGTCCCACGAACACCACGTGCGCCAGGTACTCCAGGTTCACCTGGTGAACAATGCCGGTATCGGGAGGCACAATGGCGAAATTCTTGAACGCGGTTTGGCCCCAGCGCAGGAAGGCGTAGCGTTCCTTGTTGCGCTGAAACTCCAGCTCCGCATTCAACTGAAAGGACGCCGGCGTTCCGAACTCATCCACCTGCACCGAATGGTCGATAACCAGTTCGGCCGGCTGGATGGGATTGATTCGGGACGGGTCGCCTCCCAGCCGCGCCATGGCGTCGCGCATTGCCGCCAGGTCCACTACCGCGGGCACGCCGGTGAAGTCCTGCATCAGCACGCGCGCCGGCATGAACGCAATTTCTTCGGTGGAAGGCTTCTTGCCGTCCCAGCGAGCCAGGGTAACGATGTCTTCCTTGCTTACCGCAGCCCCTTCATGGCGAAGGACGTTTTCCAGCAGGATGCGCAGCGAATAGGGCAAGTGTTGGGTTGCGATGCCCTGTTTATCCAAGGCATCGAGGCGGTAAATCTCGAATTCCCGCCCGCCAACGCGAAACACGGAGCGGCTGCCAAAACTGTTCATAGGAATTGCCTTCACTCAGGTTGGATGTAGTGTTCGGGAGTGCGATGCAAACAGGAGGCCGGAGTCCCGTATCCCAAACAGATCAGTTTAGTCCTTCGGCGGCGCTTTTTGCACCCACGGCGCGCCTAGGCGCGGACCGCCTGCACCAGCAGCCACGCGTTCAACACTGCGATGAGCACGGCGGTGACCCAGGAGAGGCTCTTCAACCACCCAGGATTGACGAATTCCCCCATCTTGCGCCGATCGCCGGTGAACATGACCAGCGGAATCACGGCGAAGCTGAGTTGCATGCTCAAGATCACCTGGCTCAGCACCAGCAGCCTGGCGGTGCCACTGGCGCCGGCCAGCGCCGTGACCACGATCGCTGGGATGATCGCCAAGCCACGCGTGATCAGGCGCCGCAGCCAGGGCCGCAAACGGATGTTGAGGAAGCCCTCCATCACTACCTGTCCCGCCAGAGTTCCGGTTAAGGTGGAATTCTGTCCCGAGGCCAGCAGGGCGAGAGCAAAGATCGTGCTGGCGCCCGTCACTCCCAGCAGCGGCGAAAGCAGCTTGTAGGCGTCCTGAATCTCCGCCACGTGGGTGTACCCGGCCTGAAAGAAGGTCGCCGCCGAGACGATCAGGATCGCGGCATTCACGAATAGCGCGATGGTCAGCGCTCCCGCCGAGTCGATCTGCGAATACTTGATGGCCTCACGCATGCCTTCCCGGGTGCGGGCAAAATCTCGCGTCTGCACGATCGCCGAATGCAGGTACAGGTTGTGAGGCATCACCGTCGCGCCCAGGATGCCGATGGAGATGTAGAGCATTCCCGGATCCCTCAGGATCTGTGGCGACGGAATGAACCCCTGCGCGATTCCCAGCATGCTTGGGCGCGAAAACAGGATTTCCAGCCCGAAGCACACCCCGATCACCCCGATCAGCGTAATCACGACGGCCTCGATGTAACGGAAGCCTTTCTGCTGCAGGAACAGGATCAGCAGCACGTCCAGCGCAGTGATGCAGACGCCCCATAGCAGCGGAATGTGAAACAGCAGGTTAAGGGCAATCGCCGAGCCGATCACCTCAGCCAGGTCGCAGGCGGCGATGGCCACCTCGGCAAAAATCCACAACAGAATCGTCGTTCGCCGGCTGAAGGAATCGCGGCAGGCCTGCGCCAGATCGCGCCCGCTAACGATCCCCAGCCTCAGGGCCAGGCTCTGCAGCAGAATGGCCATCAGGTTGGAGAGCATGATCACCGACAGCAATTGATAGTTGTACATGGAGCCGCCGGCCAGGTCGGTGGCCCAGTTCCCCGGATCCATGTATCCCACTGCCACCAGGAATCCGGGGCCGGCAAACGCCAGCAGCTTGCGCAGAAAAGCCGGCGAGTCTGGAATCGGCAGTGTGCGGTGTACCTCCGGCAGACTCTGCCGCTCTCCTTCAAGCCGCCACGTGTTGGACTCGCTCGCCATAGTCCCTATGAACCGTCTTTCCCCATTAGAAGCTGCCATTTAGCAATGGCAAAGTTACGGAAGTGAACTGGAGTTAACCCCTTTCCTCCGAACGCCGGCCGTGGCGATGATTCTTTTCGGATGCCACCCACACCCGTTCAGCCGCAGCTCCACCCAGCGGCACCATACCGGCTTCGCCCTCCAGGGTCAGCGTCTGATCGTAGTTGCGGTTGACGATATGAATCTTCGCCCCGGGCCGCACGCCGCGACTATCGAGGAACTCCAGCAGCTTGCGGTCGCGCTCGTAGACGCCGGCCACGGTGTAGGTCTTGCCCGCCTCCGCGTTGGCCAGCAGCACCAGGCCGCGGCGGCGGCGCGTTGCCGGACTCTCCGGAGTGGTCAGGTTGCCGTGGGGACAAGCCCGTCCGCGCCCCAGTTTTTCCACCAGGCGGGCCTCGAAGTCCGCTGAAACCGCATGTTCCAGGCGCTCTGCCTCATCGTGCGTCTTGTACCACTCCATGCCGAAGACTTCGTGCAGCATGCGCTCGATCAGGTGGTGCCGAACCATCAACCTGCGCGCGATCTCGCGCCCCGCTGCCGTCAGCCGCACGCGGCCGTCCGCGTGCACGATGACCAGGCCGTCCTTCTTCAGGCGGCGGAGGGCCATGGTGACGGCGGGCGCCGACACCGAAAGCCAGTGCGCCAGGGTAGCGGAGATTACCTCCGCTCCTTCGCTCTCCGCCTCCATGATGGCCTTGATGTAGTCTTCTTTGGATACGGTGATCATTGAAATACTGATTATACCCTCCAGGTTAACCATAATTAATGCTAATTTTCTGTAAATGGTCCACCTTAGGTCACTGGATCCTTGGAACAACCTCGGCCCACCCCCGCCGCGAAAGCGCATGGAGACGGTTAACCGTTTGACAGGGCAGGCGTTGCGCCCCTACTCTTGGTCGCGGGAGACCCATGAAAGTTCTCGTTATAGGCAGTGGGGGGAGGGAACACGCGATTGTCTGGAAATTGCGGCAATCGCCCCGCATTTCACAGCTGTACTGCGCGCCGGGAAACGGGGGTATCTGCGAAGAAGCCGAATGCATTCCCGCCAACGTCAAGGATGTGGCTTCCCTGCTGCAGATCGCACATCGCATTCAGCCGGACCTCACCGTTGTAGGCCCGGAACTGCCGCTCGCGAATGGCACAGTGGATGAATTCCGGCGCAGCGGCTTCCGAATTTTTGGACCCACCGCTGCGGCAGCGCGTTTGGAGTCCAGCAAGATTTTCGCCAAGGAGTTCATGCAGCGGCACCGCATTCCCGCCGCGCATTTCGTCATCTGTACCAGCCCGCAGGAAGTCAAGGGAGCGTTGCCGCACTTCAGCCCCCCCATCGTCGTCAAGGCCGATGGCCTGGCGGCCGGCAAAGGGGTCGTACTGGCCCAGAGTCGCGAAGAGGCTTTAGAAGTCGCACACCAGATGCTCAGTGGCCAACTGCTCGGCGACGCCGGCAAAGCCGTGGTGCTCGAGGAGTACCTTAAGGGCGAAGAACTCTCCTTCTTGGTTGTCAGCGACGGCGAGCGGGTGGTGCCCCTGGTGGCAGCGCAGGACTACAAACGCATTGGCGATGGCGACACCGGTCCCAACACCGGCGGGATGGGCGCGTACTCCAGCCCCGCCATCGTGGACGACAAAATGCGCGATTGGCTGGTAACCCACATCGCGCGCCCCGCCGTCAGCCACATGCGGGCCGAAGGCGCCGAGTACCGCGGCGTTCTCTACTGTGGCCTGATGATGACCGCTCGCGGGCCCATGGTGCTGGAGTTCAATGCCCGTTTCGGCGATCCCGAAACCCAGCCCATCCTCATGCGCCTGGAGAACGATTTGCTCGGGGCCTTTATGGCCTCCACCGAAGGCCGCGTGAGCGACGGTGATTTCAAGTGGTCCGACGACGCAACCGTGTGCGTAGTGCTCGCCTCCAAGGGGTATCCGGAGACGCCCGAGGTGGGTAAGCCAGTCGCCGGACTGGAGGACGTTGCGCGAGTCGAAGGCGTGAAGATCTTCCACGCTGGAACGCGCAAGGAAGGTAACACTTACTACACCACCGGAGGAAGGGTGCTGGGAGTCACCGCGCGCGCTCCCGATCTGGCAACCGCCGTCGCCAGAGCCTACGAAGCTGTAGGCAAGATCCGTTTCGAGGGCATGCAGTACCGCAAGGACATCGCCGCCCGCGCCATCAAGCGCTAAAGGCGACAAGACAGCCGCTCCCGAGACTGCTGCCTTCGATTGCTCTTCGGCTTCTGCTAGGCACGGTGCGGGCTGGCTTGCTGCCAGAAAATGTCCGTCCTACAGCGGCAGGCTCTTTAACCACTCCCGCAGATCCTTTCCCAGGTCTGGGCGCTTCAGGGCGAACTCCACCGTCGCCTTCAGAAATCCGAGCTTGTCTCCCGTATCGTGCCGCTTGCCTTCGAAGAGAAAGCCGTAGATTTTTTCGCGCTTGAGCAGCTGTCGCATTGCGTCCGTGAGTTGCAGCTCACCGCCGCTGCCTAAGGCTGTCGATTCCAGGGCCTCGAAGATGCGCGGCGTGAGGATATAACGCCCGATGATGGCGTTCTTCGAGGGTGCGTCCTGTTGTCTGGGCTTCTCCACCAGGTCGGTAATCTCGTAGAGCCGGCCCGAGAACTTGCCGTCAACCGGCTTGGCGGCAATCACGCCGTAGGAGGAGATGGCCGCTCCTTCCACCACCTGCGTGGCAATCACCGAGCACTGGGTCTCCCGGAACACCTCCATCATCTGCTTCAGGCAAGGGACCGGAGCGTCGATCACATCGTCGGCCAACAGCACGGCGAAAGGCTCGTCGCCCACCAGCTCGCGCGCGGTCAGCACGGCATGGCCCAATCCCAGCGCTTCCTTCTGACGCACGTAGGCCACGTGAATCATGTCTGAAATCTGGCGGACGATAGCCAGCAGGTCGGTCTTCTTCCGCTCCTCCAGCATCTTTTCCAGCTCGTAGCTGTGGTCGAAGTGATCTTCGATCGCCTGCTTGCCGCGTCCGGTCACGATGATGATCTGATCGCAACCCGCTGCCAGGGCTTCTTCCACGCCGTACTGGATGATGGGCTTATCGACCAGCGGCAGCATCTCTTTGGGCTGAGCCTTGGTGGCGGGGAGGAAGCGCGTGCCCAATCCTGCCGCGGGGAAGACTGCTTTTCTCACTCTCATAGATTCAACGTTCTATCGGGCTGGCAAGAATACGCTCCGACTTCGCGGTTGCCAAACACGGTGACCTCAGAGGACAGGGCTGTCATTTCCCAGCATGGTCTCGCGGATCAGCTTGACCGGGGGAACGCCTTGTTTCAGAAAGCTGTCATGAAATTCCTGCAGCGAAAACTTGTCGCCCTTGGTCTTCCTGTAGTCCTCCCGCAGCTTCAGGATCTGCAATTTTCCCAGGGTGTACACCAGGTAAGTAGGGTCGGAGGTCCCGCGCTTGGCTTCCCGCGCGGCCACGGCGTGGGTCTGATATCCCTCTTTGACGAAGAAATCGACTGCCTGATCAAACGTCATTTTGCCAGTGTGCATCGAGATGCCCACAATGAAGCGCGCATCCCGCAGCAGGGCATCCTGCAGTTGGCCAAGACGTAGCTGCAGGAAACGCATGTCCACCGCGGTCCCCGGCGTGCGCCCGTAGCCCTCGTCCAGCATCATCTGCTCGGTGTAATGCGCCCAACCCTCCGCGTTCGAGCCGCAGCCCAGGATCTTGCGGACCTTGGATGGCGCATGGAAGAGCCACAGGAACTGCGTATAGTGCCCGGGAAAAGCCTCATGCACCGCTGTGCTGATGATGGTCCCGCGATTGAATCCCTCCAGCCATTCCTCGGTTTGCTCCTTCGACCACCGTGAGTCAGGCAGGGTTACATTGAAGTAGGCTTCCGTGGCCCTGGTTTCGTATGGGCCGGGAGTATCCATGGACGCGGAGGTCAGCGCCCGCGCAAACGGGGGGGTCTCCTCCACGATGGGCATCACTTGCGAGGGAATGGTTACGATGTGTTGCGTCTCGATGTACCCGCGCAGGCCGCTCAGCACGTCGCGAAAGCTCTCGAGCAGATGGTCGCCCGTGGGATGGTCCTTCTCCATCTCCTGCAGAATCTCCTGGGGAGCCTTCTTGGCGTCTATCTGCGCTGCCACTTCCTTGAAGCGCTGCTGGTTTCTATGCAAGTCTTCATAGCCGATCTCGAGCAGCCGGTCGAGCGGAATGTCGACCATCTCGTCGTATTCCAGCTTCTTGCGATAGTTGTCTGCGCCAATGCGGAAGTCGCCGTGGGAAATGGGCAGAAGGTCTTCCTGCAGGAAGTTCTGATATTTCTCCAGCGCGCCGATCACACCCTGGTTGGCTTCCTTGAATTCCGCCAGCAACGCCGGATCTTTCACTTCGGTAAAGGCCGCGGGCACATCTTTCTGGAAGAAGCCGATGATTCCCGGTATCTGCTCGAGAGCTACCTCGGTGTAGACCCGCGGTGGATTCGTCAGGTTGGCGCGCGCCGCCGCCAACACCGCCGGCATCTGCTTCTCACGCGCGATCAGTGACCGCAGGCGCTCCTCCGGAGAAGCGTATTTGCGCGCCATGATGACGAATGCGCTGTTGGCGAGACCGCCGGAATAGCGGTCGGGATTCCGCTCCCATTGCCGAATATTCTCCAGGGACAGCAGCGTGGAATTGATGTTGGCCAGCACCAGTTCATAGTCCTGGCGCGTCTGCAAGGGCAGCCCGGTTGGGTCGAACTTCTCCAACCGTGCGCGGAATTGACGGTTGAAGACGATCTGCCGATCGATGTTCTTTCGCGAATAGTCTTCCATCTGGCTGTCGAACTGATGGAATCCGGTGGCGGTTCCCTCGGTGGGGCGGTCGTGGAAGTACTGTTCGAAATACTCATCCACGAGCGTGTTCCAGGAAGCCAGCGTGGCGGGCGAGCTGGCAGGTGCTGCTTGCCGGGCCATCTCAGTCTTTCCTTGCCGGGTCTGGGCTTGAGCGATGAAAGAAAACGCAATCAACAGAGCGAAGGCGGCGCGCGTTGGAATCTGCATAGACAGTCAGTAGACGATCCACCTTACCATAGGAAAGCATTATTCGGGATTGGCAGCCAGCTCGGTGCACCCGGCTAGCGGGTCACCCCGTCGCGCAGCACGCCCACCTGCACGGTCGCAAGCTCCTCCAGCAGGCGCTTCAGCCGCGCCAACACCTCTTCGGCCGCGGTTGCTGCCATGGTGAACTTCAGGATTCCCGCCGGCGTAAACTGCGCCCCTCTCCGCCGCGACACCCATTGCATGAGCCGCTCCGGATCGACGCCCGCGTTCTCGGCAAACTTGATATTCACGATGTCGCGATGCCGGTCGATCCCCATCACGCCGACCCGCCGGCACAGCAGCTTCAACGTGGCATATTCCAGCAGGTTGCGCACTGCGGGAGGCGGCGGCCCGTAGCGATCCTCCAGTTCCCCGGCAACGTCCTCGAGCTGGCTCTCGTTCTCGACTCCCGCCACGCGCTTGTACATGCGCAACCGCTGGTTCTCTTCGGCGATGTAGTCCACTGGAATGCGGATGTTGATGCCGAGGTTGAGCTGCGTCTCCACTTCCTCCGGCGCCACCTCGCCCTTCAATTCGCGCACCGTGCGTTCCAGCATTGAGGTATACAGCTCGAAGCCCACGGCGTCGATGTGACCGCTCTGCTCCCCGCCCAGCATGTTGCCGGCGCCGCGCAGCTCCAGGTCCAGGGCCGCAATCTTGAAGCCCGCTCCCAGGTCGGAAAACTCTTTCAGCGCTGCCAGCCGGCGGCGCGCCAGCGGCGTCAGCTCGGTATCGGGAGGAACCAGCAGGTACGCGTAGGCGCGGCGATTCGATCGCCCAACCCGGCCTCGCAGCTGGTACAGCTCGGAAAGTCCATAGCGGTCGGCACGGTTGATGATGATGGTGTTGCACAGCGGAATATCCAGCCCGTTCTCCACAATCGTGGTCGCCACCAGCACGTCGGCCTGGTGACGCACGAATTGCAGCATCACCTTCTCCAATTCGCCCTCCGACATCTGGCCGTGGCCCACTGTGACCCGCGCCCTGGGCACCATTTCCTGCACATGCGCGGCGATCTCGTAGATCGACTCCACGCGGTTGTGGATGAAGTACACCTGCCCGCCGCGCTCCAACTCGTGCTCCAGCGCGGAGCGCACCAGCTTCTCTTCGTAGGGTGCAACTACGGTTTGGATGGCGATGCGGTCTTTGGGTGGCGTCTCGATCACGCTCATGTCGCGCAGCCCCACCAGCGACATGTGCAGCGTGCGCGGGATCGGCGTCGCCGACATCGCCAGCACGTCCACCTCTTTACGAAGCTGCTTCAGCCGCTCCTTGTGGCGCACTCCGAAGCGCTGCTCCTCATCGATAATCACCAGGCCCAGGTCGGCGAACTTCACATCCTGGGATAGCAGCCGGTGAGTTCCGATCACAACATCCACCTGCCCGTGCTCTGCCTTCTGCGTAATCTCCTTCTGCTCCCTGGGAGTGCGGAAGCGGCTGAGCATCTCGACCCGGATGGGGAAGGCCGCGAAGCGCTGCTTGAAGGTTTCGTAATGCTGGAAAGCGAGCACGGTGGTGGGCGCCAGCACCGCCACCTGCTTGTTGTCGCTCACCGCCTTGAATGCGGCGCGCATGGCTACTTCGGTCTTGCCGTAGCCGACATCCCCGCACAGCAGGCGGTCCATGGGTGTGCCCGCCTGCATGTCGCGCTTCACATCTCCTATGGCGGTGAGCTGGTCTTCGGTCTCGCTGAACTCGAAGGCATCTTCGAACTCGCGCTGCCATTCGGTGTCGGTGGGATAGGCGTGGCCGTCCGCCAGCTTGCGCTGGGCGTAGAGCTTGATGAGTTCCTCCGCCATGTCGCGCATGGCTTTCTTGACCCGCGCCTTGGTCTTCTGCCATTGCGCCGTGCCCAGGCGATTGAGCGCGGGCCGCGCTCCCTCCGCCGAGCGGTACTTCTGGACCAGGTCGAGCCGCGTCAGGGGAACGTACAAGCGCGCGGCTTCGGCGTATTCCAGGATCATGAACTCGGCATTGGCGCCGTCGGCCTGCGGAATTTCCTTCAACCCCTGGTACTGCCCGATGCCATGCTCCACGTGGACCACATAGTCGCCCACCGCGAGATCGCGGAAGTCCGAGGCGAACGCCGCCGTCTTCGATTTCTGCCGCAGAGGCCGGGCGGCCGCCACCTCCGATTCGTCGAACAAGTCACTGGCCCCGAAGATCACCAGCCCCACGTCCGGCAGCGCTACGCCGTCGGGTACGAAGCCCTTGACGATCGTAGTCAGCACTTCTTCCCCCGCCAGGTAGGCGGCGTCATCCACATGCGTCTCCCCGGGACGCGGCGTGCGGCTTCCCAGGCGGAAACTCACGCCGTACTCGCTGAAGATTTCTCCCAGCCGCTCCACCTCGCCCGTGTTGCCCGCTGCGAAGATCACCCGCCGGCTTTCGGCCGCCAGCCTCTTCACCTCTTCCACCATGGCCGGCACCGAGCCGTGAAATTTCATCGCCGGCTGCGAGGCGAACGCCACCCGCTGGCTCTCTTCATCGCTGCCTAACCCCAGATGCTCGAGATCGGCGCCGGTCTTCGAGTCCAGCTGTGCCCACCAGGCTTGCGGAGAAAAATACAGATCCTCGGGGTGAACCAGATTTCCGACCCCGCTCCTCTCGTGAGCGGCTTTCACCTTCTCCCACCAGTGCGCCAGCTCGCTTCTGACCAGCGAGGGCTCATCGATCAGCGCGCTCACTTGAGGAAGCAGTTCGAAGATGCTCTCACCCGTGCCCGCCACCGGCGCATAGAGCTCCCATCCAGGAAAAACAGTGATGCCACCGGCGCGAATCGCCTCTTCGATCACCTCTTCCCGTCCGCTGACGCGGGCCCCAGTCAAACGGGCATGGATTGCAGCCAGGGTCTCTTCGCGCACGGGCGTATCGGTTAAGGGCATCAGCACCATGTCGTCAACCGGGCTCGAGGAGCGTTGCGTGCCCGGGTCAAACTTGCGGATGGATTCGATCTCGTCCCCGAACAGCTCCACTCGCAGTGGTCGATCAGACTCCGCCGGATACACGTCCAGGATTCCTCCCCGGACCGAGTACTCGCCGGGCATCTCCACCACATCGGTGCGCGTGTAGCCGACCATGTTCAGGTGGGTGACCACCTTCTCGATGTCCACCACCTCGCCGCGATGAAACACCTGCCCCAGATCGAAGTAATACTCGGGCGACTGCAGCTTCATCACCGCCGCAGCTACGGGAATGATGATCACCCGGGCTTCGCCGGTGGTGATGCGCCACAGCGCCTTGGCCCGCGCCTCCTGGATCTCCGCGTGAGGCGAGAGATTTTCAAACGGCAGGACGTCGTAGGCCGGTACGCTCACCACCGCTTCCGGCGACATCGCACCCGTCAGCTCGCAAAAGCCCTGCACGCGCGGCAGCATCTCGTCCGCGGCGCGATTATCGGCAACCACTACCAGCAGCGGCCGCGCTGCGGCGCGGGCCAGCAGAGGAATCAGCAGCGCCTTGGCGGTGGGAATGAGCCCGGAGACACCAATCCGCCCCGTGCCCGTCTTCAGGTGGGAACTGACACGCGAGAAGCCGGAAGTTTTCTCCACGTCCGCAAACAACTCGCGGACGAACGGCAGAATCATCGCTCTTCGATTCTACAGGACGATGTGTGGCGCGGGCACTCTTGCCCGCGAAGGTCTTGTGGGAGCCTTGCGGGAATTCTCTATTCGTTGAGCTTGGCCGAAGGATCAAAATGCAGTTTAGGATTCAAAACGGTTTGCTTGCCAGCCTCTACTCTGACTCTCTTGGCGATTGTGCAACGAAGAGTTTACCGCGTCCGGCTCTTACTCTACCGGCTGTTGCCCCATGGCCTCTTCCTGCTTGGCGAACCAGTCGGTCATATGCTTGCGTGAAGCTGTCGGAACCTGATCGAAGCGCACTCCGGCGCGGCCCTGCTCGTCCGACCACACGACCACTGCCCGCAACTCTACCTGCGAGCCGCCCGGCAAGGCGAAGCGCAGCTGCGCCAGCGACTTGGGCTGCAGAACGCAGTTCATCTTCAGCGCCATGCCTCCCTCGCTGATATTGATGGCCAGTCCCGGATACTCCGTCTTCTCGTCGAAGCTGACCCCGACCGGCGTTTCGAGGTGGTACCGGAAGTACCGCCGGCGTTCACTGACCATGAGCCCATAGGCCGCGCGGAAGCTTGACTTCGCGCGCTCCGCCGAGATCGGCTTCTCCAGCGCCAGATGCGCTCCCATATCCAGAGCCGCTTGCAGGCTGGTCCGGCCGTTGACGATGGCGAATGCCATGGAATCGCTGTTGGAAGCCGTATTCTTTACTTCCTGGAGGACGCTGGCTCCCTCCGGCAGGTCGTCGCAATCGATGATCACAGCGTCAAACTTGTGGCGGCGCAGGTCTTCGGTCGCCCACTCCGGCATGGTGTAAACGAACAGACCGATGCCCAGCTCGGTCATGGCGCGCTTGAGCACGTCGGTCATCTCGGCGTCGCGCGTCAGCAGCAATGACCGTAATTCCATCACGCCGCCATCATAGGCGTTGCTCGGCGCGGTGATAACACACGTCAGTTCATGTACTTGGGCCCCGAAGGACAAATTCTGTCATTCCCACCGACTCGGATTCACACGCCTCCCGCGGTGGACCATCTTCCTCTCTGGCGGCAGATTTTGCGCAACCATAGCCACCACAGGGGTTTCTAATAGATAGAGGTTCACGGAACCGGTGCGCTTCGGTCCCGTTTGGGGGTACCATTCCGCTGTGAAACCGACATTCCAATTCGGGTTTCTGTTGGTTGTTTTAGCCGCCCTTCCCTTGTGCGCGCAGATTAACGGAGTGCCGCCATCGGTCACTTCCTTCACCGGCAAAGTGGCTACCGGTCCGGCGCCCAGTGTCACCTCGTTCAACGGCACCAATTTCGCGCCCGGAGTTCGTCCCAGCGTGAGTTCGTTGGGACCGCGTGGCTACACTCCTGGATTTACCTGCACGAACTCTGCGCTGGTGCCTTCTGCCCTGGGCTGCACCAATCCAGCTTTTACCCCCACCATCGACTTCACCACTGGCCGCGTGCTGTTTGGACAAACGATCAACACCAGGGTGCCGCATAACCACCGTCGCGGCGGTTATCCCGTGTATGTCCCCTATGCGTATCCCTACCCGGTGGTAGTAGACGCACCCACGGAAGAGGAAGTTCAGCCCGAGGATCCCCCGGGGCCCACGATTTACGATCGCTACGGAAATCGGCCTGCCTCTCCCATGCCCGGGTCCTATCCGGCCCCGCAGAACTACCCTGATCCGCGCTTGCGGGCCGCTTCCCCTCCAGCCTCCAGCGCTATTGCGTCCGAGGAACCTGCAGCCGCCGCGACCGAGAGCGAGCCGCCGCGAAATGAAACGCCCACTGTCCTCATCTTCAAGGATGGCCACCAGCAGCAGGTGACGAACTACGCGATTGTCGGCGACACCCTGTTCGATCTCGGTACCTTCGTGGCTCACCGCATCAAGCTTGCCGATCTCGATCTGAATGAGACCGCCAAGGTGAATGAGGATCGCGGTGTGGATTTCACGCTTCCCGCTTCCTACAAGAACTGACTCGAGTCTCTGGCGAGCATGGGGCGTAGCGCAGGCCAGCCCGAATCGAAGCCCACTGCTCCGCGTTGAACGGGCGCGCGCGGCCGCCCTCTCGGAATCCTCACTCAAACTTAACGGTGCGCGATAGACTTGGTGCTCGCCGGCGGATGACCACTGTGTCTCTGATTGTGCACAGGCATCCCCGGGGCATCCCTTCGCTCCGGGTGGGACAAGCAGGACCAGGACCGATGACTAGCGAAACCCAGGCCTCGTTGCCAAGGAAATCCCACCGCGGATTTTCGCTGGGCCCTGCCTCTTCCCGCATCGCTGTCGCCTACATAGTTTTCTCCACCCTTTGGATCGTCTTCTCCGACACCATCCTTCACCTTCTGGTGGGCGCCCCCACGGTGGTCTGGAAGCTCGAGACCCTCAAGGGATTGGTATTTGTGCTTTTTACCGGTCTCTGCCTGCTTCTTGCCTTCCAATCCGCAGAGGTCAAGGAATACACCGCGCGACGGCGCGCCGAATCCGCCGTGCGGCGGCTCATCCAGGCCAACCTGATTGGCACCTTCTTCTGGGCTGCGGATGGTTCGCTTCGCTACGCCAACGACGCCTTTCTCGACATGCTGGGCTTCACCCGCGAGGACCTGAAGTCCGGGTTGCTCCGTTGGGACCGCATCTCCCCCCCGGAAGATCGCGAGCGTGACCAGCAAGCCAGGGAGATGCTGGAAAGCAGCGGCGTGGTGCCCAATGCCGATAAGGAGTTTTTGCGCAAAGACGGCACGCGCGTGCACGCTATCGTGGGCGGCGCCATGTTGGAGGGCGATCCGCATATGGGCATCGTCTACGCGCTCGACATCTCCGCGCTCAAGGCCGCCCAGCACGAGAGCCAGGAGCTGGAGGAACAGCTCCGCCAGATGCAGAAGCTGCAGGCCATCGGCCAGCTGGCCGGGGGCGTGGCCCACGACTTCAATAACCTGCTTAACGTGATGATGGGTTACACCAGCCTGATTGAGGCTCGCCTCTCGAGCGACGATCCCCTTCGCCTCAAGACTCATCAGGTGATGAGGGCGGGCGAAAAGGCCACCGCGCTGGTGCGCAAGCTGCTGGCCTTCAGCCGCCGGCAGGAGCTCAACCCCGTGGTGCTGGATCTGAATACCATTCTGGCGGAAATGGGAACCATCTTCCGGCAGATCCTTGGGGAAAAGATCAGGTTACAAATTCAGCCGGCTGCCGGCCTGTGGCCGATCAAGGCTGACCCCACGCAGATGGAACAGGTGTTCATGAACCTGGTGGTGAATGCCCGCGACGCCATGCCTGACGGAGGCAAGCTTACGATTGAAACCGCCAACGTCGATCTCGATGGGAACCAGGCCCGCGCCCGCCAGGTCGCCGCCGGTCCCCACGTCGTGCTGGCCGTCACCGACACCGGTATCGGCATGAGCGCCGAGACCCAGGCCCACATCTTCGAACCGTTCTTCACTACCAAGGCAATGGGCGAGGGCACTGGCCTGGGGCTTTCCACCACTTACGGCATCGTGGTGCAGAGCGGAGGGTGCATCGCGGTGGAGAGCTCGCTCGGCCACGGCAGCACCTTCCGCGTTTATCTTCCGCGCACGGCGGAGAGACTTGAACCCCGGACCGCCACCCTCCCGGCATTGGCGGCGCAAGCTGCGGAAGGCGCGCCTGCGGCGAACGAGACTTTGCTCGTCGCCGAAGACGCCGATGACCTGCGCACTCTCCTCGATCACATCCTGCGCGCCAAGGGCTACCACGTGCTCCTGGCCAAGGACGGCGAACAGGCAGTCGCCGCCTCGGCCGCGCACCCCGGCCCCATTCACCTGATGATCACCGACGTCATCATGCCCGGCCTGGCCGGCCCGCAGGCGGCACGGCTGATCCGCCAAAACAGGCCCACGATGAAGGTCATCTATATCTCCGGCTACGGCACCGAGGCCATGACTCGCGAAGGAACCCTGCCCCAGGGGGAGAGCGTGATCGAAAAGCCGTTTCGTACGGAAGTTCTGGTGCGTAAGGTTCGTGAACTGCTCGATGCGGGTTGATTAGAGTAATCACGTGGGACCGGACGTCCTCGTCCGGTCAGGCGGAGCGTAGCTCGGCTCTGCGGAGGACGAAATGAAGACGGCGGCTGTTCTCATCATCCTCACACTGTCTCTCTCGTCGGCCAAAGCACAGAATTGCACCGCTCTCGATGAGGGCAACATATTCCAGAAGGCCCTGGCTCAAGCCTTGAAGGATATAGACACAATCAAGCCCGGAATGACGAGGTCGGATTTGGCGAGGCTCTTCAAACCTCCAGGTGGCCTCACTTTTTTTAACCGCTCCAAAACCACGCTCGTATATCGCGGATCTGACCACATCAGGGTCGACATCGTATTCGTGATTGAGGAGGCCAAAGCTCATACAGCGGAGAGCCCTCGTGATGTAATTAAGTCGATCTCGCGACCTTATCTCGCTTGGCCTGTGTACGATTAAGCCGGACTAGCAATAGCCCCGTAACTCCCTTGCTTCCAGCCACTTTCCCGCCTCTCCTAAGCCGTTCTGCGTGGTATAATTCCTGGTGTCCTGGCGACCCCTAACTTCCTGTAAATGCAATCGCTTACGCAGAAATCTTGCCGCGCTCGGATCCGTACAACCGCCGCGGACGATCTCACGCACAAGTTGCGCTTCGTTTCCGTCCTGGAGAACCGCAGCTCAGCACCCCGGCCAGGCAATGAGGTCTTGAAGGAACGCTGACCAATGGCAGACGAACAGAATCCCGAATCCCAACTCCCTCTGGGGGGCGATGGCTCCGGCGGCATGGGCCCTGGCGCCGCCAACATTCAGCCGATCAACATTGAAGAGGAGATGCGGCGGTCGTATCTCGACTACTCGATGTCGGTCATCATCGGCCGTGCCCTGCCCGATATTCGCGACGGCCTGAAGCCCGTCCATCGCCGCATTCTTTACGCCATGTACGACATGGGAGTGCTGCACAACCGCAAGCACATGAAGTGCGCCGGTGTGGTCGGCGAGTGTCTGAAGAAATATCACCCGCACGGTGACGGCGCTGTCTACGACGCCCTCGTCCGCCTGGCCCAGCCTTGGAACATGCGCTACCCGCTGATCGACGGCCAGGGCAATTTCGGCTCCGTCGATGGCGATCCTCCCGCGGCCTACCGTTATACCGAGTGCCGCCTCACCGCCATCGCCGAAGAGATGATGGCCGACATCGAGAAAGACACGGTCGATTTTGTCGAGAACTTCGACAATACCACCGCCGAGCCCGTGGTTCTGCCCAGCAAGATTCCCAACCTGATCGTCAACGGCGCCAACGGCATCGCCGTCGGCATGGCCACCAACATCCCGCCACACAACCTCACCGAAATCGTAAACGCCACTATCACGCTGGTGAACAATCCTCGCGCCGCCCTGGCCGACATCATGAAGGACGTCCAGGGACCCGACTTCCCCACCGGTGGCTTCATTCACGGCAAGGCTGGAATCGTGGATGCCTACAAGACCGGCCGCGGGCGTTTCGTGATGCGCTCCAAGGCGGCCATCGAGAATCTGCCTGGTGGACGCCAGGCCATCATCGTCACCGAAATTCCGTATCAGGTGAACAAGGCGGCGCTGCAGAGGCGCATCGCGGAGCTGGTGAACAACAAGGTCATCGACGACATTGCCGACATCCGCGACGAGAGCGACCGCGATGGCATGCGCGTCGTCGTGGAGCTGAAGCGCGGCGCGGAAGCCCAGATCGTGCTCAACCAGCTCTACAAGCACAGCCAGATGCAGGAAACTTTCAGCATGATTTTCCTGGCCGTGGTGAACGGCCAGCCGCGGGAAATGGGCCTGGTCGAGGCCATCCGCCACTTCGTCGATCACCGCATCGACGTGGTGCGCCGGCGCACCGCGTTCCTCCTGGCCAAGGCTCGTGAGCGGGAACACATTCTCGAAGGCTACAAGATCGCCCTCGACCACGTGGATGACGTCATCGCCATCATTCGCGGCAGCAATAACCGCACTGAGGCCCGCGACAACCTGGTCGCATATTTCGGCGGCAAGAGCATCGAAGTCAACGTCAATGGCAGGAAGAGCAACGTCAGCGTGGGCCGCAACAAGCCCGAGCGCCCCTTCGACGCCAAGCAGGCCGATGCCATCCTGGAATTGCAACTGCATCGCCTCACCCGGCTCTCCATCGACGAAATCATCAGCGAGTTGAAACAGATTCGCGAGCAGATCGAAGACTACGAGTCCACGCTGGCTTCGGAAAAGAAGCTCCGCGGCATCATCGTCAAGGAACTGGAAGAGATCAAGAAGGAATACGGCGACGCGCGCCGCACTCAGTTAGTCGACGAGACCACCGAGATCCAGCTCGAAGACCTCATCGTCGACGAGCAGGTGGCGGTCACGATCTCGCACTCCGGTTACCTGAAGCGTACCCCGATTTCCACTTACCGCTCGCAGCGGCGCGGTGGCACGGGACGCCGCGGCATGAGCACGCGCGAGGAGGATTTCGTCGAGCACCTCTACGTCGCCTCCACGCATGCCTACCTGCTGGTGTTCACCAATACCGGCCGCGTGTACTGGCTGAAGGTGTACGAAATCCCCGACGTCGGCGCCGCCGGCAAGGGCAAGCACATCGGTAACCTGGTCGCCCTGCAGCCGGGTGAGAATGTCCGCGCCTTCCTGCCGGTACGCAACCTGGAAGAAGAGGGTAAACACATCTTCTTCGTCACTCGCCAGGGCACGGTGAAGAAGACTCCGCTCAAGGACTTCTGCAACGTGATGTCCCGCGGCATCATTGCCATCGGCATCGACAAGGGCGACGAACTGGTCGCCGCCCAGGTCGCCGACGGCAACCAGATCATCTTTCTTGCTACGCACGAAGGCATGGCCATCCGCTTCGACGAAGAGGACGTTCGCCCCATGGGCCGTCCCGCCTTCGGCGTGCGCGGCATGGACCTCGACGATGGCGATTACATCGTGGGTATGGCGGTCACTCCCAAGCATCCTCCCAAGCCTGAAACCGCGGAGGAGGCCGAGGAGATTGCCGACAAAATTCTCTCGGTCACCGAGAATGCCTACGGCAAGCGCACTCCGGTGGACGAGTACCGGCTGCAGTCGCGCGGCGGTAAGGGCGTGATCAACGTGAAGACCACCGCGCGCAACGGCAAGGTGGTCTCCATCATGCTGGTCACCGAGGATGCGGAGGTGATGATCATCA
>Ga0187788_10000076_pt1 | contig 22606 bp, 17 predicted proteins | sample 1015_BV01_MP10_2_FD_133008 | JGI IMG/M metagenome (GOLD analysis project Ga0187788, IMG submission 133008) | Tropical peat soil microbial communities from peatlands in Department of Meta, Colombia - 1015_BV01_MP10_20_MG | ecosystem: Environmental > Terrestrial > Soil > Wetlands > Peat | place...
AGCGCAGGGGCCGCCGGTGTACGTCTTCCCACCGATTCCATCGAACGGCGTTCTGCCGCTGGGCGGACCTGCTGGCAACGTTCAGCCAAGAATACGGCCGACATTCCAGCGCTTGCCTACGCTCGATGCCTGGAACCTCTCGATACAACACCAGCTAACCAACACCATGACCCTGGAGTTGGCTTACATTGGCAACAAGGGGACGCATGTGTTCGCGGGCAATGGTCCTGCGTATGATCTGAATCCGCCGGCTTATGGCCCCGGCTCGGCAATCGTGACCGCAGCAGGTGTGGCGCCGAACTTTGTCGGCAACGTGCCTATCGATCAGCGGCGGCCGTTCTTCAATCATTTCAACATCAACGGCGTCGTGTGCTGCAGCGCCGGCATCATGGGCAACTATTTCGGCAACGATGCCAGCGCCAACTACAACGCCTTACAGGTGAGACTGGACAAGCGCTTCTCGCAGGGCTTGCAGTTCATGACTCACTTCACCTGGTCGAAGGCTTTCAACTACAGCGTGGATGGCACGACCTCCATCTCCGGGCCGCTGTATGCGACGGCTCCGCGTACTGCTTATGGTCCAGACGACATGAATCGTGACAAGGTCTGGATCATGAACACGACCTACGAGCTGCCGTTCGGCAAGGGTAAGCGGTTCGCCGGAAATGGCAGTCGCGCGATGGATCTGGCGATCGGGGGCTGGCAACTGACCAACACCATGAACTGGAGCAGCGGCTTGCACTGGACGCCGTCTCTAGGAGAATGCGGATTGGTGGTGGACGTCGGTCCCTGCATTCCTGACAAGGTCGGGTCATTCAGCACGGGCACGAGTTCGTTTGATCCGATCAGTCACACGGTCACGTTCTTCACGCCGGTGCCAGCGGCGACTTACTCGGCGTCGTCGCTGACAGTTGGGACCAACACCTGCAACTTAGCGCGCCCGACGTCTGGTGGCTGGGCTCTGCCGGCCTGCGGCACCACGGGTCGCGCGGGCCGCAACTCCATGGTGGGGCCGGGCGTGTTCACGGATGACATGTCGGTGCTGAAGAACTTCCGCGTGACCGAGCGCTTCACGGCTCAGTTCCGCATGGATGCCTATAACGTGTTCAATCACCCGGCGCTCGACTTCAGTCCACAAGGCTATTCGTCTAATGGTGGCGGCTGCGTGGACTGCAGCGGGACCAACGGGAAGATCAAGGACATCCTGTATGGAACCACCATGCGCCAGCTGACGTTCGCGGTGAAGGTTATCTTCTAAGCGAGGCAGAGTTGGGGTACTTTGGAGGGGAGTCCGCGGACTCCCCTTGATTTTTGGCTCTCGAATCAGTAAGGGCAAGCATTCACTTCTTGAAAAAAAGAAAACCATTCCCGGAAGAACGTGTTTGTAAGACGTGTCTTCCTGGAGCGTCGCAGTTTCCCTCGCACTCCGAGGCGGCGACTTCCCACGCCCAGCCGCCCAAATCATCCTGGTTGTCTTGCTGATGGCAGTGGCGAGCCGTGTCTTTGCAGGGACGAGTGGCCAGGACTATGTGGGTAACGAGGTCTGCGCACGTTGCCATGACCACATCTACGCATCCTACAGCCGCACGGCCATGGCCCATGCCAGCGGCCCCGCAAGCGAGGACCCGATTTCCGCCGATTTTGTGCACGCCAAGTCCGGCGTTCACTACCGTGTCTACGTGAAGGGGAATCGTGTGTGGCTGAGCTTCGAGCGTCCTGGGGATCGGGCGCTCCGGGGAAAGCATGCGCTTCTCTATTACATAGGCTCAGGGCAGCGAGGCCGGAGTTACTTGTTCGCCGTGGATGGCTTCGTGTTCGAGTCTCCGGTCAATTGGTATGCAAACAAGCGAGCCTGGGACATGGCACCGGCTTATCAGGACGCGCAGGAAGCCCCCTTGAATCTGCCGGCCTATACGAGTTGCCTGAATTGTCACGTCAGTGGCATGAGACCGCCCTTGAAGGGAACGGAGAATCGCTACGCGATGCCGGTGTTCGAGTATTCGGGTGTAAGCTGTGAGCGCTGTCATGGACCGGGGGCGGGACACGTGAAAGGGGGCGCGATCGTAAATCCCACCAAGCTGCCGCCCGACCGGCGGGATGCGATTTGCGTGCAGTGCCACCTCGAAGGCAAGGTGGCTATTGAGCGGCCTGGACGCCACATCTACGATTTTCGTCCGGGGGAGGCCCTTGCGGATTACGTGCGCTATTACGTTATGAGCGATGCGGCGCAGGGCTTAGGGGCAGTCAGCCAGGTGGAGGCGCTGGCTAAGAGCATGTGCAAACAGAAATCCGGGGATAAGATGTCGTGCACTACCTGCCACGACCCGCATTATTCGCCTTCTGCGGAAGAGCGTGTTTCTTATTTTCGCGCCAAGTGCCTGGCGTGTCACGGCGAGGCCTTCGCGGCAAAGCACCACCCGGAGCAAAGCGCTTGTGCAGGGTGCCACATGGCATCCGTTTCCAGCACGGACATAGTTCACACCCAGGTGACCGACCATCGCATTCCACGCCAGCCCAAGGCAGCACACTTGCAGGACTTGTCGCCGCGTTCGTCACGCCTGGAGCCTTTCCCGCCCTCGGCGGAGGCCGAACATGACGTGCGGGACTTGGCCCTGGCCTGGGAATCTTTGGCCGAAGGCGGGGTGCCGGGTGCGGAAGCGCAGGCGGAAAGGCTTCTGCGGGCGGCGGCCGCACAGTTCCCGCAGGATGCAGTCGTGCTGTCCTCCCTCGGCTATATCGAACAAAGGCACGGCGCGACGAATCATGCTCGCGATCTCTACCGCAAGGCGCTTGCCGTCGATCCAGATCTGATCGATGCGGCGACCAACCTGGGTGTGATCGAAGCCAGCGAAGGAGATCTGCGCGGCGCCATTCAGTTGTGGCAGGGAGCATTCGCGCTAACGCCGGGGAAGAGCGCCATTGGCTTGAACCTGGCGCGGGCCTTCTGCGGCGCAGGCCAGGCGAGCGACGCCAGGTCCTACGTTGTACGGGTGCTGGAATTCAATCCGGACATGGAGGCCGCGAAGGAGTTGCTGCATCAGATCGACACGACGCCGTCGGCCTGTGGGCGCTGACTCTCGCGGTCTGCGGCTGACTGCGTAAGCGGAGTCGGAAGGCGATTTCGTTGGAGGTTCCGGAGCATTATGCCGCGGATGGGAGTGGGACTGACGCTCGCGCTGCTTGTTGGCTGGACAGCGGTCGTTTGCGGCCAGAGTTCAGTGCAGAGTTCCGGGTCTGCAGCAACTGCTCAAAGCGCCGAGGCGCAAGGGTCGGGCCCGCTGGCACATGCGCGGGATCTCATGGAGCATGGCAAGAACGATCAGGCAATTGTGGAGCTTTTGAGGTTGGAGGCCACCAGTCCCGAACATAAGGGCCTGGCGCACGAGTTGGGGGTTGCCTATTACAAAAAAAGCAACTTTCCGAAGGCGATTGAGTACCTGAAGAAAGCCGTCGAGCAGGATGCCGCCGATTCCGAGGGAACCCAGCTGCTGGGGCTCTCCTACTATCTCTCTGGACGGCCCTCCGAGGCCATTCCATACCTGGAGAAGGTGCAGGGCTGGTACCCTCGCGCCAACGTGGACGCTGCCTACATCCTCGGAGTTTCCTACCTGCAGAACAAGAACTATCCGATGGCACGGAAAGCGTTTGCCCGCATGTTTGACCTGCCGCCGGATTCCGCCGCCAGCTATCTGTTCACCGCGCGCATGCTATTGCGCCAGGAGTTCCAGCCGATAGCCGAGGAGTACGCGCAGAAGGCGGTGGCGCTCGATCCCAAGCTCCCACTGGCGCACTTCCTGCTGGGGGAGCTCTACATGTTCAAATCACAGATCCCGGAGGCGATCGGCGAATTTCAAAAGGAGATGGCCATCAACCCGGCGCATGCTGCGACCTATTACAAGCTGGCCGACGCTTACTCGCGGGTGCAGAAATATGACGACGCCGAGCGCCTGCTGCAGCGCTCGATCTGGCTGGATTCAACCGCCAGCGGACCCTACGTGCTCATGGCCAAGGTACTGCTGAAAAAAGGAGAGCCGGAACTCAGCGCTCGTGCCGCGCAACGCGCCCTCAGCATGGATTCGAACAACTACGTGGCGCACTACCTGCTGGGACAGGCATACCAGGTTCTGGGCAACAGCGCAGCCGCCGACAATGAGTTCAAGATCTCGCAGCAGCTGCAGGCCAAGCAGACGCACAGCGCCGAGGAGCTGAGCAAATAGCGCTGTGGGTGCGGCATTTGCGCTACCTGGCCCCGGGCGGCGCAACCCCCTGGCGTTCGCCTTGCCCCAGCCTGGCGCGCAGGCCAGGAGGAAGCTGCTCGAGCAGCACCAGGAAGGCGCCATTCGTCCACCCAAAACCGATGACGTTGGCGCTGTAGCCGACAGCGAGATGGACTTCGTCGGAGCGGGTCACGACGTTGTATTTCTCGCGAATGGTGCCGTCGCTGGTGAAGTTGTCCACGACCATGGAGAGGAATTTGTAGGAGAGACGATCGGCTTCGTCGTCGAACTTGTAGCGCCGCAGGCCTTCAATGGCGAGCATCTGGATGGGGGCCCAGCCGTAGGGATAATCCCACTGGACCTTGGTTTCGCGGTCGCTCATCACGATGCCGCCGGGCTGTTCGAAGGCCTTCAGGTTGCGAAGAAGTGCACGCGCCTGGTCCGCGGAAGCCATGCCGGACCACAGGGGATAGAAGGCGGTGGCATAGTTGTAATCGGAGCGCTGGTTGCGCTGGAAGTCCCAGTCGTAGAACAGCCCGCGCTGCGGATCCCACAAGTACTTGTTGATGAGATCGGCGCGGCGCTTGGCGCGGTCCTTCCAGGTGCGCGCCTGCTCCGCGTGGCCCAGGAGCGAACTGATCGTCTCCAGGTCCTGCTCGGTTTTGTAGAGCAGGCTATTGAGGCATACGGGCGCATAGTGGTGGGTGCTGCCGCTGTAGGGACCAAAGCGAAAAGAAATGTCGAAGCCGGACTCACGCATAGCGCGGTCGCCTTTGTAGTAGTCCGCGGTGAGCTCCAGGGTAGCCGCTGAGCTGCAAGCGCGGCCCTTCGCCCCCTCCGTGCAGACTTCCAGGGTGTAAGCGGGGACGGGAATCGGCTGCGCGGCGCGCGGACCGTGCGCGAAATAGCTGTTGGGAATTCCGCCCGCCAGCAGGCCGGTGATTACCTGGGCGTAATACGGATCGCCGGTATCGGCGATGTCTGCGGTTGGGCCGTCGCCGTAGTCATAGTAGCGGGAGAGGCCAGTGTTGCCCGCCAGATGCTGGCCGGTGGTCCACATCTCGTAGTCGCGGACGATGAAGGGATAGGCACGCTCCAGCCACTCACGGTCTGTCTTGCCGCCTGACGCTTCCTGTTCATACACCGCCAGCACCATGGAGCTGAGAAAGGGGGGCTGGGAGCGGGTGAGGAAGTAGGTGCGATTGGCATTCAGAATGGCGCCGTAGTGTTGGATCTCGAAAAAGAAGTTCTCTACCATGCCGCGGGCGAGCTCGGTCTTTCCGGCACGCAGCAGGCCACGGATGATGAAGTAGCTGTCCCAACCATACATTTCGTTGAAGAAGCCGCCGGGCACCACGTAGGGGTGGGGCAGGAAGAGCAGTCCGGGCCTGGAGAGCAGCCGCATGTCAAAGGAGCCTGGCGCTGTGATCGCCTGTGGCAGTCGGGCAGCCTGGATGCCGCACTTGCTTTCCAGTTCTCTGGCGACGGGCGGCATCTCCATGTCGGCGGGAAAATAGACCACGGCTTTGCCGAGCTGTTTGCGCTCGTCGGTGACGGTCTTGCAGTCATCCATCGAGCGGCCCAGAGTTCCCCAGGCCTTTTCGATGTAGGTGAGAATTCCGGTTAATCCGCCATTTGGCGCAACTGGAGCGGGATTCTGGGCGATGGCCTGCTCCAGGACAACGCCGAGCAAGACCAAAGCAAGCGCAACGCGAAACCGAAGTCGAATCATGGCCAACCTGTAAGTGCGCAGAGAGCCCGAGAAAATCTCGGCGCCTCCACGGCTGAAGACAAAGAGCCTTTGCCTGGCGTCTGCGGGAGGTCATGGTAGCGTTGCCGCGCACAAGCGTCAAACGGGTTCTGGATGATTGGCACTGAGCGCCAGAACAAGGGGGTTGTGGCACGCCAGAAACGAAGAAACTCTCGACTCGGATGATGGCTTGCGCTAACCTCCGCAGCGCAAAGTTGGCCGCAAGGTCATGCTGATCCGGCGACAGGTCCGGAGTCAGAGAATTGGCGCATACGGCTGGAGGACGGGAAGAGTGACAAACCTCGAGATCAGGAGCGAGGTCGCAGGTCAGCCGGCGATATGGATTGCGAAGAGAGTATCGGGAGCGATTCTGGCGGTCTCTACATTCCTGCTGGCGCAGCCCGTACTTGAGGCGCCGGTGGCGGACATTCAGCGGCTTTCCACGCAACCAATCATCGCGCCTCGCAAGAACAGCTTCGATTCGGCCGGGGCGTTCAATCCGGCGGTAGTCAAGCGCGGAAATGAGTTCGTCATGCTCTATCGCGCGCAGGACGATCAGGGCACGTCGCGCCTGGGATACGCGACCAGCAGCGATGGAATTCACTTCGAGACACGGGACAAGCCGGTGTTCGTGCCCGAGGCTGACTATGAGAAGGACGGCGGAGTCGAAGACCCGCGGCTGGTGGAAATCGGCGGGAGCTACTACCTCACATATACGGGTTACAACAAGAAGGACGCGCAGCTCTGCCTGGCTGTTTCGCAAGACCTGATTCACTGGCAGCGGCGCGGGGTCATCCTGCCCGCGTACAAGGGCAATTGGAACGTGGGCTGGACTAAGTCGGGCGCGATCGTGACCGAGAAGATCAAGGGCAAGTATTGGATGTATTTTCTGGGCACGGCCATGGATAAGACGGACCAGACGGGCCTGGCTTCGTCGGAGGATCTTATCCACTGGACGGAAGCATCGAAGACGCCGGTGCTGCCGCGTCGGCCCGGGCAGTTTGATTCGCGAGTGGTGGAGCCGGGCCCGCCGCCGATTCTGACTCCGGATGGCATTCTCCTGTTCTACAACGGGGCTGATGACCGGCTGGTGTATCGATTGTCGTGGGCGCTGTTCGACAGAAATGATCCGGCCCACCTGCTGGGCCGGGGGGATGTTCCCCTGCTCTCTCCGGAGCTGGAGTGGGAGAAGGTGGGCCAGGTGCCGAATGTGGTGTTTGTCGAAGGGCTGGTGCGAGAGGGGAAGCGTTGGTTGTTCTACTACGGCGGAGCGGACAAATACGTTGGAGTCGCGGAAGGGCGAAGCCGGTGAGCAGCGACCAAAAGCCGCGAAGGGTGGTGGGGTTGGGAGAGGTGTTGTGGGACCTGCTGCCGAGCGGAAAGCAGCTGGGGGGAGCGCCGACCAACTTTGCCTACGCGGCAAATCTTCTGGGCGACAACGGCATTGTGGCCAGCCGGGTGGGAAACGACGCACTGGGAGCGGAGATTCGCGGTCGGCTCCACGCGCTGAAGCTGGACTCCAACAGCGTGCAGGGCGATGACACCCATCCCACGGGCACAGTCGAAGTCTCCCTCGATGCGAATGGGCAGCCACAATTCACCATCGCGGAGGGTGTGGCGTGGGACTTCCTGGAATGGACGCCGCAATGGAAGAAGCTGGCTGAGGGTACCGATGTGGTGTGTTTCGGCTCGCTGGCACAGCGGTCGGGCGCTTCCCGGCAGACCATCGGCAGGTTTCTCGAGGCCACCAGGGACGCGGCGCTGCGAGTCTTCGACGTCAATCTGCGGCAGAGCTTTTTTGACAAGGGAGTGCTCGATGCGTCCATGAAATGTGCGGACGTTGTGAAGCTGAACGAACATGAGCTGCCGCAAGTGGCGGCGATGTTGGGCGTGCAACGCGCGTCCGAGGAGCAGGCTATGCGCCGGCTTCTGGAAAAATACGAACTGCAGCTGGTGTGTGTCACCAAGGGAGCGGAAGGGAGCCTGCTGGTGGCGCGGAGCGGGAGCGCACGCCATCCGGGATTCAAGGTGAAGGTCAGTGACACGGTGGGTGCGGGGGATGCCTTCACGGCCTGCCTGGCGCATCACCATGTGCGGGGAGCGCCGCTGGAGGAGATCAACGATGCCGCCAATCGGCTGGCAAGCTGGGTGGCCTCGCAGCCTGGGGGAACACCGCCGCTGGGAGGTAGGCCGCTCGAGGAGCTGCTGGCGGGGGTGTAGACACGGTCCCGGGTCTCGCAAGTGTGCGAGACCTGGGGCAACTGCGCCGTTCTTAGGCCATAACTGGTGCAATCCCTGAACTCGGGATTCAGGGGCCTAATCCCGTGAGTTAGAGCTAGAATAGCTGCGCAATACGTAATTGCCGACAGAACCGACGCTGAACCGGCTGTATTTATATGGGCCGCCGCTCCACAATCAGTATCAATCTTAGACCGCACATCGTTCGTGCGACACTGATCGCATGCATGGTTACTTCCTTTTTTGCTGGCGGGATTTGCTCTAATGCCGCGGACTCAAACCAGGCGACCGGCGTCAATCTTTCAGGTCAGCCGGTAGATCCATTGAAGACTGCAAATGGCAAGGTTACAGTTTTGATTTTTGTACGAACAGACTGCCCGATCTCCAACCGATATGCTCCGACTATCCAAAGACTGAGCTCGCAATTTGCCGGGCGCAGCACTTTTTGGCTGATCTATCCAGCTAAGTCTGAGACATCGGGTTCGATTCAACAGCACTTGAAACAATATGGATACAAGCTCGGCGCTCTCCAGGATCCGCAGCATACGCTGATAAAGGCGAGTCATGTCGAGGTGACGCCCGAGGCCGCGGTCTTCAATGCATCGGGCGATCTCGTCTATCATGGCCGCATCGACAATTGGTACGAGGATTTCGGTCACGCTAGAACAGTTCCCACAACCCACGAATTGGCCGATGCCATCTCAGCCGTTCTGAACGGCAGGCGACCCACGGTGAATTCCAGTCCGGCGATAGGTTGCTATATCTCCGATCTCCAATGAATCGTAGCGTTCTAAGAGTCGTCGCAGGACTCATTGGAGCCGCAATAGCCTTGGTCATAGCGTTTCCGCCCAGGCAAGTTACGATCCATGCCGAATCCTCTGCGAGGACAGACGATCTCAAGGTCACCTTCACTCATGACATTGCGCCCATCATTTTCCACAACTGTGCTGGATGCCATCATCCCGGAGGAGCGGGGCCGTTTCCCCTGCTCACCTATGAGGACGTAAAGAGCCATGCACGACAGATCGCCACGGTTACCGGTTCGCGATTCATGCCTCCATGGCAGCCCGAGCCGGGCGAACTCAAGTTTGATGGTGAACGCCGGCTTTCCGACGCGCAAATCACGGTGATCCAGCAATGGGTTGAGGAGGGAGCGGTGGAAGGACAACCGGGTGAGCTGCCGCCGGTGCCCCACTTTGCTGAAGAAGGATGGCAACTGGGCACGCCCGACTTGGTTCCGCGTACGCAAAAGCCGTTTCTGTTGCCGGCTGCAGGAGGAGATACGTATTGGAATTTTGTCCTGCCGATCCCCGTGGACGGGACGCGATGGGTGAAAGCGGTTGAGATTCGGCCGGGGGAGAAACGACTAGTTCATCATGCCAACATGCTGGTCGATCGCCTGGGTCGCGCGCGCGAATTGGAAAAAGAGCCGGGCTCGGGCTTTGGTGGAATGGAGATCCGCCTGGAATCCGAGGCCTTCGATCCTGATAGCCATCTGCTCTTCTGGAAACCGGGTAGCGTCCCAGCAGAAGAGCCCGAGGGCATGGCGCTGCGAATCGACAAGGGCACAAACCTGGTCCTGAATATGCATCTGCAACCTTCCGGAAAACCCGAAGTCATTCAGCCCAGCGTAGGACTCTATTTCACCGACAAACCCGCCACTCTGCATCCCATGCTGCTGGAGATCGAAAACGATGCCGCCCTACACGTTCCAGCCGGGGCCAAAGAATTTGCAGTCGCGGACGAATTTATCCTGCCCGTCGAAGTCGATGTGTTGGCCATCTATCCTCACGCACACTATCTCGGCAAGGATATCCTCGCCTACGCGCGCCTTCCCAATGGCAGCGTAAAGACGCTCATTCACATTCCGCACTGGGACTTGAATTGGCAGGCTGTTTATCGCTATGCCGAGTTGGTTCGTCTGCCCAAAGGCACAGTCCTAGGCATGCGCTATACCTATGACAATTCCGAGGCCAATCTTAGAAATCCCAATCATCCTCCGCAATTGGTAAAAGGTGGCAATCGCTCGAGTGATGAGATGGCGCACCTCTGGCTACAGGTATTGCCTCGATCCGATACGCCTCCTGATGTCGACCCCCGAAGGCTGCTGCAGGAGGCGCTCTCGCGCCATGAAGTGGAGAAAGATCCCGGAAACTTCGAAGCGCAGTATAACCTCGCCGCCATGCTGGGCGCGCGCGGGGAAACCAAAGAGGCGGTCGCGCACTACATTGCCGCAGCCGAAATTCGACCTAAGGATCCAGTTGTGGCCAATGCCCTGGGGAGCGTGCTGCTGGCGAATGGCGATGTGCGAGGTGCAATCCGCAGCTTCCAGGCTGCCCTGCAGGAGCGCCCCAATTACTTCGATGCACGCTACAACCTGGGAATCGCGCTGGCCTCGCAGGGTGATTTTCCGGCAGCTGCCCAGGAGTTTCAGGAGTCGGTCCGACTGAATCCCGAGGACGCGAATGCTCACGCGAATCTTGGGGCTGCTCTCGCCCAACTGGGAAAGTTAATGGAAGCGAAATCGCAGTTAGAGATCGCGCCAAAACTTCGGCCCGACAGCCAGCTCGCGCGAGACAACTTGGCCGAAGTGGAGCAGATGATCGCACGGCAAGGAAAGTCCAACTGAGAGTGGCATTTGGGCGCGGAGCAATTGAGGTTATCCGTCGGCGGGCGGAGTGCGGGCAATTACCTGCCGTATCCTGTGCGCACTGCGCTCACTCCTGCACAAAGGCGACGTACAGCAACTTGGTGTCACGCTGGACTTGCAGAACGACGGGAGCACCGGGTGCGATCGCCTTCATCGCGCTGCGCAGACCCTCGAGAGTGGTGACTTTCTCGCCATTCAAGCTGCGAATCACGTCGGCCGTGGCCAGCGGCACTTCCACATTCGAACCCGTGGCACGGGCCGCTACTACGACGCCGTAGGGATCTCGAAGGCCTTGGGTCATGGGGATGGTCTTGCTGTCCAATTCCACGCCCAGAATGCCCAAGGAGGGCACGAGGTTCTTCTCCGGGTCGGCCAGCGTGATCACGCGGTCCATGTCCTGCGGCGCATCCAGCGCGACCATGGTGAAGGACTGTTGAGTTTTTCCCCTCAGCACGACCAGATGGACTACCTCGGGGGACTCGCGCAGCAAAAAGAAGTAATTGACGCTGGGCAAGTCGTCAGCGGGGCGACCGTCGACCGAAACCAGAACGTCGCCGGGCTGCACGCCGGCGGTGTCAGCCGGGCCTCCAGGCGTAACGTCGGATACGAGAACGCCGTAGGTTTTCGCAAGACCAAGCCCCGCGGCCAGCACCGGAGTGATGGTCTGAAGCGAAATTCCGACTTCTTGTGCGTGCAAGTGGCCGTATTTTCTCAGTTGCCGGACCACGGTCCGCACGGTTGCGCAAGGAATGGCAAATCCGAGACCCTCATTCCCACCCGATTGCGAGAGGATGAAGGTGTTTACGCCCACGACCTCACCATCCAGATTCACCAGCGGGCCGCCCGAGTTTCCGGGATTGATGGGAGCATCGGTCTGGATATAAATGGTGGGCGAATCGGGATCGATCTGCCTGGCCACGGCCGATATCACACCGTGCGTGACGGTGTTTCTGAGGGTTTCCGGGCTGCCAAAGGCAAATACCGTGTGTCCCTGCCGCAAGTTGGAATAGGTAGCCAGCGGCAAAGCCGGCAGCTTTACGCCGTCAATCTTCAGCAGGGCGATATCTTTCTCGCGTGCCACGCCCACGATGCGCGCGGAGACGATGTCAGTTCGTGGGGAGAGGGCGGTGGCTAAGGAGCCATCGGCATTGGGCGGAGGCAGAATCACCTGAATGCGCTGCGCGCCGCTGACTACGTGGGCGTTGGTCACGATGTAGCCCTCAGAATCGATCACGAATCCCGATCCCGTCGCGTGCTGCCGGCCAACCACGACCCCAGCATTTCCCTGCTTGCTTTCTTCTTGCGGCGCGTACGCGGTCACCAGGACCTGTACGACGCTGGGGGCCACTTTCTTGACCAGAGCGTCCACGGCGGAATCGAGCTGCCGGAGCGAATCTGTGCCGGGGCGAACTTGCGCGGGCGACGCTACGGCAAAGGCGAGCAGGGCAAGGTCGAGAAGTGCCCGGCTGACAAACCGCGCGCGGCGCTCAGGGCGGATCCCCCACATGTGACACCTCTCTCCCAAATCCGCGTATTGCCGTAAGAGGACAGGCGGAAAGCCGGTGAGAGCATCAAGCTCTCAGGGCTGGCCCACGAGATTTTGGCAGCGCTTACGTTGGCATACAGGCGACACTGAAGACAACTGGCAAAGCTTACAGGAGTAGCCCGCGCAAGCTTGGTGAATCAACGATTACGGCCCGCCGGGCAGTGTCCGTTCCATGAACTCCACCTGGTCGCGCTTCATCTTGGCCAGGGAAGCCAGATCGAGATAGACCATGTGGCCGCAGTCGTAGGTCGCAAACGAGATGTTCTTACGATAGGCCGGGCTCAGGCCCAGGTGATCCATGGTGTAGTCGGCGGCGTAAAACGGTGTGGCGAGATCGTAATAGCCTTCCATCACGAGCACCTTCACGTAGGGATTCTTGACCATGGCGGAACGCAGGGCGGTCGCGGTGTCGGGGAAGCCATCGATGGCCGTTCCCCAATCCCACTTGTCGCGGGCGCCACCGCTGTCCTGGAAGGCTGAGACACGGTAGGGCATGTCGGACTTGAAGCCCAGCTCGGTGCGGACATAGTTATTAAAGATGGAGGTGAAGGGAGGAAGAATGGCGGAGTTGGTGGGATCGTAGAAGCGGGTGTCGAGCAGACCCTCGGGATCGGGTCCGGTGAAGCGGCCGTCCAGGCGCCCGACGCGAACCTTCTGGTCGAGGAGCAGATTGTGGGTGAAGACGGCGACGCTGACGCGAAGGTTGGCTTCATCAATGACCTGCTTGCTCAAGCCGGTGTAGCGTGCCATTTGATCGGTGATCCGTTGCCGCTCGTCGGGCGTGAGAGCATCGCCTTTGGCGAGCGCCATAAAATAGTCCGTGGAGGCCCACTGCTCCACTTCTCTCCTGGTTTTTGCCAGGTCCTGGGTCAGTTCGGGGGCCAGCCGCTTATGGTAGGCGGCGATCATGGTGTAAGAGGGCAGAATCAGGATGTAGGGCTCGTCGTTGGACTTGGTTCCCTGCAGGGTCTGATATTTCAGGACCTCAGAGAGCAGGGTGATGCCGTTGAAGGAGATGCCACGGTCGGCGAGATATCCGGCGACGCCCGCCGCACGCGTGGTTCCATAGCTTTCACCCAGCAGGAACAGGGGTGAGGACCAGCGCTCGTAGCGGCTGAGGTAAAGGCGGATGAATTCCCCGAAAGCTTCGATATCGCCCTTCACTCCCCAGAATTTCTTGGACAGCTCGGCATTGGCGGCACGGCTGAAGCCGGTGCCGATGGCGTCCACCAGGACCAGATCGGTGCGGTCGAGCAGACTGTACTGGTTTTCGGTCATGCGGTAGGGCGATGCGGGCATAAAGCCTTTGGACTGCAGTACCACCCGCTTTGGTCCGAGCGCCCCCATGTGAAGCCAGACGGAGGCCGATCCCGGACCGCCGTTGAAAGCGAAGAGCAGTGGGCGGCGGGCAGGCTCCTGGCCATCGACCGTGTAGGCGACAAAGAACATTTCGGCATCGATCCTGCCATCGTCGCGCTTGATGGGAAGGCGGCCTGCGGTGGCGGTGTAGCGCAGCGGCTTGCCATCAATGGAGATCTGGTGATGGGTGATCACCGGCGGGACTTCGGTCATGTCGTAGCGCTCGTCGTCCTTTTTCTCGGCGCTTTCCCGGGCGGCCTCAGGCTTGGCCTCCTCGCCGGGCCTGGCGGCAGCTTGCGGCTCCTTGGCGGATGCCTTGGAAGACTCCGCAGCCGGCGGCTGCTCCTTATCGGGCGCAGGCTTGGAACTCCTGGAGCTGGGCTGCTGGGCAAGAGCGGAAAGTGCAAGCGCAAAGCTTAGTAGCAGGGCAGGCCAGTGGGGGCGCAAGGGTATCTCCCGGGATGAAGTGACTGCTTTGGCAGGGCGAATTATACCCAAGGCAACATTTTGGCCGGGGATGGGTTTAGGTATGGCACAAAACCTGATAAGCGCCGATTTGAGGACTTCGGAGATGTCGGTTTTGGTTCCGGGCAGTATGGATATTTGCCAAAGCTGGGATTATGATAAGCGCCCATCCGGGAGGATCAGCGCCATGATGCGGCATCGGATCCTTTCTGTAGAGTACGACCGCGCGTTGCTGTGCACCCGCAATGCGCTGCTGTGGTCGGCCGGGTACCATGTGGTTGGTCGCAGCTCGTTCGATCAGGCATCCCAATCGGTGACGGCAACACCTTTTGACCTGATAGTCATCGGCAATACGGTGTCGCCCGAGGAGCGGGCTGCGCTGATCAAACAGGCCAGGGAGCGCGCTTCCGGGACGCCGATCCTGGTGGTGTGCAATGAAGGGGAGACCCCTGTTAGCGGGGCGGACGCAACGGTAGTGCTGCAGGAATTGGGAGGAGCCTTCCTCTCATCGGTCGAGTGGTTGCTGAAGAACGCCAGCCTGGCCCGAGCAAGCGCCTAAGTCGCAGGGACCCGCCCAAACATCCGTAAGCGCCGACCGGTGCAGCAGGTATGCCTGGCCGTTAATGCTGGGCGTCGGCGAGCGTATCCACGCCCAGTTCATCGGGGCCAACGCCCTTCTTCTGTTTGGGGCTGGTGCGCTTTGCCGGGGTGGCTCTCTTGAATTGGCCCGGGCTGTAGTTCCCGTGGCGCGAGACATCGTAGTTCTTGGGAACAGGAGGGAGGACGCCACCGTGGAGCTGGCGCGCATCCTTCAGAACGATCTCCGCCCTGCCCATCCATTGCTGGATCTCGCCGTGAATTTCAACGTCTTTGCCCTTCAGTTGCCGGATGTCGCCCACGTCGCGCAGGTGACGGGGGAAGACGACCACGGTGAAGGGACAGCGGCGGTAGTCCTCACAGAAGTCCAGGAAGAAAACGCTGGGGTTGGATTGATCGACCTTGACGACCTTGCCGGTCACGCAGGTGGTTGCCCCGACTTTGTGGGCGGCCTGGTCGAGAGGAATGCAGGCCGCAGGAGCCAGAGCCGGGATGGCGGCCAGAGAGACAAGACAAAGCAGACAGCGGGGACGCATGCGCCTTCATTGTGGAGGCGTGACGCGCAGGGTGTCTGCGATGCAGGTCACAGATCAGCGTCAGGCGCGGGAATGGGGTCCCACAGCCAACGCGCGTTGACCGTCCCGTTCGCCGGGACCATGAAGCTCTGCTGAGATGAAAAATGGCCGGCCCACGCTGAGCCAGGCACGGCCGCCCGCATAGAGTCTATGCGGGGCGGGGCGCCGGAGAACAGCAGGAGATGCCACAAAGCATGCGATCACTTCGCGAAAGACTGAATCGCAACGGCTTCGTCGTCCTTGATGTCAAAAACCGTGTACAGCTTGGTGATCTGGAGCAGGTCGTGCACTTTCTTGGTGAGGTTCAACAGCTTCAGCTCGCCGCCACCGTTGCGGACGGTGGTAAACGCGCTGACCAGTTCGCCGATGCCGGAGCTGTCGATGTAGGTGACATCGCCCAGGTTGAGCAAGATCCTCTTGTTTCCTTTCGTGATCAGGTCGCGGACGATATCGCGGAGCATAGTGCTGCCTTCGCCGAGGGTGATGCGGCCGCTCAGATCAACGATGGTGACCCCATCGATCTGCCGGGTGCTGGACTTCATCGTCACTTGGGCTCCTCCTTACTACCTTCTGTATTAGTGCGGTGCTTGATGAGAGTGACTTCGGTTCCCGGGTGCAACTGGCGGATGCGAACTTCGTCCATGAAGGAGCGGATAAGAAAGATGCCGCGCCCGGAAGGCTTCAACAGGTTTTCCGGGGACAGGGGATCGGGAATATCAGCGGGATCCAATCCCCGGCCTTCATCCGAGATGGTAATGATCAGCGCGTCAGGCGTCCGCTCGAACTGCAGAGTAACCTTCTTGTTGGGATCATAGGCGTTGCCGTGATAAACGGCATTGACGGCGGCCTCGCGGACGGCCATCTCGATGCGATGGACCACCTCCTCGTCGAAGCCCGATGCAGTCGCGATCTCGCTGGCTTTCTGCTCAGCCTGGTTGACGCTCTCCAGCGTGGAATCCAGGCGATGGACGACCCGTTTTGCCGTCATGCTCAATTCTTAAGAAGCCTTCTACCGGACTCCCGCAGGCCTAACCACACGAAGCCGGCTTGAGGGGACTTGCGCCGAGAAATTGGTAGTTTGCCTGCGCGGGGACGAAGATGTCAACGCGAAGTCTCAAAAACTGCGGCTATTTTTCATGTTCGGCCTGAGGCCGTAGTTCCCGGGAGAAATACCAGAGTTGAAGCTCCGCTTGAACCCGGGTACCCCCGCCCAGTTCCCGCTCCGGCATCGCCGGGCAAATTCCTTGCCTGGAGGCCACAGTTATCTGGATTCCGGCGAGCGACTTTGGGTATGCTCTGGGCGAATGGCGAGCGTAGCACTGACTGAGATCCTGGGCACGCCGGTTACCGACCTGAGCGGAAGCACGGTGGGACGTGTGCGCGAGCTGGCGCTGGCGCCCCAGGAGGATCGTTCCCGCCTGGCGCACCTGATTGTGAAAACCAAGGAGGGGGAGCGCTTACTGTCGTTCGGCATGATACACGGCATCAACGGCGGAGTGCGCGCCGCCAACTGGGCGCGCGACTGGCAAGCGCCGCAGGGGACGGAAGGATTTCTGCTGCTTTCACGCGACCTGCTGGACCAGCAGGTGATCGACGTTCACGGGCGCAAGCTGGTGCGGGTGAACGATATCGACCTGCAGGAGGAACAACTGGGGGACCATATCCAGCTCTCCATCGGATCGGTGGATGTGGGCGCCCGGGGGGCAGCGCGCAGGCTGCTGAAAGGGGTGATGCCGGCGGCGCTGTTGCGCACGCTGCTGGAGCGAATCCCGCAGAAGGCGATCCCCTGGGAGTTCGTGGACCTGATTGAGATCGATCCCGCGCGCCGCGTGAAGCTGCGCATCTCGCACGACCGGCTGGCTAAGCTGCATCCGGCAGACATCGCCGACATCGTGGAAGAGCTGTCACCCAAAGAACGCGAGGCCGTGTTCGAGACGCTCGATGAGGAAGTGGCCGCGGGAGCCCTGGAAGAGGTGGATCCCAAGCTGCAGCGGTCAATCGTGGAGTCGCTCGACACCGATCGGGTGGCCGACATCGTGGAAGAGATGGATCCGGGAGCAGCGGCCGATCTGCTCAGCGATCTGCCGGAGGAGACCTCGGAAATCATCCTGGAGGAGATGGAGCCGGAGCCTCGAGAAGAGGTCACCGAGCTGCTGGAACACAAGGAAAACACCGCTGCCGGACGGATGACAACGGTGTACATGGCGCTGCCGGCCTCGGCTACGGTCAACGATGCGGTCGAGATGCTACGCAATTTTGAAGGGGGCGTGGAGAGTGTGATGACCGTTTACCTGCTGGAGAATGGGGAGAAACTGGTGGGCGCTGTGCCGTTGCCGAAGATCGTTCTGGCCCGGGGTGACGCCAAGCTCAAGGAGCTCAGCCAGGAGCCGCTGATTTTCGTGCACTCCGATGAGAAGGAGAGGGAAGTGGCGGAGATTTTCGACAAGTACAACCTGCTCACGCTGCCGGTGGTTGATGATGACGGCCACCTCACTGGCGTCATCACGGCCGACGATGTCATTGCCATGCTCCGCGAAAGGGAATAGCGAGTGGTGCGCTGAGCCGGCAAAAGTTCATCCTGCAAGTTCCTCTCAACTGCCTTTGCGCCTTCTTCCCGAATCCTGTATCCGCATGCCCTGCCAGCCGCGACCGAGGTGGTAAACTGCGCACCCATGGCCAGGATCCTGTACCTGGAGTGCACAAAGTGCGGAGAGAAGCTCGGTGCGGAGAAGCCGCAGACCGTGTGCCCGAACGATGCGGGCTCGCTTTATGTGCGCTACGACCTGCAATCGTTAAAGGAAAGTTTCACTCGCGAGTCCTTGGCGGGACGGGTCGCCAGCATGTGGCGTTACCGGGAGGTGCTGCCCGAAGTGGAGCCGATCACGCTGGGCGAGGGCTTTACGCCCATGCTGCCGAGCCGGAAGCAAGCGAATGTTCTCATCAAAGATGAGGGTCTGAATCCGACGGGATCGTTCAAGGCTCGCGGTCTGTGCGCTGCTGTAACCATGGCCAAGGCCTATGGCCTGAAAAAGCTGGCCGTGCCTTCGGCGGGGAACGCGGCCAGCGCGCTGGCGTGTTATGCGGCGGCGGCCGGGATCGAGGCTCACATCTTCATGCCCAGGGACGTGCCCGCGGCAAACCTGGTTGAGTGTCGGCAGTATGGGGCCGAGGTGGTGCTGGTCGATGGCTTGATCAGCGACTGCGCGCGCATGGTAGGTGAGCGGCGGGACAAAGAGGGGTGGTTTGACGTTTCCACGCTCAAGGAACCGTTTCGCGTCGAAGGAAAAAAGACCATGGGCTACGAGGTTGCGGAGCAACTGGCGTGGAAGCTGCCAGACGCAATTTTCTATCCCACGGGAGGCGGGGTCGGCCTGATTGGGATGTGGAAGGCGTTTGAGGAGATGGAATACTTGGGGTGGATCGGGCGGGAGCGTCCCAGAATGATTGCGGTGCAAGCGGCGGGATGCGCTCCGATCTCCAAGGCCTGGCAAGAGAAGAAACCCGTATCGGAATTCTGGCCCAAGGCCGCGACGGTGGCTGCCGGCCTCAGGGTCCCGAAGGCGTACGCCGATTATCTGATCCTCGACATCCTCAGGCAGAGTGGCGGGACGGCGATCGCGGTCAGCGATGACGAAATCATGCGCTCCGTCGGGGAGTGGGCGTCGCAGGAAGGAATCTTCGCGGCCCCCGAGGGAGCGGCATCGCTCGCAGCCTACCGCAAGCTAGTGGATACCGGGTTCTTGAAGGCAAGCGATCGCGTGGTGCTGTTCAACACCGGATCGGGACTGAAATACATTGACGCTATCCAGAGCCATGGCAAGGAGCATGCGGCGCGCGATGGGAACTCAGGCGCAATGAAGCGCAAGCGAATGGGCGGGATCATCCAACCTTATTAGCGATGATCTGAGAACGGCATGGATGACGCAGGGCCCAACTGAGCGACCAGCGGCTCAAGATGAGAATTGGCGATGACCGAGCGGTTGTACTATACGGACTCCTTCCTTCACGAGTTTGACGCGCAGGTTCTCGAGGCGTTCGAGATCGGGGGCGAGGCCGCGGTCGTCCTGGACCGCACGGCTTTTTATCCAGCCAGTGGAGGTCAGCTATGCGATACAGGGATCCTGCAAGTATCGCCAGGGGATGGGGCGCCAATTGAGCTTAGGGTGAAGCGGGTCGAGGAGAATAGCCAGGGTGATGTGGTTCACCTGCTGGACGCTCCGGCAGGGTGTCAACTTGATCCGGGGACCGACGTGCATGGCCGCGTCGATGCCGAACGGCGCCGCGACCATATGCAGCAGCATTCGGGACAGCATGTGCTGTCTGCAGCGTTCATCAAGTTGCTGGATGTGCCCACGCTCTCTTTTCACATGGGCGATGAAATCTGCACTGTCGATCTGGCCGCTCAGGGGGTCAGTGCAGAGGAGTTGGCGAAGGTCCAGGAACTGGGGAACCGGATCGTGTGGGAGAACCGGGCGGTCACGGTCCGCTTCGTTGATCTGGAGCAGGCCAGGGTCATGGGAGTTCGCAAGCTCCCCAACCTGGACAAGATCGCAGTCAAGACGCGGAAGGATGCCCCGGCAGGGAACAGTTCAAGCGATCAGGAAGCGGAAGGCGCTTTGGTGGGAGGAGGCCATCAGCTGCGATTGATTGAAATAAGCGGCTTCGACCTGAATGCCTGCGGAGGCACGCATGTGGGCAACACCGGGCAGATCGGTCCCATCCTGATGCGAAAAAGCGAGAAGGTGGCGCGCGGGGTGCGCATAGAGTTTGTCTGTGGCGATCGCGCGCTGGCGACGGCGCTGCAGGACTTTCGCGTCCTGACCGAAGCGGCCACGGTGCTCTCTACCCACCTGTGGGAGGTGCCGCAACAGGTGCGGAAGTTAGGGGAGGAAGTGAGGGCGGCGCGCAAGGCACAGCTGCGATTGTCGGCCGAATTGGCAGAGCTCTGGGCAGACAGGCTCTGCGGAGAGGCCGTGGAGACAGATGGCTACAAACTGGTAAGGCAGGTGTATGCCGATCGCGATGTGTGGTTCGTCAAAACCCTGGCGCAGAAGCTAACCAGGCATTCCCGGGTGCTGGCGCTGTTGGGGACGACCGCGGAGCAGCCGACGGTAGTATTCGCGCGGTCGCAGGATCTGGATCTGGACGCGTCGCGGCTGATGAAAGAGGTCCTGGCAAAGACGAATGGCCGCGGTGGTGGCAGCCGCGATCTGGCACAGGGGGGTCTCACCAGCAGCGATCAGGTGACAGCAGCGATCGACGCGGCGGCCGGCCTGGTGCGGACGCTGTTGTCAACTGCCTGAAGCCAGGGCCCGGGTTACACTAGTTTCACGGATGGACAAGCTGATCCTGATTTCGTTGCTGATCAAGCTGGGCGTGGCTGCCGCGGTGGGCAGCGCGCTGGTGCGGTCGCGTGAATTCCAGAGATTGGTCTTCCGTGAGGATCGCAGCTTCAGCCAGACGATTTACCTCGCCATGTTTATTTCTGTGCCCTTTGCCCTGGGGGTGCTGGTGCGGGCAAGCACACCCAACTTTCTGGCGGCGGACCTATCGTTTGAGGCTGTGGTGCTGATCGGCGTGATGGGCGGACCGTTCGCCGGCGTTGTGGGCGGAGTCCTGATCGCGATTCCCGCGGTCATGCATGCGGAGTGGCTCAGCCTTCCGTTCAATGTCATCGTGGGACTTACCACCGGCCTGTTGCGAAGCGGCGCCACAGACAAGGACCAGATCTGGTATTTCTCTCCTTTCGTAGATCTGAACATCTACCGCTGGCTGCGCAAACTGTTTCCCAGGCCGAGGTTGGACTGGCAGATCACGTTCTTTCTGGTGATTCTGGCGCTGCGCTTTCTTGCTATCGAGCTGGCTCGCCTTCGGCCGGGATACCTGTTTACCCTGGACAGCCGCAATCCCTGGGTGCAGATCGCCAATTTTGCGACCACTATCTTCTGCATCGGCATCCCGCTGAAGATCTGGAACAACACCCGCCTGGAGCTGAAGCTGGAAGAACAGGAGCGCCTGCTGCTGCGGGCGCGGATGGAGGCGCTGCAGAGCCAGATCAATCCTCACTTCCTGTTCAACACCTTGAATTCGGTTTCTTCGCTGGTGCGCTTCGATCCCGATACGGCCCGCGAGCTGATCGTGAAGCTGGCGAACATCCTGCGCCGCCTGCTGCGAAAGGCAGATGCATTCGTGCAGCTGCGGGACGAGATTGAATTCATTGACGACTACCTGGACATCGAAGTGGTGCGCTTCGGGCGCGACAAATTGAAGGTCATCAAGCAACTGGAGGCGGCATCGCTGGATACGCTGGTGCCCAACATGGTGCTGCAGCCGCTGGTGGAAAACTCGATCAAGCATGGACTGGGCCCCAAGATTGAAGGGGGATCCATTGTGATTCGCAGCAAGCTGCAAAACGGCATGCTGGTGGTCGAGGTGCAGGACGATGGCGTGGGCCTCGGGGATGGATTCCTGGAGCGTCCCAGCGGATTTGGGGGCACGGGAATCGGAATGGCCAACGTCTCCGAACGGCTGCGCGTGCTGTACGGAGACTCAGCACGAATGGTGGTGAACAACAATCCTTCGGGGGGGACGCTGGTGGAGCTGACGATACCGATCTTCAGCGGAGAAGAGGTCGCCACCGCGCCCAGCCCGGTTCAGGCGGCGCGCTCCAGCACGTTGCGGTAAAACTCCTCGTATTGCGGAATGATCTTGCTGTGGCAGAAGCGGCTCAGGGCCGAGGCCCTGGCGCGCTGTCCCATCTGGCGGAGGCGGGCCTCATCGCTGAGGATGTCGATGGCCTGGCGCGCCATGGTGTCGACGTCCCCAACCCTGGCGAGAAAACCGGTGCGCCCATCCTCGATCACCTCCGGGACGCCGCCCACCCCGGTGGCCACCGGCACCACTTCGCAAGCCATGGCTTCCAACGCCGCCAGCCCAAAAGACTCCAGCTCGCTCGGCAAGAGCATCACGTCAGCAAGCGCGAGCTTCTCGTGAACCATGTCTTGTTTGCCCAGGAAGGTGATGCGGTTGTGGATGCCTTTGTCCATCGCCATCCATTCGGCGCGGGAGCGGTCCGGACCATCGCCAATCAGAAGCAGCCGCGAGGGCACTTGCTTCTGGACGCGATCGAAGATTTCAACCACGTCCCAGATACGCTTCACAGGACGAAAGTTGGAGAGATGAACCAGCAGGCGCTCGTCAGGGGCGGCG
>Ga0187788_10000077_pt1 | contig 22591 bp, 24 predicted proteins | sample 1015_BV01_MP10_2_FD_133008 | JGI IMG/M metagenome (GOLD analysis project Ga0187788, IMG submission 133008) | Tropical peat soil microbial communities from peatlands in Department of Meta, Colombia - 1015_BV01_MP10_20_MG | ecosystem: Environmental > Terrestrial > Soil > Wetlands > Peat | place...
GTTAGGGGCGCAAACGCAACGAACGCCCCAACCTTTGAGCGGTTAGGGGCGCAAACGCAACGAACGCCCCAACCTTTGAGCGGTTAGGGGCGCAAATGCAACGAACGCCCCAACCTTTGAGCGGTCAGGTGCGGAAACCTGACTCCGCCCCAACCGTCGGCTTCCGGACGTCGCCGGAAGCCTCATTGTGATCCCACTGTATCACGTAAGGCAGTATGGTCTTACTGTATCACGTAAGGCAGCAAACCGAGAAAGCGCGCACGCTTGATCGCCTGCGCGAGCTCCCGCTGTTTCTTCGCCGACACCGCGGTGATGCGGCTTGGCACGATCTTGCCGCGTTCGGAGACGTAACGCTGCAACAGCTTGACGTCCTTGTAGTCGATCTTGGGCGCGCTGGCGCCGGAGAACGGGCACGTCTTGCGGCGGCGGAAAAAGGGACGGCGGGCACCGCCGGCTTGCGATCCAAATGCCATGACCTATTCCTCCCCCGGGCCGACGTCGACGCTCTCGATGTCGTCGCCGCCCTCATCGCGCCGCGAGCGGCGCTCGCCGCGTCCACCCCCGCGCTCGTCGCGGTCGCGATCCGACTTGCGCATCATCGCCGAAGGACCTTCCTCGTGCGCCTCGACCCGGATGGTGAGGTAACGCAGCACATCTTCGTTGAGCCGCTCCTGACGCTCGATCTCGTTGAGCGCGGCCGGCGGCGCATCGACATTGAGCAGCGTCATGTGCGCCTTGCGGTTCTTGCGGATGCGGTAGGTGAGAGACTTCAGGCCCCAGTATTCGTTCTTGGTGACCTTTCCACCCATTTGCCCGATGACGCCGGACAGCTGCGTGGTCAATTCCTCGACCTGCTGCGCGCTCAAATCCTGGCGCGCGAGGTACACGTGTTCGTACAACGGCATGAAAAGCCTTTCCCTGATCCAAGTTCCCTGTCCTCGATCCCGGTGCGAAGCCCCTCGAGCCCTTCGGGGAAAGGCTCGAATGCTCTGAAGGCGGAAGCACAGGACGCCGGACCGAAAGGGCCCTACCGGCTATGAGTGCGACCAGCCGGCCGTCCGTTCAGCTTCCAACCAGGATCGACGGAGTGGGCGGTTTATAGGGGTTTTTCGCAAAAACGCAAGCTGAACAAGCTGGCGCACAAATCAGGCGGCACGTGGTCCCAAATCGCTGCTTTGCAGAAGATCAGCGAGTTGTACCGCGAGATCCGCACCCTCGCGCAGGAGGCGGGCGGCGTCGCCATTCTGCTCGCCAGTCCGGCGGATGCGTTCAAGAGCCTCGAGCAGCCGGTCGAGGTTTTGCGCCAAGAATTGCTGGCGGAAAACCGGATCGGTGCGCGCCCGCGTGAGCTCGTCCTCGGTGACCAGATCGCTCATGGCCTTGCTATTGGTCTTTGAAAGATAGACCTAAATCGTAGCGGACGGAGATTGTCGCTCCGTTACCACCGGCGGCGAAACTTGACAGAACCTGTATCCAGGTGTCTTTCGGCCCGATTTCGACGCATCAGCAATCATTAACGGACTAAACATGGCGGTCGCTTTTGTGTTTCCAGGGCAGGGCAGCCAGGCCGTCGGGATGGGCAAAACACTGGCCGCGAATTTCACGGCTGCGCGGCAGGTCTTCGAAGAAGTCGACGCCGCCCTCGGCAGCAAGCTCAGCACCATCATCTTCGAAGGACCCGCGGAGACACTGACGCTCACCGAGAATGCACAGCCCGCGCTGATGGCGGTTTCGCTTGCTGCCCTGCGCGTGCTGGAGGGCGAAGCCGGACTCAATTTGGCACGCGATGCGCAATTCGTCGCCGGCCATTCGCTCGGTGAATATTCGGCGCTGGCCGCGGCCGGCGCTTTTAGCATTGCTGACGCGGCGCGCCTCTTGCGCACGCGCGGACAGGCCATGCAGAAAGCTGTACCGGTTGGCGCCGGCGCCATGGCGGCGCTGATTGGTCTCGAATTCGACGCCGCGTCGGCGGTTGCGGCAGAAGCGGCGCAAGGCGCAGTCTGCCAGGCCGCCAACGATAACGGTGCCGGTCAGGTGGTCGTCTCTGGCACCAGGACGGCGGTCGAGCGTGCAGTGGAAATTGCCAAAACCAAAGGCGCCAAACGAGCAATGCTCTTGCCGGTATCCGCGCCGTTCCATTGCGCGCTGATGCAGCCGGCAGCCGATGTGATGGCACAAGCGCTGGCACAGGTATCGATCAAGGCGCCGTCGGTGCCGCTTGTCGCCAATGTGCTCGCCAAAGCCATAAAAGAGCCCGCCGAAATTGTGCGGGCGCTCGTTGCGCAAGTCACAGGCACTGTGCGCTGGCGCGAGTCGGTCGTGTATATGGCGAATGCCGGCGTGACAAACTTCTATGAGGTTGGTGCCGGCAAGGTGCTGAGCGGGTTGATCAAGCGACTCGCGGAAGGCGCCGCCGTCAGCGCGGTGGGAAATTCAGAGGACGTCGCTGCCTTCAAGGCGGGGAGGAACGCATGATGTTCGACTTGACGGGCAAGACCGCGCTGGTGACCGGTGCGAGCGGGGCAATCGGCGGTGCGATTGCGCGCGCCCTGCATGCGCAGGGTGCGACCGTTGCAATTTCCGGCACACGCAAAGACGCGCTTGATAGTTTGGCCTCTGCATTGCGCGACCGTGTCCACGTGTTGCCCTGCGATCTGGCGGAAAAGAATGCGGTCGAAGCATTGGTGCCGAGTGCAGAAGAGAAAATGGAGAAGCTCGACATTCTGATCGCCAATGCCGGCGTTAATCGCGACAATCTCTTCGTACAGCTGCGCGACGAAGATTGGGACCAGGTGATTGCAGTCAATCTGACGTCCACCTTCCGGCTCGCGCGTGCGGCGGTATCGCGCATGATGCGCCGCCGTTGGGGCCGCGTGATCGCCATTTCGTCCGTGGTCGGATTTACCGGAAACCCCGGGCAGGGGAACTATTCCGCGTCGAAAGCGGGTATGGTCGGCATGATAAAGTCGATTGCCGCCGAATATGCCAAGCGCAACGTTACCGCCAATTGCATTGCGCCAGGTCTGATTGCCTCGGCTATGACCGAGAAGCTGAACGAAAAACAGCGTGAGGCAATTTTCGCGCGCATTCCTGCGGCCAAGCTCGGCACGCCCGAGGACGTGGCAGCGGCTGCAGTTTTTCTTGCCTCAAACGAAGCGGCTTACGTCAATGGGCAGACCATCCACGTCAATGGCGGTATGGCCATGATTTGACGGAATCGTCCCCAAATGGCGGGACCGGGTTCGCAAGAGTTCACGCGCCAGTGGGAGGCGGAAATCGCAGATTTTCAGGGCTTGCTCGCTTTGCTCTCACGCGCTAGTCAACGTATTTGAAGTATGGTAACCGGACTTCGGCCCGGCTGGGGCGGCTAATCGCGGAAAGTCGGAAGTGATATTCCGCAACCTCTCATCGCCGTCAGACACGACGAGGCCATACCGCGATGGTTGCGATCTGACTCTGGAACGCAGCCCAATCTAAAAAGCACGAGGTTGGAACGATGAGTGACATTGGCGAGCGGGTCAAAAAGATCGTCGTGGAGCACCTGGGCGTAGAGCCCGACAAGGTGACCGATCAAGCGAGTTTCATTGACGATCTTGGCGCCGACAGTCTCGACACCGTCGAGCTCGTGATGGCTTTCGAAGAGGAATTCGGCTGCGAGATTCCCGACGATGCTGCCGAAACCATCTTGACCGTAGGCGACGCGGTCAAATTTCTCGAAAAGAACGCCAAAAGCTGAGCAAGCGCATCACGCCGCTGCTCGACCGCTTCGCTCGTCATTGGCTGGTGGGCTGTGCGCAATACAGCGGCGCGGATGATTTCGCTCGGAGCCGGCCATGAGACGTGTCGTTGTCACAGGGATGGGGATGCTTACGCCGCTCGGTTGTGGTGTGGAGCCGACCTGGGCTCGTTTGCTCAAAGGCGAGAGCGGCGCCAAGAAAATCGACACCTTCGAGGTCTCCGACATCGCCTGCAAGATCGCCTGCATGATCCCACGCGGCGACGGTTCGAATGCCACGTACAATCCCGACCAATGGATGGAGCCGAAGGAGCAGCGCAAAGTCGACGAATTCATCATCTTCGCGATGTGTGCGGCACGCCAGGCGCTCGACGATGCCGGATGGCATCCGAAGAGTTACGAAGAGCAGACCACCAGCGGCGTTCTGATTGGTTCCGGCATCGGTGGTATCGAAGGTATCGCGGAAACTGCAGTTTTGCTGCATGAGAAGGGGCCGCGCCGGGTATCACCGTTCTTTATTCCGGGCCGCATCATCAATCTCGCATCGGGTGTCGTATCGATCGCATTTGGCTTGAAGGGGCCGAACCACGCGGTTGTCACTGCCTGCTCGACCGGATCGCATGCCATCGGTGATGCCGCCCGTCTCGTCGCTCTTGGCGATGCCGAAGTGATGGTCGCCGGCGGCGCGGAATCGCCGGTCAACCGCATATCGCTCGCCGGGTTCTCGGCTTTGCGCGCGCTCTCAACCAACTTTAACGACGATCCGACCCGGGCCTCGCGTCCTTATGATAAAGACCGGGATGGCTTCGTCATGGGTGAAGGTGCCGGTGTGGTCGTCCTGGAAGCGCTCGACCACGCCAAGGCGCGCGGCGCGAAAATATACGCCGAACTTATCGGCTATGGCTTGTCGGGCGATGCCCATCATATCACTGCACCCGCGCCTGACGGCGATGGAGCGCTGCGTTGCATGAGTGCCGCCATAAAACGTGCCGGAATCTCGGCCGGCGACATCGACTACATCAATGCGCATGGCACCTCGACGCCGCTCGGCGATGAAATAGAGCTAGGCGCGGTGCAAAAGCTGGTCGGCAACGCCGCTGGCCGCATGTCTATGTCATCGACAAAATCCTGTATCGGTCATCTGCTCGGTGCGGCGGGCGCGGTCGAAGCGATCTTCTCCGTGCTTGCGATTCGTGACCGGGTTGCGCCGCCCACGATCAACCTCGATAATCCCTCGGTCGACACGCCGATCGATCTGGTCCCCCACCAGGCACGCAAACGCGATGTCGACACCGCATTGTCGAATTCCTTCGGGTTTGGTGGAACAAACGCCTCGCTGATTTTCCGCCGTTACGCTGCCTAGAAACCTGCGCAGACGAGCGTCCCCAGCTTTCGCCATAATTTTTTCTAACGTGCAAAAGCGGTTGATATCTTTCCCCCGCTGCGGCGGGACGGTGCGACGAGGGTAAGGTGCCGGTGTTTACAGCGGGAGCGGGTTAGTGAGCGACAACAGCGGTTCACGGGCCGGCAAGCCGCCACGCAGCCCGCGCGCGGCGCTTGAGCCTGAAAGGGTACCCCTTCCGAGTCGCCATTCGCGGCGCGTACGCCATCCGATCATTGTGATCGGAAATGCGATCTTCACGATCCTTGTGGTGATCGCGATTGCGGTCGGTGCGGTGCTGTTCATCGGCAAGCAGCGGTTCGAAGCCGCCGGCCCGCTATCCGAGGACAAGGTCGTCAATATTCCGCGCGGACTGGGCATTCGCGACATTTCCGACCTGTTGCAGCGCGAAGGCGTCATAGATCAGCCCTACGTCTTTATGGGCGCCGTGATTGTGCTCAAGGCGCGCGGCGAGCTTAAGTACGGCGAATACCAGTTCACCAAACAGTCCAGCGTTGCTGATGTTGTAGACACCATCGTCGAAGGCAAGGTGGTGCAGCATGCATTCACTGTCCCGGAAGGCCTGACGTCCGAACAGATTGTTGCGCGTCTCCTGGAGAATGAGACGCTGACGGGCCAGATCAAGGACATCCCGCGCGAAGGCACGCTGCTTCCGGAAACCTACAGATTCACGCGCGGTATGACGCGCGAGCAGATCATCCAGCGCATGCAGCAAGCGCACCGGCGCGTGCTGCAAGAGGTGTGGGAGCACCGGCTACAGGATCTGCCGGTCAAGACGCCCGAGCAGTTGGTGACACTCGCCTCGATCGTGGAAAAGGAAACCGGCAAACCGGATGAGCGCACCCGGGTCGCCGCGGTTTTCGTCAATCGGCTCAAGACGAGAATGCGTCTTCAGTCGGACCCGACAATCATCTACGGGCTGACCGGCGGCAAAGGATCGCTGGGCCGGCCAATCCTGAAAAGCGAGATCGAGCAGCCGACACCCTACAACACCTACGTCATCGATGGCCTGCCGCCCGGGCCGATCGCCAACCCGGGCCGCGCCTCGCTTGAAGCGGCGGCAAATCCCGCACGAACCAAGGAGCTCTATTTCGTTGCCGATGGCACCGGTGGCCACGTATTTTCGGACAGTTACGCAGAGCACCAGAAAAACGTCGCGCGCTTGCGCGGCATCGAACACAGCAATGGCACTGGTTCCGTGCCGGCCAGCCCGGCGCCCTCCGCGAACGACGCACGGAGTGGCGGCAAGCCATAGGCTTGTGACCTCAAGCGCTCGCGGCTAAGGTCGCCGCGCTTTTCGAAAAGGCAACAACACGAGACGAATGCCCATGGCTCTGTCGAGCATGACCGGATTTGCTCGCGGCCACGGGGTCACCGGCTCCTATGCCTGGAGCTGGGAAATCAAATCGGTGAACGCCAAGGGACTCGACGTACGGTTCCGGCTGCCAATGGGCTGGGACGCCGTTGAGGTGCCGGCCCGTGCGCGCGCTGCCGAAAAGCTGTCGCGCGGCACCGTCTATGCAAATCTCGCCGTGGAGCGCAAAGGCGTGCAGCCGATAGTGAAGGTCAACGAGCCGGTGCTCGCTTCGGTGATATCGACGCTCAAGGGTCTTTCCGGAAAGGTGGATGCGGCGCCCGCAAGTCTCGATGGCATTCTGTCGCTCAAGGGCGTTATCGAAGTCACCGAGGAAGACGAACGCGAAGAGGACCATCGCGCCGCCGAGGCCGCGATCGTTGCGGCCTTCGAGGATGCACTGGGTGCACTGGTCGCCATGCGCAACGGGGAGGGTGCGACGCTTGGCCGCCTGCTGTCGGCGAGACTCGATGAAATCGCGGCGCTCGCGGTGCGTGCCGAGAAAGCGCCCGGACGCAAGCCGGAGGCGATCAAGGCGCGGCTGGCGGAGCAAGTTGCGACACTGCTGTCGGCGTCGGAACGCTTCGATTCCGATCGGCTGTACCAGGAGGCCGTCTTGCTGGCCGCTAAAGCCGACATTCGCGAGGAGCTTGACCGGCTTGCCTCGCACGTGGCGCAGGCGAAGAAACTCCTCGCCGATGGTGGCGCGATCGGGCGCAAGCTCGATTTTCTGGCGCAGGAACTGCACCGCGAATCGAATACGCTCACAGCCAAGGCCAATGACGTCGACCTGACCAATATTGGGCTTGAGCTCAAGAGCGTGGTCGAGCAATTCCGCGAGCAGGTGCAGAACCTGGAGTAACCGATGGTGCAACAGCGGAAACAGGACACCATCGCCCGCCGCGGGCTGATGCTGGTGCTGTCGTCGCCATCGGGCGCCGGCAAGACCACGTTGTCGCGCAAGCTGCTTGAAGAGGATAAGCGAGTCGCTCTGTCAGTGTCGGTGACCACGCGCAAAATGCGGCCGGGCGAGAAGGACGGGCACGACTATCATTTCATCGATCGCAGGCGCTTCGACGCCATGGTCGAAAAGAACGAGCTGCTGGAATGGGCCGAAGTGTTCGACAACTATTACGGCACGCCGGCCAAGCCGGTGATGGATGCGCTCGTTGCCGGCCGCGATGTTTTGTTTGATATCGACTGGCAGGGTACCCAGCAACTACGTGACCAGGCGCGCAACGATATGGCGAGCGTGTTCGTTTTGCCGCCGTCGATTCCGGAACTGGAACGGCGACTGCACACGCGGGCCCAGGACGACTACGAAACCATTCATCGCCGCATGGCGAAAGCCGCCGACGAAATGAGTCACTGGGCCGAATATGACTACGTGGTGATCAATCGCGATTTTGCTCAGGCCTTTGCCGAGGTGAAAGCGATTCTCGCCGCCGAGCGGCTCAAGCGTGCGCGGCAGCCCGGGCTGTATGATTTCGTCCGCGGTTTGCAGGCGAAGCTTTAGGCCGTCAGCACGACCCGCCCGACGATTCTTCCTGCCCGCAGATCATCGAGCGTTGCCGACGCCTGATCGAGTGGCCGCTCGGCGATCGGGGGCGGTACGATTTTCCTGGCGCGCACCAGATCGATCAGCTCGCGTGCCTCGGCCAGTGTGCCGGTGGTGGTGCCTTCGATCGTCATCGCCTTGAGGGGAAACATGGCGACCGCGGTCGAGTAGGCGCCGCCGATCAGTCCAGTCACGACGACCTTGCCGCCTTTTGCCAGCACGCCGGTGGCGAAATTCAACGACGCGTCGGAGCCGGCAAAATCACAGGCGGCATACACCCCGCCGCTTGCCTTCAACAACGCCTTGCGCGCGTTCGGGTCGGACGGATCGAATGCCTCTGCGGCACCCGCGGCCAGCGCTGCCGCGCGCTTATTAGGGTCGATGTCGGCGACAAACGGCGCGGCACTGTACATGGCTCGCGCGAGCGCAAGACCCATTAGCCCAACGCCACCGAGGCCCACGAGCAAAAGCGGTGCGCGCTCCGCGCGGTCGGCCAGCCGCTTGAGCGCGACGTAGGCTGTCAGCCCGGAGCACATCAGCGCGCCGGCATATCCCGCCGGCAGCGGCGCATAATCAATCAGGTAACGCGAATGCGGAACCAGCACGTGCGTTGCAAAGCCGCCATCGACGGCAATCCCGAGATGACGCAGGGCGATGCAGATATTCTCGTCGCCGACTTTACAGGCGGCGCACTGGCCGCAACCGATCCAGGGATAGACCGCAACTTTTGCGCCGGACTTCGCATCGGCGTCCGGCCCCGCGCTTTCAATTCTGCCGGCGATTTCGTGACCGAGCGTGAAAGGCAACGTCCGTCCGGCGCGGACGTCGAGTTTCCTGTCGCCACCGAGTGCGAAGAAGCCATCCTGCATGTGCAAATCGGAATGGCAGACGCCACACCGTTCAATCCGCACCAGGACCTCGGAGCCCTTTGGTTGAGGTGCATCGACGACCGTTTCGCATAACGGCGCGCCATAGGCGGTCAAGGATTGGCGGCGCATTTGTGTCATTTGGCTCTCCGCCAGCGCATCCGCGAAAACGCTGATCCAGTATTCCACGGCATCATTTGTTGCCAGCAAAAATTCTTGCCAGGGCGACAAAACCGTCGACCGGAATTTCCTCCGCCCGGGCCGTCGGCTCGATGCCGGCCGTCGCCAGGAGCGCGGCGGCGTCGACGCCAAGCGTCTTCAGGCTTTGTCGCAACATCTTGCGGCGCTGGCCGAAGGCGGCTTCGGTCACGCGTTGCAGTGCGACCGGGTCGCAAGCGAGCGGTACCTGCCGCGGCGTAAGCCGAACCACGGAGGACGTCACCTTTGGCGGCGGTACAAAAGCCGACCGCGCCACATCGAACAAGATCTTTGCCTCTGTGCGCCATCCAGCCAATACCGACAAACGCCCGTAGGATTTGCTCCCCGGTACGGCGACAATGCGTTCGGCGACTTCACGCTGGAACATCAGCAGCAACGAGTCGTACCAGGGTGGCCAAGGTTCGACGGTCAGCCAGCCGACCAGCAGGGCAGTAGCGATATTGTACGGCAGGTTTGCCACGACGCGGGCACGTTCCGGCCCAAGTTGCTCACGCGGATCGATGCTGAGCGCATCGCCTGCCACGATCTCAAGCCGGCCCGGATAGCGAGCGGCGATCTCTTCCAGCGCAGCGATGGCACGTTGGTCGCGTTCGATGGCGACGACACGGCGGGCGCCAAGCGCCAGCAGGGCCCGGGTGAGGCCACCTGGACCGGGGCCGATTTCGACGACCGTGATATTTTCCAGAGGTTCGGCGGCGCGGGCGATGCGTGCGGTCAGATTGAGATCGAACAAAAAGTTCTGGCCGAGCGACCGTTTCGGCTTAAGACCGTGCTGTCGGATGACCTCGCGGAGCGGCGGCAGGTCATCGATCTGTGGCATTACTTTACGGGCGCCAACGCCAGGGAAGACGTCGACAAACGGGCCGCAAGTGCGAGTGCCGCAACGAGGCTCGATGGGTCGGCAATGCCCTTACCCGCAATATCGAATGCGGTGCCGTGGTCTGGTGACGTGCGCACGAACGGCAGGCCGAGCGTTACGTTCACTGCATGATCGAATGCAAGTGTCTTGATCGGGATCAATGCCTGATCGTGATACATGCAAAGCGCCACGTCATATGTGGCGCGTGCGCGCTCATGAAACAGCGAATCGCCTGGCAGCGGCCCGACCGCATCGATGCCCTCAGCCTGCAGTCGTTTCACCGCGGGCGCCACGATTGCTCTATCCTCCTCGCCGAGGGCACCTTCTTCGCCGGCATGCGGGTTGAGCCCGGCAACCGCAATGCGCGGACGCAAGATGCCAAAGCGTGCCGTAAGATCGCGTGCCACGATCCGTCCGGTCTCCGCAATCAGATCGGATGTGAGTTGAGTAACCACGTCCTTGAATGGCAGGTGAATTGTCACCGGTACGACCGCAAGCTCGGGAGACCACAACATCATCACGGGACGCGCAGCCTTGCCGGTCGCTTCACGCGTCAGTTTTGCGAGGAATTCCGTATGGCCGGGCTCAGCAAATCCCGAGCGATAAAGCACATTCTTGGCCACAGGATTGGTGACGATCGCGGCAGCATTGCCCGCCAGTACGTCCGCGACTGCGCGCCGTATCGAGGCAATCGCTGCCGGTGCACTCGAGGCATCAGGCCTCCCTGGTGCAGCCGTCACCGCAATGTCGAGTGGCACAATGGGGAGGGCGCGCGCAAAAGTCCTGCTCGCTTGCACCGGCGTCACGACGCTTGGGGCAATCTCGATTCCAAGCAATCGAGCGCGCTGCCCGATGAATTCCGGATCAGCGATAAGATAGAAAGGCGGCAGCCGGAGTTCGACGCGGCGCGTCCATAGTTGAATCGTCAAGTCGGGGCCTATGCCGCCCGGCTCGCCCAGTGTCAAAGCCAGCGGAAGAGCGGCAGGCGTGGTCATTTGTTATTCTTGTATTCGATCATCGCCGACTTGCGGAGTTCTTCGAGATATTTTTTGGATTCGGTTTCAAAGCGCTTCACAAAAAGTTTCTCGCGCACTTCGCGCTTGAGCGGTGATTCGGTCGTGCTTTCTTTCTTTCCGCAAACCGCAAACATCTGGAGACCCTGAGCGGTCGTTTCCGGCGCGGTCAGGTGGCCGAGTTGAATGTTGCCGAGCACATCCCGCAACTGTGGCGTGAGGTCAGATGAGTTTCTGGTAATCGGATCGCGTACCGCGACGTCGCGCAATCCGCGCGCCATGGCCAAGCCCTCATTACAGGAGACGAAGCGGCTGCGCAGATTTTCCGCCTCGCTGCGCTTGAGCGCAACCGTAGCCTCGCTTGAACCGCGCGCGACCACGATCACCACCGGGTAGAGCGTGTACACATAACCGACTGCCGAGGCTGCCGCCTCGCCTTCGTTGCGTTCCTTGAGTGCATTGGCGATATCGCTGTCGCCGACCTGAAGCGAAGAGGAATACTTGCCGCGAATCAATTGCTGCCATGTCAATTCGGCGCGGATGCGCGCCTTGACGGTATTGGGTGAAATACCGGCGCGTTCCAGGACTTGACCGAATTGGGCAGCGCTGATGTGTTGCCGTGTGGCCATTCCCTCGAAGGCGTTATCGACCTCGGCGTCCGAAATCTCGAACGAGTAAACCTTAGCCCGCGAGATTTTGAGCCGATCGTCGATCAGATCCTGGATGATTTTCTGGCGCTCGGGGGTTTGGTGGGTCGAACTGAACTCCAGTTTTGTACGCTGCTGAATATCATATTCCGTGATCGGCAAGCCGTTGGCCACAACGACGACTTGCGCACGCGTGGTCGTAACGGTGGCGAGCATCAGGGTGACAAGGGTGCACATCACCCACCAGCCGTATGTTCGGCCGCTCACGCTTGTTATTGGCATCCTGATATCCACTTTGGAACCCAGCGGCGTCTAAGGTGATGTCGAGCGGCCGACGCCCTGGCTCACCGACGTGCCACCCAACGTGCGCAGACTTATGTTCAGCATAACCGTATGATTGGCGGAAACGTTTCCACTGTAAGTATAATTTGTAACGTAGTTGAGGCCCAGAATGAGGCAATCATCCACATAGCCTAAGCCGACGCGGGTCTGGTCGAATTTTCCGGCATTGATATCGTAACGGGCGCCTCCAAGCAGAACCCAGTTGGCGTCGAGCTTGATCGATCCGGTGCCCAATATTCCTTCCTGACGGTCGAGGATGCCCAACAGCGGCTGCGCGGCATAATCGCCGTAGAGGATACTACCGCCCCACCGGTCGAAATTCGCGCGAGCCTCAAGCTCGATCCGCTGTGGCGTGAAGTTGTCGTTGTTGAAACGGAAGCGTGATGTGAACGAGTAAATGTTGTTCGGCTGGTACGTTAACCGCGCGACATAATCAGAATTCGTCGTGTCAAGGCCGCTGTTGAGACCGGTATTCGTGGTTCCACCCAAGGCAAATGAGTTTTGTCCGAACAGGCTGTAGGACTGGCCAAACAAGGCACTCACGGAACCGGCCTGGTTGAACTGCGCGGTGTATTGCATGCCGTAGTTGGCCCGGCCGCCGCCTTCGACACGGTCCCACCCGGAGTACTTATCAACCCGGAACAGATTGCTGTCATCAAACATCAGGCTCTGGGCATCTTCGGTCGGCCAGCGTCCGATTTGTTGCTCGTTGGGCCGCACGATAACCTGTGCAATCGGCTCGACCGTCTGCGTGCCCCATGACTGCACGTTGATGAATGGATACCGGTATTCCAGACCCACGGTCGGCATGGCGCGAACCAGATTGGTGTCGCCAGTGTCGATATAATTGGATACGCCTGGTTGGTTATTGATCTGCATCGAGCCTGCGTCGACCCGCACCGAAGCGAAGGGCGTGAAGACCTGCCCGAACTGGTCGGTGATGCTGCGCCGCCATTCCATCTCGGCTGAGAAGCGGCTGTAGGTGCCGGGAACGCCACGCAGCAGGCAGTTGGCGGTCGTCTTGATCGCCGGATTGGCAGTTTGCGTACAGGTGCCGTTGTTGAGCGCGCTCTGGGTGATCGGATCGAAGTCGGCCTGGTTGCGCGTCAGGCTGGTGAAGTTAATCCGGTAGCCAAGTTCGCCGCCAAGAATTGGACGATCGAAGACGTAGTTGTAATCGATAACCGGATGGATAACCGGAATCTGGCTCTGCACGTCCGATTCAGAGAAACCGAGGTAATAGATGGTGCGGGCATCGAAATAGCTGCGATTGCCCTTGCCGTCGAGAAAGAGCTGCGAGACCGCCGCGTCGTTAGGGTTATTCGTAAATGGATCGATCGAGTGATATCGTGAAAGACGTGGGTTGTAGTCTTGCAAGAATGTGCGGTCGGACAGCAATGTGCCGTCCCAACCCCATACCCACCTGTTGTTGAGCGCGAAGAGGCCGCTACTCTCGAGGCTACCCCGCCAATCGCGGTAGCCCGGTGTCGTCGTCCCGTTGCTGCGAATGAAATAATCTTTGTCGAGCTGATATATGCCGGCGGCGCGGATCGAGTAGGCGCCATCCATTAGCCGCTGCCGGAATTCACCTTGCAGGAGCGGACCCTGCTTAGTGGTGATCATTGGAGCAAAAGTGGCATCGTAGTCAGGCGCGAGCGCCCAGTAGTAGGGGATCTCGGCCGCAGCGCCATAAACCGAACTGGATGAAAGCGACGGCACCAGAAAACCAGTCTTGCGCTTGACGGTCGGATCGGGCGCAGAAAAGTAAGGCATCCAGGCGATGGGCCGGCCAAAGAATTCAAGGCGCGCATCTTCAAAATACATCATCTTCTCGCCCTGATCGTGGATGATGCGGGCGGCCTTCACCTGCCAGAGCGGCGGCTTCTTTGGGTCATCCTTGCAAGGAAGACAGGCTGTGTAGACGCCGTTGTGAAAGACGGTGTAGTTGCCGCTTGTCCGCTCGGCGCGTGTTGCGGCCATACGTGTCTGATCAGGCGCATCGAGTCGCAATGAATCAACGAAGCCGTCGCGGTAATCGTCCGACAGATCCATGATCTCGCCGTAGGTGACCTTGCCGTCCTGTTCGGTCAGCCGAACATTTCCTTCGGCGTGCAGACGCTTTGTTTTCTGATCGTAGATGACCCGGTTGGCTTCGAGTGTGGAGTCGCCGTAATAAATTTGCACGTTGCCCACTGCGGCAACCCGGTTATTGGCATAGTCATAGTCGATCTCGTTCGCTTGAACGAGCATCTGCTTTTGCCCGGACTTTTCGCGCTCGAGAGTAAGTTTCGATTTTTTTTGCGGAGGCGGGCGTTGGGGGAATTGCAATTCCTGCTGCGCAGACGCAGGGACAGACGAAATCAATCCGCCACAAGCCAACAGGCCGAGGACAGCGGCAAATGCTGCGACGCCACGGCGATACGGCCGCGGTGCTGATGGACGAGCGGCTACCAGTCCCGCCATCACCCGTCCTCCTGGTACAACAACGCAATAAACCCCGTCACGCCGCCGACGAGCGCAGGCAGCCAAGCCGCTGCCACAGGGTGCATCAGCTCAGCCTTGCTCAAATCCTCGGTTACTTTCGATAAAACGTAAAGCAAAAACCCCGCCGCCACGCCACTTAAAACCATCTTTTGGACGCCGCCAAAACGGAAGAAACGTAGACTTACGGCGGCGGCAAGGAGAACCATGGCGACGAGCAAAAATGGACGCGCCAGAAGCTTCTGAAACTGCAATCTATAGCCTGCGGCAACCAGGCCGGCATGCTCTGCGATCTGGATATACTGGGGAAGTTCCCAGAACGGGACCGTTTCGGGGGTCGCAAAACTTTCACGTACTTGTTCAGGCGTGAGACTAGTCTTGAGGCGATATTCCGCCTGGCTGACCGGCAATACCCCCAGCGCGTAAATTTGGGCGTCGCGCAAAAGCCAGATGCCCGGTTGCAGCACCGCCGAGCGCGCTTCGATGCGTTGCTTGAACCGGCCATCCAAATCGGCTGCGAATATCGAAACTCCGGTGAGATTGATGCCCTGATCGCGGCTGCTGACGGCGTTGATGATCGCCTGCCCCTCGTCGGTGCGCTGGCTGACCCAGAAGGTGCCGCCTTGTCTTCGCACATTTTGTCCAAATAGTTCGGATTCAAAGCGCTTTGAGCGTTCTTGCAGGATGGCCGACACCGGATTGTAGAGAGCCGTCGCAACGATACCGAAAACGAACGCGACAACGATGGCCGGCGTGACGAATTGCCAGGCGGATAATCCGGCGGACCTGGCGATTACCAGTTCGAGGCGTCGCGACAAGTTCAGAAAACACGACATCGCCCCGATCAGGATGCAGAATGGTAGAATGCGTTCGACCACCTGCGGCACGCGGTAGAGCGAGGTTTTCGCGACCAGCACCGCCGACACGTTCGGAATGTCGCCGGCCCGGCGCATCATCTCGATGTAGTCAATCAGTGTGACCAGCACGAATATTCCGGCGAAAACCACCAACACCGCGCTGAGAAAGCGCAGTCCGAAATATCTCCCCAGTGTTCCAACAAAGATCGGCATGGTGTCAGGGCGTGGCGAAACGCTGGTTGAAGCGCTCTGTCAGTGCCGCAAGCCAGTCGGTGATGAGAGCAGGCGGCTCCAGGATGAGGCCGCGGCGAATGACGTAGAACCCAAAGCCGAATGCGGCGGCCAGCGCCAGATATTGCAGCGACAACATCCAGGGAGCGGCGGCACCGAAGACGGTGGAAGCAAATCCGAGCAGGCGCAGCAGCGCGACGCCACCGATCGCACCAAGCATCGACAGCGTGCGGCTCTGCCGTGTGGTGCGCGGCGCGCCGAGATAGGCATAGGCGATCACCACGAAAGCAAGCGGATAAAATGGCGCCAGCAATCGGTCGTGTAACTCGGCGCGGAACTGATCAGGTTGCTCGAGATAGAACTGGTCCTTTGGATCGGGGAAAAGCAGCTGCCAGAGATAGCGTTCGCGGATCGAATACCTTACCGCCTGTGCGCCGCCCGCGAATTGAGAGAGGTCGAAAGCGTAGCGGTCAAACACAACCATGGCCGGGTCACGTTGGCCGGCCTCGCGGCGCTGCACGATCCCTTTTTGCAGAACCAGATAGGTGCCGCTGCTGTTGTCGAGCAGCTCGCCGATCTCCGAAAGAACGGTGATACGTTCGTTTGCATTGCGCCGGTCGTCGAGGAAAATTCCCGCAAGCTGCCCGTTTGTGCGCCGTTCGCGAATATGGATAGTGACGCCGCTTTCGATCGCCGTGAAGCGTCCAGGTTGAACGATGTTGCTCACGACATTGGCGCGGACCTCCGTCAGCCAATCGCGCAACATCCGCAAACCTTTGGGAGCGAAATAGGCACTAATCGCGGCGACCAGCACCGACACCACGATTGCCGCAGCCATGAAGGCGCGAAACACAATCCACGGCGACATGCCTGCCGCGTTCATCACGATGATTTCGGAATCGTTGGACATCTTGTTGAGCACGTGCGCGACCGCGATCAGCAGAGCGATCGGCGCAATCACCAGGATGAGCAACGGTATGATCAGGCCGGTGATGCCAATGAAAACCAGAATGCTCTGCCCCTGGCTGGTCATGATGTCGATGTCGCGCAGCGCCTGGGTGACCCAGATCACGGCGGTCAAGCTGACAAGCACGATCAGAAACGCACTCAAGGTCGTGCGAAAAATATATCGGCTAATCGACCCCATCCGCGGCTTCGTCCCCTGAGCCGGCATAAGCCGGACCTCGCGCTCGGCTCCCCACCGGACGCGAAGTGCAGTCAGCTTAAAACTCAACCCCCGTCAGCTTTACCTTGATCGCGCGACAAAATGGCCGGGCAAAGGCAAAGCCGTTGAACATGCACAACAAAATGTAAATGTGGCAGCCAGCCAACACCATGCATGTCACCTTTTTAAAGGTAGTAAAATACCGTCAATTCGAGCCCGTTTTGAGGGGAAATCCCTCGATAGCTTTGGGAAAACGACCAGAATCCCCGCTATTGGGGCTTTGCAGGGGCGTCGCGGGCGCGCCATATGGCCCCGGGCCCCCCGGGTATGAGGGTGGCAAAAAGCAAGGATCTTTCCTCAATGACCGACGCCCTCAAGCTTGGATTTGGCCCTTTTACCGCTCCCGCCAGGGGTGTCCTCGTGGTCTTCTGTGATGAGGGGCTGAAGTTCGGCCCCGCCACCCGCAAGGCCTTGGGGCCGGCAGCCGAGGTGGTGGCGCAGGCGGCAAAGGCGGAACGATTTATCGGCAAGAAAAACGCGACGCTGGAACTGGCGGTCCCTGCAGGGCTAAAGGCTGCACGCCTTGTCGTTGTCGGCCTTGGCAAGACCGCCGAACTCAAGCCCAAGGATTTTCTCAGGCTCGGCGGCCTCGCCATGGGCAAGCTGCCGAACTCCGCGAGCGATGCCACCGTGCTTGCCGAAATGGCGGGGGGCGCCATGAAACCCGAGCAGGCTGCCGATCTCGCGCAAGGTATACGTCTGCGCGCCTATGCCTTTGACCGGTACAAGACGAAACGCAAAGACGACGAGAAGCCGCCCGCGACGCGCAGCGTGATTGTTGCAGTCGGCGATGTCGCGGCCGCGCGGAAAACCTACGAACCGCGCTCGGCGATTTCTGACGGCGTGCTGCTCGCGCGTGATCTGGTGAACGAGCCTGCAAACGTTCTCGATCCGGAGGAGTTTGCACGCCGTGCGGGCGCGCTGAAGAAACTCCGCGTCGCGGTGGAGGTCCTTGACCTGAAGGCCATGAAGAAGCTTGGCATGAACGCGTTGCTCGGCGTCGGCCAGGGTTCGGCGCGGCAAAGCCGCGTCGTGATCATGCGATGGAATGGAGGCAAGGCGGGCCAAGCACCCGTTGCCTTTATTGGCAAAGGCGTGTGTTTCGACACGGGGGGTATATCGATCAAGCCGGCCGCCAGCATGGAAGACATGAAGGGCGATATGGCGGGTGCTGCTTGCGTTGTTGGGCTGATGCACGCGCTTGCTGCGCGCAAGGCGCGGGTCAATGCGGTCGGCATCATCGGCCTGGTCGAAAACATGCCGGACGGGAATGCGCAGCGGCCGGGCGACATCGTCAAGTCGATGTCGGGACAGACGATCGAAATCATCAATACGGATGCCGAAGGCCGCCTCGTGCTCGCCGATGTCATCTGGTACGCCGCGCAGCGGTTCAAGCCGAAATTCATCGTGGATCTGGCCACGCTTACCGGTGCTATCATCGTCGCACTTGGTCAGGAATATGCCGGTATGTTTTCAAACAACGACCAACTTGCCGATCGTTTGACCAAGGCCGGCATTGAAACCGGCGAATTGGTTTGGCGAATGCCGCTCGCGCCCGAGTACGACAAGATGATCGATTCCAAGTTTGCCGACATGAAAAATACCGGCGGCAGCCGGTGGGGAGGAGCGATCACGGCCGCGCAATTCATCAAACGGTTTGTCGATGACAAGACACCGTGGGCCCATCTCGATATCGCCGGCACCGGGTTTGACTCGCGCCAGACCGACATCAACAAAAGTTGGGGTTCGGGGTGGGGCGTAAGACTGCTGGATCGGCTGGTGGCCGACCACTACGAAAAATAGCGTGATGACTGAGGTTCTTTTTTACCACCTGCAAGGCCAGAAACCGGAAGGCGTCCTGCCGGCGCTCCTGGAAAAGTCGCTCGAACGCGGCTGGAAGGTGGTCGTGCAAGGATCATCTGAGGAGCGCATTGAGGCTCTTGATGCGCACTTGTGGACTTACCGGGATGACGGCTTTCTGCCGCACGGCACATGGCGCGAGGCGGAAGCCGCTCAGCAGCCGGTGTTGCTCACCCTCAATGACGGCAATCCCAATGCGGCCACCGTGCGTTTCCTGATCGATGGTGCGTCGATGCCGGCTGATCCGCAGAATTACCAACGCATCGTGCTTTTGTTCGATGGTGATGACGAGGACGCAGTGACGGCAGCGCGCGCGCAGTGGTCGGCAGTCAAGGACAGCGGATTGGAAGCCACCTATTGGCAGACAGACGAGCAGGGGCGGTGGGCCAAAAAGGCATGATCTGAAGTGACTAGGCCATTGGACCGCAGGCCAGTGACCTACTTGGTGCTAACCCTTTGGGCGACCGACACTTGCCGCCCGCCACGGTGATGACGCAAAATGCGTTTTAAGGGACAAGCACAAAATCAACCGGGGATCAGCCGTTTGCCGCGCCACCACGCCTGTTTCAGCATTGCGCTTGCCTGCGCTGCGGCGCTCGCCGTCGCGGGATGCAAGAATACGGCGGGGGTATTCGAAGATCAGAACGAGGGTGGCTGGTTTACTAAACCGGTCTTCAGCAAGCCCGACTGGGCAATGGCGCCCAGTACCGTAAATCTCGGTCCACAAGGGCCGGTCACCCCGGAAGAAATGGTGACCGCCGAAGGGCTCTGCGCAGCGCCAGCTGCGGCCGCCGCGCAAGGGGCCGATGCACCCCCGGCTGCACCGGAATCGCCGCCGCCCGCGGATCGCGCGGTCGGTTCGGTCGCCGGCGATCTTGCCGGCGCGCCGATGCCGGCCGCCGCGCCGGCATCTGCGGCCCCTAAATCAGGCCTGCAAAGGTTAGAGCCTGGCTCTGGACCGCCGCCGGTGGCAGGCGGGATCGCTCTTGGCATGACCGAGTGTCAGGCCGTCCAGCGCGCGGGCACGCCGAGCAACGTCGCCATCAGCGCAGGGGAGAAAGGCGAGCGAAAGGTCGTTATCACTTACCTGAGCGGGCCGTGGCCTGGCATCTACACCTTCGCCAGCGGCCGCTTGAAGGTTGTCGAGCGTGCGCCCGAGCAGCCGAAACCGGCGGTGCCAAAGAAATCCCCCAAGAAAAAGCCGCCGCCGAAGACAGCCAACGTCCAGTAATTCTAGCCGAGTGCGCGCAGCGCGCCGTCACCGGTTTCACGCTGATAAATGATCAAATCGAAACTCGGCGTGCGCTCATTTCCGATTGCGGCGCTCAACAGCGCGTGTGCTTGCCCGCGGTGGTGAGTTTGGTGATTGAAAAAATGGTCGAGCGCGGGAGCAAGTACTTGCTCGATGTCCTGCGGGTTGACGACGGTGCGAAAGCGGATCGTTTTAGCGAGATCCTCGTCCTTCAAGCTGCCGATATAGTGGCGGATGCGCTCATCTTCAGTGCGCCGGGCCGACCGCAACTTCGTGAAATCCTCATAGAGGATCGCATCCAGGCTCGGCGGGGTTTCGCCCTTGCCAGTGAAGCGCCGCATCCAGATGCGGTCGCCGACCAAAAGATGGTTGAGGGTGCCATGCAACGATCTGAAAAAGGCTCCGCGGTTGGCGCGATAGTCTGCGTCCGCGATCTGAGCGGCCGCGTCATAGAGGCGCTCATTGCACCAGGCATTGTAGCCTGCGAACATCCGGTAGCGGGCCAGCATGCTGCACTCCCCTGCGATTAGATCCCTGTCCCCGGCGACTGACCTTGCCGCCTGACGGGCTCGCCGGTATAAGCCGCGCGGCCCAACTTCTCCAATGAAACTCCGTAAAGTCTCCAATTGGTATCAGTGAAGGAAGATCTGAATGGCGATCGAGCGCACCTTTTCGATCCTCAAACCTGACGCGACAGAGCGCAATTTGACCGGCGCCATCAATGCGATCATCGAGAAGGCGGGTCTGCGCGTCGTCGCGCAAAAGCGCGTGCGTATTTCGCGCGAGCAGGCGGAGAAATTCTACGCCGTCCACCGCGAGCGGCCGTTCTTTCGCGAGCTCGTCGATTTCATGACGTCCGGGCCCGTTGTGGTGCAGGTGCTGGAAGGCGACAACGCGATCGCGAAATACCGCGAAGTCATGGGCGCGACCGACCCGGCCAAGGCTGCCGCCGGCACCATCCGCAAGACGCATGCAAAGTCGATCGGCGAAAATTCGGTGCATGGATCGGATGCTCCGGACACGGCCGTGCGGGAAATTGCGCAGTTTTTCGCGGAAAACGAGATCGTCGGCTAGGGTGGCATTGCGCCCCCCTTTTGGTACTGGTACCTCGTTTATGGTCTTGTAGACTGATGGCGAACAGATAAGACACGCCTCCGCCGATTGGCGGTGAAGTTCGACGACCGAACTTGAGGGAACGAGCTGTGGACGCTTTGCTATCCGAAATGATGCGCCCGACATTCTGGTTGGCCGCGCTGCAAATCATGGGAATCAATATTCTGCTGTCGGGCGACAATGCGGTCGTCATCGCGCTTGCCGTCCGTGCGCTTCCGCCTAAGGAGCGGTTCTGGGGCATGGTTCTTGGTGCCGGCGCGGCGGCAGTGTTGCTGATCTTGTTTACCGGCATTGTCGCAACTTTGATGAAGTTGCCGTACCTCAAACTCGCCGGTGGGCTTGCGCTGTTCTGGGTCGCCATCAAGCTTGTGTCACCACAGCCGCACGACAGCGAGGACTCGCCCGAAGCGGTCGAGGATTTGTGGCGCGCCGTTCGCGTCGTTGTCGTGGCAAATATCGTGATGAGCCTTGACAATGTGATTGCGGTCGCCGCCGCCGCGAAAGGCAATTATGTACTGCTTGGGCTCGGGCTCGCGGTCAGCATCCCGGTCGTCATTGCGGGTAGTGCTTTGTTCCTGGCTATCATCGAACGCTTCCCGATCGTGGTGTGGGGCGGCGGGGCATTGCTTGGCTGGATTGCGGGCGGCTTGTTGCCGGAAGATCAGATCATTGCCGAACATTTTTCGGAAGCGACTGCCGAGACACTCGAAGTGGTCTGCGGGATTGCCGGCGCCATCTTCGTCGTCCTGGTTGGCTTGTATCTGGTAAAAACAAGGCGCGTGCAAGAAGAGGCGGCATAGGCGGCCCTAGTCGAGCCGAGAAGGCGATGGCGCGATGAACAAAATGGTGCGAGGCGTCGGGTCGGCGGTTCGCATCGGAGCTACCGCGTGCCCGCATGATTGCCCATCGACCTGCGCACTCGAGGTCGAGCTTCTCGACGACCGCACCATCGGACGCGTGCATGGCGCGAAAGATAACGACTACACCGCCGGTGTGATCTGCGCGAAGGTTGCGCGCTACGCCGAGCGCGAGCATCACGCGCAGCGGTTACTGCATCCATTGCGGCGCAAGGGCGCGAAAGGCTCCGGCGAATTCGAGCGCATATCGTGGGATGATGCGCTCGATCTCGTGGCAGAAAAATTCCTTCAGGCCGAGCAGCGCCACGGATCCGAAAGCGTCTGGCCCTATTACTACGCCGGTACCATGGGTCTGGTCATGCGTGACGGTATCAACCGCCTGCGCCACGCCAAGAAATATTCCGGCTTCCATTCAACGATCTGCGTCAATCCCGCCTACGCCGGCTTTGCCGCCGGGGTGGGGCGTATCGCCGGCGTCGACCCGCGCGAAATGGCGAAATCCGACCTTGTCGTGATCTGGGGCACCAATGCCGTCAACACGCAGGTCAATGTCATGACCCACGCCGTGCACGCACGCAAAGAACGCGGCGCCAAGATCGTGGCGGTCGATATCTACATGAATGACACAATGGAGCACGCCGATTTGCCGGTGCTGGTGAAGCCGGGGACCGACGGTGCGCTTGCATGCGCGGTGATGCATTGCCTTTTCCGCGATGGAA
>Ga0187788_10000078_pt1 | contig 22511 bp, 16 predicted proteins | sample 1015_BV01_MP10_2_FD_133008 | JGI IMG/M metagenome (GOLD analysis project Ga0187788, IMG submission 133008) | Tropical peat soil microbial communities from peatlands in Department of Meta, Colombia - 1015_BV01_MP10_20_MG | ecosystem: Environmental > Terrestrial > Soil > Wetlands > Peat | place...
TCAAGCCCAGCGAGCTCACGCCCTCGACCGCGATCCTGCTGAACCGGCTGCTGGAGGAGGCCGGCCTCCCGGCGGGCGCGGCGAACCTCGTGCTCGGCGACGGTGCGCAGGTCGGGTCGGTGCTCACCGAGCATCCGGGCGTCGACATGGTCTCCTTCACCGGCGGGCTGGCCACCGGACGCCGGGTGATGGCGGCCGCCGCCGCGACGGTCAAGCGGGTGGCCCTCGAGCTGGGTGGCAAGAACCCCAACGTGGTCTTCGCCGACGCCGACCTCGACACCGCCGTCGACTACGCGCTGACCGCGGTGTTCCTGCACTCCGGCCAGGTCTGCTCGGCCGGGGCTCGGCTGCTCGTCGAGGACGGCCTGCACGACGAGTTCGTCGACGAGGTGGTGGCGCGGGCCCGCTCGATCCGGCTCGGCGGCCCGTTCGACCCGGACGCCGAGAGCGGCCCGCTGATCTCGGCGGCGCACCGGGCGAAGGTGGAGGACTACGTGGCCGCGGGGGTGGCCGAGGGTGCGGTGCTGCGCTGCGGCGGGGCCCGGCCGCGGGAGGAGCACCTGGCGTCCGGCTTCTACTACCTGCCGACGGTGCTGGACGACTGCTCCAGCGGAATGCGGGTGGTCCGGGAGGAGTCTTTCGGTCCGGTACTGACCGTGGAGCGGTTCAGGGACGAGGATGACGCTGTGCGGATCGCCAACGACACCGACTACGGCCTGGCCGGCGCAGTGTGGACCCAGGACGCCGGGAAGGCGCAGCGCGTCGCCGCTCGGCTGAGGCATGGCACGGTGTGGATCAATGATTACCACCCGTACGTGCCACAGGCCGAATGGGGCGGGTTCAAGCAGTCCGGTATCGGGCGGGAACTCGGCCCGACAGGGTTGGCGGAGTACCGGGAGATCAAACACATCTGGCACAACATCCGCCCCGCTCCGCAACGATGGTTCGCGGGGTGACCGCACGGGACGGACGCCGCCGCACGCCCACCTGAGGAGGACAGCCGTGACCACGACTGCAGAGCAGCCCGGCGCCGTCTCCGACCGTCCGGAACCGGGTGCCGAGCCCGTGATCTCCGTCGGTGACCTGTGGAAGGTGTTCGGCCCGCGCGCGGCTGACGTGCCCGGCTCGGCCGAGTTGGCCGCGCTGTCCCGCCGGGAGCTGATGGACCGCACCGGGTGCACCGCAGCGGTCCGCGAGATCAGCTTCGACATCGCTCCCGGCGAGATGTTCGTCGTGATGGGCCTGTCCGGGTCGGGGAAGTCCACGCTGGTGCGCTGCCTCACCCGGCTGATCGAGCCGACGTCCGGCAGCATCATCTTCGAGGGCGAGGACGTGCGCCGCCTCGACGACAAGCGGCTGCGCCACCTGCGGCGGCACAAGTTCTCGATGGTCTTCCAGCACTTCGGGCTGCTCCCGCACCGGAAGGTGGTGGACAACGTCGCCTACGGGCTGGAGGTCCGGGGGACGCCGAAGGCGGAGCGCACCAAGCGCGCGATGGAGGTGATCGAGCTCGTCGGCCTGACCGGGTACGAGAAGTCCTACCCGGACCAGCTCTCCGGCGGGATGCAGCAGCGGGTCGGCCTGGCCCGGGCCCTGGCCGGCGATCCGGATGTGATGCTGTTCGACGAGCCGTTCTCCGCGCTGGACCCGCTGATCCGCCGGGACATGCAGAACGAGGTGATCCGGCTGCACCACGAGGTCGGCAAGACGATGGTGTTCATCACCCACGACCTGTCCGAGGCGCTCAAGCTCGGCGACCGGATCCTGATCATGCGGGACGGCAAGATGATCCAGGTCGGGCCCGGCGACGAGCTGGTCGGCGCGCCGGCCGACGACTACGTGCGGGACTTCGTCCAGGACGTGAACCGCTCGCACGTGCTCACCCTGCGCTGGATCATGCGAGAACCCCGGCCGGACGACCCGCTGGACGGCCCGGAACTCGGGCAGGACACCATCGTGCACGAGGCCACCCGCGCCGTCCTCGCCGCGGAGAAGCCGATCCGGGTGATCAAGGACGGCAAGCTGGTCGGCATCGTCGGGGACGAGGAGATCCTCGGCGTGATCGCCGGAGTGGACGGATCCGTCTGATGGCCACCCAGATCACGGTCCCCGCCGCCATCCGCCGTCCGGGCCGGGTCGCCGGTGTGGCCATGGTCCTGGTGATCTGGCTGCTCGGCTGGGCGCTGTTCCGCGGCCGGGACACCCTGACCCTGGCACCCTCCGACACCACGTGGGTGCACGACCGGCTCAACGACTTCAACGACTCCCTCAGCGCCAGCCGGAACACCAACCCGCTCTTCCTCTACTTCTTCAACGAGATCCGGCTGGTGATCGACCACCTGGTCACCGGCCTGCAGGCGCTGATCTCCCAGCCCTCCTTCGGTCGCCCGCTGCCGCTGCTCGGCTGGCTGGGCGTGACCGCGATCGCGACGTACGTGGCGGGCGTCTTCGGCAACGCGAGGGTCGCCGTGCTGACCGCCGCCGGGTTCACCATGTTCGGGCTGCAGGGCCTGTGGCAGGAGAGCATGGACACCCTGGCGCTCACCCTGTCCGCGCTGCTGGTCGCGCTGCTGATCGGCATCCCGCTCGGGGTGTGGGCCGGCCTGTCGCCGAGAGTAAACAAGATCATCACTCCGGTGCTCGACTTCATGCAGATGATGCCCGCGTTCGTCTACCTCGCCCCGCTGACCCTGCTCTTCCTGATCGGGGGGGCCTCCGCGGTGATCACCACGCTGATCTACGCGATGCCACCGGCGATCCGGATCACCGGGCACGCGATCCGTTCGGTGCCCGCCACGACGGTCGAGGCGACGACGTCGCTGGGGTCGACCAAGACGCAGGAGCTGACCAAGGTGTTGCTGCCGATGGCCCGGCGGACGATCGTCCTGGGGATCAACCAGGCGATGATGGCGGCGCTGTCCATGGTCACCATCGCCGCGCTGATCGGCGCCCCGGGCCTCGGCCAGACCGTGATCAGGGCGCTGCAGAGCCTGGACGTCGGCCTGGCCTTCAACGCGGGCCTGGCGATCGTGATCATGGCGATCGTGCTGGACCGGGTCACCACGGCGGCCAGCCAGCGCGCCGAGTTGGCCGGGCGTCACCAGGGGACCGGCGCGCTCGACAAGATCCGGCGGCCGCTGATCATCGGGGGCGGGGTCGTCACGCTGATCTGCGTGTACCTGTCCTACACCTACCTGTGGGCCGCGGACTTCCCGGCCGCCCTGGGTTCGCTCAGCCTCGACCTCGGCAGTGTGATCGCCAAGGCCGGCGACTCGGTGAGCAACTGGGCGCAGACCAACCTGGCCGGGTTCACCGGCGCGTTCAAGGACCAGGTCACGAGCTTCGTGCTGGATCCGGTGCAGAACCTGCTGACCCAGTCCCCCTGGTGGCTGGTGGTCGCCGCGATCCTGGCGATCAGCGCCCTGGTCGGTGGCTGGCGGGCCGCCGCCACCTCCGGCGCCTGCCTCGCGGTGATCCTCTTCACCGGGCTGTGGGCGGACAGCATGGCGACGCTGGCCATGACGCTGGTGGCGACCGTGCTGACCATCGCGATCGCTGTGGTGGTCGGGGTCTGGATGGGCCGAAGCGCCAGGGCGGACGGGGTGATCCGGCCCATTCTGGACGGCGCCCAGACGATGCCGTCGTTCGTCTACCTGGTGCCGTTCCTGGCGCTGTTCGCCGCCAGTCGGTTCACCGGCATCGTGGCAGCCGTGGTGTTCGCGGTACCGATCGCGATCAAGCTGATCGCCGACGGGATCCGGGGCGTGTCGCCGACGACGGTCGAGGCCGCCACTGCCGCGGGCTCCAACCGCTGGCAACTGATCACCAAGGTGCAACTGCCGATGGCACGCAACTCGCTGGTGCTGGCCACCAACCAAGGGATGATCTTCGTGCTGTCCATGGTCGTGGTGGCCGGCCTGGTGGGTGCCGGGGCGCTCGGCTTCGACGTCGTCGCCGGCTTCGCGCAGGACAACCTGTTCGGCAAGGGCCTGGCCGCCGGTGTGGCGATCGTCATGCTGGGGATCATGCTCGACCGCACGACGCAGGCGGCGGCGCGCCGTACCGAGCGCCCCGCCGGGCGGCATTGAGGAACGGGCGAGAAAGGGCCGCGGCCGACGGCCGCGGCGACACAACACGGCCACCACAACCTGGTGACCGCGACGAGGAGGTACGCAGCAGTGACACGAAGCATCGGTAACCCCCGGTTGCCGGGGCGCCGCGTCCGGGTCGCGCTCGCCGCGGCTGTCGCGCTTGCCCTCGCCGGCTGTGGGGGCGCGAAGGTCGGCGGCACCTCGAACGGAGGCAGCAACGCCGGCGCGAGTGGGCAGTGCGGGACCGTGAACCTTGCCGTCAACCCCTGGGTCGGCTACGAGGCGGACGCCGCCGTCTACTCCTACGTCGCCCAGAACAAGCTGGGCTGCACCGTGGTGAAGAAGGACCTCAAGGAGCAGGTCTCCTGGCAGGGCTTCAGCACCGGCGAGGTCGACCTGATCCTGGAGAACTGGGGTCACCAGGACCTGGCGAAGAAGTACATCACCGACCAGAAGGTCGCCGTCGATCTCGGCCAGACCGGCAACAAGGGGATCATCGGCTGGTACATCCCGCCGTGGCTGGCCCAGGCGCACCCCGACATCACCAGCTGGCAGAACCTCAACAAGTACGCCGCCGACTTCAAGACCTCGGAGTCCGGAGGCAAGGGCCAGCTGCTGGACGGCGACCCCTCCTACGTGACCAACGACGCGGCGCTGGTGAAAAACCTCAACCTCGACTTCTCCGTCGTCCAGGGCGGCAGCGAGACCGCGCTGATCCAGTCGTTCCGGACGGCCGAGGCGCAGAAGAAGTTCTTCCTCGCGTACTTCTACGAGCCGCAGTGGTTCTTCAACGAGATGAAGCTCGTGCGGGTGAACCTGCCCGCGTACAAGACCGGGTGCGACGCCGACCCGGCCAAGGTGGCCTGCGACTACCCGCCGTACGACCTCAACAAGGTGGCGAGCGTGAAGTTCGTCGACTCGGGCAGCCCCGCGGCGGCCCTCGCGAAGGCGTTCAACTGGACCAATGAGGACCAGAACACCGTGTCGAAGTACATCGCGGTCGACAAGATGTCCGACGACGACGCCGCGAAGAAGTGGGTCGACGCCAACCCGGACAAGGTGAATGCCTGGCTGGCCGGGGCCACGGCGTCCGCGGCGCCGTCCACGAGCTGAGGGCGGAGGGCAGGCCCGGACTGTGAGCACGAGGACGCCGAGCCCCGGGCTCGGCGTCCTCGCCTCCCGCATGGCGCACTCTTGCTCGCTGAACGCCGCTTGTAAGCGCTTCCACGGTGGCGCGCAGCGGCGCTCAGGGAGTAAACCGGCGCCTGGTGAGCAAGGGTGTCGCGGTGGCCCTCAGCTGCCGGCGAGCCGGGCGCGCAGTTCGGCGTTGATCGCCGGCACGATCTCGTGCAGGTCGCCGATCACCGCGTAGTGCGCCTTGGTCACCATCGGCGCGTCGGCGTCCGTGTTGATCGCGATGATCGTCTTGGCCGACGAGCAGCCCGCCCAGTGCTGGATGGCGCCGCTGATCCCGCACGCGATGTAGACCTCCGGTGTGATCCGGCTGCCGGTCTGGCCGACCTGCTCGTGGTGCGGCCGCCAGCCCAGGCTGGTCACCACGCGGGAGACGCCGAGCGCGCCGCCGAGCAGGTCCACCAGCTCGAGCAGGTCGCCGAACTGCTCCGCGCCACCGACGCCGCGACCCCCGCCGACGACGACCCGGGCGGTGGCCAGGTCGGAGTCCGTGGCCGCCACCGGCTCGGTGCGGACCACCTGCCCCACCAGGTCCGCCTCGGCCAGCACCGGCGTGAAGGTGCGCACCTGCGGACCGGTGGACTCCGGCGCGGGCTCGGCGTCCACGGCGTGCCCGGCCATGGTGAACAGCGCCGGGCCGGATCCGTTGCCGCCGCCGTCGCCGTCCAGCCGCACCTCCTCCAGCGCCGCGCCGCCCATCACCTGCCGGTGCACGCTCAGCCCGCCGCCGGGGCCGGCCTGCGCGCGGACGACGTTCGCCGCCATCCGCAGCCCGGTCCGGGCAGCCACGTGAGCCATGATCTCGTTGCCCCGGGGGCTGGCCGCGGCCATCACGACCGCCGGCGAGGCGCCCTGCGCCGCCTGCAGCACGCAGGCCGCCCAGGCCGCGGCGGCGTACCGGTCCAACCGCGGGTCGTCGGCCTGGTGCACCTCGGCGACCCCGTGGGCGGCCAGGTCCGCCAGCGAGGCCGGGGGCCCGACGCACACCGCGTGCACGGGCACCCCCAGCGGGTCGGCCAGCTCGCGCGCGAACGTCAGCGCCTCCAGCGAGAGCGGCGAGGTCTCGGAACCGGCCGGTTCCACCAGGACGAGGATCACTGCGCCACCACTCCGATCCGGACCAGCAGGTCGACGACGGCCTTCGCGGCGTCCGGCCCGGTGCCGAGGATCTCCACGGCGCTGGGCTGCTCCGGCGGCAGGCTCAGCCTGACCCGGCCGGTGCCGGACGGCGCCGCGGGCGGCTCGATCAGCTCCACCGGCGCCCGCTTGGCCTTCAGCCGGCCCGGGATCGAGGGGTACCGCGGGGTGATCCCGCCCTCCTTGACGGTGAGCACGGCGGGCAGCGGCACCTCGAAGATCTCCGTCCCCTCGGGGCCGTCCCCGGTGGCGACGACGCGGTCGCCGTCCAGCTGGAAGGTGCGCACGCCGGTGACCACCGGGAGGCCCAGCGCGTACGCCACCCGGATGCCGACCTGGAAGTCACCGGTGTCGGCAGCGTCCGTGCCGAACAGCAGCAGGTCGAAGCCGTCACCGGCCTCCGACCGGGCCCTGGCGACCTCGGCGATCGCGGCCGCGACGTCCGCCGGGCCGAACGCCTCGTTGTCGGCCTCGATGTGGACGGCGCCGCCCACCCCGATCGCCAGCGCCTCCCGCAGCTGTTCGATCGCGTCGGCCGGGCCGAGCGTGAGCACCGTGGCGGCCCCGCCATGGGTCTCGACCACCTGCACGGCGGCCTCGACGGCGCACTCCTCGTGCGGGCTGACGGTGTAGCCCACGTGCCGGGTGTCCACCGACTGCTGATCGGGCGTGAGCTCGATCTGCCCGGCCGAACCGGGTACCCGCTTGATGCAGACCAGGACGTTCGGCATCGCGCTCAGCCCCGGATCCGCTCGTTCTTCGGGTCGAACAGCGGGGTGCTGCCGGCCACGGCGACGCTGACCGGGTAGCGCTCCCCGAGGTACTCCACGGCCAGTCGGGTGCCCTCGACCGCGAAGTCCGGCGGCAGGTAGCTCATCAGCACGTGCCTGCCCAGGCTGGGCGCGGAGCCGGCGCTGGTCACGTACGAGCGGCGTCCCTTCGCGTCGGTGATCGGGCCGCCGTCCGGGGTGAGGATCGGCTCGTTCCCGAGCATGTAGCGCTTGACCCCGGTGGACGACGTGTGGTCGTCGACGGTCAGCGAGCACAGGATCGCGGCGGGCTGCTCGTTGCGCTGCAGCAGGTAGGCCTTGCGCCCGATGAAGTCGGCGTCCTTGACCGTGGGTCGCTGCATCCCGGCCTCGACGATGGTGTGCTCGGTGTCCAGCTCGGCGCCGTGCGCGCGGTAGCCCTTCTCCAGCCGCCCGGTGGTGCCGTAGACGCCGATCCCGACCGGGACCAGCCCGTGCGGCCGGCCGGCGTCCATGACCAGCTGCCACAGCAGCGCCCCGCACTCGATCGGGCAGTACAGCTCCCAGCCCAGCTCGCCGACGTAGGAGATCCGGGAGGCCAGCACCCCGAGCGTGCCGACCTCGACGGCGCGGCAGGTACCGAAGCCGAACCCCTCGTGCGAGACGTCGTCCGAGGTGAGCGCGCCGAGGATGTCCCGGGCGCGTGGCCCCCACAGCCCGATCGTGGTGAACGCCGAGGTCTGGTCGACGATCGCCGCGCGGCCGCCGTCCGGCAGGTGGTCGGCGAACCACTTCCGGTCGATGTTGCCCGACACGCCGCCGGTCACCACCCGGTAGTGGTCGTCGGCCAGCCGCATGATCGTCAGGTCGGCGCGGAAGCCGCCCGCCTCGTTGAGGATCGGGGTGTAGACGACGCGGCCCAGCCTCACGTCCATGTTCTGCACCGCGATGCGTTGCAGCGCATCGCAGGCGCCGGGCCCCACCACATCGAAGATCGCGAACGCCGAGAGGTCCACGACACCCGCCCGCTCGCGCATCGCCAGGTGCTCGGCGTTGATGATCGGCGACCACCAGCGGGAGTCCCACTGCGCCTCGCGCGGCATCACCGCGTCCCCGTAGTCGGCGAGCAGGCCGGCGTTGGACCCGTACCACATCGGCCGTTCCCAGCCCGCGGTCTCGAAGAACACCGCGTCGAGCCCGACCTCCTGCTGGTGGAGCGGGGAGAGCCGGACGTTGCGGTTGCTGGCCCACTGCTCGCCCGGGTGGACGATGCCGTAGGTCTTGTTGAACGCCTCCGACGTGCGGGCCCGTACGTGCGCACGGGTGCGCTGGTGCGGGTAGAAGCGGGCGATGTCGGAGTGGTGCGGGTCGATCTCCGGGCAGCCGTCGACCATCCACTCCGCCAGGGTGCGGCCGACCCCGGGGCCCTCCTTCACCCACACGGCCGCGGCCGACCACAGCCCCTTCACCTCGGGGGACTCCCCGAGCACCGGGTAGCCGTCCGGGGTCAGGGAGAGCAGGCCGTTGATCGCGTAGCGGATGCCGACCGCCGGGTTGCCGAGCACGTCCGGCATCAGCTCCAGCGCCTGCTCCAGCTGGGGGTCGAAGTCCTCGGAGGTGAACGGCAGCTCGGTCGGCGACATCGTCGCCTGCTCGATCGAGGGGATGTCCTCCGGGTTCCACAGGATCGGCCGGTGCGCGTACGAGCCGACCTCCATGTCCCCGCCGTGCTGGCGCTCGTAGCAGAAGGTGTCCATGTCCCGCACGATCGGGAAGCTGATCTCCCCGACGGTGTCGGCGAACTGCGGCACCGGGCCGACGCTGATCATCTGGTGCACCGCGGGGGTCAGCGGGATGTGCGCGCCGGCCATCCGGGCCAGCTTCGGGCTCCACACCCCGCAGGCGATCACCAGGGTGTCCGTCTCGATCTCGCCGGCCGTGGTGCGGATGCGGGCGATCCGGCCCCGCTCGACGTCGATCCCGACCACCTCGACGGCGGGCACGACGGTGAGCGCCCCCATCTCCTGGGCGCGCTCCCGCATGATCGTGCCGGCCCGGACCGACTCGACCACGCCGACGGTCGGCGTCCAGAAGGCCCCGACGATCACCGACGGATCGAGGAAGGGCAGCCTGTCGTGGACGAAGGCCGGGTCGACGAGTTCGGCGTCGATGCCCCAGGCCTTGGCCGAGGTCACCCGGCGGGCGAGCTCCTGCATGCGTTCGGAGGTGCGCGCCACCTCGAACCCGCCGGACTGGGTGAACACCCCGAGGTCCTGGTACTGGCGGATGCTGTCCAGGGTCAGGTCGGTCATCTCGCGGGAGTGGTCGACCGGGAAGATGAAGTTCGAGGCGTGCCCCGTCGAGCCGCCGGGGTTGGGCAGCGGCCCCTTGTCGATCTGGACCAGGTCTCGCCAGCCCAGCCGGGCCAGGTGATAGGCGAGGCTGTTGCCGACGATGCCTGCCCCGATGACGACGGCCCGGGCCCGACCCGGCAGTGCACTCATCTCAGGACGCCTTCCTTCCCAGGAGCTTCCGGTCGCGTCCGTCCGGGTGGTGGCCCCGGCAGGCGAGGCGATCATTTGTTGCGCGATACGCTTCTAATGCTCGCAATACGAAACAAGATGAGGATGCTGGCTCGGCGGACGCGAGTCAAGCCGGTCCTCGCCCAGCGTGACAGGATCGGTCCGTGGCGGAGGAGGCCGGCGACCGGGACCGGGCGCGACCGGGCGTCCCGGGGTCGGCCGAGCACGGGTCAGGGGCCGCGGAGTCCGCTGTCACCGCGGACCGGACGGCGCCGCCGCCAGCCCGTACCGCGGACCGGCCGGAACCGAGCGGGGGGGCGGCCGAGCCGGGGCCAGAGCCCCGGCCGGAGCCCCGGACGGAGTCCCCATCCGAGCCCGAGCCCGGGCTGCCCGCGTGGGTGAACCGGACGCTGATCGTTCTGGCCGTGCTGGTCGTCCTGATCGTGGCCGGCCTGGCGCTGAGCGCCGTCCTGCCCCGGTGGTGGGCACACCGGATCGGCCGGGTCGCCGACGGCAGCCTCGCCGCCGGCGTGGCCGCGGGGCTGACCCTCGGCGTCGTGTTCACCGCCGCGGCGCTGGCGGCGCTGCGGGGCTCGGTCCGGCGCGGTCGCAGCTGGCGGGCGCGGGGATGGCTGCTCCTGCTCGCCCTCCTGGTGGCGGTGCCCAACCTGATCACGCTGGGCATCGTGATCGGCAGCGGTGACGCGGCGCATGCCGGGGAGCGCACGCTGGACGTCGAGGCGCCGGGCTTCCGGGGCGGCACGCTGGCCGGTTGCGTCATCGGTGCGGTGCTGATGGCCGGGCTCTGGTTCCTGCTGTCCAGCCGGCGGCGTCACCTGAGGGAGATCGACCGCTTGCGCGCCGAGCTCGCCTCGGCCCGCGGGGACGCCACCGCAGCCGACAGCGACGGTGACCCGATCCAGGGCCGGTGACCCCGCGCCTCGGTGAACCATCACCGCGCCTCGGTGAACCAGCACCGCGCCTCGGTGACCCGCTCGGGCCGGGATGGGCCCCCTTCACGGCACCGGGACGGCGGCGGCGCGGATCGCGTCCGTGGTCCGCACCACCTCGGTCGAGTGCTGCGGGCCGAGCAGGAACGCCTGCTCGCCGCGCACGCCGGCCGCCACCGCCTCGACCATCACCCGGTAGGGGTCGACCGGCGGGAACCGCTCCTCGCGCACCGCGCCGTCCGGGGTCGTGATCAGCAGGGACGAAGGGGTGTGCCAGGAGGTGAAGGCCTCACCGGTCTGCCCGCCGTCGCCGGTGAACTCGGCGGTCGCCGCCCCTCCGGTGACCCGCAGCACCTGCCGGTCCGGGATCGCGATCCCGCACAGCGCCAGCGCCACCGCATCCCGGTGCGGCCCCGCGCCGGCCCGCAGCCGCGCCGTGGTGGTCAGGTCCACCCCGGTGTCTCCGATCACCGCCTGCGCGCCGGCCACCCGCAGGTCCGTGCCGAGCACGGTGTGCGCCGCGGACACCGAGTAGCAGCCCACGTCGTACAGCGCCCCGCCGCCGCGTTCCGGGTCCAGCCGGTAGTTGGCCGCCATCCGCTGCTCGGTCCTGCCGTCGAAGGAGAAGTCCGCCTCCATCTCGCGGACCGGGCCCAGGTCGCCGGCCGCGAGCAGCTCCTCCAGCCGGCGGGTCCGCGGGTGCCAGCGGTACCAGAACGCCTCGACCAGCAGCCGCCCGGCCCGCTCGGCGGCCCCGATCATCTGGTTCACCTCGGCCGCGTCCAGACCCAGCGGCTTCTCGCACAGGACGTGCTTGCCCGCCTCCAGCGCGGCCAGCGACCACGGGCGGTGGCCCTCGTTGCTGAGGTTGACGTAGACCACGTCGACCTCGGGGTCGGCGATCAGCGCCCGGTAGCCGTCCGGCCCGCCGTAGCTGCGGCCCGCCGGCTCCAGGCTCGCGGCGCGATCGGCGTCGCGTGCCGCGGCGGCCTGCAGCACGGCGCCGTCGGCGGCGTGCACGGCGGGGGCCAGCGCCCGGTGGGCGATCCAGCCCGCGCCGATGAAGCCGAAACGGACGCCGCCCGACGTGGTGCCCACCGTGCTCACGGCGTGCTCACCGGGTGCCGGGGGACGGCGCCGGCCGGGGCTCGGCCGGGCGGCCGCCGGATGCGGCCGAGACGGTGGCGGCCTCCATCACCGCGAGCACCCGCCGGGACTGCTCCGCGGTCACCGACATCGGCAGGCCCAACTGGAGCTGATCCGCCAGCTCGGCGTGGAAGCCGTAGCGCGGCGCGGGCGGGGTGGCCAGCCGGGTGACCGCGCCGTCGGCCGCGTGCAGGTCGAGCACCGGCGGGGAGTCGGCCGGGGCGAGCACGTCCTCGCTCAGGGTGCCGATCTCGTTGCGCGCCACCACCCGCTCGGTCCGCCAGTGCCCGACGATCGCCCCGCGGGTGCCCAGCACGTACCACCGCGGCTTCAGCGCGGCGGCCAGGTCGGAGTAGACGAACGTCGCCTCCGCGCCGCCGGCGAACCGCACGGTGACCCTGCAGTGGTCGGCGTTGGTGACGTCGAGCCACACGCGCTTCTGCTCGGTCGCGACGACCTGATCGACGGGGTCGGGGATCAGGTCGAGCAGCTGGTCCAGCACGTGCGCCCCCCAGTCGTAGACCACACCGCCGGAGCTCGCGGCATCGGAGTGCCACAGGTTGCACGGATGGCCGTAGCCGCCGATGAACGCCTCGACGTGGAACAGCTCGCCCAGCAGGCCCGCCCGCACGGCCCGGCGGATCGCGAGGTGATCGGGGTCGAAGCGGCGGTTCTGGTACACCGCCGCGAGCAGGCCCCGCCGGTCGGCCTCGGCGAGGACGGCGTCCGCCTCGTCCGTGTGGACGGCGAAGGGCTTCTCGACCAGCACGTGCCTGCCGGCCCGCAGCGCCTCCATCGCCCACCCGGCGTGGCCGGCCGGCGGCGTCGAGACGATCACGAGATCCACCTCGGGGTTGGCCAGGAGCTGCTCGCCCTCGGTGTGGCAGCGCACGCCGGGTGCATGGCTCCGGGCGGCCTGCAGGCGCTCCGGCGCCGGGTCGCACACCGCGGCCAGCTCCAGCCCTGCGACGTGCTGCACCGCCCGGCTGTGCTCGTGTCCGATCGCGCCGTAGCCGAGCAGCCCGACCCGGATCACCGGCGGCGCCGGGACGGCGAGCGCGTGCCGCAGCGCCAGCACGAGCAACCGGATGGCGGAGCCCGGCTCGACCGCGCCCGGATGGGTGCCCAGCGTCCAGGTGAGGACGCCGGTCGAGGGCCGCCACGCCGCCAGCGGGTGCTCGGTGAGCCCGATCTGGGCGGCGAGCAGCACCTCGACGTCGTCGCCGGCCTTGTCCACCCGCAGCACCCGGTCCGGCACGTGCACGTGGTCGCCGAAGTGCGCGGACCCCCGGTGGGTGTGGTCGAGCAGACGGTCGGCGATCGGTGCCCCGTCGCGCCCGGGCCGCACCCGCACGTCGTGCCGGGCCGTCGGCCCACCAGGCACCAGCCCGGCCGCCTCGGCCAGCTCGCCCCCGGGGTCGGCGCACTCCAAGGTGGGCCCGCCCAGCACCAGCGGGACACCCGCGGCGAGCAGCGCCTCCACCAGGTCCTCCGGCAGCCGGTGGTCGGCCCACACCACGACCGCGTCGGCTCCGGTGGCACCGGGCCCCAGATCCCCCCGGTCGTGCAGGCCGACGGCGTCCAGCCGGGCACGCAGCCGGCCCACGGCGGCGGCGAGGTCGGGCTCGTCGAGCCGGACAAGCCAGGCCAGGTCGGGCATGACGTGCAGGCTAGCCGGACGCCGCGACAACTGCCGGGCGGCGGCCCCGGGGCCAGCCGATCCGACCCGCCGGCCCGGACGGGACGGCGAGCAGGAACGCCGGGCCGAGTTGGTGCAGGGTGACGCCGATCTCCTGGCCGACGGCGCGGACCCGGCACGGGCCGGGTCGACCGGAGCGTGCCGGTCCGGGCGGTCGAACCTGCCACAATGGCCCGATGCCCACCTCGGCCCCGATGTCGTCCGGATCCCCCGATGTGGCCGATGAGCCCACCGCGGAGCGTCCGGGAGAGCCAGGGGTGCGCCCCCGGCTGCTGTCCGGGATGCAGCCCACCGACGACTCCCTGCACCTGGGCAACTATCTCGGCGCGCTGACCCAGTGGGTGGCCCTGCAGGAGACGCACGACGCCTACTACTGCGTGGTCGACCTGCACGCCCTGACCATCGGACCGGACCCCGCCGACCTGCGGCGGCGCACCAGGATCACGGCCGCGCAGTACCTGGCCGCCGGGATCGACCCGGACCGGTCGGTGCTGTTCGTGCAGAGCCATGTCACCGAGCACGCCCAGCTCGCCTGGGTGCTCTCGTGCATCACCGGGTACGGCGAGGCCGGCCGGATGACGCAGTTCAAGGACAAGGCTGCCCGCGAGGGCGCCGACCGGACGTCGGTCGGGCTGTTCACGTATCCGGTGCTGCAGGCCGCGGACATCCTGCTCTACGACGCCGCCCGGGTTCCGGTGGGGGAGGACCAGCGCCAGCACCTGGAGCTGACCCGCAACCTGGCCCAGCGGTTCAACCACCGCTACGGCCCGACCTTCGTCGTCCCGGAGCCGTACATCGTCCAGGCCACCGCCAAGATCCTCGATCTGCAGCAGCCGGCCAGCAAGATGAGCAAGAGCGTCGGCGGCGCCGGGTGCGTGTTCCTCCTCGACGACCCGCAGGCCGGGGCCAAGAAGATCAGGTCGGCGGTCACCGACGGCGGGCGCGAGATCCTGTTCGACCCCGAGAACAAGCCCGGCGTCTCGAACCTGCTGACGATCCTGTCGGCACTGTCCGGGACGCCGATGGACGCGCTGGTCGCCCGGTTCGAGGGGGCCGGCTACGGCGACCTCAAGCGCGAGGTCGCCGAGGCGTACGTGGCAACCGCCGAGCCCTTCCGGGAGCGGGTGAACACCTGGCTCACCGACGGCGGCGCGCTGGACGACGTGCTCGCGGACGGCGCCGCGCGGGCGCGCAAGCAGGCCTCCGGAGTGCTGGAGACAGTCTTCGACCGGGTCGGTTTCGTCCCCGGAAGGCACTGAGGCGTGACCGGCGGTCAGGCCGATGACCTCGGGAGGGCGGACAGGCACGCGAACGGTGATCGCGATCCTGAACGGGTGGCACGGCGGATGTCGACCATGGGTCTGCCGATCCAGCCACCGCTCGCGGAGGACCGGTCCGACGGGCTGATCACGATCGGGGTCGCGATCGAGGTGCCCGAGCCGTTCGGGCCGGAGCTGCAGGCCTGGCGTGCGGACTTCGGCGACCCGTCGGCGTGGCTGATCCCGGCGCACGTGACCCTGCTCCCGCCGACCGTGGTCACCCATGCCGCCGTCGAGGAGATCGAGGAGCACCTGGTCAAGGTCGCCACCGGCACGCGGTCCTTCCCGGTGCGGCTGAGCGGGACGGACAGCTTCCGCCCGGTCTCACCGGTGGTGTACGTCCGCGTGGTGGACGGCGTCCAGCCCTGCGACGAGCTGCAGCGCCGGATCCGCACCGGCCCGCTGGCGCGCGATCTGCCCTTCCCGTTCCACCCGCACGTGACCGTCGCCCACGAGCTCGAGCCGGCCGCCCTGGACCGTGCCCAGCAGGCGCTGCACGGCTACGCGGCGGACTTCCTGGTGGACTCGGTCGGCCTCTACGAGCACGGGCCGGACGGCAAGTGGCGCAACCGGATCCGCTTCGACTTCGGTCTGGACTCCGCGTGAACCGGGCCCGCGCGCTGTGGGCGTGGGTGCAGTTCACGCTGCCGATGCGGGCCTGGCAACGGTACTCCGACGCCCGCGGCAACGTGCTGGCCGCGGGGATGGCCTACTTCGCCTTCTTCGCCATGGTGCCGATGCTGATCGTCGGGTTCAGCGTGCTCGGCCTGGTGCTGGGCAGCAACCCGCACCTGCAGACCGAGCTGGCCGACACCGTGAACAACGGGCTCGGCACCACGGTGGTGGCGAGCCGGCCCGGCGAGCGCGGGCTGGTGACCATCTCCCTGCTCACCTCGTACCAGACGCTCAGCTGGGCCGGGGTGATCGCGCTGGTGGTGCTGCTGCTGTCCGGGCTCGGCTTCCTCGCCGTGACCCGGGAGGGGGTGCGGGCGATCTTCGGGCAGCCCGCCGGGGTGGGCCACCCGGTGCTGGTCAGGCTGGGCGACGCGGTGGCGCTGGTGACGCTCGGCGTCGCGGTGCTCGTCTCCACCGCAGTGGACATCGGCGCGCAGACCGCCTCCCGGGAGGTGCTGACCTGGCTGGGTCTGCAGGGCTCGGCGGGCGGGCAGCTCACCGGGCGCATGGTGGTCGCCCTGGCCTCGTTCGTCGTCGATGCCGCGGTGTTCCTGGCGCTGTTCCGCCTGCTGCCCGGCGTGCCGGTGCCGCTGCGGGACCTCATCGTCGCGGCGCTGGTCGCCTCGTTCGGTCTGGGGGTGCTCAAGCTGTTCGGCGGACTGCTGCTGAGCCGGACCAACACCGCCCAGCTGCTGGCCTCGGTCTCCGCCATCGTGATCGGGCTGCTGATCTGGCTCAACCTGGTGGCCCGGCTGACCCTGGTCGCCGCCGCGCTCGGGGCCACGACGGCGGCCGACCGGGGCCACATCCCTGCCGCCGTCCCGGTCGACCACTCCGCCGATGTTCCGGCCGGCGTGCCGGCCGCCGTCCGGGCCACCACCCCGGCCGCCGCCTCGTCGGCGCAGGCTCGCGTGGCCCCGGCGCGGCCGGAGCCGGCCACCGCCGCGCCGCCGCGCCCGTCCTTCGGCCGCCGGGCCGAGGACCGGACGGCGATCGCCGCGGGTGCCGTGCTCGGGGCCGGTGCGGTGGTGAGCCTGCGGGTGGTCGGCCGGGCCGCCCGGGCCGTGCGGGTCCTGGTCACCGGGACGACGCCCCGGACCGGCTAACCGCCTGCCCGGCCGCGCGCCCAGCGGGCCCGGCGGACCAGCCGGAACCCGGCGTACCCGGTCAGCGCGACGACCCCGATGAAGCCGCTGACCACCCATCGGGTCGGGAGCGTCACCGCGACCCCGGAGTCAGCGGGAAGCCGGGCCGCGGCCGCCGCGGCCGCCGGTCTGTCGGTCCGGTCCAGGCGGCCGGCACCCGCCGGCTGCGCTCCGCACGCCGCCTGGCCGGCCGGGATCGGGTCGACCAGCCGGCCGATCCCGGTGCCGGCCGGTGCGCGGGGCCCGGCGGCGAACGCCCAGTCCAGCAGCGCGGCCGCGGTGTGCCAGGTGCTGCCCTCGGCGTGCACCAGCGTGACGACGTAGCGGCGCCCCGAGCGCTGCGCGCTGCCGACGAAGGAGCCGCGGGCGGCCTCGGTGAACCCGTTCTTCACCCCGGTGGCGCCGGGGAAGTTGCGCAGCAGCCGGTTGTGGTTCTGGATCTCGAAGCGCTTGCGGTCCGGGCCGAACCCGTTGCCCGCCGCGGGGAACCGGTACCGGGTGGCGACGATGACGCGGGCGATCCGCGGGTCCTCCAGCGCGGCGCGGCCGAACAATGCCAGGTCGTAGGCGCTGCTGACCTGGCCGTCGGCGTCCAGCCCGCTGTCGTTGACCGCATGGGTGTCGCAGGCCTGCAGCCGTGCCGCCTGCTGGTTCATCAGCCCCGCGGTCGCCGGGACCCCGCCGGCGAGTGCGGCCAGCCCGTTCGCCGCGTCGTTGCCGCTGCCCAGCATCAGCCCGTACATCAGGTCGGTGACCCGGTACTGCGAGCCCGGAACCAGACCGACCTTGCTGCCGTCGATCGCGGCGTCTGCGTCGGTGGCCCGGTAGGGCCGGGCGGGGTTCAGCACCGGGGCCAGCGTGATCGCGGTAAGGATCTTCAGCGTGCTCGCCGGGGCCAACCGCCGGTGCGCGTTGGACGCCGCGAGCACCTGGCCGCTGTCGAGGTCGGCGACCAGCCAGGCGGTCGCGGTGACCCGCGGCGGGGCGGGCAGGCCCGAGGCGACGTAGACGCCGGTGCGGGCCAGCGTCGCGCCCCCGATCGAGGAGGTCAGCGGATGTGCCTGGGGTGCGGCCGGTGCGGAGCCGCTCGATCGGGTGCCTTGGCTCGCGGCCACCGCCTCCGCCACGCCCGCGGGCCCGGCCAGGAGCGCCAGCGCGACCACGACAGCGGCTGGGATCAGCCCGATGCCGCCACCGCCGGCCGTCGCCGCGCCCGCGGGGCAACGGGTAGGCACTGGTGCAGGTTAGTACGGCGGCCGGGGATGCGGTCCGGCGCGGCAACCCCCCGGGCCCGCCCCCTCCCGCGCTCCTCAGGCCGGCAGCGGCACGCTCCCGTGGTGGGCGCGGATCGCCGCCACATAGTGCGCCAGCAGCTGGTCGCCCAGCGCCTGCCAGGTGCGCGGGGTCACCTCGGCCAGGCCGGCCCGGCCCATCCGCTCCCGCAGCGGCGGGTCGCGGGCCAGCCGCGCGACCGCGCGGCGCAACGCCGCGTCGTCCTCGGGCGGGTAGAGCAGCCCGGTGACGCCGTCCCGGACCAGGTCGAGCGGCCCACCCGCCGCCGGGGCCACCACCGGCACGCCCGTGGCCATCGCCTCCTGGAGGGTCTGCCCGAAGGTCTCCGCGGTTCCGGTGTGCACGAAGACGTCGAGGCAGGCGTAGGCGTCGGCGAGCGCCTCACCGCCGAGCTCGCCGAGCAGGGTGGCACCGAGCGGGGCCAGCGCTCGGGCGACCGACGGCCGCGCCGGCCCGTCGCCCACCACGGCCAGGCGGACGCCGTCCATCCGGGTCAGGCAGGCCAGCCGTTCCACCCGCTTCTCCAGTGCCAGCCGGCCCACGTAGCCGACGACGATTTCGCCGTCCGGTGCGAGCCGCCGGCGCAGCGCCGCCACCTCGGGCCCGGCCCGTCGCCGCGCGGAGAACAGGCCGGTGTCCACGCCGCGGCCCCACAGCGCCACGCGGGTGATCCCGTGGGCGACCAGGTCGCGCAGCGCGGCCGAGGACGGGGCCAGGGTGAGGTCCGCCTGGGCGTGGATCCGCCGGATCCAGCGCCAGACGCCGCCCGCCGCCGCGCCCGCGTGATGACGGCGGGCGAACCCCGCGACGTCGGTCTGGAACACGGCCACGCTGGGAACATCCATTCGCCGCGCGGCGGCCAGTCCCGCGGCGCCGAGCACGAACGGCGACGCGACGTGGACCACGTCCGGCCCGAAGCCGGCCAGGGTGCGCTGCACCACGGCGGTGGGCAGACCCACCGGGAACCCCCGGTAGCTGATCGCCGGAACCGCCACCACGTCGAAGCCCTGGTAGCCGGCCGGTGACGGCCCGGGGCAGATCACCACCGCGTCGTGCCCGCACCGGGCCAGGTGCTCCAGGACCTGGCACACGCTGGTGGTGACGCCGTTACGGCTGGGCAGGAAGGACTCGGTGACCACGGCGACCCGCAGCGGGCCGGGGACGCGCTGTCCGCGCACGCCCCCACCGTCCGGGAGCCCGGTGAGCGGGCGGCGACCTTCACGGGTGTGTCCCGTGACCCGTGGGTGACGGCTGGGTTCCCGCTCCGGGCGGCGGGCGGGCCGTGCCCTGACCTACGGTGTTGCCGTGATGTCTACCCCAGGTGGGACCCCGGCGGCGGAGCAGGAGCCGGCCACCCGGCGCGGGCGGGCGCGCAGCCTCTACGCCATCGTCCCGGCCGGCGGTGCCGGCACGCGGCTGTGGCCGCTGTCGCGCCAGGGCCGGCCGAAGTTCCTGCTCGACCTCGTCGGTTCCGGTCGCACCCTGGTGCAGCAGACCTGGGACCGGCTGGTGCCGATGACCGGCGCGGACGGGATCCTGCTGGTGACCGGGCGCACGCACGCCGAGGCCGTGCTCGAGCAGCTGCCCGACCTCCCCGAGCGCAACCTGCTCGCCGAACCCTCCCCGCGGGACTCGGCCGCCGCGATCTGCCTGGCGGCGGCCGTGGTGGAGCAGCGCGACCCGGGGGCGATCGTGGGCTCCTTCGCCGCCGACCACGTGATCCGCGACGTGCCGGCGTTCCACGCCGCGGTGGCCGAGGCGGTCGCCGTCGCCGGCTCGGACTACCTGGTGGTGATCGGGGTCCAGCCGGACCACCCGTCCACGGCGTTCGGGTACATCCTCACCGGCGACCCGCTGGACCTGATCGGGGCGCCGCACGCGCGCATCGTGTGGCACTTCGCCGAGAAGCCGGACGCCGACACCGCGGCCAAGTACCTCGAGCAGGGCGGCTACCGGTGGAACGCCGGGATGTTCGTGGCCAGGGCCCGGGTGCTGCTCGGCGAGCTGGAACGCCACCGCCCGGCGCTGCACGCCGGGGTGGTCGAGCTGGCCCGGGTATGGGACACCGACCGGCGCGAAGCGGCGCTCGCCGAGATCTGGCCGCAACTGGAGAAGGTGGCGATCGACTACGCGGTCGCCGAGCCGGCCGCGGCGAACGGCCGGGTGGCGGTGATCCCGGCAGATCTGGGCTGGGACGACGTCGGCGACTGGGCGTCGCTGGCCGGGCTCCTGCCGCCGCCGGCCGACGAGCGGCTGCGCGTGCTCGGGGACGGCGTCCAGGTGCTGGCGGAGGAGGTCGAGGGCCTGGCGGTCCCGGCCGGGGGCCGGCTGGTGGCGGTGCTCGGGATCGACGACGTCGTCGTCGTCGATACCCCGGACGTCGTCCTGGTCACCACCCGGGAGCGGGCCCAGGACGTCCGGCGCCTGGTCGAGCGGCTGAAGGCGGCCGGGCGTCACGACCTGCTCTGACCTGCTTCACCCGACCCGCTTTGCTCGCCAGGGCCCGCTTTGCTCGCCAGAAGCCGCCCGCAATCGTTTCCGGGTCCGCTCCGCGCGGCGCTCAGCGAGCACGGCGGTGCTCAGCGAGCACGGCGGGGCTCAGCGAGCACGGCGGTGCTCAGCGAGCAAGGCGGTGCTCAGCGAGCACGGCGGGTCCCGCCGCACCCTGCCGCCGCGCTGTTCGAGGGTGCCGCGCGTTCGGCGTCGCCCGCCTTCGGCGTTGCCGCGCGTCGGCGTGGGCCCGCGATGGTGTGACCGCGACCACCGCGGCCGACGCCCGGTCCCGGGAGGCCCCTGGTTAGGCTCGCCGCAACGCTCGGGCTGCGTGGATGCAGGGAGGCAGCATGGCGGAGGACGTCACAGGTGCCACCACCGAGTCCGGGCGGGTGATCCGGGCGGTGTACCGCGCGTCCGACCTGGCGGGCTTCGACCCGGACACCCGGCTGGGCGAGCCCGGCGAGTACCCGTTCACCCGTGGGGTGTACCCGACGATGTACACCGGCCGGCCGTGGACCATGCGGCAGTACGCGGGGTTCGGCACCGCCGTGGAGTCGAACCAGCGCTACCACGAACTGGTCGCCGCGGGCACCGGCGGGCTGAGCGTGGCCTTCGACCTGCCGACCCAGATGGGCTACGACTCCGACGACCCGCCCGCCCACGGCGAGGTGGGCAAGGTCGGGGTGGCGATCGACTCGGTCGAGGACATGCGCCTGCTGTTCGACGGCATCCCGCTGGACCGGGTGTCCACGTCGATGACCATCAACGCCCCGGCCGCCGTGCTCCTGCTGCTGTACCAGCTGGTGGCCGAGGAGCAGGGCGTCCCGGCCGCCGCGCTCACCGGCACGATCCAGAACGACGTTCTGAAGGAGTACATCGCGCGGGGGACCTACATCTACCCGCCGAAGGAGTCGCTGCGGCTGGTCGGTGACATCTTCGCCTACTGCCGCACCGAGTTGCCGCGGTGGAACACGATCTCGATCTCGGGCTACCACATGGCCGAGGCCGGTGCGACCCCCGCCCAGGAGGTCGCCTTCACCCTGGCCAACGCGATGGAGTACCTGCGCGCCGCGCAGCGGGCCGGGCTGGGCGTGGACGAGGTCGGGCCGCGGCTGTCGTTCTTCTTCGTGGCCCGCACGACGCTGCTGGAGGAGGTGGCGAAGTTCCGCGCGGCGCGCCGGGTCTGGGCGCGGATCGTGCGGGAGCAGTTCGGGTCACAGGACCCGAGGTCGCAGATGCTGCGCTTCCACACCCAGACGGCCGGGGTGCAGCTGACCGCCCAGCAGCCGGAGGTCAACCTGGTCCGGGTGGCGTTGCAGGGACTGGCCGCGGTGCTCGGCGGGACCCAGAGCCTGCACACCAACTCCTACGACGAGGCGATCGCCCTGCCCACGGCGAAGGCGGCCCGGCTGGCCCTGCGTACCCAGCAGGTGATCGCGCACGAGACCGACGTGTGCGCGACCGTCGATCCGTTCGCCGGCTCCTACGCCGTGGAGTCGCTCACCACCGACCTGGAGGAGGCCGTCCGCGACCTGATCGCCGAGGTGGAGGAGCGTGGCGGTGCGGTCGAGGCGATCGAGCAGGGCTTCCAGAAGGGCGAGATCGAACGGTCGGCCTACCGGATCGCCCAGGAGATCGACTCGGGGGAGCGGGTCGTGGTCGGGGTGAACCGGTTCACGGTGGAGGAGGACGAGCCCTACCAGCCGTTGCGGGTCGACCCGGCGATCGAGGTCGAGCAGCGCGAGCGGCTGGCCCGGCTGCGCGCCGGGCGCGACGGCGAGGCGGTGACCCGCGCGCTGGACGCCCTGCGGGACGCCGCGAAGGGCACCGCGAACGTGCTCCACCCGATGCGCGAGGCGCTGGCGGCGCGGGCCACGGTCGGCGAGGTGTGCCACGCGCTGCGCGACGTGTGGGGCACGTACACGCCGACCGATCGGTTCTGATCCGAACTGCCTCCCGAACAGTGCCTCGAGACGATTCCCCAGCAGATTCCCCCAGCAGATTCCCCCAGCAGATTCCCCCAGCAGGTCCCCCAGCAGGTCCCCCAGCAGGTCCCCCAGCAGGTCCCCCAGCAGGTCCCCCAGCAGGTCCCCCA
>Ga0187788_10000079_pt1 | contig 22481 bp, 15 predicted proteins | sample 1015_BV01_MP10_2_FD_133008 | JGI IMG/M metagenome (GOLD analysis project Ga0187788, IMG submission 133008) | Tropical peat soil microbial communities from peatlands in Department of Meta, Colombia - 1015_BV01_MP10_20_MG | ecosystem: Environmental > Terrestrial > Soil > Wetlands > Peat | place...
CCCCCCCGGGCGATTGACTTGGTATCCCCGGCGGCCTAACATGGCCCCCCACTAGGGTGGAGGCCTTCCCGTTTGATCGGCCGTACCATCTCTCACTATCGCATCCTGGAGAAGCTGGGAGGCGGGGGTATGGGAGTGGTGTACCTGGCCGAAGACGTCAAGCTGGGACGCCGGGTGGCCATCAAGTTCATTCCCGACCGCCTTTCCGACGACTCCAAGGCGGTAGAGCGCTTCGAGCGCGAAGCCCGCGCCGCCTCGCAGATCAACCACCCCAACATCTGCACCATCCACGAAATCGATGATCAGGACGGCCAGCCCTTCATGGTGATGGAGCTGCTCGAGGGCGACACCCTGAAAGAGCGCATTCAGGGCGGAAAACCGCTGCCCTTTGAGGAGGTCCTGGCGGTCGGCGTGGAAATCTCGGAGGCGCTGGACGCCGCCCACGCCCGCGGCATTATCCATCGCGACATCAAGCCCGCCAATATCTTTCTCACCACCCGCGGCCACGCCAAGATCCTGGATTTTGGACTGGCCAAGCTGCAGGAGCGCAAGCTGACGCCCCGCCCGGTGACTGCGGGAGGGGACGAGGCCTCCGACACCAACTACGAGGAGACCCTGACGGCGATCGGGGTGGTGCCGGGCACGGCCGTGTATATGTCGCCGGAGCAGGCCAAGGGCGAGGAACTGGACCCCAGATCCGACATCTTCTCCTTTGGTGTGGTGCTCTACGAGATAGCCACCGGGCAGAAGCCGTTTGCCGCCAAGAACGTCATCATGACTCTGGATGCGGTGCTGCAGAAGAAGCCCACGTCGCCGCTGAAGCTGAATCCGGGGCTGCCCTTCGAGTTCGAGCGCATCGTGGGCAAGGCGCTAGAGAAAGACCGCGACAAACGTTACCAGACGGCTAAGGAACTGGGCGCGGACCTGCAGCAGCTGAAGCACGACACCGATGCCGACACCGTGACCAAGACCGCAGTGACGGCGGTTCTGCGGCGCCGTTCCAGCAAGACCTTCACCGGGCTGGACTCCATCCGCCTGTACCGGCTCATCGGGCTGGGGGCGGTGGCTGTGGCCCTGCTGCTGCTTTTCGCGGGATTGCTGCTGCGCCACCGCGGGGCCAGCGCTCACGAAGCCGCGGACAAATCCCTGGCCGTGCTCCCCTTCCAGAATACGACCGGCGATTCCTCCCTCGACTATCTGCGCTTCGCGCTGGCCGATGAGCTGACCACGGCCCTGACCTACATGCCCTCGCTGGAGATTCGCCCCTCCTCCGCCACCCGCAAGTATGCCGGCGGGGATTTCGATCCCCAGACGGTGGGGAAAGAGCTGCATGTCGGCAGGACGGTCAGCGGCCACTACATGAAGCAGGGGGAGAAGCTGATCGTTGCCATGGAAGCGGTGGACACCAAGACCAATCGGGTGGTGTGGCAGGGCACCGTGGCCGGAGTGCCGCAGGACCTGACGGGAATGCAGGCACAGTTGGGCTCGCAGGTGCGGCAAGGGCTATTGCCGGCGATTGGCGCTACTACGGTGGGCGCCGCGAGCGCAACCAAGCCGAAGAATCCGGAAGCATACGACCTGTTCCTGCGGAGCACCTCGGTTCCCCATGATCCAGTGCCCAACAAAGAAGCCATCAACATGCTGGAGAAGGCGGTGGGCCTCGATCCTACCTACGCCCCGGCGTGGGACGAGTTGGGCATGCGCTACTACTACGACGCCTCGTACGCCAACGGCGAAGAAGAGGTATTTGGGAAGTCGATTGCGGCGCTGGAACGGGCGGTCACGCTGGATCCCAACCTGATCTCAGCCGCCGCTCACCTGGCGCGCGACCGGGCAGAGAGCGGCGATACTGTCGCGGCCTTCAAGCAAGCCCGGGCGCTGGTGGACCGCCGTCCCGACAACGCCCAGGCGCGGCTGGCCCTGGCCTACGTGCTGCGCTATGCCGGTCAACTGCAAGAGTCGGCTAAGGAGTGCGACCAGGCGGCCGCGCTCGATCCCGGCAACTTCGACTTCCGCTCCTGCTCCTTTACCTTCTTTGAACTCGGCCAGAACGACCGGGCCTTGGAGTTCCTCCAGATGGATGCCGGCTCCGAATATTTCAACAACGTCATGCCCTCCATCCTGCTGCGCCAGGGCAAGGTCAACGAAGCACGCGAGAGTGTGGTCAGGATGTCGATGCGCCCGCCCTGGAACGGGGGCATCCTGGAGCGCTGCCTGACCGCTCATTCCGGCTCCGAGGTGGAGCAGACGGCGAAGGACCTCGCTCCCGCGCTGCTGGCGGAGCGGGATCCAGAGATGAAATATTTCCAGGCTTCCCTGATGGCTTATTGCGGCCAGTATGACATCGCGGCCAGCGTTCTGAATAAGTCCATCTCCCAGAACTACTGCGCCACTGCCGCCCTCGACAAGGACCCGCTGCTCACCCGCTTCCGCCAGAAGCCCGAGTTCTCCCCCGTCAGGTCAGCCGCCGCCAACTGCGAAAGCAAGTTCCTGGCCGCCCGGGGCAAATAGCCGCACGACATGTAAAGCTCACAAGCCGCTGACAAGGAACATCCTCGCCCCGGCGGCTATTCGGCGTACTTTACCGAGCACCCGTAAGGACGGCTGGACGGAGTCGTGACCGGCTTGCCGGCGGTCGCCTCGGCGAGAGCAGCCTCGACGTAATTCTTGGAATTAGGAATGTCGGAGGCATCGGTCGAGGCGTGGTCGTCGATCGCGCCGTTGTAGATCAATACGCCATCCGGGCTGATGATGAATAAGTGCGGGGTGGTCTTGGCATCGTAAAGATGGCCGAGCGCGCCCGTGGGATCCAACAGCACCGCGGTTGGCGAGGCGCCCATCTGCTTGACGTAGGCATTCTCATCCTCCGCCGTGACGTAGCCCTGCTTGCCGGGAGCCGAGGAGATGACGGTGAGCCACACTACGCCTTTGCTCGTCCATTCCTTCTGCAGATTCTGCATGTTGTGGCTGGTGTAGTGCTTTTGCGTGAATGGGCAGCTGCGGTTGTGCCATTCCAGGACCACGAACTTGCCCTTAAAGGCAGAAAGCTGTTCTGTTTTGCCGTTGCTGTCGGTAGCCGTGAAATTGGGGGCTGGCTCGCCGATTTTGGCGGCAAACCCAGCCGTGATGAACGTCAGAAGTGCGATGAAGATGACCGCGAGACGGCAGAACTTCATGAGAAGACCTCCAGCAGAATTAGGGGATAAAGACTTAGCGTAAAGGCTTCTTAGATGCAGCCTCGGTTACCGGCACGTCAATGAAGTAGCCCTGGTTGCTGGCAACGACCAGCACCCCCTTCAGTGCGGATATCGTTCTTAGCAACTGGTCAGACTTCTTCAGCCGCAACTCGACTCCCCGCGGGCCGGGCGTGAGCTTCTGCTCGGCGGAATTATCAATCTGCTCCGGCTCCAGGGGGAAGAAGCGAGCCTCGGCAAGGGACTTGTCGGCCCTGATATTGAGGACGAATTCCTGCGGCCGGGAAGCGACGGAAGCTTTCCAGGCCTTGGGCAGGGGCTTAGGCAACCGCATGCGGCTCCGGTCAAAGAATTCCTTCACAGCTGAGTCCATGGCCGGGGTCTGCCCTACCGGAACCGCTAGCGTAACCCGGGCCTTGCCGGGCATGCACACATTGCGGCACATGAGCCAGCGCACATTAGCCGCCAGGTTGACCTTGCTTCCCGGCTTCAAAGTGGCAGGAGCGGTGAGGGGCACCAGCAAGACCGCCTGATCGTGATAACCGTAGTCCACGATCGTGTCCATCTGGAAGCGCTCCGGCGTGGGCCACTGTATGTCTCCCGCAGAGAAACCTGGGGGCAGGTCCCACTGCACGCGCGGCGGCTCGCCGGAGTCGCCGGCATTGATCCAGTAGATGTGCCAGTTGCGCTGGATGTCGAAGTGCAGCCCGATCCAGAATGGCTGGCCAGGCGAGATGGTCTGGTTTTCGGAAACCAGGTCCAATTCCACGGGAGAGGTGACGGCGTCGCTCGCCCACAGGGAAGCCGCCAGGAACACAAGCGCAGCGAGGAGTATTAGAATCTGTCCGATTGAAGGCCCGCGCAGACACATGCATTTAGTTTAACTCGAAGCGAGCGCGCCCGAGAGCTGCGATTCTAAGTCTTCCGGTCCGGGCGATTCGTCCCAGATTACTGGCCGACTCTTCGCGGCTGTTGGCGTGACAAATGTCACATCACGGACTGGTTACCGGCACACATAATCCCAAGCTTCGGGGCCCCGCTTACCAGGGCGGGTGCTCACCAGGTCCTCGGCATCGTTGAGGTTGGAATGCGATCCAGATTCGCGGCCGCAGTCGTGGTGGCGGTGCTGCTGGGCACTACCATTGGCATCGGCGCCTACACCTTCGTTTACGCCAAGGGGTACTCCTACCTGTCAAACAATCCTGCAGCCTGCGCCAACTGCCACGTGATGCAGTCGTACTACGATGCCTGGCTCAAGAGTAGCCATCGCGCCGCGGCAGCGTGCAACGACTGTCATACGCCTCATAACCTGGTGGGAAAATATGCAGTGAAGGCGACCAACGGCTTCTTCCACTCCCTGGCCTTCACCTCGGGACGCTTTCCCGACTCCATCGACATCAAGCCGCGAAATTATCGCGTCACCGAGGGCGCCTGCCGGCGTTGTCATCAGGACATCGTAACGGCCATCGACGGCTGGCACCAGCGCGCCACGGGCATGTCCTGTACCCGTTGCCACTCCTCGGTGGGGCACGCGGAAACGGCGGCCTCGTTGCCACACACCATGCATCAAGGAACAGCCAATGAATAAAGTCAACGACTCAGGCCGGGCCCGGATTCTGTTCTTCGCCACCGTGTTTTTTGCCGCTGTGGCCGCCCTGGCGGTGACCGCGCTGCTGGTCAACATCTTCGAACGCAAGCAGGAGGCCAAGAACCCCTTCTATCGCGTGGTGGAGCTGAACAACACCATCGACGACCCGGCAACCTGGGGAAAGAACTTCCCCATGCAGTACGACGATTACAAGCGCACCGTGGACCAGCAACGCACCCGTTATGGCGGCAGTGAGGCGCTGCCCCACGCGCCCACGCAAGGTGACCCGCGCACCGTGGTGGCGCAATCCAAGCTGGAGGCCGATCCGCGGCTGATCGAAATGTGGGCGGGATATTCGTTCTCCAAGGACTACCGCGAGAAGCGCGGGCATGCCTACATGCTTGAGGACCAGACCTTCACCGAGAGGCAGAAAGCCAATCCTCCGGGCGCCTGCCTGAACTGCCACGCTTCGATGGTGGTGGCCTACAACCAGGTAGGAAACGGCGACCCGATGAAGGGCTTTGAAGCCATCAATCACATGAGCTATCCCGAGGCTCGCAAGCTGGTGAAGCATCCCATTGCCTGCATCGACTGCCACGATCCGCAGACCATGGAGCTGCGGGTGACGCGCCCGGCATTCATCGAAGGCATCAAGGCACTGAAGGCATCGCAAGGGATCGCGGACTACGACGTCAACAAGATGGCCGCTCGCCAGGAGATGCGCGCCTTCGTCTGCGCGCAGTGTCACGTCACTTACTATTTCCGCGGCCCCACCAAGCAGCTGACGTTTCCCTGGACGAAAGGGCTGAAGGTCGAGCAGATTGTCGCGCATGAAGATGAAGAGAAGCTGGTGGAGTGGAAGCACGCGGAAACCGGCGCGCCGCTGATCAAGCCGCGCCATCCGGAGTTCGAGCTGTGGAGTCAGGGAATCCACGCCCGTTCCGGAGTGGCGTGTGCCGACTGCCACATGCCTTACAAGCGCGAAGGCGGGCTGAAGATCAGCGACCACAACGTGCGCAGCCCGCTGTTGAACATCAACCGCGCTTGCCAGACCTGCCACAAGTGGCCGGAGGAGGAGCTGAAGGAGCGCGTGGAGGAGATCCAGACGCGCTTCTTCAACATCCGCAACGTTGCCATGGATTCGCTGATCGACCTGATACACGACATCAAGGCCGCCAAGGCGGCCGGAGCTACCGACGCAGAACTGGCGAAGGCGCAGGACTACCAGCGCAAGGCCCAGTTCTACATCGATTTCGTCGAGGCGGAGAACTCCACCGGATTCCACGCCCCCGAGGAAGCCACACGCATCGTTGCCGACGCCATCAACTTCTGCCGCCTGGGGCAACTGGAGTTGCGGCAGATGAGACCAGTGAAGCATGCGGAGGTGAAGAAGACGGCGATGGCGCCGGGCAACTGAGACGCCGGTTTTAACCGTCCGTTAAATATCGTGCGGCGATAAGGGCGGGCATGGCTGCTCGGGAACGCTCCCGCCGTCCGTTAAGCCATGCAAATTCAAATGGTTACCGATATCCTAAGCCGGTGGCTGCTCTCATTAGTCAAGGCTCTTTGACACGCCAAATTTCATCCAAAAGGTCATATCCCAGCCGCCGGGGGAATTGCTAAGCTATTGCCAGCGGAAACCTTGAACGCAACCTGCGGATCCCCCAATTGATGGATGCGGTTGGATATTGTCCGCAAGATCCCCTCTGCACTCGATGGCTCTGCTGATTGGAAGCCCGGTCAAGGCGGGCTGCTGAACTGGAATCGATCGTATGGCGACCAAAACCTCCGTTCTCATCAACCGCCGGGCCAAGCCGGAAGCGGTAATCGAAGAGATCGTTGCGGCCCTGGGGCTGGAGCCCCCTCCGCTCGATGATCCCAGCCTCTATCTGAATCGCGAGCTGAGCTTGCTCGCTTTTCAGCGCCGCGTGCTGGAGGAGGCGCAGGACGATTCCAATCCGCTGTTGGAGCGGGTGAAGTTCCTGTCCATCGTAGGCTCCAACCTGGATGAGTTCTTCATGGTCCGGGTGGCGGGCTTGAAGCGCCAGCTCGAAGGTGGAGCCCTGGAGGTGGGACCGGACGGCTTGAGTCCGGCGGCCCAGCTGGAGGCCATCCGCACCGACGTTCTGGAATTGCTGGGCAGCGCCCACCGCTGCGTCAGGCGGCAGCTGATCCCTGCGCTGGAGCGCGCGGGAATTCACCTGATGGAGTACGAGCAGCTGACGCCGCAGCAGAAGACGCGCGCTGACGGCTATTTCACCGAGACCGTGTTTCCGGTTTTGACCCCGCTGGCCTTCGATCCAGGACGGCCGTTCCCGCACATCTCCAACCTCAGTCTGAACCTGGCGATCCTGATCCGCGACAAGGACGGCGAGGAGCACTTCGCGCGCCTGAAGGTGCCTGACGGGCTGCCGCAACTGGTGCCGGTAGATCGCGTAGTACCCAACGGCCGCCGCTCCAGCAAGATGCCGAAGCACCAGTCTTTTCTCTGGCTGGAAGACCTGGTGAGCGCCAATCTGAACATGCTGTTCCCGGGAATGGAGATCGTGGAGGCGCATCCCTTCCACGTCACGCGCGACGCCGACATTGAGATCCAGGAACTGGAGGCTGGCGACCTGCTGGAAACCACGGAAGAGGGGATCCGGCAGCGGCGATTCGGCGACGTCGTCCGCCTGGTGGTGCACGCGGAGATGCCGACGCACATCCTGAAGATTCTCATCAGCAATCTGGAGGTTGACCGCAAGGACGTCTATCGGGTGAAGGGGCCGCTGTCGCTGAGCCGCTTCAAGTACATCGCCGCCCTGGACCGACCGGAGCTGAAAGATCCGCCATTCTTGCCTGCGATTCCCGCATCACTTGATCTGGAAGTCGCGAGCGAAGAGGAGGACGTCTTCAGCGCCATCCGCCGGCGCGACATTCTGCTTCATCATCCCTACGACTCCTTCCAGCCGGTAGTCGATTTTCTGCGCAAGGCGGCGCGCGATCCCGCGGTGCTGGCCATCAAGATAACGCTGTACCGGGTGGGAAGGAACTCACCCATCGTCGAGGCTCTGCTGGAGGCCATGGAAAACGACAAGCAGGTGGCGGCGCTGGTGGAGTTGAAGGCGAGGTTCGACGAGGAGAGCAACATCGAGTGGGCGCGAGCACTGGAACGCCAGGGCGTGCACGTGGTGTATGGACTACTGGGCCTGAAGGTGCACTCCAAGGTCGCCATGGTGGTGCGCAAGGAGGGCGACACCATCCGCCGCTACGTGCACCTGGGCACCGGCAACTACAACCCGGTCACGGCGCACCTGTACACCGACTTCGGACTGTTTACCGCTGATCACGACATCGGCGCCGACGTCACCGACCTGTTCAACTATCTGACCGGCTATTCGGCGAAAGACGACTACCGCAAGCTGCTGGTGGCGCCCATCAATTTGCGGGACCGGCTGGAACACCTGATCCGGCGCGAGATCAAGCAGCACCTGCAGCATGGCCATGGGCACATGATCTTGAAGATGAACGCCCTGGTGGACGTGGAAATGGTTCGCCTGCTGTACGAAGCTTCGCAGGCGGGCGTGAAGGTGGACCTGCTGGTGCGCGGCATCTGCTGCCTGCGCCCAGGAGTGCCGGGAGTGAGCGAGAACATTCGCGTGATCAGCGTGGTGGGGCGCTTCCTGGAGCACAGCCGGGTTTACTATTTCCATAATAGCGGCGAGGAAGAGGTCTACCTGGGCAGTGCCGACCTTATGCCGCGCAATCTGAACCGGCGCGTGGAAGTGATTTTCCCGGTCGAAGATCGCCGCCTGGTGCGCTACCTGCGGGATGAGGTCATGGAGACTTACCTGGCGGACTCTCGCAAGGCGCGCGAAATGTTGTCCGACGGCACCTATCGCCGGCTCACGCCCGGCTCGGGCGAGGAAGGAACCAGCTCGCAAGCCAGATTCCTAAGCCGCGCCCAGGTCTCAGCCACACGGCGGTAGCGTGGACCAAGAGGCGGCTGCAGCAAAGGATTTTCCCGTCCTGCACACCGAGCGCCTTACGCTGCGTCCGCCCCAGGCAGACGACCTCGCGGCGATCGTGGAGCTGGCCGGCGCGCGCGAAGTTGCGGCCACCACACTGCGCATTCCTCATCCCTACACCGAGGCCGATGGGCGGAGCTTTCTCGCCGCCTGCCAGGAGGCTCAAGCCCAGGGCGAGCGCGCGATGTTTGCCATCTGCCGCGGCGCGGAGCTGATCGGCATGATCAGCCTGGAAGTCAAGCCCGCTCACGCTCATGCCGAACTGGGCTACTGGATCGGAGTACCCTACTGGGGACACGGCTACTGCACCGAGGCGGCTCGTGCGGTCGTCAAGTTCGGCTTCGAGACGCTGAAGCTTCACCGCATCTACGCCGGGCACTTTGCGGGCAATCCCGCATCGATGCGAGTGTTGGAGAAGCTGGGGATGCGGTACGAAGGATGCGCGCGTGGGCATGTGCAGAAGTGGGGGAAGTTCCTGGATGTTGAGAATTACGCTCTGCTGGCGGAAGACTACCAGCGCCGGCGAAATCCCTGAGGAGCAATAGGGTCTTGCCCCTTCGTTACTGCCCTGCACCACAGGAGTAATGAGGCTGCCCCAAGCGGGCCCGCGATAATACTCGTTGGCAGGCAAAGTCACCAGCGAGGTAGCGCGAGTGTGGCCGGGGCGGCGTGAACTCCTACATCTTTCGGTATTTCCCGGTGGACTGACGCTGGCCCTGGCGGCCCTGTTGCTGGGGACAGGGATTCTGCCCTCGTACAACTACTCCTTCCTGCAATTCTATTTTGACGCCGTCTTCGGCATGGGAGTGCTGCTGGCCGTGCGGTTCCACTCCAGCCGAACACTGCTGGGGCTGCTTACTCTGGCAATCGCCATCAAGGCGCCGCATCCGCCGGCTGCCCCTGCCTATGGCGCAGTGCTGTGCTTTGTGCTGCCACTGATGCTGGCGGTGTTCGCACTGTGGCCGGAAACCGGCTTCAGCCTGGTGACCATCGCGCCCCGCTTCGTGGCATTGCTGGTCGGCTGTGCATTCGTGGCCGCTCTCTCGCGGCCCGAGGTGGCCGACATCGCCGGGCTGTTCAAGAGCCACCTGCTGCCGGCAGGATGGACTGCCTGGAGTCGAATTCCGCAGCTGGGGATCGTGACGCTGGTGGGTGCGCTGGCCGCGATCGCCGTGGCCTTCGCCTTCCGCTGCAAGACCATCGAGGCCGGATTCTTTTGGAGCGTGGCCGCCTGCGGCATCGGGCTGCAGCTGGGGATTGCGCGTCCCATCTCCCGCGCCTTTCTTATCACGGCAGGCTTGGTGCTGGTGATCTCACTGGTGGAGAACTCCTACCGCCTCGCTTACCACGATGAACTCACCGGCTTGCCTGCGCGGCGCGCGCTGAATGAAGCCATGCATTCGCTGGATGCCAGATTTTCCGTTGCCATGGTGGACGTGGACCACTTCAAGAAGTTCAACGACACCTTCGGGCACGATACCGGAGACCAGGTGCTGCGCATGGTGGCCGCGAGACTGGGCGGGGTCAACGGCGGCGGACGCGCGTTCCGTGTGGGCGGCGAGGAATTCGTCCTGCTGTTCCCCGGCATTGCCGTGCGCGATGCCTATCCTCACCTGGAAGAGGTGCGCAAGCGAATCGAGGACAGCCGGTTTGTGGTACGCGGTCCGGACCGCAAGCGGCGCTCTGCGGAAGACCGCCAGCTCGACGGCGCAAAGCCCCGCGGCATGAGTGCAAAAGAGGTGTGCGTGACGGTCAGTATCGGCGCGGCAGAGCCGCATGCCGGCGGCGCGAGCCTGGAACAGGTAATGAAGCTCGCCGACAAGGCCCTCTACAAAGCGAAGAAAGCCGGCCGCAACCGCACAGAAATTGCCAACCTCAGACATGGCTTGCGCAAGCCCACTTCCGCCAGTAGCTCGCAGATGGCATAAACGGCGCATTTTGAACTGAATTACTGGATGCCTGATCGCTGCAGAGTGGGCAAGCTTTGCCCAGTCGGATGCGGCATAATCTGCCCACAAAAGCTCTGCGCGTCCTTAGTGCGAGTTGCGGGCGCAGCTAAGCTTCTCTAATAGCGAAGACTGGGCGATTCCTCCCACCGAATGCGTTTGGCACGCGACTTGCTTCCTTGGATACAGGAATGCGGCGCCGGGGCCTTGTTCGCACGGCGCCGGCGAGGGTTGGAACGATTCATTCTGTTTGAGGAGACCGTAATGTCAGTGTCGGGCATTTGCAGCAGCAGCCTCATCGACTATTACCAGCAGAGCATACAGGGTCGGGTGCAGCAGTTTCGCTCAGAGTTGCCACAACTCGGCCAAGACTCGCAAACCGGAAACTCGTCTGCGGTGCAGCAGGACGTGAGGACCGTCAACCACGACTTCCAGAACAAAGCCACCCAGGTGCGCCATCATCACCATCACGGGGGAGGAGGTGAAATCAGCCAGTTATTGAGCCAGCTGGGCCAGGCGCTTCAGTCCGGCGATCTCTCCGCTGCGCGGACGGCCTACAGCACGCTGCAGCAGGACTTGCAGCAATTCGAGCAGAACCACCCTTCGGTCGCACAGTCGTCAGCGGCCCCCAGCGGGAATGGAATCGCGGTGAACACCTAGTCGCTGCCCTGAGGGACGTTAGCGCATTGTTTGTGCCCGGCCGCAAGCGCAGCGAAAATCCGGGCAGGAGCTATCCCTCTGTGCCCTGCGTCACAGCGCTTCCGTTTGACCAGATCGCAATATGGGACTGAACGGAGCGAACCATGCATGGCAACCAGAAGGTGATCGAGCAGTTAAACGCGGCTCTGGTCTCGGAGCTGACCGCGATCGTGCAGTACATGACGCAGTCGGAAATGTGCCAAAACTGGGGTTACAGGAGGCTGGGCGACCTTACCAAAACCCGCGCCATCGAGGAGATGAGGCATGCGGAAGGGCTCATCGAACGCATCATCTTCCTCGACGGGACTCCTGCGGTCGATGCTGGTTTGAAGCCTCAACTCGGCAGCAAGGTGCAGGAGCAATTGGAGATCAACCTGAAAGACGAGCAGGATGCAGTGCGCCAGTACAACGAAGCTGTGCGAGTCTGCGTTGAAGCGAGAGACGACGGCTCCAAGACCTTGTTCGAGCACATGATCCAGGACGAAGAGCGGCACGCAGACTTCCTAGAGGCACAGCTGCACGCGATCAAAGAGATGGGCGCAGCTGCCTATCTCTCACAGCAATTACTGGGCGCCAAGGATTGAGAGGCGCACGGGAGAATGATCATCTCTTCGCCTGATCGCCTGGAACCTGAACGGCCACGCGCTTGCGCATAAAGTCGCCCACCAGGCTGAGCAGCCGATCGAGATCCGCCCGTGAATTATAGAGGTGGCAGGAGACACGCACCCCTCCCACGCCGGCGGTGTATCTCACGGAGACCATGACATTGTTCTGCTCAAGGTGACGCATCAGGTCCAGGTTGTCATCGGCCGAACCGATGCTGAAGCTCACGATGCCGGCGCGTTGGGCGCGGGGGAAATCGGTCACCAGACTGGCTCCCAGCCCTGGCAGTGACTCCACCAGATGATCTGCCAGAGCGTGAACATGCGCGGAAATGTTTGAAGACCCCAGGTCATTGATCATATGCAGCGAGGCTGCCAGCGCCGCGGCGCCAATGTAGTTCGAAGTACCGCCGATTTCCCAGCGCCGCGCCTCGTCTGCAAAGCTGTAATCGCGCACCGGCACAATGGTGGGATTCTGGAAATAGGTGTCCCATCCCTCCACCTGCACGTTGAGGTAGCCCGCCAGGGGCAAACGCACATGGGGCATCGTCTCCCGGCGAACATAGAGGAACCCGGCTCCGAAAGGCGAGTTGAGCCACTTGTGGCCGCCGCAGGCAAGATAGTCGATGGGGGTCTGCGACACATCGATGGGCACAGCGCCAAGCTGCTGAATTGCATCCACCACCAGGAAGATGCCGCGGCTGCGGCAAAGATCGCTGAGCGCTGCCAGGTCGCAACGGAAGCCGCTCGCCCACTGCACCGAACTGATAGTAACGACGCGCGTTCTTGGAGCAAGAATCCGCTCAATGTCCTCCACGAGCACAGCGCCTGAGCGATTCTTCACAACGTCTATTTCGATCCCCAGAGCCTGCCTCTTCTGCACCCAGGGAATGGCCACCTCGAGAAATTCCAGATCGCAGAGAACAACGTGGTCCCCGCGCTGCAGCGGGATTGCCTCCGCGGCCAGGTTTAGACCATGCGTGGTGCTTTCCACCAGGGCGATCTCGTCTGGGCGAGCCTGAATCAGGCGCGCAGCCTCGACTCGAGCGGTGTTACGCAGGTTGTCGAGGTCGATGTGGCTCTGAGTGGCCGACGCGCAGCCCGTGCCTTCCAGCATCTCAGTGACTCGACGGACGGCCTCCATAGCCGGGCGAGGCGGGACGCTCACGCAAGCCGCATCGAGAAAGATCCGGTCTTTGAGTCCGGGAAACTCGTCGCGAATGTTCTCAGGAATCATGCAGAGATCACTCTGAAATTTGGAGCACGCCCGCGCCTTCGATCCGACTGTGCTTCAGGTCTGTCAATGCCTGGTTTGCCTGCTCCAGTGGAAAAACCTGAACCTGCGTGCGCACCCCGACATCGGCGGCCAAATCCAGAAACTCGCGCGCATCCTGACGAGTGCTGTTGGCGACGCTGCGCACAATGCGCTCGTCGTAAAGCAAGCTGTAATCGAGCGCCGGGATCTGAGACATGGTAATGCCTGCCAGCGCCAACGTCGCGCCCTTGCGCAGGTGGCGGAGTGCCGTGGGCACCAGGGCGCCCGCGGGAGCAAAGATGATGCCCGCATCGAGCGGCGAAGGTGGACGATCCTCGGAGTGCCCCACCCAGGCTGCGCCCAGTCGCGATGCGAGTTCGCGATGAGCAGGCGCGCGAGTGAAGACATAGACCTCGCAGCCCAGAAAACGGGCGAACTGGATCACGATGTGCGCCGAAGCACCGAAGCCATAGAGGCCGAGGCGGTCGCCAGCGCGGGCTCCACTGAGCCGGTAGGAGCGGTAGCCGATGATGCCGGCGCACAGCAGCGGCGCCGCGGCACTGTCGGACAACGTTCTGGAAATAGGATAGGCGAATGACTCATTGACAACAGTGGCTTCGGCATAGCCTCCATCTACGTCGTAACCGGTGAAGCGGGCCCTCTCGCAAAGATTCTCCTGGCCGGCGCGGCAGTAGCGGCACTCGCCGTCCGTCCAGTTGAGCCACGGAATTCCGACCCGATCCCCCTCCTTGAAGATCCGCGTTCCCTGACCCGATGCGTCCACGAAGCCGACGACTTGATGTCCGGGCACTACGAGAATTTTGTGCGGAGGCAGATCGCCTTCCACGGTGTGGAGATCGGTGTGGCACAGACCGCAGCAGCGGACCCGCACGCGAATTTCACCATCTTTTGGCGTGGGCTCCGGAATTTCGTTCAGCGCGAGAGGATTCTGTTCCACCGGACGACCTTGGGAGAGCACCATCGCGCGCATGAGCGCGAGTCTAGATGGCCCTTAGGGGGAGCAGCAAGAGGCCGCCGAAAATACAAAAAAGCGGGCCTGGTTTGACCCGCTTTTAACACATGAAGAGAAGGGTTTTGAGCTAGCACCCTGGAAAACAGCACGATCATTGCCGATTATGGGCTACCCGCTAATTGCATAACGATCAGATGCTTACATCGGATTCCGGGACTTGAATTGGGCGCCCTCCGAGAGAAAGAGTGCAGTTCTTTGCACACGCCAGGGAGGCGGCTTTACCCAGCCAGTCATCTCTGAGGATTGTCACCTGGGGCAAGAAGACTCAATCATGGGTGGGCGGCATTCCAGTCCGAGATTCGACGCTGCGCTTCCTCGATTTGCCTGGGCGTCATTACCTGTTCCAACTCTTTGCGGCCGCGCACGCTGTCCTGATTCCCGCGAGCCGCCGCCAGGCTGAACCACACGTAGGACTGAATGTAGTCCAGAGGCACGCCGCGTCCGGCGCGATAGAGGAGCCCCAGGCTAGCCTGCGCCAGCACGCTTCCCTGCTCCGCAGACTTGCGGAACCACTTCTCGGCTTCTTGTTCGCTGCGAGGCAGGCCGGTCCCCGTCAGGTAGAGGAAGGCGAGATTGGCCTGGCCGGCGGCAACCCCCGCCTCGGCTGCGGCGCGATACCACTTCGCCGCCACCGTGTAGTCGCGCGCCATTCCCTTGCCGGAGTAGTAGCAGGTTCCCAGGTTGTTCTCCGCCATCACGAAACCCTGCTCCGCGGATTTCTGATACAAGCCGCACGCCTGCACCGGATCCTTGGATACGCCCTTGCCATATTCGTAGAGGTAAGCCAGGTTGAACTGCGCGGCTGCCAGCCCTTGTTCCGCGGCAGCGTGGTACTAGCGCGCGGCTTCAGCGTAGTCGCGAGGAACACCGTGGCCCTCGGAGTAGAGGTGCGCCAGATTGTTCTGGCCGGAGGCGTCTCCTTTTTCCGCAGAGGCACGATACCAGCGCAGAGCCTCTGCGTAGTCAACGCTCACGCCGATACCGTGCTCGTACATGTGTCCCAGGTTGCTCTGGGCGGGAGCGAAGCCTTGTTCGGCGGCGGCGCGGTACCAGCTGAGACCCGAGCTGTCGTCTCGAGCAATCCCCAGACCCTGGGCGTACATATAGCCGAGGTTGTTTTGCGCGGAGGCCTCGCCCCCCTCGGCAGCCTGATGCAACCAGCGGACCGATTCAGCGTCGTTTCGCTCTACCCCGACTCCGTGGTGGTAGATGTAGCCCAACGCAGTCTGCGCACTGATCATCCCCTGCTCGGCTGCCGCCCTGTACCAGTGCACTGCTTCGGCAAGGTTGCGCGTGACGAGGCGTCCCCGGTCGTAAGCCAGTCCTAATAAGTACTGGGCCTCGCTGCGGCCGGAGAGTGCCCGCAAGCGCATCTCGTTGATGCTGTCGCTAGTCAGGGCAAGCAACTGGGCATCTGCCGCCGGCGAAGATGGAGGCGGAACCACTGCCGCCTCAAGGTCCTGAGCCCAGGCTACGCTCACACCCCCTGAGGTTGGCCACAGGCTCGCCCAGGCAGCAACCAGCAGACTGCACGCGATAGGTGCCGAATACTTACGCCCCAGCCCCAACATTCCGGCCTCCTCAGGCAGATGCCCTGCGTCAGCCGTTCATACAAGGGTGGTGTTGGCGCACCCTCACCACCACCGTGCGAGAAACGGGAGTGCGCATTGTAGCCCGAAAATACGGCAGTTCATCCCAAATTATTGTGGATTAGTCCCTGATGCAGGTGGGACCTTGCCGTCTGCCTATTCCGAGGCCAGGGCTTGCCGGCGAGCACGGTGGTAGCCGAGCAGTTCGACATTGGCGGCGAGGATCGTCTCCAGAGCTTGTATGACCTGGGGAAGGGCGCTCCCGGGTACGGACATGTACAGTTCATCGTCGGTGAGGCCGGTATAGACGCGATTGCCAACACAACCGGCGCTGGCGACCGCACCACTCGCCATCGCAGCGGGTATAGCCATGCAGGTGGGGCGGCCCAAAGTGGCCGCAGCCGACGCAACCCCGGCGCGAATTGCCGCCTCCAACGCGAGCATCAGCCTCCCCGCCCTGCCGCTCAGGAGCACCACGTCGGGATCGACCGGTGTCTCTCCCAGCGGTGCATAGATGATCACTCGGGGCTGGAATTTGAGCTGCGGTATCTGGGCGATATCCTCCATGCGGATGTAGCCAATGCCCGTCATGAAGCCGATGGTGTCGGAAAGCTCCTGCTGGCGTTCGGGGGGAAGCGGAATGTTGTGCGTGTGGCTGCCGACGGCGCAGTTGTAGTGATCAGAAGGCACGGTGTAGAAGGTCTTGCCTTCGGCCGCCAACCGCCAGTAACTGCAACTGGAGGGCTCGGACCCTTCAAACTTGGACACACCCTCTACGGGCATCTCGCGGAAGGCAATCGCAACGGGCTCACGCTTCAGCTCCAGGGAATCCACAAGGATTTGCTCGAACCGCTTGTAGTCCAGCATGCTGTCCTCAATGCGTCACATGATACAGGAACCGCTTTGAGCAGGGCCGCGTCGCGCCCGTGCGCTCTGAGAAAAAACGTAGATGTTGCGTGAGTTCCGCCTAGTGCTTAAAGAAAAAAAAAGGGACGGGTTGAACCCATCCCCAAGAAGCAGCCAAGGCTGCAAGAACTCGATCGTCAGAAGGTCAGCCGCAGAGCCATCTGGATGAAGCGACGCTCGTTGGGAACGCCCGCCGCCGGAACGACACCCCGCTTGCCGATGACCTGGAACGGGACTTCGCCGTAGTTGCCGGCATCCTGAGTTCCACCCGGCTGAACGTAGTAGTTCGAGTGGTTCAGCAGGTTGTAAAACTCGGAGCGGAACTGCAGCTTGAAGCGCTCGTTGATCGGGAAATACTTCGCGATCGACATGTTGATGTTGTACCAGCCCGGACCACGGAAGGCATTTCGGCCAGTCATGTTGGAGGGCCAGTGGCAATTCTGCCCGGTAGAGATGAGATTACCGGCGGCATTGGTGGTCATGTCGCAAGTCGGCAACTCACCCGAGCCCACCAGAGGATCGACGTAGGTGTTGGGCGCAGGCAACGAAATGTAGTTGAACGTATTCGGTCCGGCAAATCCGCCGGTCGCCAGGGTGTTGGTAGAGCCGCTCAACTGGATCGGGCCGCTGGGGATGTAGCGTCCCACCACGGTGTCTAATCCCGTAAATCCGTTGCTGTCGAACACCGTAAACGGATTGCCGGTGTGAGCGGTGATGATTGGCGCGAGTTCCCACCCGTCCAGTACCTGCTTGGCGATGCCATGCGTTCCCTTGGCGTACGGCAAGGTCCAAACGGCGCTCAACGCGATGCGATGACGAGCGTCGAAATCGGCGCTGCCTTTATCTAGAGCGGGCTGGAAAGGATCGAGCAAGCCCAGGTTCTCGGTCTGTGGGGTCTCGCTGAAGGTCGAGCTCAGGTTGTCGATCGAATGCGACCAGGTGTAGTTGACGGTGATATCCAACCCCTGGTGGAACAGGTTGGTGGACACGAAGCGGGTGTTCAACGCGTTGTAGTACGAGAAGCCGTTGGCGCCGCGCGTGTTCATGTTGCCGTATTGTTCGTTGAGGCGATCAAAGGGGTTCACCGTGGGATCTGTGCCTTCGTAGACCACCCCAAAGCCGGCCTGGTTCACATTCTCGATGGAGTAAAGATGGATGCCGTGCGCACCGCTGTACTCCAGAGCCAGAAGGGAATGGCCCAGGACTTGGCGCTGCAGCGACAGGTTCCACATCTGGGTATAGGCGGTGGGCAGATCCTGCCTCACGTAGCGCAGGCTGGGAGGCGGCAGAGACTTGGTACCGCTGGTCCCGGCGAAGGGCCCGAGATTGTTGGTGGTGATCGGACCGGCGGGGCTGAAAATCGAGTTGAACTGCCCCGGCGGGTTCTGAATCACGTTGAAGGTGACGTTGCCGAAGTTGCGCTCGTAGGCGATGCCGTAGCCGCCGCGGAGCGAGGTCTTGCCGTCTCCAAAGACGTCCAGGGCAAAGCCAACACGCGGGCCGAAGTTGTGGTATTGCGGCTTCCACAACCCTCCCACCGGACTCGCCGGACTGTTGGCGGTGGCATCCACGGTGAACACCTGTCCATTGCGAATCTGGTCGAAGAAGGTAGATCCTGGCCCATAGACAAAGTTGGAATCCAGCGAGGCATCTTTGTTGTGCTGAACGCCGTAGTACTCCCAACGCAGGCCCAGGTTCAAGGTCAATCGCGGAGTGACCTTCCAGTTGTCCTGTGCGTAGAAGGCCATGTCGTTGTAGCGATTGCTGCGTGAAAAGGAAGGCTGCGCAGCGGGCAGATTGATGGAGCAGTCAGGAGTGACGACGGTGTTGCCACTCTGGTCCTTGACGCAGGGGAACTTGCCTTGTGGGTCAATGACGACCTGGAACCATCCAGCCTGACCTCCCAGGAGCCGCTCTAGGTTGTTGGCCAGACCGCTGGCATTGAGCGCTTCGACCGCATTCTCGTATGCGCCAAAGGTGCGGTTGTCGCGCGTGTACAAGTATTCGCCGCCGAAATGTAATTCGTGCTTGTTCTTGGTCCAGCTGAAGGAGTGGGAGATCTCCGTCACGTTCTGCGGACCGCCAAAGGGAATCGCAAGGCCCGGCGCGGTTTGCACGTACCCAGGGAGACTAATCAGGTTGCCCAGCACGCTGACCGCCGAGCTGGCGCTGAAGTAGAGGGTGGGCTGGACCGGCTGGGTCGAGGCCAGCGGCTGATTGACGTTCAGACGATTGAACAAGAGCTTGGTGTCACTCACCAGGCGCGGACTCCAGACGTGGGTCAGCGAGAACATGGCGTTGTTGTTGAAGTTGGTCTGCCCGGTATCGAATCCGGCATAGGGGCTGTTGTTGATGAATCCGGCAAACTCGTTCTGGTTGAACAGAGTGTAGCGGCCAAACATCGTAGTCTTATCGGAGAGTTGGAAGTCGACACGGTTGGTCGTGTTGTAGTTGTTCTGGGGTGCGCCGCCGCCGGAGTCAGAGGGAACAGGATAGCTGCCCACGTCGAAGATCGGGTTGTTGGTGCCGTAGGCGGCCAGAAGAGGAGTGTTCGCGGTAGGTGTGATGCTGGCATCATTCGCCGTCAACACTTGTGTAACAGTGAAGCCCGGGCGCAACGTCTGGTTCACAAAGAATGCCTGGGTGTTGGCGTTCGATGCCGCCAGGAACGCCGGATCCATGACTGCCGTGGTCACATTGGCCTGGCTGCGCACGCGCTGCCACTCCGTGCTGCTGAAGAAGAACAGCTTGTTCTTGATGATCGGTCCGCCGACGGAATAGCCGAACTGGTTGCGGGTGTATTTGGCCTTGGGAATGCCCTTGGAGTTGTCGTCGTAGTCGTTCGAGGTCAGCGCCGAGACGCGGTTGAACTCATAGAGCGACCCGTGGAAAGCGTTGGTGCCGGACTTGGTCACCACGTTGATGACCCCGCCTGAGGCGCGCCCGTATTCAGCGGTGAAGTTGCTGCTCGTGACCGTGAACTGCTCCACCGCGTCGAGCGGAACCGACTGGCCCACTTTGGTGGTGTAGAGGTCCACGTTTTCGCCCCCGTCCAGCAGAATATCGACGCCGGCAGAGCGCTGGCCGTTGACAGAAACACCTGCGCCGCGCGTGATCTCATCCTTGCCGCCGGTTCCGGAGGAAGAATCCTGATTCACATTGCCCAGCGTTTGAACAAAGTCGTAGGGATCGCGAGTCAGCGAGGGTAGCTGCGCCACTCTCTTCGTATCGACGACCTGCGTAAGCGAAGAGCTCTCGGTGTCTACCTGCGTCTCCGCTGCACTTACGACTTCGACGGTGGTTTCCGTCCCTGCCGCCTTCAATTGAATGTCGAGGCTGCCGCGCACTCCCGGCGATACCTGGATTTTTTGCGAGATATCACCAAATCCCTTGGCGGAAGCTTTCACTTCGTACACGGCAGGCGGAAGGTTGGTGACGGTGTAGCCTCCCGCGCTGTCCGTGGTAGTGGTGCGAACGGCATTGGTGCCAGTATCGGTGACGGTGATCGCGGCGCCGACTACGACCGCGCCGGAAGCATCGGTCACCGTTCCGCCGATCGATCCTTTTTCAAATTGCGCCAGCGCCGCTCCCGAAAATGTAAGGAGCAGCATGAGAATGGCAATCACGAAGCCTGCACTCCGCCGACTTCGCCCGCCTTCCAAGAGCGTACTTCTCATCGTGATTCCTCCTGATGACCTTGCCGATTACTTGCGCTCTGATTTCGTTTCTGCCGCTAAGATTTCAAACTTCAAAGCCGCTGCGATGAACGAAATCGTCATTTGCTGCACAGGTTGATCCCGGAACGCATACCGGAGTCATCCCTTTGCTAGGCAGTTTGGTCACCATAGTCCAATGGGATTAGGCGACGATTACTTCGCGATGAAGCGGCGATTTGTTGGGACGTTCGGAACGGAGGAACTTACTCATTTCACAATTTCGTAGATTTCACGGAATAGCCCTACGGGGAAAGGGAGATTTGCAGGGATCGTCCCAAGGTGGTTGCGGCCGATATGGCCAGGCAGATCGACAGTCCCTTCAGCGGCAGACCACTGCAAGAAGAAACCGAGAACACGGTACCGCCCTTTCTACATGATTTCCCCTAGCAGGTTGCGGAAAAACTCAGGCCAACGCCGAAAATCTCTATGCCCGTGTCAACTTCCCGCTTTGCGGACAACGATTCTGGATTCCATCGACTCGGGAGTGCCACGCCAACCGGCTACGTACTTGCCGGTAACGGCGGTTCCTTCGTAACCGTCTCCGAACGCGAAGATGTAAGCGTGCCGTCCAAAACTCGCATGAATGCCAGCCCCAGCGGAGGAGACCGTGTAAACCAACCGTTGAAGTAGAGATGCCCTTCCGTACTGTGCCGGGAACAGAATGTGTCCATTCTCATCTGTTCTCAAAGTGACTTCATGCGATTGGCCTTCAGCAGAGTAGTTTTGATATACAAGGCGGACGCTGATGCCCGCACGGGGCTTGCCGTCATCCGTTGCAACCCAAACGTCCCAGCTCGGTGATGCCAGATACCGCATCGGGAGAAGGCTCATAACGAGCAGAACACTTGCGAGGCCGACAACAACTCGCCGGGCGTTAGGAGCGTTCGGTCTGTGGTTCACGCCCAGTAACTCTACGCTGAAATCATGCATGTTTCCACAGGCGAAGCTGGTAAGAAGAACACATGCGTGGAGATGACGAGCAACAGCTAGGCGTGTTCAGCTAGGTAAGCCCCGAACAGCGTGTCCCGAACGACCATGCTCTCCGTCCAGTGCGTGCACTGACCGATGAAGCCTTGCGCGACCTGAGATCTCGGTTCAACAGGCTGTACGCCAAAACCGGTCGGCCATCCATCGCTCCGGACAGCGACGAACGGAATGCTATAAGAGACACCCGCAGAAGACAGGTTAACCCTGATCCTACTTGTTTTTCAGCAGCCTGCTAGGGCAGCTGGCGCCCGGGCTGAGCGAATCGGAAACAAAAAAAGGGGATGAGCTGGGCTCATCCCCCGAAGCAGCCAAGGCTGCAAGAACTAGAAGGTCAAGCGGAGCGCGAACTGGCCGAAGCGTCGCTCGTCGTGGTTGCCGCCGATGGCAGCGATACCGAGTCCGCCCTTAGCTGCCTGAACGATGGGAATGCCGCCGGCGAAATTCGGCACGTCAAGGTTGGAGCCGTTGACGTAGTAGTTGTGGTGGTTGAAGATGTCGAACCCTTCAGCGCGGAATTCCAGCCCCATTCGCTCGGTTAGCTTGAAGGACTTGGTCACCGCGAAGTCGAAGGTCCAGGCGCCCGGTCCGCGGAACGCGTTCCGGTGCGTCATGTCGGCTGGAAATGGTCCGAAGTCGGAAATGCCCAGCACTGGGTCGAAGGGGTTTTCCGAAGCCGCCGCCGGGAGTGTGAGCAGGTTGAAGACGTTGGGACCAACCGCCACGGCCGAGCCCGTCGCATAGCTGCCAATTGGCGTCGAAGGCTCATAGCGCGGCCAGCCGGGAGTGCCGAAGTTAAGCGAGTTGGTGCTGTCGTACACGGAGAAGGGCACGCCCGAGCGGATGCTGAACACCGGCACCAGGGTCCAGCCGCCCAGCACCTGGCGCTGCCAACCCTTACCGCTGCTGAACCACGGCGTCTGCCAGAGCGGTGTAACCGAGAAGCGGTGCCGGATGTCGTA
>Ga0187788_10000080_pt1 | contig 22431 bp, 19 predicted proteins | sample 1015_BV01_MP10_2_FD_133008 | JGI IMG/M metagenome (GOLD analysis project Ga0187788, IMG submission 133008) | Tropical peat soil microbial communities from peatlands in Department of Meta, Colombia - 1015_BV01_MP10_20_MG | ecosystem: Environmental > Terrestrial > Soil > Wetlands > Peat | place...
AACCGGACATGTAAATGGTTTTCAGACCGGGTTGTATAGCCGACAACTGCTCAGCCAAGTCGAGTCCGTTCATGCCCGGCATGACCACGTCGGTCACCAGCAGGCTCACCTGACCGCCGCGCTCGCGATACAACTGGAGCGCTTCCGCACCGCTCTTGGCGGTGATGACATCGTAACCGGCGGATTGCAGAATTTCGCAGGCTACATTGCGTACAAAACCTTCATCTTCGACGAGCAGGATCGTCGGCCTTCGATCGTCCTCTTTCGACATTGGGCAAAGACCACCTGAATAGACTGAAGTCGCGCAACTAGGCAGATACACACGAAATGTCAGGGACCTACCTGGCTCGTTATATTCACACAGCGCGCCACCTCCCTCGCGGAAGATCTCGCGCGCTATACGAATTCCGGAATCGTCGAAGGCCTGCAGCCGGGTATCGGGATCGAAACCCCAGCGGCACAATTCAGCTCCAGGGCGGGAACGCAGGCACACCATCTCCAGCAGCACGTAGCGGCCGGGGCAAAGCTGGGTTCCGCTGAGCAGCGTGGGCTGTTCCAGTTCGAGGTTGGCGGTCTCGATGCTCAACCTCCCGCCGAAGGGCATGGCGAGGCGGGCCAGCATCGCCAGTTCCAGCGTGGCGCGCTCAAAGGAAGCGGGCTCGCTCTCCACCTGGTCCAGGCCCGATCCTGTCACGCAGACCAGTTCAATGCGAGTGCCGAGAACACGAGCGATTCTCCTCTTCAGGGCCAGCAGTGCGAGACTGACATCAACCATGGCGCGTATCCCGAGGCGCGGGGAATTGTTTACACCGGAATCTGTCAGCAATTGAGCGACCACACGAAGCACCTGCCCCGGGAGGTCGCGACTATCTGCGGCTGCGGCCGGCCAATCATGATTCCGAGACTGCCATGGTGCATGGGAAGGTGGCCGCAGAAAAAGCGGAATTCATACAGGCAAAGGGCAAGAAGCCCAAGAACTTTCCGCTTCCGGGAAAGAGCCGGCTCTCCCTGGGCTGATCTGAAGTTCCCCTGGCTCTTTGCCAGACTGGGGCGACACCGGCTGTGGGATTTCTGCATTAGCCCTTTCTTAGAAATTGGGAGCTGACTAAATCAATACGACTCCCCAGAATCGGTGCGGAGTACTTCCGCGCCTTCATGGACTGATGTACCTTAGCCAGCCGTGCCGATCCATGCAGGCCTGACGCGGTATATCCTGGCGCTCGACCAGGGCACCACCTCCAGCCGGGCCATCGTTTTCGATCAGGGCGGCAATGTCGTCTCCCTGGCGCAGCAAGAATTTCCCCAGATTTATCCTTCGCCGGGCCACGTCGAGCACGATCCGGAGCAGATCTGGTCGTCGCAATTGCAGGTCGGAAGAGAAGCGCTTGCCAAGGCTGGGCTCGGCGGGGGTCAGATTGCCGCTGTCGGGATCGCTAACCAGCGCGAGACCACAGTTTTGTGGGAGCGCGATTCCGGACGCCCGGTGGCCAACGCCATCGTCTGGCAGAGCCGGATCAGTTCCCACATCTGCGACCGGCTGAAAGCGGAGGGGAGGGAAGAATTCATCCACGCCCGGACGGGCCTGGTGCTCGACCCCTACTTCTCCGCTTCCAAAGTCCAGTATCTTCTGAAGACGGTTTCCGGGCTGCGCGCCCGCGCCTTGCGCGGGGAAATCCTGTTCGGGACGATTGATACCTTCCTCATCTGGCGGCTCACTGGAGGACGCCGACACGTTACCGATCCCAGCAACGCCAGCCGCACTCTGCTCTTCAACATTCACACCCTGGCCTGGGACGAGGAACTGCTTGCGACCTTCGACATCCCGCGCGCCATGCTTCCTGAAGTGGTGCCCTCCTCGGAAGCGTGCGGTGAGAGTTCCCCTGAGCTGTTTGGAGCTGCCATTCCAATTGCGGGGATTGCCGGCGACCAGCAGGCGGCGCTGTTCGGCCAGATGTGCCTGGAGCCGGGGATGGCCAAAAACACCTACGGCACCGGCTGCTTTCTGCTGCTCAATACCGGATCCAAACCGGTTGCCGCCGCCAACGGTCTATTGACCACCGTAGGCTGGAAACTCAAGGGTGAGGTCACCTACTGCCTGGAGGGCGCGGTGTTCATCGGGGGGGCGGTAGTGCAGTGGATTCGCGACGGCCTGCGGGCGATTACCGCTTCGGCTGATATCGAGCGGCTGGCGGCCTCGGTCCCGGATGCGGGCGGAGTGTGCTTCGTTCCGGCGTTTGTGGGATTAGGGGCGCCCTACTGGGATCCCTATGCGCGGGGAGTAATTGTCGGCATCAAGCGCGAGACTACGGTGGCACACATCGCACGCGCGGCGCTGGATGCCATCGCGTTTCAGAGCCGCGATGTGCTGGACCTGATGAATGCACAGACCTCGCAGCCGCTGAGCGGACTCCGGGTCGATGGCGGCGCCGCGGTGAATTCGCAGCTGATGCAGTTCCAGGCAGACATTCTGGGGGTCAGCGTGCGCCGTCCCCGAGTCACGGAAACGACTGCCCTGGGCGCAGCCTATCTGGCTGGTCTGGCGGTGGGTTATTGGACGAGTGCCCGCCAGATTGCCGGTAACTGGGCGCTGGAGCGGGAGTTTCAGCCCAGCATCAGTGCCGAAGCCCGGCAGGAACTCTACTCGCGGTGGCGCGATGCGGTGGCACGCGCGCGGGGCTGGGAAACACCGCGCTCTGCTGCGCCGGCCCAGGCATAGTGTTCGGCCCAGGTGACATTCGATGTTTGACTTTGTGCTAGGATATACGCCGCGCGCAGTCGGTTGGAAATAGCTGTTCCGGGGTGAGGACGTGCGACTTCCTGGCGGCATTTTCTCCGTTCGTCGTATCGGCGTACTTACAATACCCCTCCTGTCGTTTCTACTCCCGCATTTCCCGCATATCTCAAGCTCAGAAGGACGACATCCATTATGAATTTCAATCGGAGAGATTTCATCAAGATCGGAGCCGGCGGGGCGGCCGCTTCGGTGTTGGGTTTCGATCTGCAGCCGGCGTACGCTCAAACGCAGGAGCTGAAGATCGCGCGCACCACGGAGACGCGCTCCACCTGTCCCTACTGCTCCGTGAGTTGCGGAGTGATCATTCACACTATCGGAGACAAAGCCAAGAATGTGACGCCGCAAGTGGTGCATGTGGAGGGCGATCCCGACCACCCCATCAATCGCGGAACGCTGTGTCCGAAGGGCGCGTCGCTGTACCAGGACATTCTCAACGACCGGCGGCTGTTGAAGCCGCAGGTGCGGCGGCCAGGTTCGGATCACTGGGAAGATATTTCCTGGGATCAGGCGATTGACGAAGTTGCGCACTGGGTAAAAAAGACGCGCGACGCCACCTTTATTGAGCAGGATGCCCAGGGTCGCACAGTGAACCGGTGCGAGAGCATCGCCTGGATGGGCGGATGCACCGACACCAACGAGTTCAACTGGCTTGTGGTGAAAACCATGCGCAGCCTGGGGGTCTGCTACATGGAGAACCAGGCCCGGGTTTGACACGGCCCCACGGTCTCAAGTTTGGGACCAACCTTCGGGCGCGGGGCCATGACCAACGGCTGGATCGACATCAAAAATACCGACATGATGCTGATCATGGGCGGTAATCCTGCAGAAAACCATCCCTGCGGGTTCAAGTGGCCGGTTGAAGCCAAACGCAATCGCAACGCCAAGATGATCGTGGTCGATCCGCGGTATACGCGGACAGCGGCAGTGAGCGATTTGTTCCTACAGATCCGCGCGGGGGCGGACATCGCTTTGCTGGGCGGGTTTATCAACTACGCCCTGCAGAACAACCGCGTGCATCACGACTACCTGGTGAACTACACGAATGCGTCGTTCATCGTCAAAGAAGGCTTCAAGCTGCCGGAAGACGGGCTGTACTCGGGCTGGGATGCGGCAAAGCACGCCTACGACCGCAGCACCTGGAACTACGAATCGGCGGGCGGAGCCGGCGCGCCCGCTCACCCCGCGGTCCCTGCGGCGCCCGGGGCGCCTCCACCGCCTCCGGCGCTGCCGGAGAATGTTGCCTACGATGCCACGCTGCAGCACCCACGCTGCGTCTACCAGTTGCTGAAGCAGCAGTATTCGCGTTACACGCCGGAGATCGTCGAGCGCATCACCGGTATTCCCAAAGACCAATTCTTGAAGGCGGCTGACCTGTTCACGTCGATCCGCAAGGATGGAGACCCGAAGAAGGTGGCCACCATCATCTATGCGGTGGGCTGGACGCAGCACAGCTCAGGAACGCAGACCATTCGTGGCGCCTGCATACTTCAACTGCTAATGGGCAACGTGGGACGCGCAGGTGGAGGAGTGAACGCGCTGCGCGGTCATTCCAACATCCAGGGTGCCACGGACATGGCCGGGGTATTCGACCTGCTGCCGGGGTACCTGAAGGTTCCCAATCCCACCGACGCAGACCTGAAGACGTATCTCGCGCGCATCACCCCAAAGCTAGCCAAGCCGAAGGAGTGGGATTCGTTTAACTACTGGTCGAATACGCCGCGCTTTATGGTTTCGTTGCTGAAAGCACTCTACGGCGACGCCGCCCAGAAGGAGAACGATTTCGCCTTTAACTATCTGCCCAGGGTAGATCGGAACTACTCGGTGGCCGAGATCTGGGATGGAATGTACGGGGGCAAGGTCAAGGGACTGTTCGCTTTTGGCATGAATGGCGTCGCGATCGGGCCGAATTCGGAGAAGAACATCGCCGCCCTGCGCAAGGCCGATTGGCTGGTGGTGTGCGAGATCTATCCCGACGAGACGAGCGAATTCTGGCGGGCGCCCGGCACGACGCCGGAGGACATGAAGCAGATCAATACCACCGTGTACCGGTTGCCGGGCGCCGGCTTCGCCGAGAAAGACGGCACCTTCGTCAACTCGGCGCGCTGGCTGCAATGGAAGTACGTGGCGGTGCCGCCGCCGGGACAGGCCAAGCTGGATCAGGAGATCCTGGCGCGCATTTACCTCAAGGTGCGGGAGCTTTATCAGAAGGAGGGCGGCAAGTTCCCGGATCCGATTTTGAATGCGTCCTGGCGCTACACAACTCCTCTGAATCCGTCCTTGTCCGAGATTGCCAAGGAGCTGAACGGGCGGGCGCTGGCGGATGTCACGGATGAACCCACCAACACCACGATCAAGGCCGGACAACAGCTGCCCGGATTCGGCTTTTTGCGCGACGACGGTTCCACCATGTGCGGGAACTGGCTATTCTCCGGCTCGTGGACCGAGGCGGGAGCACTGACGCAACGCCGGGGCACCGACGACCCGTCGGGTCTGGGGATCTATCCGACCTGGGCCTGGTCGTGGCCGGCCAACCGGCGTGTGCTCTACAACCGCGCGTCCTGCGACCCGAACGGCAAGCCCTGGGATGCAACCCGGCGGCAAATCTGGTGGGACGACAAGAACCAGAAGTGGGCGGGCAACGACGTTCCCGACTTCAAGGCAGACTCGAAGCCGGAGAGTCACATGGGCCCGTTCATCATGAACCCGGAGGGTGTGGGCCGCTTGTTCGTACCCCTGGGCGCGGTGGCCGATGGACCGTTCCCGGAGCACTACGAAGTATTTGAGAGCCCCACGGAGAACATCCTCCACCCGCAGCAGAACAACAACCCGCTGGCCAAGCAGTTCAAGTCGCCTCTGGACAAGTTCGGTACGCCGGCGCAGGGCTATGACATCATCTGTACCACCTACCGGCTCACCGAGCACTACCACTACTGGACCAAGAACAATCCCATGAACGTGCAACTGGTGCCGGAACCTTTCGTAGAGATTCCGGCGGAGTTGGCCGACAAACTGGGAATTCGCGGCGGTGAGAAGGTCAAAGTCACCAGTGCGCGCAGCGACTACATCGCCAAAGCCATGGTCACGCGGCGCATTCGTCCGATGCAGATCAATGGCAAGACGACGTATCAGATCGGAATTCCAATCCACTGGGGTTATCGGGGGATCGCCGAAGACGAGGGCAAAACGGCACGCACCTTGGCCAACCAGCTCTCCCCGGCGGTGATCGATCCCAATGCCTACACACCAGAATTCAAAGGCTTCCTGGTGAAGCTCGAGAGAGTCTAGGGAGGAGTCGATGGCGGCAAAAACTCTCCAAGTCAAGGCGATCTCGGGTCACGCCGGACCGGTGCCCGGGCGCGACGGCTCGCGCGAGTACGACGTCTGCAAGCTGATTGATGTGACCACCTGCATCGGGTGCAAAGCCTGCGAGGTGGCCTGCGTGGAATGGAATGGCTATCCCTTCCGTCCCACGACCTTCGATAACACCTACCAGACCATGCCGGATACGGCGTGGAACTACTGGAACCTGATCCGCTTCAACGAGCACACCGAGGCCGACGGCACATTCCAGTGGCTCATGCGCAAGGATCAGTGCATGCATTGCGAGGACCCAGGGTGCCTGGAAGCATGCCCGGCCAACGGCGCAATCGTGCAATATGCCAACGGCATTGTCGACTTCAACCAGGAGAACTGCATCGGCTGCCAGTATTGCGTGACCGGCTGCCCCTTCAACATTCCCAAGTTCAATGCGGAAACCAAGAAGGTGTTCAAATGCACGCTGTGCTCGGACCGGGTTTCCGCGGGATTGGAGCCGGCTTGCATCAAATCGTGCCCGACGGGTTGCCTGCATTTCGGCAGCAAAGAGGACATGAAGATGCTGGCGGAACAGCGGGCCAAGCAGTTGCGCGAGCACACTTCCTACAAGGATGCGGGTGTCTATGATCCCGATGGCGTGGGTGGCACGCACGTGATCTATGTGCTGCACGACATCAAGAACCCGGAGAAATACGGTGGCCTGCCGGCGAATCCGCGGATTCCTTTCCTGGTTAAGGTGTGGAAGGGGCCAGTGAAGTGGCTGGGCGGGCTGGCGATGTTCTTTGGCGTCATCGGAGTAGCGGTGCACTACCTCCGTTACGGGCCCAAGGAAGCAGAGATGCGGGAGACGGACGACCATGCCAGACCATAAGGAAGCGCATCTGCACATAGGACCGAAGGCGCATCAAGTCCTTCGCTACACCCCGGAAGAACGGATATGCCATTGGTTCACTGCCGGCACCTATGTGTACTGCATGATGACCGGCTTGGCCCTGTTCACGCCGTATCTCTACTGGCTGGCGTTTGTGGTAGGAGGCGGACCGACCGCGCGGTACTGGCATCCCATCATCGGCGTTCTCTTCGTGGTCGGGATCTTCTGGATGCACAGGCTGTGGCGTGGCGAATTCCTTCTCAGCGCCGATGATCGCGTCTGGATGGATAAGCTGAAATACTACATCACCAATCAAGATGACTTGCTGCCGCCGCAGGGCAAGTACGATGCCGGTCAGAAGATCTACTACTGGGGAATGTTCTATGGCGCGATTCTCCTCATCCTGTCAGGCCTGGTGATGTGGATTCCAGAATCCGTGCCCCGGGGCTGGCATTGGGTTTTGCCGCTCGCGACCTTCGTGCATGAAGGCGCCGCATTGATCACCATCGGCGCCATCATTCTTCACGTGTACATGGCTGTCTTCACGGTTCCGGGCAGCGTGGCGGCGATGACCACCGGATACGTCTCCCGCGGTTGGGCCATGCTGCATGCCCGGTCGTGGTACGACAAGATCGAGGGCGAACCAATAAGAAGGAGCTAGCCAGGTCCGCTCACGCAGGAGAACGGGAAACCTGCACGAACTCGGCCTCAACCCAAGAGCGGGGTTGCCCCGCCGTGCTCGTCTGCATCCAAGTAAAGCAAGAAGGCTAAGGGAGGCGGTGTGTCCAATCGGGTCTACGACGCCTGAGAGAACGCTCCGTCCACGGGGGCACGCATGAAGAAATGCGCGAGAGTCGGGGCCGCGGCTTTGGTGGCGTTGACCATTGCATCTCCGCACCGCGCACCGGCCCTGTCCCCGAGCGCCCGCGCGGAACAACAGCAGGGCGAGCAGACCGAAACCCTGTGTACATCCTTTCCTAACTACAGCTGCGTGGTGGTGAACGCAGGCCCGAGGAAGTCCAAAGAGGCGAGCCCAGCAAAGCCGCTGAGCAACCCAGACGCGCCGGGACAACCCCAACAAAGAAAATCGACGACCCAGCAGCCCAACACTCAACTTGTATGTACTTCATTTCCCCACTACAGCTGCAACGAAATCTACATGGGCAGGGAACAGACCACACAGGCCTCTCAGACAAAGCCACAAGCTCCCGCAGAAGCTCCTCCCGCGGCGCCTGCAACTTCGAAAGAGCCGCAAACAAAGACTGTCTGCGTGACCTTTCCGCAGTACAGTTGCACGGAGATCTATGTGGGGCCTGGCGCGGCGCAAGGCCCGCAACACTAAGAACGATAGGGCCCAAGGGTTGCAATAGCGCGGAGTTTTTTCCTGCGCTGTGAGCGCCGTCACTGGATTTGAGAGGCAAAGCAGGATAAATAAGGGTCGCTGTTCAGCCTGACTTCCCATGCTGCTTTCCAAACTGGCAACCCGGTTGCGGCAGATCGTCGGTGCGGACGGGGGGCTTGACCGTCCGGAGGACGTGTCGCTGTATGAGTACGACGCAGGGCTGGCTAAGGGCCGCGCGGATCTGGTGGTCCTGCCGCGAAGCAGAGACGAGGTCTGCGAGATCGCGCGCCTGGCCAGCGAGGCCAGGGTGGCCATCGTTCCCCGCGGTGCGGGGACCGGCCTGAGCGGGGGCTCCGTTCCGCGGCAGGGCGGGATCGTGCTCGTGTTCTCGCGCATGACGAAGATCCTGGAGATCGATGCCGCGAACCGCCGCGCCGTGGTGGAGCCGGGGGTGGTTAATCTGGAACTGTCGCAGGCGGCGGCCAAATACCGGCTGTACTTTGCGCCCGATCCGTCGAGCCAGAAGGCCTCTACGCTCGGGGGCAATGTGGCGGAAAACTCCGGCGGGCCGCACACACTGGCCTATGGCGTCACCGTGAATCACGTGACCGGGTTGGAGGTGGTGCTGGCCAGCGGGCGTGTAATCGAAATGGGAGGCAAGGCAGCGGAGAGCCTCGGCTATGACCTCACCGGCTTCTTTGTCGGCTCGGAGGGGACACTGGGGATCGTCACGCGGATAACGGTAAAGCTATCGCCCCTGCCGGAGCTGGTTGCCACCTTACTGGCGATCTTCAACACCATTGATGATGCAGCCAACACGGTCACCTCGCTCACTGCGGAGGGAATTACGCCCTCGGCGCTGGAGATGCTGGATGGCTGGACGCTGCGCACCGTGGAAGAAGCGACTCATGCCGGGTATCCCATGGATTCCGGGGCCGTGCTGCTGATTGAGCTGGAAGGCCTGCGGGAGGAAGTGGCGGAGCAGGCGGAGGCGGTGGCGGCGGTGTGCAACCGCAATCGCGCGCGTGAAGTGCGGCGGGCAAAGAATGACCGCGAGCGGCAGCTCCTGTGGATGGGACGCAAGAATGCGTTCGCCTCGATCGGCCGGCTCAGCCCTTCCTACTACACCCAGGACGGAGTGGTGCCCCGGACCAGGATTCCGGAGGTGCTGAAATTCATCGAGGGCGTATCGCAGAAATACGGCTTGCGCATTGGAAACATCTTCCACGCGGGAGACGGCAATCTGCATCCCGCGATCCTGTTCGATATCCGCGATCCCGAGCAAGTGGCCAAGACTCACGCTGCGGGAGCGGACATTCTGAGACGCTGCGTGGAGATGGGGGGAGCGATCACCGGCGAGCATGGCGTGGGCATGGAGAAGAACGAGCTGATGTCGATGATGTTCTCCGAAGAAGACCTGGAGGTGATGAAGCGCCTGCACGATGCGTTCAATCCCGATGGGGTGCTGAACCCGCAGAAACTGTTTCCTACGCCGCGAAGTTGCAGAGAGGGCATTGTGTCGCGGCAACCCTTGCCTGAGGCGCCACGATGAGCCTTACCGCCGCTCCCAGGATCGCGCAGGAACTGGCCGGTGCGGTGGGAGAGGCATACGTCTGCGATCGTAGCAGCGAGTTGGAGGAGCTGGCGGTTGATGGCGTTGCTCCCGGCGTTGCGGTTTCGCCGGGATCGGCGGAGGAGGTAGCGGAGGTTCTGCTCCTGGCCAGTCGCGAGGATTTGGTCGTGGCGCCCGCAGGTGGCGGCACGCAACTGGGGATCGGGCGCAAGCCGGGGAAGATCGACATCCTGTTGAGAACCTCGCGGTTAAACAAGGTCGAGCATTACGATCCCGGCGATCTGACCGTCGGCGTGGGTGCGGGGACGACGGTGGGCGATTTGCGCCGCCTGGTGTCGGACCACCGGCAGGTCTTTCCGCTGGATGTGGCGCGAGCGCATGAGGCGACCATCGGCGGGGTCATGGCAGCGGCGGCGCATGGCGCGGAGAAACACGGCTACGGTGGCATCCGCGACTTCTGCATTGGCGTGCAGTTTGTCACCGCCGACGGAAGAGTCGCGAAGGGCGGCGGCCGGGTAGTCAAGAACGTGGCCGGCTTCGACCTGATGAAGCTGATGATCGGCAGCTTCGGGACGCTCGCAGTGATTGTCGGCGCCAGCTTCAAGGTGTTTCCGGCTCCCGCGCTCACGAAAACCTTCGCAGGCGACTTCGCCAGCCTGGAGGAGGCGATGGCCTGCCGCGATGCGGTGTTGGCGTCCCCGCTATCGCCGCTGTGCCTGGAGCTGATCTCGCCGGAAGCGCAAGCGTATCTCAGCCAAGGCGGCGCCCAGGGCCGCTGGAGCGTGCTGGTGCGCGCGGGTGGGAGCGAACGGGTGCTGGCCCGCTATCGCGCGGAGCTGGGATCGCGGGTTGCCCGGGAGCTCGAAGGAGCAGAAGAAGCCCAGACCTGGCGCGCAGTGGCCGAGTTTCAAGAGACGGTAGCCAGGAAGCCCGGTGCGAGCATGGTGCTGAATGTAAGCCTGCCGATCCGGGCGATCGCGGAGATGGTGCGTGCATCAAGGCTGGCGGGGGAAAGCAATGGCTTGGCGGCGGCGGCGATCGGGCGTATCGGAGTGGGGTCGATGTTGGTGGCCTTCATTTCGCAAAGCGACATCAAGCCCGAGGCGCTAGCGAAGGCAGTGACATTTCTCCGCGATCAGCTGCCGCATGACGCGTCGGCTTATGTGCTGCACTGCCCAAGGGAGCTCAAGTCGAGGCTTGATGTATGGGGATCGTCGCCGACAGACGTGGCCGCCATGCGGGCAGTGAAGAGCACGCTGGATCCGAAAGACATTCTGAATCGCGGGAGGTTTCTCTTCTGAGGTCCACTGCCCAGGAGGCGGGAAAGGAAGTCCAGGAGACCGGCGAGGTCCGGCCCTCGAACTTCACCACGCCGGAGCGGCCCACCTGGGAGCTCTATTCCACCTGCATTCATTGCGGGCTGTGCCTGCAGCAGTGCCCGACCTACCGCGTCCTGGGATTGGAAGCCGATTCTCCGCGTGGCCGCATCTACCAGGTGCTGCAGGTCGATGCCGGGCAACTGCCGATCGGGGATTCGTTCGTGCGGCATATTGATCGCTGCCTGGGCTGTCTGGCCTGCCAGACAGCGTGTCCCTCGGGAGTGCACTACGACCGCATCGTGGAGCGGGCCCGAGCGGAGATCGAGCAGAATTTCCGCCGACCGTGGCTGCAGTGCACAGTTCGCCAGTATGCGTACAGTGCGATGCTCACCCGGTACGACGTGTTGAAGCGGTGGGCGAAGATGCTGCGAGCGTATCAGCGATCCGGTTTGCAGCGCCTGGTGCGCAGCAGTGGCCTGCTGCACCTGCTGGGACTGGCGCGAGTGGAGGCGCTGGCGCCGCGCATGGACGAGAAATTCTTTCTGGATGACCTGGGCGCAGTCTTTCCCGCGCATGGAGAAGAGCGGGCCAGGGTGGCTCTGCTGGCGGGATGCATCGCCAGCGTCGCGTTTTCGGAGCTGAACCGGGCCACGGTGCGCACGCTCACGGAGAACGGCGTCAGAGTGGTGGTGCCCCCAGACCAGGGCTGCTGCGGAGCGTTGCATGCGCACGCCGGTTATCGCGACGAGGCGCGCGCCCTGGCGCGGCGCAACATTGAGGGTATGCTGGACGGTTCGCTGGACGCGATCGTGAGCAACGCGGCGGGCTGCGGAGCGATGCTCAAGGAATACGGGGAACTGCTGGAGGGAGATCCGAGGTATGGCCCGAAGGCGAAGCAGCTTGCAGCCAAAGTGAGGGACGTCACAGAGTTTCTGGCGGAATTGGGCATACGTCCGGTGAGGAAGCGCCTAGAGAAGAAGGTGACGTATCAGGATCCGTGTCACCTGGCGCATGCGCAGAAGATTCGCTCCGCACCGCGCCAGTTGCTGGAGGCCATGGGCGCGGAGGTGGTAGAGATGCCGCACTCCGACTATTGCTGCGGCAGCGCCGGCACCTACAACATCGTCGAAAACGAATTATCGATGCGGATCCTGGAAGCCAAGATGGAAGACATCCGCCAGACGGATGCGGAGATCATCGCCACCGCCAACGTGGGATGCATGCTGCAACTGCGTGCAGGAGTGGAGGCATGCGGGATGAAACGCCGCGTGGCCCACGTGGTGGAATTGCTGGATGAGGCGTACCAGAGGTAGCACTCAGCATTCAGCCTGGCAAGCGCGGCGCGCGGGGCTGCGTCCTTGTCACGGTCAAGCACGCTCGATGGCCGCAAGGCGTTTACACTCGCGACCGTAGCAGATCCTCGACGTCGCCCAGCTTCTCGCTCAAGCGGTTCAGCTTATTGGCGAGACCCTGGATTTCGCTGTGAGCGCGCCGATTGACGTCGTAATCGAGTTCGCCGCGGAGCCGGTCCTTCTTGTCCTGCCGATTCTGACTCATCATGATGATGGGAGCCTGGATCGCCGCCAGCATGGAGAGGAACAGGTTCAGCAGAATAAAAGGATAAGGATCCCAGGCAGCCCGGCCCAGGGCCACGTTGATAGCGGCGTACACCAGCATGAAGACAATAAAGATGGTGATGAAGGTCCAGGAGCCGCCAAAAGCCGCTACCGAATCGGCGATCCGTTCGCCGAAGGTGGCGTGCTCCTCGATGATCTTGTTGGGATTGCGATTGGCGCGGATGCGGACGAGCTGTTGCGCCGCGTGGAACTGGTGCCCGAGCACGGCCAGCATGTCCATGGCGGCATGCGGCTTGCGCTCGATCAAGATGAGGATGTCATTACGGTCCACTTCGATGCACACCGTCTCCTCAGTCGCGACGGCCTCGGTCTGGTGAGGGGTCTGCTCCAGCAGGGAAGCAAAACCAAAGAAATCGCCCGGCCCGGGTTCGTCCACCACGACTTCCTGCTGGTCTTCATCCACGGTGGTCACTTCCACCTTTCCCGATACCACCACATAGGCTCGTAGAGCAGCGTCGCCCATCTTGTAGATGCGCTGGCGGGGAGCAAACGTCTTGAGCTCGACCTGTGCAGCCAGCACCGCAACCTCGTCATCATCCAAACGTGAAAACAGCGGCACCTGTCGCAGAACTGCAGGGTCAGAGGGCATGGCAATCTCCTGATGGCGGTTTCAGAGAGTGTAAGCCAAGCACCCCGGTCGATGGCTAGAGGACACCGAGCTGGCCGGAAACGGGGGAAGCGACCGTCGCGGAGGCGGCATGGAGCCGCGACGCGACTAGAGCAGCCTCTCAGCCTTTGCCAGGTCATGGACCCCAATGACGATCAGCGCGCGCTCGCTGCCCTTGACGATCGAGCCATAGGCGTACTCCACATTGACGCCGGCTTCGGCCAGCTTGCGGGTAACGCGTCCCAGGGCTCCCGGGCGGTCGGTAATCCGCACCGCAATGGCCTCCTCCTCGGTGTAGGAAAATCGGTTCTCCTCCAGGACACGGCGAGCCGCAGTGAGGGGAGTAGCCAGCAGGCGAATGCCGCCGTCAACTTCCTTCGATGCCATCACGGCGGTGATGTTCACCGCACGCTTGGCGAGCTCCGAGCAGATGGTAGCCAGTACGCCGGGCTTGTTCTCGGTCTGAATCTTCAGTTGCACCACACGCGCCATGGTTAGCCTCGCGACCAACGAAGATGAGGACCGAATCTTACAGCGGCATAGGGGCTTTTGTAAGGCAGGTGAGACGCGAGGGCGTGGCGGCGGAATTAGACCGCTAAGCGCCGGCGGTCGCCTGCCGAGCCGATGCCCGAGAGCGACTCGGTCCGCGCCGGCCCCGCAGTTGGGCGGTCTCTTTCGCCACGGTATGGCGTTCTGCAGACCTGTTCCTCTCCGCCTGCGAGCAGTTCGCGCATCCGTAGCTTCGCCTTATGCAACTGAGATTTGGAGTTTCCCACCGAGCAGGTGAGCATGCGCGCGATCTCCTGATGCTCATATCCGTGAACTTCATGGAGCAGGTAGATGGTGCGGTATCCCACGGGGAGTCTTCGGATGGCGCGTGCCAGGGCCAGCCGATCCACGCAGGTGGTGAGGCGCTGGTCGCGGACGCCGTACTCACGGGGCCCCGGAGGAGTCTCCTGGCTGGAGGGGTCGTCCAAAGAGACCTGCTGCAGCCCCTTTTTGCGGAAGTGCATGAGGACGGTGTTCACGGCGACGCGGTACAGCCAGGTAGAAAGGGCGGAGTCGCCGCGAAATGTGGAGAGCCTGCGGAAGACCTGCAGGAAAGCGTCCTGGGTGAGATCTTCGGCCTCAGCAACGTTGTGCGTCATGCGCAGGCACAGCGAATAGACACGGGATTTGTGGAGGTGAAAGAGAGAAGCAAAGGCATCCGCGTCTCCCTGTTGAGCTCGGTAGACGAGTCGAATATCGGTTTCGTTCTGAGCGGCGGCAGCTGCATTCTCGATCACTACGGTCGCATTGCCATCCAACGTGCTCACGTGAATCTCCTTTCCACTTGCCCGGCGAGTTCACGCTGCTGCCAAGAGAGCAGCGCCGCCGGCTTCAACGAGCGTAAGGACGGAGGCGGGGGCCGTCCATCGGGCGCGGCTGGTAGTTGGCGCAAGAAGTTGCTGTACACGCAGGAGGCTGCTGAGCACACCTCAGACTTCCAACGTGGGCAGCGCTGGCGTGGCGCGCGTGTCAGGGTTCGTTGAAATGCCGCTACGGCTTATTTCTTGGCCTGACTGCCGACGCCCAGGTCCAAGGGCGGCGAGAGGTGCACAATATTGTTGCGGATCGCGTAGAGCACCAGTTCGCTAACCGAGTGCAGATGCAGTTTGCGCATGATGTTGGAGCGGTGAGTCTCAGCGGTCTTCACGCTCAGGTCGAGGGTTACGGCAACCTCTTTCGAGCTCTTGCCCTCCGCCAGCAGTTGCACAATCTGCCGCTCTCGCGGTGTCAGGGCGCTGCGGCCCAGAGAAACGACATCGTCAGTGGAACCGGCTCTCAGGTATGCTTCCAGCACCATACCGGCTACGCGGGAAGTGAAATATGTCTTGTCTCGGCGCAAGGCTTCCACCGCCACCACCAGGTCCCGTGCCGCGTCCGACTTGAGCAAGAATCCGCGGGCGCCTGCGTCCAGAACTTCACGCACAACCTGGTCCGAATCGTGCAGGGTGAGAATCAAGACCTTGGTCTTGGGGTCAGACTTCAGGATCTGTCGGGTCGCTTCCAAACCATTGAGGTTCGGCATTCCAATATCCAGGATGACAACATCGGGTTTGAGCTGCGCAGTTTTCGCGACGGCTTCCCGTCCGTCGGTGGCTTCGCCGCATACTTCCCAGTCTGGTTGTCCCTGCAGCAGGGAGACAAGACCGCGACGTACGACTTCATGGTCATCGGCTATCAGGATGCGAAATGCCATCTACCACCTCCAGGAGCCTGTTCGCCAGAAAACCTCGTCACGCTGGTGACTGCATAGAGGCTGCCAAAACTGAAGTCCCTTAAAGCTGAGGGTTTAGCCAAGGGCAGCATCCCCACCGGTGTAATTCTTACATGCCGCTCACAGAGAGGGTTACATGCTTGGATGCTCGCGTGATGGCACTGAACCGGGATTTTGGGGCTCACCCGAAGTGGCCTCTGATCCAAGTTTCAAGGACCAGGTTGCAAGCTGAGCCGATCGGGCTCAGTGATGTCCCAGCACAGGATGCGGTTCATAGCCATCGGACAGCTCCTTGATCTCGGCTTCGTCCAACTTCAGGCTGAGTCCCTGCACCAGGTCTTCCAGTTGCGAAAGCTGGCTCGCTCCGATGATGGGGGCAGTCACGCCCGGCTGTTGCAATAGCCAGGCCAACGCTACCTGCGCATTGGAGACGCCGCGCCGCCTGGCGATTTCTGTCACGCGGTCAACAATTCGGAAGTCGCTGTCTTTGTAATAAAGCTTGTGGGCGTAGTCATCTGTCTTGGCGCGCTGGGTATCGCCAAAGTCCTCGGGCTTACGATTGCCCATAACGAAACCACGGGCCAGCGGACTCCAGGGCAACACTCCGATCCCTTCGGCTCGGCAGAAAGGAATCATCTCGCGCTCTTCTTCGCGATACACCAGGTTGTAGTGATTCTGCATGGAGATGAAACGCGGCACTCCCAGCCGGTCGCAGGCATAGAGCATCTGCGCGAATTGCCAGGCATACATCGAGGACGCACCCAGGTAAAGCGCCTTTCCCGCGCGCACTACATCATTCAGAGCCTCCAGCGTCTCCGCGATGGGCGTAACCGCATCGAAGCGGTGGATCTGGTAGAGGTCGACGTAGTCCAATCCCAGCCGGCGCAGGCTGGCATCGATGGAGTGGAGGATGTGTTTGCGCGAGAGGCCTTTCTGGTTGGGATCGTCGCCCATGGGAAAGAAGACCTTGGTCGCCACGACCACCTTTTCGCGCGCGACCCCGATCTCTCTCAGGGCGCGGCCCAGCACCGCTTCACTCTCACCCAGCGAGTACATGTCGGCGGTGTCGAAGAAGTTGATGCCCAATTCGAGGGCGCGCTGGATGAAGGGACGGCTCTGGGCTTCGTCCAAGACCCAGGGACGCCACGTGGGGGTTCCATAGGTCATCATGCCCAACGCAAGACGCGATACCTTCACGCCGGCGGCACCCAGGTTCACATATTCCACGCTTAACCTCCCACTAGACTCTCGACCGTTCAGTTTAGATGGCGGGAGGAGGAGGAGGAATCAGCGTGTAGAAGGGAGCGCTAGATCACGAGTGCCGCGAGCCTCCTGCGTGACTGGAGGAGCTGTGCGATCCGGAAGTGGAGGCGGAGTGGTGTCCTGGGCCCGAGTGCGACCACGTAGCCTGGGAAGGTGCGCTGGAGTGCGACGGGGAGGAGTGGGACGCCGGATAGCGCGGCGAGATCAGAGATGCCAACTGCACAGGGGGGCGCGGAAAAGACTGCCGGGCCACTGAGGGCCCGGCGTCGGTCTTCACTTCTGATTGTTTTGCCGGTTCGTGTTTGTCGGCCGGCTTGGTTTCGTGCGGTGGAGGCGCAGCGTGACGCTGCTCCGCCGGGGCGCTTCTCGGCGGCGGGCTGGCATTCTGCTGCGGCGCCGAGACGGTATGTTCCGAATGCGGCGCCGGGCGATCCACAGAAGCGTTGGCGCGCGGCGGCGGCGCGTCATTCCTCTGCACCGTCGGTACCGGTTTCGGCGAGCTGGGGCGAACATCGGAAGACGGCGTCGCCTGGCGGTCTGCTGGACGCGGCACCGGACGAGCGCTTGCGTTTACCGATGGACCAGGAGAGGAGTGGCCGCGCGCAGCATCCTCATTCCGCTGGGCGTTCGCCTGGTTCCCAGTGTTGGCCTTTCCGGCTGCGTCGGGCATATTCCAGCCACGCTGCGGGGGCCGTGGGATATTGCGTCCCTCGGCGTTGGCAGCGGGTTGGGGCGGATTGCTTACACTTCGCGTCCCGTCATCAGTCTTTGGAGCATTGGAAGCCGGCTGTCCGCCATTGCCGCGAGCTCCGGGTTCCGGCATGTCCTTGCCGTGGTCGGACGGATGAGGAACTTCATGCCCCCGGGATGCGTCGTCCGCAGGCTGGGATTGGTTGCCGCGGCCGCGCGCTGCGTCGTCATTGCCCTTCGGCCCATTGGAAGCAGGCTGTCCGGCATTGCCGCGAGCTCCGGGTTCCGGCATGTCCTTGCCGTGGTCGGACGGATGAGGAACTTCATGCCCCCGGGATGCGTCGTCCCCAGGCTGGGATTGGTTGCCGTTGCCGCGCGCCGCGTCGTCATTGCCTTTCGGCCCATTGGAAGCAGGTTGTCCGGCGTTCGTGTTTCTTGCAGGCTCGGGCGTCTCCGTGCCTCGCTCAGGAGGATGAGGAAATCCGCGTCCGCGGGACCGCCCGGTTTCTGGCTCAGCCGAAGGCTGAGTCGCTGCCGGTGGGTTGGGTTGAGACGTGGGCAGGTTTGCGTTGGTCCTTCCGGGCGGGCTGTCCGGAACATTATCCGGACGGGAATGTTCGCGCTGAGGCGGAGGCGTGTTGGTACTCCCAGCAGACGTCGGCTGCATCGGCGCGTGCCCTGACGGTTCAGCGCGATTCGGACTGTTGGCGTGCCGGTCGTCGTCGCGCTCCCGATTCCTATCCCTATCCTTATCCTTATCGATCTCGTGGAAGGGGGCCGGGCGCGACGGCGGAGTCATCCGCGACACGACCGGGCGGGAGGTCACATTGGCCGGCGGCGCCACTGCCGGTCTGTCTTCGTGCATACCGAGCACGCTGTGGCGGGAGGGGTTTACACCCGGTTCGTTCATCACCGCTGAGCCGGAGAACTGGCGGTTGTCGATGTGCACAACCGACCGACCCACGGGCTGTGCGTTCTCCAGGACCTCGCGGTGGACCACGGTCACGCCTCCGGGCGCGGTCTGGTTGACGTACTTGATCTTGGTGATGTTCGTCGTGTTGTTGTAGTAATTGTTCGTGACGTAAGTGATGTTGGTGATGCGCGTATTGGTGACGTTCACGTTCTGGAAGTAAGAGCGGCTGCAGCGGTAGGAAGGAATGTACGGTTCACCCCAGCCGAGTGGGAACCATCCCACGCCGCCGCCGGCTCCGAAGGAGAGTCCCACTCCCCAATGCGCGCCGCCCACCCAGGCCACCAGCGCAGGCGCGTAGACTGGACGAACGACGACCGGTCCCGGAGCCCAACCCCAGAAGCCTCCGTAATACACCCAGCGCCCATAGTGGAACGGAGCATAGCCCCAAGGGGCGTCATCCACCCACGTCCAACCCCAGGGTGCAACCCAGATCCAGTGGCCGAAGCGGTAAGGCGCCCAGCCAGCTACCACTGTGGTTGGGACCCAGACCGGGCCGTAGGGAGGAATGGTCCGCCAAGAGCCGTAGGCGTCCAACTCCTCGTATCCGGGGACGGTGGGAGAAACGTACTGCGCGGAGACGGACTTATCTTCGCGGTCGTCGCGAACGCGGCACCAGTCGTCAAAGCTATCGAAGCCGGGGGCGGAGGCCACCTGATGGGCCAGAGTCCTGCCGCTGCTGAAGCGCGCCTGCTCGTGAGAGCGGACGCGGACGGTCGGACCGTCGCCGGTGGCGTCACCTTCGCCCTTGAACACGGTCACACTGGTGGTGTCGCCGTTGGAATCGACATCGAAGCGATAGACGCCGGTCTTGCGGATGGTGAAAGCAAGGTTGGGCGTGTCCACCTCGTAGATCTCGCCGTTAGAGAGTTTCCGAACGCGGAGGTTGAGGGTTCCCTGGTCGAGCTCAACCTGCACGGTGTTGTCGGTGACGTCGGACAAGGTGAGACTGGTTTCGCTGTTCATGCGCAGGGCTGCGGTGCCCAGGTGCAACTCGGCGCGCGATTCTTTGTCGGTCCAGACGCGGTCGGCGGTAGCTAGCGGGCGGTTGATGGTCGCGGCTACCCAGTCGTTGACCCCACCCGGCTGGACGGAAACCTGGCCGCTCATGTATTTGAGCTGAACCGCGCGGGATGGCGGGTCTTCGGCGGCCATCGACGCTCCCCCGAGCCCCAACAACAGAAGTACGGAAATCCTGATCGCAAACCGCCACATGCTTTTCATACGCTTGCAGCCCTCCTGGCGACCCGACTGGCCCACGGCCAACTCTAAGAACTCCGCAGTCCACTCGCGGCGGGTCGGTGCTTTCTCCTACCAGTATCAAAACCCTTCGGCCCAACGACGTTGCGGTTGGCCACGGGAATCGCGCATCAAACCGATGACCGAAGTTTCGATTCAGGAGGCAACCTTTCGCCTCCACTTCGATTCCAGCGCGGTTGCCTTTCAAGGTCGGCAGAGGGCGGCCCCCACACTCTGAGGAGGTAAGCATAACTCCAATTCCAGGAGTCACTTCCGCACGGATGGACGTGGCCTTCGGTGGGATGGCGACTAGGCGGACGAACACTCTTGTAATCAGTCCAGGGCTGTTGAAATGGAGCAAAATAGCCCTAATGACAGGGCATGTCTTGCTGATAGAGGATGACGATGCCGTGCGCGAAGTGATCGCTCGGCACCTGGAGACCAATGGAATGATCGTCCACCAGGCCTCCAGCGCCTCCGAAGCCATGCAGCTGCTGGAACGGGAAAACTACATCGCCCTTATCCTCGACCGGTTGGTGGCCAGCGCTGGGCTGAGGGTCAGCCGGGCGTTTCGTGAGCGCAAGCCCCACGCCCCAATCATCCTCATCACCGGATACAGCACCTCGCATACGGAGCTGGAAGCGCGAGCCTCGGGGGTGGACCTGGTGCTGCTGAAGCCAATCCGGCTGCCACATCTGATGGCAGAGCTCGAGCGACTGGCAGCCCCACCCGCGCCAAAATAAACTGATCCTGCCCGACCTCCGGCGATTCTTGCTGCCTTCCATCTCAGAGTTGCTGGCGTCACGAACTCTAAGGCAACATCAGCCGCATCTCGTTGGTGGGCTTGAATCCCAGGGATTCGTAGAGCTTGCGGCCTTGGTTGCTGGCATGCAATGAGACGGAGCGGCAGCCATTGTCGCGGCACCAGGCCAGGATGGCTTCCAAGATCCTGCGGGCCACCCCCCGACGGCGATGATCGGGTTCCGTATAAATGTTGAGGATCCAAACACGGCGCGGCTGGTGGTCAGTTGGAGTGCCGGGCCAAGGACAGATAACCACGCCGCCCCCACCCACCACCCTCCCGTCCGGCAGTTCGGCCAGCCAGCCCAAGTAGCTCCCGCCGGCAACAGCGGCCTGGAGATATGTCCGGGTGGCGGCCTCCATGGCGTCCAGCATGGATGAATCCTATGCCCCATGTCGTGGAACATGGCGCGGCGATGATGGAGGATGTGGGGCAGATCGGCCAGGGTGGCTTGGCGCAGCCGGATGGGGCCGGAGGGGGAAGCCGCGCTGGAATGAGGTCTGGCTTTTGCCTTGAAGCTATCCATAGGCTCTCTGGAGGTAAGCGCCTAAAATCGTCTCTTGACCGATTTCTTGCAAATTTCGCTTGCAGCGTTTTTAGGGCAGGAGTACATTTCAACATCGCCCCCACGCAGTACCCTGTATTCCGGAAGACATAGGAATGTGGAATAAACTTGTTCGTGGCGTAGTAGTTGTGCGTACTCGCAACGGGGTGCACTATATCCGCCCCGGCTTTTTCGAGTGCGTGCGACTGTTGTGGATATTCCGGCATTTTACCGTGCTGCCTGAAAACGTGCTGGGATCGCGGCAACGCCGCTTCGTCGAGTCGCTCTGCGTGAAGGCGCGTCCCGTGATCTGGGGCGTGGACATGAACACCCAGTGCATCGGCACGATCGAGTGGAACCGGCCGGCGGCCAAGCCGGCAAGTGGCGTCAAGCCGGTGCGGCAGCCTGGCCAGGTTTACGACCGCGCCAGCTAGGCCTGGCTCTCTCCCACCTTCGTGCGCCGCGGTACTCTCCAACAACTGCACAGATAGTTGCAGCACCCTAGTTACTTGTCTCGGGCGGGCCTTCCGGCCGACACTCTGGCTCTGGGAGGCACCGTGGCCAGACTCTTCGGTGTGACCGGCTTACTCTTTGCCCTGGTGGTTGGGGCGTATCTGTACATGCGGCAAGCCACTCAACTTTCGCCGCACGCAGCCGCCTCGCCGCGTGCCGGCGTGGACGTGGTGGGGGTGAAGAACGACCTCATCGCTATTGCCAATGCGGAGCGGCGCCGGCTGGCCTCCGACGGCAAGTACGTATCCATTGACGAGCTGATTTCCGGCGGCGACATCTCCATGCCGACGCCTTACCGCGGTCATTACCAGTACACGTCGGAGATTTCCGGCAGCAGCTTTCGCATCGTGGCCACCTATGACGGCGAGGCTCCGGCAGGCTCGCCCCGGCAGTTGGCGATCGACGACAGCATGCGCATCAGCGCGGAGTAGCTCTGCACCGGCGCTCCACGTAACCCTTCAACTGGAACACGGACATTTCGCAGACATAAATAAAGGCGCTCAGAACATCGAGCGCCTAACTCATTGAAAACTTGGTGAGCCAGGTAGGATTCGAACCTACGACCCTCGCCTTAAAAGGGCGATGCTCTACCGGCTGAGCTACTGGCCCGCCTCTTCACCATGAACAGGTTAGCATGCCTCAATGGCACGCCGCTCCGTCCGTCTATAACTAAATTATAACCGTCAACTCGC
>Ga0187788_10000081_pt1 | contig 22373 bp, 23 predicted proteins | sample 1015_BV01_MP10_2_FD_133008 | JGI IMG/M metagenome (GOLD analysis project Ga0187788, IMG submission 133008) | Tropical peat soil microbial communities from peatlands in Department of Meta, Colombia - 1015_BV01_MP10_20_MG | ecosystem: Environmental > Terrestrial > Soil > Wetlands > Peat | place...
GGTACGGGTATTCCACCTGAAGTGAGAGAAAAGATGTTCAATCCGTTCTTCACAACCAAACCTGCCGGAGAAGGTACGGGCCTTGGCATCTCAATCAGTCATGACATTGTGGTCAAGCAGCACGGCGGTGTGATTGAGGTCGACACGCGACCTGGCGAGTTCACCGAAATCAGGGTGATTTTGCCGCGCGCGGCCGGCTTGCTCCCCGAACGCTCCTAGTCGCCCTGGTGTCCGCTTTCGGGCGAAAAAGCGGACATGACGCTTGCGTTGCAAAGGTTTTCCGGACCAGTCGGTTTAATTTGGTAGCGGGGGAGGGACTCGAACCCCCGACCTCCGGATTATGATTCCGCTGCTCTAACCAGCTGAGCTACCCCGCCATTCCGAAAACAACGTGCCGGAATGAGCGCGATATAGGGAGCGGCAGCAAACACTGTCAAGCAAGCGGGCGAAAAGCCGGGCTCGGTCACTTCGGTTGAATGGATTGGTCGCCACCGGGGCTGCCAGGCGGCGGGATCACGGGCATGGCGCCCCCTGGTGGGGTCGGCTGTTTGATCTGCGGATCGACATGTTCGGGCGGACAGATAACGCCGCCAGAGCGCGCGAGCTGGTCACTAAGATTTCCTGCTGCGTCCGTTTTTGGATCGAGCTGGCCACCCTTGCCCATCGTGGTTTGCGTGTCCGATTGAGCGCAATTTGGGTTCGGCTGTTCGGCCCCCGGCGTAACTGGCATTTTGCTTGGTGGCGGAGCCTGCGCGGCCGCGAGCGGAGGCAGCAATAGCGCCGACATCATCAAAACAAAAACGTGGATTTTGCGGACCATCGCACGTCCCTTCCGACGCGTGTGAAAACACAGTCTTCAGGCATAACGGCTTTGCCGGATCGGGAGTTCCACTCAGGGCGCTTTGTCGGCCAGTCGCTCGAAGCGGATCAATGAAAAATGGCCAAGCGGCGGCATTGGCCGATGTTCGACGAGCCGAACGCCGCCATGACTCGCGGCCCAATCGGCCAGTCGACCGAAGCGGAATTCGGGCCGCCAACCCAGTCTCCGCGCAACGGGAGCGAAACAAAGCTCAAACACGCGACGCGGTCCCTCCTCTGCGCCGATATGGTTGACGAGCACGATCTCGCCGCCCGGCCGGATCACCCGCACGAATTCATTGAGAGTGGCCTCAGGCTTGGGCACCGCGGTAATGACGAATTGAGCCACCACGACATCGAATGACCGATCCGGCAAGGCCATCCGCTCAGCATCCATCACGGCCAACGCCTCGACGTTGCTGAGACGATGCTCGATGACACGTTCATGCGCCTTGCGCAGCATCGGTTCAGACAGGTCAATGCCAACCAGCCGATTCTTTTTTGCGTAGTCGGGAAGCGAAATGCCAGTGCCGACGCCGACCTCGAGGATACGACCGCCTTCCGATCCGCAAGCCTGCTCCGCAGACTTGATCGCCGCACGCCGGCCGGCGTCAAAAACTGCTCCGAACACCAGATCATAGACCGGCGCCCACCGCGCGTAGGCACGCTCGACACTCGATTTATCGATATCCGCCCCCATGCCGACGAAACTAACCGCGCATCGTTTGGGTTGTTATTCGTTCAGCCTCGGCGCGCTGATAATCCGCAGTCGCGACCGCACTCTTGATGAAGCCGCCGCCAAGCACGCGCGCTTGACCATCTCCAGCATCATAGAAGACGCAAGCCTGGCCGGGGGAAACCCCATGCTCGCCCTCCACCAGTTCGACTTCGCATCCGTTGGCGCCATGCCGCAGCCAAGCCGCCTGCGCTGGCCGCGTTGAACGCACCTTCACGAATATCTCACGGCGGTCATCCGCAAGAGCCTCATCGAGCGAGCCTTGACCAATCCAGTTGACGTCGCGTAGCACGATGCGACTCATGCGCAAGGCCTCACGTGGACCAACGATCACGCGGCGACGTTCGGCATCGAGGCGTACCACGTAAAGCGGAGCGCCCTTCGCAATTCCCAAGCCGCGGCGCTGACCGACTGTGAAATGAATAATGCCGGAATGTCGGCCGAGGACTCTCCCCTCGGCATCGACGATGTCGCCAGCTTCCGCCGCGCCGGGTTTCAGGCGTTCGATGATGTCAGCGTAGTGCCCGGACGGCACGAAACAGATGTCCTGACTATCGTGCTTGTCCGCAACCGCAAGGCCAAACCGGCGGGCAAGCTCTCGCGTTTCGGTCTTGGTTCGTTCGCCGAGCGGGAAACGCAGAACGTCAAGCTGCTCGCGCGTGGTGCCAAAAAGGAAATAACTCTGATCGCGCTCGGCCTCCCGCGCGCGATAAAGCGCGCGTCCGCCCGCGGGCAAAGACCGCGAAGCAACGTAGTGTCCAGTGGCCAGTACCTCGGCGCCGAGCTCGCGCGCGGTGATCAGCAGATCATGGAACTTGATTGACATATTGCAATCGACACAGGGCACGGGCGTTTCGCCATGGATGTAGCTCTCGGCGAAACGGTCGATTACCGCCTGTTTGAAGCGGCTTTCGTAGTCGAGCACGTAGTGCGGAATACCGATGCGCTCTGCAACGCTGCGCGCATCGTATATATCCTGCCCCGCGCAGCAGGCACCTTTACGGTGGATCGCGGCACCGTGGTCGTAAAGTTGCAATGTCACCCCGACCACGTCGTAACCCTCCTCCTTGAGGAGGGCGGCCGTCACTGATGAATCGACGCCGCCGGACATGGCGACGACGACGCGAGTGTTCTCAGGCCGGCGGTCGAGGTCGAGACTGTTGATCATGGTGCTACTTACTACAAGTGGCGATCCAAGGCGCGCAATGCGAGGGCAAAACCCGGCAGATTTTGCCGCTTCTCTGCTACTGCTGCCAGGACATATGGCACGCGCCGCCTCCCTGGCCATCCACAACGAACTGAATAGAAACGCAAATTTGGCCTTTCGAGGGCTGGCCTGACGATTGCACGGAGAGCGTCGGATCCCGGAGGGTGTCACAGTGCCTCAAGTTGCGTTCGATCCTAAGATTCACGCCTCGTTGCCGCGTCCAGCCCGCCCAGCCCAGCAGGACCGCGCGCCCTCTCCATTCGAGAGCCTGCTCGATGACGGCACGCAAGCGGCCGATCAATCCGCACCTCCGACAACGGAAAATAAAGCCACGCCGACCGAGAGCTCCCACGCTTCGGCGAAGAGCAACGATCCAAAATCGGCAGCGGCAAATGACGACGTGCCTGCGACAAAACCCGATCGTGTTGACCCCGCTGTCAAACCGGATGGCGACGGGAATCCATCGGCGGACAACAAGACGGACGTGAAAGTCAAGACGGCTGCAGCCGCTGGGGAAGGCATCAAGACGGCGGACAACACCGACAAACCCGGAGACGGGACGAAAAGCGAGAATTCGACGGCCGCTTCGCCGACCGAAGGCGCTCAGACCGTCACCACAAACAGTACGGCCGCACTGGCGCATGCGATCGCACCGATGTCCGGGCAGGCGCCTGCGCCCAACAATATTGATCAACCGGCCCAACCTCAGGAACTTTCCGCGATTGTCGTGGGCGGTATGATCAACCTGAGCAGATTGGATCCTGCTGCATCCAAGGCCGGCGTTGGAAAACAAGTCGACGCCGGAAAAAAAGCTGAGGGCAACACGCAAGCCGATACGGACCCATCGACTAACGAAATTACTGATGGTGTGCAGCTGACAACAAAAGGGACGCCGCAGGTGCACCCTGACAACCCGCAGCTGACCGCAAGTGATAGCGACAAAGAGCGTATCGCGCAGGCGCGCGGCGAAACTCCGGCGAAAGACCGTCAAGTCGATGCAGACGGGCCGGCGCCGGTTTCTGCGAGTGACACCAACGTCACGGCTCAGAAAATCGCTACCGATGCCGCGCAGCCGGCCATGCCGAATACGTCACAACCTACGACGACCGCACCCGCGAACAACGCTCCGGCCACTCAACCCGCGCCGCTGGCGGTCGCCGTTCCGCTGGCCGGTTTGGCTGTAGACATCGCCGGCAAGGCGCTCGCCGGAAAGAACCGCTTTGAAATCCGTCTCGATCCGCCCGAACTTGGCCGCATCGAGGTTCGCCTCGATGTCGACCGGGACGGCAACGTAACCTCACGATTGACCGTCGACCGTGCCGATACTCTCGATCTGCTACGTCGCGACGCGTCGGGCCTTGAGCGCGCATTGCAGGATGCCGGGCTGAAAACAGCCGACAACGGCCTGCAATTCTCGCTTCGCGATCAGTCCATGAATCAGCAGCAAACGAACAGCGGTTCCGACACTGCGACGCTTGTGTTGAAAGATGAAACGCAGCCGTCAATCGATGTCATCCCGCAAAACTATGGCCGTCTCGCCGGACAAGGCGTCGGTCTCGATATCCGAGTCTGAGGACCAACCATGACAACAGTCTCCCCAATTTCGACCACGGGCACGACCGCCGCCAGCTCTGTTTCGGGCGCCCTCGATAACACCGAAATTGCCAGCAACTTTACAACGTTTCTGCAATTGCTGACGACGCAGCTGCAAAACCAGGATCCACTCAGCCCGCTCGACACCAACCAGTTTACCCAGCAGCTGGTGGAATTCGCGCAGGTCGAGCAGCAGATGAAGTCAAACGACCAGCTGACGAGTTTGGTCGCGCTGGAGAAGAGTGCGGTAGCGAGCACAGCGCTCGCTTATGTCGGCGCCACCGTAGTGGTCGACGGTTCAACCGCGCAGCTTACCAACGGCACCGCGAATTGGAGTATGAACGTCACCAAGCCGTCTACGGCCACCATTGCGATCAAGGATTCCACCGGGCAAAACGCTTTTACCGGCACTGTCGCGGTAAATCCGGGCACACAGGCTTTCACCTGGAATGGCCGCGGCAATGATGGCCGGCTCTGGCCCGACGGCAGCTACACCCTCACCGCTACGGCCGTGGACGCCAACAATCAATCGGTCGCAATTTCAACCGAGGTGCAGGCGACGGTGGATTCGGTCGACCTCACGCAGGATCCGCCGCAGCTGTCGATAAACGGACAGAACTACACACTCGACAAGATCAAACGTATCGTTCGGCCGACAACTTGATCGCAATCAGCCGAGGAACTCCCCGCTGGCGCAATTGGAAGGGTAGCCGCCCCTCCCTTATTACCGGTCGTTAACGCGCTGCCGCGCCGCGGCCCCATCCGTAACCAAAAGGTTAGCGGAAACCGGGCAACAATTGCCCGATGCATTTGTCATGCTTAGGCAAATTTTAAGCCGCGGCGAGTAGTTTTTCCGCAGTAACTGTCAGTCGAGTCCCGTTTTGTGAGTGTACCAATGACCGAAGCCCATCGCCCGAGGGTAAAGTATGTGATCGGGCCTGATGGCAGTCCGCTCACTATTGCGGATCTGCCTCCACCTACGACCAAGCGCTGGGTCATCCGTCGAAAGGCGGAAGTGGTCGCCGCGGTCCGTGGCGGTCTTTTGTCGCTTGAGGAAGCCTGCGCGCGCTATACCTTGACCGTTGAGGAATTCCTCTCCTGGCAAGCCTCGATCGACCAGCACGGCCTCGCCGGGCTGCGCACGACGCGCATTCAACAGTACCGTCAGTAACTCTCTCCGGTCTCCGCAGTCGTGAACGCCGGTGCGACACGCCGGCGATTTCATTTATGGCAGTCATCCAGCGCCATATATTTCTTTCGCCGGACCTCCAGCCAGAATTAACCGGGTGCTAACCTTAAACTGGGCAAATCTTGCCGGGTGAGGCGCGCGCTTCGCGCCCCCTGCGGGCAGGATAAAACCGGTGCAAGGTTTCTTCGATTTCGTAAAGTCGTTGGGTGCTGCGCGGATGGCGGCGATGGCCGCGGTAACGCTGGCCCTGATCGGCTTCTTCTCTTTCCTGATGATCCGGATGACGACGCCGCAAATGGTGCCGTTATTCACCGACCTTTCGGCCGACGACAGTGCGTCGATTGTCAAAGATCTGGAGCGGCAGGCGGTCCCCTATCAACTCAAGGCTGACGGCGCCACCGTCATGGTGCCAAAAGACAATGTCGCCCGGCTGCGCATGAAGCTTGCCGAATCCGGACTGCCCAAGGGCGGCGGCGTCGGTTACGAGATCTTCGACAAGACCGATGCGCTCGGCGCAACGACCTTTGTTCAAAACATCAACCACCTGCGGGCGCTTGAAGGCGAACTGGCCCGCTCTATTCGCGGTATCGAGCGAGTACAGGCTGCCCGTGTGCACCTCGTGCTGCCAGAACGGCCACTGTTCTCGCGTGACAAGGTCGATGCCTCGGCATCCATCGTCCTTAAAGTCCGCGGTACTCTGGAGCCGCAACAGGTACGCGCTATCCGCCACCTGATCGCGACCGCAGTCAACGGGCTGAAACCCGAACGCGTTTCCGTCATCGACGAAAGTGGAAAATTACTTGCCGATGGCGCCGCTCCTGACAACCCACTTGGCGGCGCCAGCTCGGACGAACGCAAGCTCGCTTATGAAAATCGCCTGCGCAGTGAGGTTGAAACCATTGTGTCGTCGGTCGTGGGCCCGGGCCACGCGCGCGTCCAGATCAATGCAGATTTCGACGTCAATCGTATCACCCAGACTTCGGACAAATTCGACCCCGAAGGTCGCGTGGTACGTTCGAGCCAGACGCGCGAAGAGCAGTCCGCCACAAACGACAACAAAGAGGGTTCTGTCTCGGTTGGAACCGAGCTGCCCGGTGGCAGACAGCAGGCCGAAGGCGCAACCAAGGGCGATCAGAGCCGCAAGACCGAAGAAATCGTCAACTACGAAATTTCGCGCACCACCAAGACCGAAGTGATTGAAGCAGGGCGGGTCAACCGCATTTCGGCGGCCGTGCTGGTCGATGGCAACTATACCAAGAACGACAAGGGCGAGCTTGCGTATCAGCCCCGCCCGAAGGAGGAGATCGATCGAATTGCAGCACTGGTGCGTTCGGCCATCGGCTTTGATGCCAAACGCGGCGATCAGGTCGAAGTGGTGAATCTTCGGTTCGCTGAGACCACGCCCTCACCGATCAACGAACCGACCGGCTGGATGAGCTATCTGCAGTTCACCAAAGACGACATCATGCGTGGCGCCGAACTTGGCGTGATGGTGGTGCTCGGTCTGGTGGTGATGCTGATGGTGGTACGCCCACTGGTACGTCGGATCATCACGCCGGAAGGCTTGCAGCCAGGCCAGCTCACGGCCACCGCCGCCGTTGCGCCTTCGGCCGAAGCAGCGCCTACCGGTGGCATGGGCATTCCTGGTGTCGGCGGGAGCATCACGTCGACGGGCGGTCCGAACGTCTCAATCGTCGGCGGCGATGAAGCCGTCGCCATTTCCAATCGTACATCTGCGATGATCGATATCGCCAAGGTGCAAGGGCAGGTTCACGCGCAATCGGTGCAGAAGGTTGGTGAGCTCGCCGACAAGAATCCGCACGAGGCCGTTTCCATCATCCGCAACTGGCTCCACGAGGACGCAGCCTAAGCCATGCCGTCAGCCTACGCCGAGATCAGGAAAGATAAGGAAAAAGTGGTTCGCGAGGACATCGGCGGGCTGATGGCCGAGCTCTCGCGCCGCCCGCAGACTCCCGAGCGCACCCGCAAGCTCACGGGTCCGGAACGCGCGGCGGTGCTCATGCTGTCGCTCGGCGAACAATACGGCGCCAAGATCTTCAGCCTGCTCGACGACGACGAACTCCGTGAGATTTCCATCGTCATGTCGTCGCTTGGCACTATTGAGGCCGAATCTGTCGAGCAATTGTTGCTCGAATTCGTCGGCCGTATGTCGGCTTCGGGTGCGTTGCTTGGTAACTACGACGCCACCGAACGCCTGCTGAAGCAGTATCTGCCGGCTGAGCGCGTCGGCGGCATCATGGACGAGATCCGTGGTCCGGCCGGCCGTAATATGTGGGAGAAGCTCGCCAACGTTCAGGAAGAGGTGCTGGCGAACTACCTCAAGAACGAATATCCGCAGACCGTCGCTGTGGTTCTTTCAAAACTGCGGCCGGAACATGCCGCGCGCGTTCTTTCTATTCTTCCGGAAGATCTCTCGCTCGACTGCGTCAACCGCATGCTGAAAATGGAGGCGGTGCAGAAGGAAGTGATCGAGCGCGTCGAGCAGACGCTGCGCACAGAATTCATGTCCAACCTTTCACAGACCCGCCGCCGCGATGCTCACGAGGTGATGGCAGAAATATTCAATAACTTCGACCGACAGACCGAGACCCGTTTCCTCACGGCGCTGGAAGAAGAAAATCGTGACGCTGCAGAACGTATCAAGGCGCTGATGTTCACCTTCGACGATCTGGTCAAGCTCGATACTGGTTCGGCGCAGACCCTGATGCGCAACATCGACAAGGACAAGCTGGGAGTAGCGCTCAAGGGCGCGAACGAGACCGTTCGGCAATTCTTTTTCACCAACATGTCCAGTCGCGCGGCCAAGATGCTGGTGGAAGACATGCAGGCAATGGGCCCTGTGCGTTTGCGTGACGTCGACGAGGCGCAAGCACTTCTTGTCAACGTCGCCAAGGACCTGGCGGCGAAGGGTGAAATCATCATTGCCAAGAGTCGCGGCGAAGACGAGCTGATTTATTGAGAGCCGAATGAAAGCGACAGCCAAATATCTCTTCGATGAAGATTTCGCCTCTGGCGAAAGACCGACCATTACATTGGTCGAACATGAGCGTCGCCGCGCGGACGCCGAATCGCAAGCCTATCGCACCGGTTTTGCCGCGGGTCAGGAGCAAGCGCAGCAGGACACTGCTCAGCACATTGCAGCTACGCTTGCGGTGATCGCCGAGGGGCTCGGCCGTCTTGACGGTGCGCTCACGGCAATCGAGACACGGCTCGAAACCGAAGCGGTCGAAGTGGCTGTCGCAGTCGCAGCCAAGCTCGCGCCCGCCTTGATTGCGCGTGAGCCATTCGCGGAGATTTCCGCACTCGCCACAGAGTCCTTTCACCACCTGGTTTCGACCCCGCACGTTGCGGTGCGCGTCGGCCCCAGCGTCTACGACGCGGTTAAGGAAAAGATCGAAGAAATCGCCCGCTCGCTCGGTTTCGAAGGCCGGCTCGCCGTCACGCCCGATGAATCTCTCGAGCCCGGCGACTGCCGCATCGAATGGGCCGATGGAGGCATCATCCGCAATCAGGCCGCAACCGCCTCGGCCGTGGACGAAATGGTTGGCCGCTACATCTCGGCGCGCAGTGCGCCCGCCACATAGGATTTCTGGAGACTGCACCAATGAGTGACGACGACACCAAAGTACCGCTCCCCGACCTCGAAAACGGCGGCGACGTCCAAGTCGTGCCTGATGCGGGCGCACTTGCGCCGTCAGATGCCGATTCGGTCAATCGCGGTGCCGCTGATCTCGAAGCGGTTTTTGACGTCCCAGTGCAAGTCTCGGCGGTGCTCGGCCGCGCCCATATGGAAGTGGGCAACCTGCTCAAGCTCGGCCCGGGTGCCGTGCTCGAGCTCGACCGCAAGGTCGGCGAGGCAATCGACATTTACGTCAACAATCGACTGGTGGCGCGCGGCGAAGTCGTGCTTGTCGAGGACAAGCTTGGCGTGACCATGACGGAAATCATCAAAGCGGACCACAACTGATCTATCGGGCCGTCCCAGAATGACTGAAACTTACGGAGCTAAGCCATGCGACTCCTGATCATCGGCACGCTCGGCGGCCAGCTCACCACGGCGACGAAGCTCGCGATGGACAAGGGCGCCAGCGTCACCCACGCCGAAAGCAACGAGCAGGCACTCGCCGTGCTCCGCTCCGGCCGCGGCGCCGACCTGCTGATGGTCGATGTCACGCTCGATATCCGTGACCTTGTGACACGACTCGATGCCGAGCGCATTCACGTTCCAATCGTCGCGTGCGGCGTTACCAACGACGCTCGCGCCGCCGTTAATGCCATCCATGCTGGCGCGAAAGAGTACATCCCGCTTCCACCAGACCCGGAGCTGATCGCCGCGGTACTCGCCGCCGTAGCCGACGACACCCGCGAGATGGTTTATCGCGATGATGCGATGGCAAAAGTTGTCGAACTTGCCCAGCGGATTGCCGGTTCCGACGCCTCGGTACTGATTACCGGCGAAAGCGGAACCGGGAAGGAAGTTCTTGCGCGTTTCCTGCATGGCCGTAGCGCTCGTTCGAAAAAGCCGTTCATTACCGTCAATTGCGCGGCCATTCCCGAGAACCTTCTTGAATCAGAGCTGTTCGGCCATGAGAAAGGCGCCTTCACCGGCGCCCTCGCCCGCCGTATCGGCAAGTTTGAAGAGGCAAACGGCGGGACACTGCTGCTTGATGAAATCTCCGAGATGGACGTGCGGCTGCAAGCCAAATTATTACGCGCCATTCAGGAGCGAGTTATTGACCGTGTCGGCAGCAATCGTCCGGTTCCAGTCGACATCCGCATTATCGCGACGTCAAACCGCAATCTCACCGACGCGGTGCGCGAAGGAAAATTCCGGCAAGATCTGCTGTTCCGCCTCAACGTCGTCAACCTGAAGATCCCGCCCCTACGCGAGCGGTCTGCCGACATTGGCGAACTGGCGCAATATTTCATCAAGAAATATTCGCAGATCAACGGTTTGGCTTTGCGCCCGCTCTCGGCCGATGCGCGCCGCGCCCTCAATAGCAATCGTTGGCCGGGTAACGTACGCGAACTGGAAAACACGCTGCATCGCGCGGTGCTGCTCTCAAGCGGCGCCGAAATTGGTCTTGATGGTATTCTTTCGCCGGACGGTGCGCGTCTCGACCAGGCGCGCGGCACGGATATCGCGACGCACGCGGCCATGGCAGCCGAGCAGGTCACCCGCAATCTGGTCGGCCGCACGGTTGCAGAAGTCGAGCGTGATCTGATCCTTGAGACGCTCAAGCACTGCCTCGGGAACCGGACGCACGCTGCGAACATCCTGGGCATTTCAATTCGCACCCTGCGCAACAAGCTCAATGAATATGCCGCCGACGGCTCGCCAATCCCGCCACCTCATGGCGGCTCGGAGCTCAAAGGCGCGGCTTAAGCGACCAGTGACAATTCTCTACAAAATTTGTCCTGCTCCTTTATGGAGTGAAGCCGAGCGCGCTGCCGTATTTCGCGGATCGGAGGTGGATCGCCGTGACGGCTTCATCCATTTTTCCAATGCCGCGCAAGTCGCAGAAACGGCCGCAAAACATTTCGCCGGACAAGGCGACCTGCTGCTTGTGTGCGTCGACGCCAAGCGATTGGGTGATCGTCTGAAATGGGAACCGTCGCGCGGTGGCGCGCTGTTTCCGCATCTTTACGGTGACCTCGATCTTGCCGCGGTAACGCGCGTCGAGCCGTTGCCGCTCGGCCCCGACGGCCGGCACGTATTCCCGCTCCTCGACGGTTGAACCGGCGGAATTGTCGCTATCCCGGCAAAGCCATAGAGTTGGTTCGACAAAACCGCGGTATAAAAGCTGTCAACGATGGACCTCGATGCCAACCGCAGCCTGATCACCGCTGCCCTCGGCCGAATTCCGGGCGGCGACAGGGCGGCACTGCAAACGGTGTATCGCCTCACCTCGGCGAAGCTTTTTGGGGTTTGCCTCCGTATCTTGGGTGAGCGCGGCGAAGCGGAGGACGTACTGCAGGAGGTCTACGTGACAGTGTGGCGCAAGGCCGCCGATTTCGACGCCACCCGGTCAAGCCCGATGACCTGGCTGATCGCAATAGCGCGTAACCGCGCAATCGACCGGCTGCGCGCAACTCGCCAGAGTCGCAATATGGACCCAATCGATCACGCTGCCGCGGTCGCCGATCCCGCGCCCGCGGCTGACGGCACAGTGGAAGCCGCGCAGGAGCATGCGCGTCTGCACGGCTGCCTTGAAGGTCTCGCTTCGCATGAGCGAGCGGCGCTGCGTGGTGCTTTTTTCGACGGCAATACCTACGAGGATCTGGCAGCACGCATGAAGGTACCCCTCGGCACGATGAAAAGCTGGATCCGGCGCGCAATGATCAAGCTGAAAGCATGCCTGGAGCAATGACTGACACGTTCGACCATAGCAGCCTGCCTGAGGACGACTTGCTCGCCGCGGAGTATGCGCTTGGTGTGCTCTCGGGTATGGATCGCGCGACGGCTCAACAGCGCGTGGCGCGCGATCGCGCGTTTGCGCTCATGGTCGCGGAATGGGAACACCGGCTAGCACCCTGGGCTGCTGAAATTGACGAGGTGGCGCCCCCAGCCCAGCTTTGGCAGCAAATTGCCGCCGCCCTCCCCGCCCAAACACAGGGCGTCGGATTGTGGAACAGCCTGACTTTCTGGCGCGGGTTCGCTGTCGCGACGGGCGCGCTCGCCGCAGCCTGTCTCGCGGCGTTGATCTATCTTGGCGCACTGACGCAGCAGCAGCCCCTCGTGGCCACGATCGAAGGCGGCGGCCATCGCCATTTCGTCGCCACGCTTGACGCGGGTCGTGGGACAGTTGCGGTCGTACCGGCGGCTTTCAGCGCCGACGCAACCCGTATTCCAGAGCTGTGGCTCATTCCGCCGGATGGCAAGCCACGTCCGGTCGGCTTATTGCGAGCTGATCAGACCGTGACACTCGCATTACCCCCCGATCTTGTGGCCCTTGCCAGGAAAGACGCGGTGCTGGCGGTCTCGCTTGAGCCTCCGGGCGGCTCGACAACCGGCCAGCCAACCGGGCCGGTCATCGCGACAGGAAAACTCACGTCTCTGTGATCGTGCATCCCTGAGCGCAGTGCCTCCGTAGCTTCGACGTCTCCGGCATGGGGACGTCACACAGAGCAACGGAGTTACAGCCATGAAACGCATACTCAAGCTAGCCCTGGCCGGTGTTGCCGCAGCGGCGCTGACAGTCAGTTCGGCCGGGATTGGCCCGGCTTTCGCGCAAATGAAGGAAAAGGAAAAGACCGTCAACGTGGGCGGTGCACCGATGTATCCATCCAAAAACATCGTGCAGAACGCGGTGAATTCGAAAGATCACACGACGCTGGTCGCCGCCGTAAAGGCCGCCGGCCTCGTCGATACGCTGCAATCTCCCGGTCCGTTCACGGTGTTCGCGCCGACCAACGACGCGTTCGCCAAGTTGCCAGCCGGCACAGTCGACACTCTCCTCAAGCCCGAAAACAAGAAAACACTCACCAATGTGCTCACCTATCACGTCGTGGCCGGCCGTCTGACGGCCAATGATCTGATGGAGAAGATCAAGGCCGGCAACGGCAAAGCGATGCTCAAGACCGTCGAGGGTGCCGATCTCACCTTCGCCGAAAAGGATGGCAAGCTCTGGATTTGGGACGCCAAGGGCGATTCCGCTCAGGTCACCATCCGCAACGTGATGCAGTCGAACGGCGTCATCCACGTGATCGACACCGTACTGTTGCCGGGCTGATCGTTCCGGCAAACGGCGCTAGGTCAGCGCCTCAGTGGTCCTCTCCCTGGTCCCCGGGGAGAGGACCAATTTATGGCCCGGGACCACGTTAACCCTGCGCTAACCATAAAATGGGCAAATATAGCCGGGGAATAAAATGGGCAAATATAGCGGGGTAATGCCGCACCGCGGCCCTCTACTCACCCACCGGCGACGGTGTCCGCTTCCGGTTTGATGACCTTTGTATTGCCTTCGCGTCCGCGCCGCCCGGGGAATGGCGGCCCGATGCAAGCATGAGCGACATCACTGCCGCCCCGGCAAGTGCCGTCAGCGGTATCAAGTTGCCCGGATTCGGCGATATCGGCGCGTTCCTCAAGCGCGGCGATATCGCACTGGCCATCGGCGTGCTCACCATCCTGGTGGTGCTGATCCTGCCGCTGCCGCCGTTGCTGCTGGATTTCTCGCTGGCAATCTCGATCATTTTTTCGGTCCTGATCCTGATGACGGCGTTGTTCATTCATACACCGCTGGAATTCTCCGCATTCCCCACGGTGCTACTGATCGCGACCATGATGCGGCTTGCCCTCAACCTGGCGTCCACCCGCTTGATCCTGTCGCATGGGCATGAGGGCACCGATGCTGCCGGTCACGTGATCGAGGCGTTCGGCAATTTCGTTATGAGCGGCAATTTCGTGATCGGCATCATCGTCTTCACGATTCTGATCATCGTGAATTTCGTGGTGATCACCAAAGGCTCCGGCCGCATCGCCGAAGTGGCGGCTCGCTTCCACCTGGATGCAATGCCCGGCAAGCAGATGGCCATCGACGCTGATCTGTCGGCCGGTCTCATCGACGAGAAGGAGGCGCGACGGCGCCGGCAGAAACTGGAGGACGAAGGCGGTTTCTTCGGCGCCATGGACGGCGCTTCGAAGTTTGTGCGTGGCGACGCCATCGCCGGCCTGCTGGTCGTATTCATCAACGTCATCGGCGGCATGATCATCGGAATCGCCCAGCAAGGCCTGTCGTTCGCCGACGCGGCTCATTCATACACGATCCTCACCGTCGGTGACGGCCTGGTGACGCAAGTGCCGGCGCTAATCGTCTCCACCGCCGCAGGCTTGCTTGTTTCAAAAGCCGGCGTCTCCGGCGCCGCCGACAAGGCGCTGCTCAAGCAGCTCTCCGGCTATCCCAATGCGCTTGGCATGTCGGGAGCGGTGATGCTGGTGATGTCGCTCTTGCCCGGTATCCCGATGATTCCATTTCTGGCGCTCGGCAGTGGTGCAAGTGCGCTTGCATTCATCATCGACAAGCGCGCTAAGCTCACCGCCACAACAGAAGCCAAGAAGACCGAAACCGCGGCCAAGACCGATGGCGCGGACGAGCCCATCGCCACCGCGCTCAAGATCGACGACCTGAAAGTCGAGCTCGGCTACGCGTTGCTGCCGTTGGTCAACGCGCCCGACGGATCCGACCGCCTCACCGAGCAGATCAAAGCCCTGCGACGCTCGCTGGCGGTCGAAATGGGCTTCGTCATGCCGGCTGTCCGTATTCTCGATAACGTCCAACTCGACGCCAATGCCTACGTCATCAAAGTCAAGGAAGTTGAGGCAGGCAGTGGCAAGGTTTGGGCCGGCCAATACATGGTGATGGACCCGGCGGGCGGTCAGGTGAAGCTGCCTGGCACTCATACGACCGAACCGACCTTCGGATTGCCGGCAACCTGGATCGATGGCGTTCTGAAAGAAGAAGCTTCAATGAAAGGCTACACGGTGGTCGACGCCGCCACCGTGCTGTCAACACATCTGACCGAACTGCTCAAGAGCAACATGGCGGAGTTGCTGTCCTATGGCGAGGTGCAGAAACTTCTCAAGGAATTGCCGAAGGAACAGGCCGATCTCGTCAAAGACCTGGTGCCAAACCTGATAACCGTTTCCGGCATCCAGCGCGTGTTGCAGATCCTGCTGGGCGAACGTGTCTCGATCCGCGATCTCGCCACCATTCTCGAGGGCATCGCCGATGGCATTGCCGGTTCGCGCAATCCGGTAACGCTCACCGAACATGTGCGCGCGCGCTTGTCGCGCCAACTCTGTGCCCAGTACACCAGCCAAGGCGGCTATCTGCCTTTGATCGCGCTTTCGGCCAAGTGGGAGCAAGCTTTCGCCGAATCGCTGGTCGGACAAGGCGACGAACGACAACTGGCCATGCAGCCGTCACGCCTGTCGGAATTTATTTCGCTGGTCCGGGAGCGTTTCGAGGAGGCCGCCCGTGAGGGCGAGGCGCCGGTCCTCGTTACCTCGTCGAATGTCCGGCCGTTCGTTCGCGGCATTGTCGAGCGTTTCCGCGCACAGACACCTGTTCTGTCGCAAGGCGAAATTCATCCACGCGCGCGTCTCAAGACCGTCAGCAGCATTTAGTCGGGCGGCCGCCCAGCTCGGCTAACACGGAGCAATCAGGCCATTTAAGGCCATTTTGCATTGAAAAACAGGGCTCACGCGATTTTCAATGTTCCGTGATTGGCCCTTGGGAACCGTACAGTCACACCTACGTTAAAGGCACGAGTGAACCTTTCGTCGGGACCGGGCGACCAAAGTGGAAAGAGCCCCGGAGGACGTCATGAACTGGTCTATGTACACAGCGGACCGGACAACCCACCTGAAAATCGTGGTGGTCGGTCTTGCCGCCGCGCTGATGATCGCCGTGATCGGCATCGCGGCGCGCCAACTCAATCTCGGCACGGATATCATGGCCGCCCAAACCCCGGCCGTTATCAAGGCTGGCGGCCCGGTGGTGTTTACTGACCGCAGCGGTCCGACCGTCCGTTAAGTCGTTTAGCGGATTGAACCTCTCCGATCCTGACGCGCCGTATTTGCGGCGCGTCTTTTTGTAAAGTAGTCGAATCAAGAAAAATGACCGACAACCGCCGGCTATGATGCATTGTTCGCCACGATCAGCGCTGATTTGCCTGCTCGCCGCCTGCTTGTTGCTGGCAACGCGACCTGTGCAAGCTCAGAGCGCGTCGTCCGGGCCCGCAATCGCCGATTATCAAGCTAAACTTGCGCAATATCAGGTGGCGCACGGCGCCTATGAGAACGAAGCCTCCGCCTATTGGGAGGCGGTGGCCGAGAAGCGGCGCGCGCGCAATGCAAAACGCCGGGACCATTTGCCGATCGGCCTCGACGATTATGTCCTAACCCAACCGCCGGTCTATTCGGGCCCAGCAAGACCCATTGATCCCCGTGCGCTGACGCAACCGCCGCCCGAACGGCCCGAAATTCCTGTCGTTGCCGATTTCCTCAAAAATGCCGCCGAGCAATTCGGCTTCGTGCCGAACCGTCCGGCGAGTGATCTGGATTTCAAGCGTGCCTACGCAAAGGCCGCGCTGGCTGCCGGCCTCACCCGTGATCAGATCGTCGGCGTCTACGCCTTTGAAACCGGCGGAAACGGAGCTTATGACTCGCAAGCCGGGCTTGTCCCTTATCGGCCGGGTGCGCGCGCGATTTCGCCGGCCGTCGGCTACAACCAGTTGCTCAGCACCAATACGGTGTCGCTCCTCGCCGAAGACGGCAATCGTTATGTCCTTGCGCTTCGGCAGAAGGCGAAAGTGCTGAATGGCCCGGCCAGACTCTCAATGGAACACAAGATCGAGGGGCTCAAGCGCATGATTGCTTATAGCCGTTCGGTACCAAACCGTTGGAGCGAGCACGACCGCATGGCGAAGACCACGTTGGGCGGGTTTGGCATTCACGCGGCCGTGCTGGACATCGATCTTGGCCCACTGTTGCAGGTGCAGAAGTTGACGGACTCGATCCGCTTCGCGCGCGTCAAGGGTTACGCGGCGCCGCTCACCGCCGCTGAACTCGAATTGATGAATCTGACCGGGGATGGCAACGGCTTCGACATGGTGACGATGCCGCAAGCGTTGCGCGTACGCGTTCCAACCGCGAATTTTTTCCAGCAGCAGGGCTACGAACGCAACCCGGTGGCCCGGCGCACCGGCGTCGTCGCCAATCTCATTGCCGACATCGAAAGCAAGATGAGCCGCGGCGCGCAATCCCAGGGCGCACGCGAACTGGCATCAGCATTTTAACTTTGCGCCGTCAACTCAGTTACGATTACCGTTGTTCTCCGGCAATCTCCTCAACAAGGTCGACAACCCGCCTGCGCAGCTTCGAGTCCTTGATATTGGTGAAGGCCTTGGTCAAAGCGAGACCGTCGGAGCTCGAGAGGAAATCGGAGACGTAGTCGGCGACCGGGGCTTTTGATGAACCGTCCTCGGCCTGCTTGTTGCCCGTAGCCCCATCAAAAAAGAAGGACACGGGTACTTTTAGAATCTGCGAGATGTGCTGCAATCGGCTGGCACCGATGCGATTGGTCCCCTTTTCGTATTTCTGGACCTGCTGAAAAGTCAGCCCCAGCTTTTCGCCGAGCTTTTCCTGACTCATTCCGAGCATCAGCCGGCGCATGCGCACGCGGGAGCCGACGTACTTGTCTGTAGGATTCGGAGATTTCTTTGCCATCATCTGAATTAGCCGCAACGTAAGGTTGGAGGAAAAGCGTTCGGGTCAGAATTGGCGAAACAAGGAGAAGTTGCGCCAAGACAAACTACATCGCAGCGTCTTCAATCTGTCATTAAAGTGGAACCGCCGTTTTATTAGATGGTATCTAACAGCAGACGGACAAGGCGCGAGGCTCGAATTCAAAGAGGCGACCGGCACCAAGCCCTTTCCCCCGCCTGGGTAGTCCGAAGCCGCGCCACGAGGATAGAGTGGCAACGTTTGACGAGATGGGATGAATGCCGATGGATCACACAATAGGTGTGCTGATCGCCCTCGTGTCGAGCAGCTTGGGCGGATCGGCTGCCGCCGTTACACGCTATCTCGTCGGCAACGCCGATCCGTTGACACTCGCACTTCTACGGTGGGGCATCGGATTTCTTGTCGTACTGCCCGTCACACTAATACTCCGATCGAAAATGCCACCGCGCGCCGATTGGCCCGCTGTCCTTGTTCTTGGCATCTGCTTTTTCGGGCTATTTTTCGTATTCTACAACGTAGCTGTCGCCTACACGACCGCTGCTCGTGCAAGTCTCGCGCTTTCGACATTACCGCTGCAAACCATGGTAGTTGCTGCCGTGCTTGGCATTGAGCAATTGACGGTGCGCAAGTCCCTCGGTGTCGCCTTTGCAATGTTCGGCGTATTTACGGCACTCGCATCGGGACTTGGTGCGGCACCCGAAGGTGCCTGGCGCGGCGAGTTGATCATGACCGGTGCCGTTCTGTGCATGGCATTTTATAACGTGTGGTCGCGGCGATTTATCCAGCGTTCAAGCGCGCTCGGATTTCTGTGTGTCGGGATGGGAGCTGGAGCGGCAGTTCTGTTTGCAATCGATGCCTTGACCAGCCGTGTGTTTGTACTTGCCAATTTCGGCGCGGCCCAATGGACTGCCGCAATCTACCTGGGCGTTTTTGGAGGCGCACTGGCCTTTATCCTGTGGGTGTTGGCGCTGCAGCGCACGACGCCCACGCTTGTCGCAAATACGATGACTATTAACCCGATCGCCGCAGGATTATTGGCAACGCAGCTGGTCGGTGAGCCAATAACCCTCAATCTGGTGGGTGGCCTGATCGCGGTCTTCGCGGGTATCTGGATTGCAACGACCGGACCATCACAAAGACAAGCGGCGCCGTCGCCGGCGCCGCAATAGTCGCGAGATGAAATTTTTCGCTAGGCCGGTGCGCCACCGGTATTGAAGCGCAAGGCGGCGATGCGGTCGAGTTCAGTTTGCTCGCGCGCATTCTCCTCCGCCTTCTCACGCTGCTGGTCGCGTTCGTCCAGCATCTCGACCTTCTTGAGCTCTTCGAAGGCTTCTCCCAAGGCAGCCTTGGCATCCTCGAGCTGTACACGTAACTCGTCGGTCGAGTGCTTGAGGTTCTCCCGGCGAGACGTCGCAGCCTTGGCATAGGTCGGATAGGCGAAGTGAGCCGGATCGTGGATGCCCGCACGGTCTTGCTCGACCTTGATTTCGCGTTCGAGCTCCCCGGCAATACGATCGAACTCGGCGATCATCGCCTCGATCTGGGCGACCTTCCGCCGCTTCTCGTCGACCTGAAATTTCTTCAGACGGATAAGAGTTTCGCGTGACTTCATCGACTAGATACTCCCCGAAGCCCCCGAATGCGCGACCGCGGCTAGGCAATGCCGCCTCGGCCGCGTGCCCATATTCTGGACCATTCCCGCCGACTCTGACCCAATAACGTTAGTTTTGTGTTTCTTCGCCCCGCAGAATTCGCTCCAGCCGCTGGTAGCCCTCTGCCATAGTCGTTGCTTCTTCCTTACTTTGGGCCAGAAAAGCCTCCAAGGGCTTGTGGAGAGCAATGGCCTCGTCCACATCGGCACTGGAGCCCGCCCGATAGGCGCCGAGGCGGATCAATTCCTCCATGTCGGAATAGGTAGCCATGACCTGGCGGGCCCGATTAATGGCCGGCAAGTAGGCCGGGTCGGCGGCCCGCGGCATGGTACGGGATATCGACTTGAGGATGTTGATGGCTGGATAGCGCCCGCGCTCGGCGATGGCCCGTTCCATGACTATGTGACCGTCCAGGATACCTCTGACAGCATCAGCCACCGGTTCATTGTGGTCGTCGCCGTCCACCAGCACACTGAAAATACCGGTGATCGTGCCCTGCTCGGTGCCGGGTCCGGCCCGCTCCAAAAGCCGCGGCAGCTCCGTGAATACCGTCGGCGTATAGCCTTTGGCGGTCGGCGGTTCACCGGCGGATAGTCCAATTTCGCGCTGCGCCATGGCGAAGCGTGTGACCGAATCCATCAGCACCAGCACGTCCTTTCCGAGATCACGGAAGTACTCGGCGATAGCGAGCGTCAGATAGGCCGCCTGACGGCGCATCAGCGCGGGTTCGTCAGAGGTGGAAACGACCACTACTGAGCGTGCCAAGCCGGCGGCGCCGAGATCGTCCTGCAAGAATTCCTGAACTTCGCGGCCGCGCTCACCCACCAGGCCGATGACGGAGATGTCAGCCGACACGTTGCGGGCCAGCATCGACAAGAGGACGGATTTACCGACACCGGAACCGGAGAAAATACCCATGCGCTGGCCGCGGCAGACCGTAAGGAACGTATTGAGCGCGCGCACGCCGAGATCGAGCGGCTCACCCACGCGCATGCGGGCATGCGCCGGCGGCGGCGAATTGCGATAGGGATAAGGCGCGGGCCCTGGCGGAAGCGGCCCCTGCCCGTCAATGGGCTCCGATCGCGCATTGACGACCCGGCCGAGCCAGCGCTCCGAGGGTCGGATGTTACCGGCGGCGGTGGACACGACCGCACGACAGCCACGTCGCACGCCATCCAGCGCGGCAAATGGCATCGCGAGCGCGTGGCCGCCAGAAAAGCCAACGACCTCGCAAGGGATCGTCCTCGCCGCACCGGTTTCGATCGTCAGACGCGCGCCGACAGACATGGCGTGTATGGGCCCGGCGACCTCCACCATCAGACCCCGCACCGCCACGACGCGGCCATAGATTTCAACGCCGTCAATGTCGACGATTTGTTCGGCCAGCGCCTTCATTGTTTCGATGCCGGCGCGTCAGGACGATACCGCCATAAACAAGTCCTTAGGCTTACCGGTCCGACGGCTCCATTAACTTGGTGTTTACCCGCGTCGTTAATCATTGGGTCATTCGTCCACGGGACTACGGCTTTAGAATCAGGATCGCCCAAGCCAGGACGGAAGGGGCGAATCGCTAGAGTCGGTTAGAACTGACTCTTAAACTAGGACATGAGACCAGACGTGGCCAAAAAACCACTCTCAAGCAATATCTTACGCCGATTCGGGCCTTTCTGCCTACTGCACACTTGCAAGGGAGAATCAGGTTTTGTTAACCATGCGCAGTTAGTCTCGAATCGGTTCGTCCCACCGCGTTTTTTTCATACTCGCCGCGGCATTTGCGGCGTGACCTCAGGGGCCGGTTGCGGCGAGAAGGGGACTTAGATGCGCGTTCTGCTCATTGAAGACGATAGCGCGACCGCACAATCCATCGAGTTGATGCTCAAGTCCGAGAGTTTTAACGTCTATACGACGGACCTCGGCGAAGAAGGTGTCGACCTCGGCAAGCTCTATGACTACGACATCATTTTGCTAGATCTCAACCTGCCCGACATGTCGGGTTTCGAGGTCCTGCGCTCACTCCGCGTCTCGAAAGTTAAAACGCCCATCCTGATCCTGTCCGGCCTCGCTGGAATCGAAGACAAGGTCAAAGGTCTCGGCTTCGGCGCAGACGACTACATGACCAAACCGTTCCACAAGGACGAACTGATCGCCCGCATCCACGCGATCGTTCGTCGCTCCAAGGGCCACGCTCAGTCGGTCATCAACACCGGGGATCTGGTGGTCAACCTCGACACCAAGACGGTGGAAGTCGGCGGCCAGCGCGTGCACCTCACCGGCAAGGAATATCAAATGCTCGAGCTGCTCTCCCTTCGCAAAGGGACGACGCTCACCAAGGAGATGTTCCTCAATCATCTCTATGGTGGCATGGACGAGCCGGAGCTCAAGATCATCGACGTGTTTATCTGCAAGCTGCGCAAGAAACTCGCCAATGCCTCCTCCGGTAAGAATTACATCGAAACGGTGTGGGGCCGCGGCTATGTGCTGCGCGAGCCGACAGAGGCGGACGAGCGAATTCCGGCGTAGCGCCAGACTTTCCCCCGCGTTGCGTCTGCGTGACGCGAGCCTTCGGGCTCTCTCCTATCCCAACTTAACCCGGCCGAAAGGCCGGGTTTTTTATTGAGATGAGTGTTCAACGGCCCAGCCGTTACATGCCGAGATAGGCCGCCTTCACTTGCCTGTTGTTCGCGAGTTCGGCGCTCGATCCGTGCATGATTACCCGGCCGCTCTCCAGCACATAGGCTCGCTGTATGAGAGTCAGCGCGTGGCACGCTTTTTTCCTGCCAGGTCGAAGATCCTTCATGGATTTTTTGGTCGTGGAACGGAAAGCCTATTGCTTGAGGCATCCGATCCAGCGGTGGGCGAACGATCTACAA